>Ga0315907_10000398_pt1 | contig 63608 bp, 63 predicted proteins | sample LakEriMetagenome_3_FD_203525 | JGI IMG/M metagenome (GOLD analysis project Ga0315907, IMG submission 203525) | Freshwater fungal communities from buoy surface, Lake Erie, Ohio, United States - Buoy 12 MA123 | ecosystem: Environmental > Aquatic > Freshwater > Lake > Lake biofilm | place: USA... | reverse complement strand
GCGATCTTGCGCATCTCGGCATTAACTAAATTAGATAGTACGAAATCCACCAACCTATAGGAACCACCAAATGGCACTGCAGGTTTAGCGCGATCTGCGGTCAGCGGCATTAAACGTTTGCCTTCGCCACCTGCCAGGACAATTCCTAGTGGTCGCTCTCTCCGCTTCATGGATTAAATCTACTCGCGTTATTTCCAACGCGACAGTAGTAATTGCGACAAGTTGGTTTAGGCTCTGATCTATGAGCAGCGATCTCAAAGTCGGCATTGTCACCAAGGAATGGCCACCTCAGGTCTATGGCGGAGCCGGCGTCCATGTCTTCCAATTGACGCAAGCGCTTCGATCCATCAGCGGTGTTCAGGTAGATGTGCACTGCTTTGGTGGAGAACGTAGCGACGGCGCTTTTGGATATGACACTCCCAGCGGTTTCACAACTGCAAATCCTGCACTTCAAGCGATCGCAACAGACCTGGCCATCGCAACGAACCTTGAAAAGGTGCAGCTCGTACATTCACATACTTGGTATGCAAATATGGCAGGACATACTGCGTCACTGCTTTACGGAATCCCCCACATTGTTAGCGCGCATTCACTTGAACCGCTGCGCCCGTGGAAAGCCGAACAACTTGGTGGCGGTTATCAAATTTCCTCTTGGGCCGAAAAGACTGCCTATGAAAGTGCCGCGGCAATTATCTCAGTCAGCGATGGAATGCGCGCCGATGTATTAAGCGCCTACCCCAATGTTGATCCAAGCAAAGTTCACACCATTCGCAACGGAGTAGATGTTGCAAAGTTTGCACCAAATCCTGATCCATCTGTTTTAACAAAGTATGGAATCACCGGGCCTTATGCCACATTTGTTGGCCGCATAACAAGACAAAAAGGTTTGGCTCATTTATTGCGCGCCTGGAAATCAGTGCCTGCTGAATATGGATTAGTGCTCTGCGCCGGAAGCCCTGATGAACCCGGTATTGGCGCAGAAGTTGCTGATCTAATTGCTGAACTACAGAAAACTCGCAAAAACATCTGGTGGATCAAAGATATGTTGCCACATGATGAGTTAACCGCTGTGTTAACCCAAGCCGAACTCTTCTTATGTCCATCAATTTACGAACCTCTCGGAATTGTTAATTTAGAGGCGATGGGGTGTCAAACCGCAGTTCTGGCATCGCGCGTAGGCGGTATTCCAGAAGTTGTCGATCACTTAAAAACTGGTGAATTAGTTGAATACACCGAAGATCACGCCAAATTTGAGGGTGATTTATCGCAAGCTATTACTCGTTTATTGGCAGATCCAGAACTACTTAAGCGTTATGGAAAAGCAGGTCGCGAACGCGCCACAACGCACTTTGGCTGGGATGCTGTTGCACAGGCTACTATTGCGCTCTATCGCAGCGTGCTGCGTTAATTCAAAACACTTTCTAGCACTGGAGCACCCCGACTCATGTCGCGCCGTAATTTGATCCTCTTTCTACTTTCCGGCTTTTTATGGGGCATTCCTTATCTATTTATTCGCGTTGCCGTTGATCCACAGGATGGATTTCATCCAGCGATTGTGGTCTTGGGAAGAGTTGTCATCGGTGCGCTAATTCTTATTCCAATTGCGATTTACGATAAAACTTTCTTTGCGGCGCTAAAAAATTGGCGCTACATAGCGGTATATGCCCTCTTCGAAATGGTTGGTCCTTGGATTCTGATAGGGACTGCTGAGCAGAAGATTTCATCAGGGCTTGCTGGTTTATTGGTTTCTTCAGTCCCGATTTTTTCAACGCTAATTGCATCAAGGTATGGCGATAAATCTGTCTGGCAACCAAAGCGGTTATTTGGAATCGCTATCGGATTTCTTGGCGTCTTCTTACTCGTAGGAATCGAAAGTTTGACCGGTTCATCTGATCCGTTATCAATCTTGATGGTAATCGCTGCATCTATCGGTTACGCCTTCGCCGTAATCTACATTACGCGCAAGATGCCAGAAGGTTCAGGCGTTGCGATCAACGGTATTGCGATGGCGATGACTGCAGTCTTTTACGCACCAGCGCTCTTCATCTTCTGGCCAGATCGCGCTGTAAGCCACGAGGCAATTTATTCGCTAATCGCACTAGGTGTCTTTTCAACCGGCATCGCATTTGCCATCTTCTTTGCAGTTATGGCAGAGATCGGGCCAACCCGCGCATCGCTAGTTACTTATATGAATACCGCATTTGCCGTTGTCCTTGGTGTGATTATTTTAAATGAACCACTGACCCTTGGAATTATTGTTGGACTGCCATTGGTATTGATCGGCTCATATTTAGCAAGCCGCAGAACTAGCGCTTAGTTTTCGCCAAATCCTAAACGCTGTAACAACTTAGGATCGCGCTGCCATTCTTTGGATACTTTTACATGTAGCCCTAAGAAGATTCGCGCATTAAGTTCGCGTTCGATATCGGCACGTGCACGCATTCCAATATCTTTCAACCGTTCACCTTTATGGCCCAAGATAATTCCGGTCTGCGAATCGCGTTCCACGTGAATAGTTGCATGAATATCAAAGAATGGTCGTGAGCCTTTTTCATCGCGCTCAGACATCTCATCGATTGTCACCATAATGGAGTGCGGGAGTTCTTCACGGGCATCGCGCATGGCAGCTTCGCGAATTAACTCGCAGATTAACTGCTGCTGATCTTGATCGCTCTTCATTCCTTCGGGATAGAAGGCCGGGCCAACTGGCAGGCTTTTACCAATTAACTCAGCTAATAAATCGATCTGCGAATGTATCGCTGCAGAGATCGGAACGATCTCATCCCAAGTAAATCCCTTAGCTAAATCATTGATTCCAGCTAGGCGCAGAGCCAACTTCTCCTTCGAAATTAAATCTGTCTTAGTAACTAGTGCAAACTTCTTAGCGCGTGGGTGTTTAGCAATCTCTTGGGCAAGAAATACATCTCCCCCACCGGAAGTTTCATCTGCTGGCAGACACATCAAAACGATATCCACGGAATCCATGCTCTCGCCAACAACTGCATTTAGGCGATGGCCGAGCAGAGTCTTTGGTTTATGGATACCTGGGGTATCAACAAGCACTGCTTGAAACGTTGGTTGGTTTACGATGCCACGAATCGCATGGCGCGTGGTGTTGGGATGCGGTGAGGTTATTGCGATCTTGCTACCGACGAGTGCGTTTATGAGAGTTGATTTTCCAGTGTTTGGGCGGCCGACAATTGCGACAAAGCCAGAACGGAATTCACTCATGCGCTTATTCTCTCACTAAGCGCGGGCATTGCCTAAAGCGTGGAAACTAACTCGAAAGCATCGGCAACGGATGTAACCAACTCAGCGGCACGTTCTCCGATTAAGCGATGGCAGCCTTCAGATGTTGGCGCACTAATAGGTCCAGGTATCGCCATCACCGGGCGCATTAGCTCTGCGGCATCGCGTGCAGTGCGAAGTGAGCCCGAACGAAAGGCTGCTTCAACGACTAAGGTCGCTTGGGAAAGTGCAGCAATTATTCGATTGCGCGTTAGAAAACGTGACGGAATTGCATGGGCGCCAGGAATAACCTCAGAGACGAGTGCTCCGTTCTCGCAGATTTCAGCAAATAGCCGAGCATTTCCTGCCGGGTATGCAACATCTATTCCAGCGGCAAGCACCGCAACTGTTGATCCTTCAGCAATCAGCGCACCTTTATGCGCTGCTGAATCAATTCCATATGCACCACCGCTAATAATCGTCCACTCGCGATCAACAAAGCCTGCTGCGAAATCTCCCGCGTTGCGGATTCCATAAGGCGTTGGATTGCGCGTTCCAACGATTGCGAGGCCGCTTTCCTTCAAAGTCTCAACTTCGCCTTTTACGACCAACCCAATTGGTGGCGCAGCGAGTTCATTTAATTGCTCTGGCCATTGCTCCATGTCTGGCGTTAAGAAGATGGCACCTGCGCTATCAATGCTCTTTACAATCTCTTTTACATTAATCGTGCGCAGACGATCGATAGTCTTTCCATATTTAACTCCATCGTAACCGCCTTCTATTAACTTCTTATAGACATGATCTGAACCATAAGTTGCGATCTCTTGGCTCCAGAAAACATGTCCGCCTTCAATGGCGGCAAAGAGCGCGAGCCGAGTCTGGATTTCTTTCATAACTCTGATCCCTCTCGTAGTTGGTGAGCGCGTTGTACATCAGCGAGGTTGGGAATTGTGTGTCCCGCAAGATCTGCCAGAGTCCACGAAAGGCGGATGATCTTGTGCAATCCGCGTGCGGTGAGCAGCTCTTTCTCTAATTGGTCGTGGAGAAAATTCATGGCAGCGCGTTCAGGTTTATATGTTGTGCGCAGTGCGCGAGATGGGATCTGCGAATTCAACTTCCAACTCTCGTTCGCAAATCGCTCTTCTGCAGTTGCTCTTGCAAATACCACCCGATCTCGAATAACTGCGCTACTTTCTCCGAGTTCGGTCTGCGCCATTTCAGTGCGGCTAACAGGTTCCACTTGTACGCGCATATCTATGCGATCCATCAAGGGTCCAGATAACTTTCCGAGATAGCGCCGCACCGCAAGTGAGGAACAGATACATGCGCGACCTTTACCAGTGAACTTTCCGCAAGGACAAGGATTAGCGGCAAGTACCAAGAGAAATTGCGCAGGAAAGGTAATGCTGCCAACGCTACGTGCAATCGTGATCGTGCCGGATTCCAACGGCTGGCGCAGTGAATCTAGGACTCCAACTGCGCATTCGGGGGCCTCATCGATAAAGAGAACTCCGTGATGCGCCAACGAACATGCACCTGGCTTTATCGCATGCGATCCACCACCAACCATGGCAACACGCGATGCGCTGTGATGCGGCGAAACTATTGGGGCAACTAACGACATTGGCGAACGAGTTCCAAGTGAGCCCGCAATTGAATGAACTGCTGTTACTTCGAGTGCTTGATCAATACCAAGTGCGGGCAAGATAGTTGGCAGCCGCGCTGCGATCATCGTCTTACCCGCACCTGGTGGACCGATCAAGAGCAAATGGTGTCCCCCACTTGCTGCTACCTCTGCTGCAAATCGAGCACGTGTTTGACCTGCAACATCGGAGAAATCAGGTTGAACTTCTTCTACTGAAAGTTCTAAATCAAGTTGCGGCGCAGATGTGATTTCGCCAGTTCGCAAGAAACGTAGAACTTGTGCCAGATTTGGAAAAGTAAAGATCTGCATCTGCGTCATAAGCGATGCTTCGCCATAGTTTTCTGGCGAAACAAGTGCCCTTTTGATCCCCGATTTATATGCCGCAATCAGCGCGGGCAGTACCCCGCGAACAGAACGGATACGGCCATCAAGTGCCAGCTCGCCCAAGATAACCATGTCTTCGAGTGGTTCTTGCGGTAGCGCACCTTGGGCGATCAAAATCGCTAGCGCAATAGATAGATCAAATCCCGAACCGCTTTTGGGTAACCATGCTGGTGAGAGCGAGACAGTGACTTTCTTGTTGGGCCAGACTTCATTTGAATTAATTAGCGCCGCTCGCACTCGATCGCGGGATTCGTTAAGCGCTGCATCCGGTAATCCAAGTAACGAATACATCGGCAGACCATCAGCGATATCTACTTCAACGGTGACAATCGCACCATCGAGTCCATGAAGTGCAACACAAGTAGTTTGTCCAAGGCTCATAGGATCGCCCCTCGATATTCCAAGGTATGTGTTCCATCGACTGCAATAAGAACAGCCACAACATCGATCGCATATTCGCAACCTAAGCATCCATGGGTAGCCAGCCAAGCAAGTGCTAAACGTTGCATGCGATGGGCTTTATCGCGATTGATTGCCTCAAAGGGGTGGCCAAAGGCAAGTGAAGAACGAGTCTTAACTTCGATAAAGTGAAAGATGCCATCGCTGCTTAGCGAAACTAGATCTATCTCGCCTTCACGTACTCTCCAATTGCGATCGAGAATCTCGTCTCCACGCACCGCTAAGTAATCAGCGGTTACTTGTTCGCCAAATGCACCAGTCTTTTGATTGTTCTTCTTCTCGCCTACTTTGCCCATGGCGCGCAGGTTAGAGATAGGCCCAGACAGTTAATCCAAAGTCAGAAGGGCTTGTGGGTAAGAATTAAAGGAGCGCTGCGATATTTGCAAAGGAGCGGCGGTGTTCTATACACGGACCGTGTTCTTGCAGCGCTTCGGTGTGGACTTTGGTGATATAGCCCTTATGTTTGGCAAAGCCATAGCCTGGAAAAGTGGTATCTAAATCGCGCATAATGCGATCACGAGTAACTTTGGCGATAATTGAAGCAGCGCTGATACAAGTAACGACTTGGTCGCCTTTCCAAACTGCCACATTGGGAATCGCTAAACCTTCAATGGCATAACCATCTGTCAGCACATAGTTAGGTGTGACCGATAAGCCCTGCACCGCACGTCGCATGCCATCGAGATTTGCTGCATGCACGCCGCGAGAATCTACCTCTGCCGCTGGCACAGTTATCACGCTAATCGAAAGCGCCGCAGATGTTACGAGATCAAATAACTTTTCTCGTTCTGCTTCAGATACATCTTTAGAATCACGAACTTTTGCTAACTCTGGTGCAAATGGATCGGCGAGCACAACTGATGCAATTACAAGGGGTCCGGCACATGCACCGCGTCCTGCTTCATCTACTCCGGCAAGTGGCGTGATACCCGCTTCAATTAGCAGAGATTCAATAACCTTGACCATTTAAAGCTACTAGCTACTTAAGCGAAGAGTAAGAGCCAACTAATCCAAAATTCTTTATTGGCCAGATAATTCCGATAACGCGCCCGGTGACCTTAGAAGTTGGCACCATTCCTTGATTTATATCGTCTTGGTGAAAACGTGAATCAGCGCTGGCGCCACGGTGATCGCCCATTACCCAGACTTTTCCTTCAGGTACGGTGACGTTAAATTTAGTATCACTCGGCGTATTTCCCGCGAATATATATGGCTCATCAATTTCAACGCCGTTGATCATTAACTTCTTATTCTTAGCGCAGCATTCGACTTTATCGCCGGCAACGCCAATTACGCGCTTAACCAGATATTGCTTCGCTGGATTTGGTAGAACGCCAACAGCAACAAAGCCTTCTTTAATCTTGGCTAGAATTTTATTTCCATCTGCGGTGTATGGCTCAGGTAGCCAGTTATCTGGATCGCGAAAGACAACTACATCTCCGCGATTGATTGACTTGCTAATGAAAGGGACTTTATTTACCGCAACGCGATCATTGATCTGAAGGGTGTTCTCCATAGAGCCCGAAGGGATATAGAAGAACTGAACTAGAAATGATTTGATGACGAGCGAAACTGCGAGCGCGACAACAACCAGAATAGGTAACTCGCGTAATAGCGAGCCCTTGCGTGGCATTAGAGAAGAGTTACTTAGTTAGCAGGCTTGTCTTCAGCTGCTGGCGCATCTTCTGCAACCACAACTTCTTCCACAACTGCTTCAGCAACCGGAGCTTCAACAACTGCCTCTGCCACTGGAGCCTCAACAACTACTTCTTCAACTATGGCAGCTGGAGCCTCGATCACAACTTCCTTCTCAGGAGTTGAAAGGATTCCATCGCCGTAACCTTCGATGCCATCGCGCTTTTCGCGAATCTTGGCAGCCTTGCCGCGAAGATCGCGGAGGTAGTAAAGCTTGGCGCGACGTACATCGCCCTTCTTTACGAGTTCAATCTTTTCAATAACTGGTGTGTGTACTGGGAAAGTACGTTCTACTCCAACGCCGTAAGAGACCTTACGGATTGTGAAAGTTTCGCGAACGCCATCGCCTTGGCGACGGATAACGATTCCTTGGAAGACCTGGATACGGCTCTTGCTACCTTCGATAACGCGGACGTGGATCTTTAATTCGTCTCCAGCGCGAAATTGTGGGACGTCATGGCGAAGTGACTTCGCATCAACGGCATCGAGAATATTCATCGTAAGGTCCTCATCTATTTTTAAGCGTTTACAAGCGCAACTAAAAGTGTCGCGCAGACTGCGTATCTTGCCACAGAAGGGGCGCCGAGCGTAAATCGGCTTCTTCCCCCCGCTTGGCCAGGGCTCACCCTGCCCGACTTTCTCACCCTCTGCGGGTATTCTCGCCCACATGAGTGAGCTACGCCTAACCGGCAAGACCCCAGATGGGGTGCACCTAGCGCTCACCGATAACGATGGAAATGAACACACTTTGCGAATCAGCGACACTTTGCGCGCCACGGTCAATCAACCACGTTTAACTTCAGTCCCAGTTGGCGATGAGAACGAAGTCATGAGCGTTAAAGATATTCAGCGTCGTCTGCGCGCCGGCGAAACTATGGAAGTAATTGCTCGTGATGGAAATATTTCAGTAGATAAAGTTGAACGTTTTTCTGGCCCAATTCTGCAAGAGCGTTTATTTATTATCGATCAGGTACATGGCTTAACACCACGTCGAGATGGTAAAGAGACCGCTAAAGATGCGCCAACATTTCTCGACATAGTTATCTCAAAGCTAGCGCCACGTGGCGTTGATATCGATGCGATCGATTGGAACACCTGGCGGTTAGAAGATGGCAGTTGGACAATCGAACTCCACTATCCAAATCGCGATGGCGTTGGGTCTGCACAGTTCTCATTTGACACTCATCGCCGTTCAATTACTCCGCTCGATGACAATGCAGCGTGGATGACCGGTGAAGCAGCACCTGTGCGCCGTATCGAACCTGGTTTGGTTTATGCCGAACCATCACACCCTTCTCGTATAGAAGAACGCAACGAACCACGCGAACCAATTCGTATCGATAGCGCACCAGTGCGCAGCATCTCTTCAATTCTCGATGATCTTCCAGATAACGATCCAACTGATGAAGAATTTGAAGCAGAAGTTAGCCGCGAGACCCCTCGTTTAGTTTCTATCCGCGAAACTCCAGCACCTGGCGATAGCCAAGATGGAATTACTTCGCGCGCCAAAGTTCCTTCATGGGATGAAATTATGTTTGGCCGCAAAACAACCGAAGAACCAACTCCCGAAAACTAACTCGTAACATGAGTTAGCAGCGGTACAAAGCTTTCGATATCTGTTGCTCCACCATGATGGCCCACCATTGCGCCTTCTTGTTTTTCACGTTCCGCCTCGATCAAAATCATTTCGCCATGTGCAATGGCAATGACATCACCCATACGATCTGCTGCATCAAGTGAGACTTCAATACCAAAGAGCCCTGCTGCAATCGCTTGATCGCGTAAATAAATAGTGGCCTTCTCCCCCAAAAATTCTTCCCAGCGCGATGCCACTTCTTTATGTGCGCTAAGCGGAGCTCCATCTGCCAGATAAAGGTGGCGCGCACGTGGTTCGCCGGCAATCGTTGCGATATCGGTGGCTAAGTCATTGTCTTGGCCGATAACAATCTTTTCTCCGACATTAATCATTCCGTGATCGGCGGTTAACCAAAGCCTGGTTTTGCGCGGCAATTTCTTCAGCAAGTTAGCAACTAGCTGATCGATGGCAACAAGAGCAGCCAGCCATTTCTCTGAACCAACTCCATCGCTATGGCCTGCAACATCTAGTTCATTTACATAGAGATAGACAAAAGATGGCGACTTCTTTAACGCTTCAACAGTTTCAGTGACTAAATCTTCGTGGATATTGGCACCGCGGTAATTAGCGCCACGAAAGACCGCACGGGTAAAACCAGTATCTTCATAACGCTTTGCCGCAACATGGGTAACGCTGATATCTGCAGCCGTTGCGCGCTCGAATAAAGTCGGTACTGGTTGCCAAATCGCCGGATCAACGCGTTCATCCCATTTAAGTGAGTTAAGAATGCGACCACCACTGCGCGGAACTTGCACGGTGTAACCCAGCATTCCGTGGGTTCCGGGATTCACACCTGTAGTTAACGTTGCCAGGCTTGTCGCAGTCGTGGAAGGAAAAGAAGTGCGCACGGCGCCGTGGCGAATCAGAGAGGAAAGTGTTGGGATATAGCTAGAAAACTTTTCAACTGCATCTGCGCCTAAGCCATCAACTAGAAAGAGCAGTTCGCGACCGTTGGGGCTAGCACCACAATTTATTTGATCACTGGCATCGGCTAAACCTAGGCTGGCAAAGAGCGAAGGAGTGATTTGCGAGAGATGCACGGAGGTATCTTCTCACGGGTAAGGTTGGGCTTATGAGCCACCGTATGCCTTTTACTCCATCGCCAGAAGTTGCTGCAGCGCTGGCTGAAGGAAAACCAATAGTTGCACTCGAATCAACGATCATCAGTCATGGTCTGCCGCGCCCACAGAATTTAGAAGTTGCGCGTGAAGTTGAAGATATCGTCCGTGATCATGGCGCAGTTCCAGCAACGATTGCGGTAATTGATGGAGTTGTTCATATTGGCTTAACCGATGACCAATTAAAGGCAATTGCTAATCGCGATGACATCGCTAAGGCATCTAGTCGCGACTTGGCCATTATCTCGGCGAGCAAAAAGAGCGCAGCGACAACAGTTGCCGCAACTGCGCACTTAGCCGCACTTGCTGGAATCCGGGTCTTTGCAACTGGTGGTTTGGGTGGAGTTCACCGCGATGCCAATGAAACTTTCGATGAATCGGCAGACCTTACGGCGCTTTCCCAATTAGATATCACCGTTGTATGCGCTGGTGTTAAATCGATTCTCGATGTGGCAGCAACCTTAGAGCGTTTAGAAACTCTTGCGATTGGCGTAGTTGGATATAAGACAACGGCCTTTCCAGGTTTTTATCTAACCGATTCAGGTTTTACGATCGAACACCGCGTTGACAGCGCTGCCGAGATCGCACAAATAATTCACTCGCGTGAGGCGCTAAAGACCAATAAGAGCGCGCTAGTTGTTGCAAATCCGGTCAAGCACGAGATGGATCGCAAGCGCCATGATGCAATTTTGAAGAGCGGGTTAGCCGGTGCACGTAAAGCAGGCATTATTGGCAAAGCGGTAACTCCTTTCCTTCTTGAGCATTTCCACACCGCCAGCGAAGGCGAATCGCTTTCAGTAAATATCGAAATTATTAAATCGAACTCAGCGCTAGCAGCCGATATTGCCGTTGCTAAGCAGCAGCACTAAACCTTAGGTATTTAAATGACAATTAACGTTCTATGTATCGGCGATGTAATGCTCGATGTCATCGCCCGCATAAACGTTTCTCCCCAAAAAATTAATTTCGGTAGCGATACCGCAAGTCAGATAAGTACCAGTAGTGGTGGAGCCGCGGGAAATGTCGCTGCCTGGCTAACTCGCACCGATGCGCGCAGCACCATCGTTAGCCACGTTGGAGATGATCCAGCAGGCGCTGCGATCGTTGCGGAATTCGATGCCCTAGGCGTTGACCATGGGGATCTAGTAATTCCAGGAGAAACATCTGGTGTTGTTGTAGTTCTAGTTGACTCATCAGGTGAGCGGACCATGTTTCCTGACAAAGGCGCGAATTCACGTTTAACCGCCCAAGATCTGCCAGATCTGAATTCATTTCAAGCTGTTTACATCTCTGGTTACGCGCTTCTCAATCCCCTAGCCCGTGATGGTGTTTTGGCGATGATTGAGAAGATCAAGGCAGATGGGCTACCGATTTACTTTGATCCCGCATCCGTTGGTGCGATGAAAGATGTTGCAGATAAAGAATTGCATAACTGGTTTTCTATGATGGATGTTTTATTCCTAAATGAAGAGGAATCGATTTACTTAACTGGCTCAGTTGATATTGAACGTGCTCTTAATTACCTGCTTGATTTCTCGCAAGTAGTTGTTATCAAACGTGGATCCGCTGGCGCTATTGCCAAAGCGCGAGGTTTTGATTCCATTAGCCTTCCTGCAGCTGCAGCTACCGTTGTTGATACAACAGGGGCTGGTGATAGTTTTGCCGCCGGATTTATCGCCTCATATTCAAAGAACCACGATTTAACCGCTGCTTTACAGGCAGGTGGAGAGTTAGCGGCAGGTTGTGTTGCAATCGTCGGCGGCAGACCGCGTGTAGGTACCGCGATTTAGCTAGTTATCTTGGCAGAATGCGCGCATGGCAACAGCAAAGAAAGCCGCAGCATCGACCAAGGCGAAGAAGCCCGTTGGTCCAAAGCCCGGTGAATATCCCGGCAAGATTGTAGATATCGATGTTTCATCTGAAATGTCAGAGTCATTTCTGGAATATGCATACTCAGTTATTTACTCACGCGCACTTCCTGATGCGCGCGATGGTTTAAAGCCAGTTCACCGCCGCATCTTGCACCAGATGGCCGATATGGGTCTTCGTCCAGAGCGCGGCCATGTGAAGAGCGCACGTGTTGTCGGTGAAGTAATGGGTAAGTTGCACCCACACGGTGACTCAGCGATTTACGATGCACTTGTTCGTATGGCGCAATCTTTTTCAATGCAGGTTCCACTAATCGACGGCCACGGAAACTTTGGTTCACTCGACTCTGGCCCTGCAGCGATGCGTTACACCGAAGCTCGTCTAGCCAACGCTGCAATGGCGATGGTTGCTGAAGCCGATGAAGACACCGTTGATTTTGGTCCAAACTATGACGGCCAACTTCTTGAACCCCTAGTTCTTCCTGCCGCGTATCCAAACCTTTTGGTAAATGGCGGTTCAGGTATCGCAGTTGGTATGGCGACAAATATGGCGCCACACAACCTAGGTGAAGTTATCGCTGCAACTAAGTTTTTGATTGATAACCCAAAGGCGACGCTTAATCAATTGATGAAGCACATTCCTGGGCCTGATTTTCCAACGGGCGGAGAACTCGTTGGTGCCGAAGGCGTACGCGAGGCATATGCCACCGGTAAGGGTTCATTTAAGGTCCGCGCATCTGTTGAGATCAGCAAAGTTACCTCTCGCAAGATGGGTATCACCATCAAGGAACTGCCATTTAACATCGGACCTGAAAAAGTTGTTGAGCGTATTGCAGATCTTGCTAAGGCGAAGAAGATCCAAGGTATTTCAGACATCATTGATCTAACTGATGGACAGACCGGCACCAACGTTGTTATCGAGCTTAAGAACGGCTTTGAACCAGAGGCAGTTCTGGAACAGCTCTACAAGTTAACTCCGATGGAAGATGCCTTTGCAATTAACGCCGTTGCCTTGGTTAAGGGACGCCCACAGACACTTGGTCTTAAGGAATTGCTACAAGTCTTTATCGATCACCGCATCGAAGTTGTACGTCGCCGCTCTGAATATCGCAAAGCCAAGGCCGAAGGTCGCCTATCAATGGTTGATGGTCTGCTTAAAGCGATTATCGACATCGATAAGGTAATCAAAATTATTCGCGGTAGCGATGATGCAGCCGCTGCCAAGGAAAAGTTGATCAAGGACTTTAAGTTAAACGATGAACAAGCAACTTATATCCTCGATATGCCGCTTCGTCGTTTGACCAAGATGAGCAAACTCGAACTTGAGACTGAACAGAAAGAACTCAAAACAACTATCGCCGCGCTTAGCGCTCTTCTAAAATCTGAAGAAAATATCAAGGCGCAGGTTGCAACCGAGCTAACTGCAGTCGGAAAATCATTCGCTACCCCGCGTCGCACACGAATTGGCGCTGCTTAATTTCGTTTAACTTCTGGCCTGTGGGAGACTTCGTCAAATGATCTCTACAAGTGCTCTTGAACTACGCGCAGGTGCGCGACTTCTGGTCTCAGGAGTAAATGTTCGCATCAACCACGGAGATCGCATCGGGTTTGTTGGCCGCAATGGCGCTGGAAAATCTACGCTCGCCAAAGTACTTGCTGGTGAAACTCTCCCCGCAGGTGGCGCAGTACAACGCACTGGCAAGATCGGTTACCTGCCACAAGATCCCCGCACTGGTGAAGATCAAGGCACTGTTATTGAAAGAATTTTATCGGCGCGTGGCTTAGATCAAATTGCTGCGCGCATGACCCAAGTTGAAGAAGAGATGGCAACAACTGAAGGTGAAGCACTCGAAAAGGCTATGGAGCGTTACTCACGTGTCGATGCCGAATTCCAAGCAGCTGGTGGATACGCCGCAACTTCTGAAGCAGAAGCAATCGCATCTTCACTTGGCGTCTCTGAAGCGGTCTTTGGAAATCAACTAGACACTCTTTCTGGTGGTCAGCGCCGTCGTATCGAACTTGCCCGCATCTTGTTCTCGGGCGCAGAAACTTTGCTGCTCGATGAGCCAACAAATCACTTAGATGCTGACTCAATCATCTGGCTTCGTAACTACTTAAGTACTTATTCAGGCGGGCTAGTCATCATCTCTCACGATGTTAACTTGATCGAACAAGTTGTAAATAAGGTCTTCTATATCGATGGCAACCGTAACGTGATCGATGTTTATAACCTCGGCTGGAAGCAGTACTTGATCCAGCGCGAACAAGATGAACATCGCCGTAAGAAAGAGCGCGCCAACGCCGAAAAGAAAGCTGAAATCTTGCAGAAGCAGGGCGAGAAGATGCGCGCTAAAGCGAGCAAAGCAACTGCCGCACAAGGCATGTTACGTCGCGCTGAGAAACTTCGTTCATCACTCGATGATGTTCGCGTTAAAGATAAGGTCGCCAAACTTCGCTTCCCAACTCCTGCACCATGTGGAAAGACTCCCCTATCTGGTGAAGAACTCTCCAAGAACTACGGATCGCTTGAAATCTTTACCGACGTTTCCTGCGTTATCGATAAGGGCTCACGCGTAGTTATCTTGGGACTTAACGGTGCCGGCAAGACAACACTTCTAAAGATCCTTGCCAACCAACTTGAATCCGATACTGGAAAAGTTGAACATGGCCACGGCTTAAAACTTGGTTACTACGCCCAGGAACATGAAATGCTTGACTTTGATCGCACAATTCTGGAAAACATGATGTCTTCTAAAGACGACCTGCGCGAACCAGAAGCCCGTAACGTTCTAGGTTCATTCTTATTCGTAGGCGATGATGTTCATAAGCCAGTTAAGGTCTTATCTGGTGGCGAAAGAACTCGTTTAGCCCTTGCAACGCTCGTTGTATCAGCCGCAAACGTTTTGTTGCTGGATGAGCCAACAAACAACTTAGATCCCGCATCTCGTGAAGAGATCTTGGGCGCTCTTGGTGAATATCAAGGCGCGGTAATCATGGTCTCTCACGATGAGGGCGCCGTGCAGGCCCTTAAGCCTGAGCGCGTGATCTTGCTGCCTGATGGCGATGAAGATATTTGGAAAGACGAGTACTTCGATCTAGTCGCTATTGATTAAAAACTGATTAAAACCAATTAAGTTAAGCGTCGATCCGATCGCGATCGATTTCAGCCGTTGAGATAAATTCTTTACGTGGGGCTACATCGTTACCCATGAGAAGTTCGAACATCGCCTCTGCCGCTGCTGCATCAGAGATTGTTATGCGGCGTAGGGTGCGCGCATCTGGATCCATAGTGGTCTCACGGAGCTGATCAGCATCCATTTCACCAAGGCCTTTGTAGCGCTGAATTGGTTCTTTCCACTTCTTGCCAGCCTTTTTCAAATCTGCGGTGACCTTCTTCATCTCATCATCTGAGTATGTGTAGATGTACTCGCCTTTTTTGCCGCCGCTACCCATTAACTCGATGCGGTGAAGCGGTGGAATTGCTGCAAAGACGCGACCATCATCGATCATCGGCTTCATGTAGCGATAGAGAAGAGTTAGCAGCAAGCAGCGGATATGCGCACCGTCAACGTCCGCATCTGACATCAAGATGATGCGGCCGTAGCGAGCATCAGATAATTCAAATGATTTGCCTGAGCCTGCGCCAATTACCTGAATGATTGAAGCGCATTCAGAGTTATCGAGCATCTGAGAAAGTGAGGCCTTTTGAACGTTAAGGATCTTGCCGCGAATCGGCAGGATTGCTTGGAATTCAGAGTTACGCGCTGCCTTGGTTGTGCCAAGTGCGGAGTCACCTTCTACGATCAGAAGTTCGGTACGAGTTACATCTTCAGAACGGCAATCAGAGAGCTTGGTTGGAAGCGCTGATGATTCGAGGGCGTTCTTACGGCGTTGCAGGTCTTTATGAGTACGTGCAGAAATGCGTGTGCGTGATGCCGCCGCAACCTTTTCAAGAATCAAACGGCCGTTGGCCTTATCGATTCGACGAGTTGTGTTGAAGAATTCTTTCATCTTGTCTGCAACTACTGCAGAGACGATACGTGTTGCAGCAGCTGTACCAAGAACCTCTTTGGTCTGTCCTTCAAACTGTGGTTCAGACATACGTACTGTGATGACAGCGGTAAGGCCTTCCATGATGTCATCTTTAATTACATCGGCTTCGTTCTTCTTCAGAGTGCCGGTGCTACGAAGTGATTCGTTAAATGCTTTGGTGATTGCGCGCTCGAAACCTTGAACGTGGGTTCCGCCCTTTGGAGTCGAGATGATATTTACGAATGAGTGAATGGTGGCATCAAATCCATCGCCCCATTTCATCGCAATATCTACTTCCATATCGCGTTCTACTTCTGTTGAAACCATGTGGCCCTTATCGTCAAGGACTGGAACAGTCTCTTGGTAATGGCCGGTGCCATAGATACGAATTACTTCGCCTACTGGTTGATCCGGTTGTAAGAATTCGCAGAACTCGGAGATTCCGCCCTTGTGATAGAAAGTTTGAGTTGTTGCAGCTTTGGTGCGATTGTCATTGACGATCAGCGTTAAGCCTGGAACTAAGAACGAGGTCTGACGTGCTCGAGCGTAAACTTCTTCAATATCAAGGGATGCTTCCTTTAAGAAAATCTGGCGATCTGCCCACCACTTGATACGAGTTCCCGTAACTTTTGCAGAAACTTTTCCAATTGTGCGCAAGCCCGATTGCGGAGTGAACTCTGCCTTTGGACCTTCACCTTCGAAGATGCCGGCAACGCCGCGCTTAAAGGACATCCAGTAAATCTTGCCATTGCGATCTACTTCAGCATCAAGGCGCTCGGCGAGTGCGTTTACAACTGATGCACCAACACCGTGCAATCCACCCGATGCAGCGTATGAACCGCCGCCGAATTTTCCGCCTGCGTGCAACTTTGTAAGAACAACTTCAACGCCTGTTAGACCAGTCTTTGGTTCTTTATCAACGGGAATACCGCGACCATCATCGTGTACTTCAATAGAACCATCTGCCTCTAAATTAATCTCAATCTTCTTGCAATGACCAGCAAGTGATTCATCAACTGAGTTATCGATAATTTCCCAGAGACAGTGCATGAGCCCGCGTGAATCGGTTGAACCGATATACATACCTGGGCGTTTACGAACTGCATCTAGGCCTTCAAGGACTGCCAGGTCTTTGGCGGTATAGGAATCTTCGGCGTCGCCCAGAGCAGTGAGATCGAGTTGATCTCCAGCATCTTTAGAATTCTTGGCGGCCACGGAGGCAAAGGTTATCGGCGTAGTTGCAAGGATCTTGCGTTAACGCGCCGTAATAGTCTCAAATATTGGTAATTTCCCTATATCTTGGGGAATACGGTGAATTGCAACGCAAAAGTAACAATATTTCTCCATTTATTTCCTGCGGGGAATAAAGAGACATGGTTTGATGTTCCATAAGAAGTACCACTTCCCACCTAAATGAACGGAGAGCGCGATGACCGAGCAAGTAATCCTCGAATCCACACCTCTTAATGCACTTGATCGTTGCGATCGTTGCGGCGCTCAGGCATATGTGCGAGCAACCCTCGCAACAGGTGGCGAACTAATGTTCTGTGCACACCACGGCAAGGAATACGCTGAAAAGCTAAAGGCTGTGGCAGTTGCAATCCAAGACGAGTCAGAGCGCTTGGTTGAATCTAAGAACTAATTAATCTTTTTTAAGAAGACCCTTGTGCGATCCGTCGCAGAAGGGTTTTTCTTTTGATTGGCCGCAACCGCAGAACTTTGGATTTTCTAAAGTCTCCAGAACATTGCCATCAGCATCGACCATTTCAACTTCACCGGTGATACGGATAGAACCACTTTTGGGGTTTATGAAAACCTTTGGCTTATCCACGTTAGAACTCGATTTCTTTTTAATCTGGTTTTAATCTAGATAATCGCGAAGTGATTGCGAACGAGATGGGTGGCGCAACTTCGACATAGTCTTAGATTCGATCTGGCGGATACGTTCGCGAGTAACCCCGTGAACCTTGCCGATCTCATCAAGTGTCTTTGGCTGACCATCTGTAAGTCCGTAACGAGCCTTGATTACATCTGCTTCACGGTTGGTGAGGCCACCAAGGACTTGCATCAACTGTTCTTGCAAGATTGTGAAAGTTACAGATTCTTCAGGCTTAACCGCTTCAGAGTCTTCAATGAGATCTCCGAACTCTGAATCTCCTTCTTCACCAAGTGGTGTGTGAAGTGAGATTGGTTCGCGGCCGTACTTCTGAACTTCAACGACCTTTTCAGGTGTCATATCAAGTTCTTTAGCGAGCTCTTCTGGTGTTGGTTCGCGGCCAAGGTCTTGCAACATCTGGCGCTGAACGCGAGCCAACTTGTTGATGACTTCAACCATGTGAACTGGAATACGGATTGTGCGAGCCTGGTCGGCCATCGCGCGAGTAATCGCCTGACGGATCCACCATGTTGCATAGGTAGAGAACTTGTAACCCTTTGTGTAGTCGAACTTTTCAACCGCACGGATAAGGCCGAGGTTTCCTTCTTGAATTAGATCAAGGAATAACATGCCGCGACCGGTGTAGCGCTTGGCAAGAGATACAACGAGACGAAGGTTCGCTTCTAGCAAGTGGTTCTTAGCGCGCTTGCCATCCTCAACGATCCATTCAAGCTCGCGCTTGAACTTCTTATCCATCTTCTTATCTTCTTTAATCTTCTCTTCGGCAAAGAGGCCGGCTTCAATACGAGTTGCTAGCTCTACTTCGAGCTCAGCATTTAGAAGTGCTACGCGGCCGATCTGCTTTAGGTAATCCTTTACTGGGTCAGCTGTTGCGCCCGCAGTCATAACTGTCTGCGCAGGCGCATCATCTTCTTCAGAGGCCTTTAGCGTGAAGGCATTTTCTTCATTACCTGATGCTTCTTCGGCCAGGTTTACAACGCGTGGCTGATTAGATTTATCTTCTGCTTCCGTGTCGATGATCTCGGCAACTTCAGCGATAAGTGTTTCTACATCTTCTAGTTCAATTTCTTCAACGACGATTTCGTTGCCTTCATCATCTAGAACCACCGCAGCCTTGCCGGCTTTACCTTCGCTCTTTGGAGCAACTGGTGCTGGAGGTGGTGCAATAAGTGCGAGTTGGGCCTTAGAAAGAATTCGCGCAGATGTTCCAAGCCCTGCTTTGCGTGCTTTCTCAGAGTCAGTTGCAATAACTTCATCAAGGTGGCGCGCTTCTTGGGCGAGCGCCAAAAATTCTTTTTTAACTGCCTTGCGGTAATTACCGATGCCGCTTGCTGCAAGTGTTTCGACGATCTCTTTGTGGCGAGCGACGTCGTTCTTCAAGTTTACAAGTTGCTGTACTTCTTTGGCAGATAAATCTTTCTTCAGCGCAACCTTTACCGGCTTAACTGGCTTAACAACGGCCTTCTTTACCGGCTTAGCAGCAACCTTCTTCGCTGGCGCTTTCTTAACAGCAGCCTTTTTCGCTGGCGCTTTCTTAGCGGGAGCCTTCTTCGCAGCCTTTTTGGCAACGCTCTTTTTTGCAGGAGCTTTTTTCGCCGCCTTTGCAGACTTCGCCTTGTTTTTGAGCGCACTAAATACAGCCACAATTATCCTTTGGTTTTTTCGAACTATCTTCGAAACTGTTGTTTCGAACTGCTCGAAGCGATGTCTATATTATACTCAGCGCTTGGCCGATTGCGGCGCCAACTGACTCAGATTCGACCAAAAAGCCATCGTGTCCGAAGTCCGATGAGATAGTAATTAGCGGTTGCGCCTGAGGAACGAGCTCGGCAATCTCAACCTGAAGTCGAGGTGGGAAGAGGCGATCGGTATCAATTGAGACCACAACGGCCGGAATCTTGATCGATTCCAGCGCCGCTACGACTCCCCCGCGATCTCGGCCGACATCATGGGATGCCATCGCCGAAGTTAGCGAGATATAGGTATTGGCATCAAAGCGCTTGGCCAATTTATCGGCCTGGTGATCCAAATAAGACTCAACGGCATAGCGCCCGGTGTCATCGCCCTGCATCTGGCGGCCAAAGCGCACATCCATCTCAGATTCGGTCCGGTAGGTCAGGTGCGCGATACGTCGGGCGATACCTAGCCCTTCGATTGGGCCTTTTGCTTGTTGGTAATAATCGCCACCGTTGAAATTTGGATCGCTCTTGATTGCGCGGATCTGAACCGAAAATCCACCGATCTGATCACCGGTTGCAACAGCCGACGAACCGATCGTACAAATCGCACCAACGCGATCGGGATATTCAATCGCCCATTCCAGCGAGCGCATTCCGCCAAGGGATGGACCTACAGCTAAGCGATATTTCTTTATGCCGATGGCATCGCTAAATAAAAGTTCGGCAGCGGCCATATCGCGCACGGTGACAACTGGAAAACGTGAACCGTAACGCTTTCCATCAGGAGCAATACTCGATGGACCTGTACTTCCCTGACATCCGCCAATTACATTTGGGCAGACGATGAAATATTTATCGGTATCAAATGGCAGACCAGGGCCGACCATATTTGGCCACCAACTAGTTACATCAGACCAACCGGTCATCGCATGGTTAATCAAAATCGCATTATCTTTTGCAGCGTTTAACGTGCCCCAAGTTTGATAAGCGATAGTGATATCTGGCAGCGTCTCACCGCTTTCCAGCAATAGAAAACCGATCTTTATAAATTTGCGATCGCCGGGATCGTGGCTTTCCAGCCACGCACCTGTAACTGCGGTAGTAATCGAGTTCGACATTCAATTCCTTCACGCACTTGCTCACATCGTGTGATGCAAACCTGGTCGTCACCCGGAGCACCCCACCGCGGTGGAGGGTTGCCGTCTAATCAGCCGGGGCTATCGATTAGAGCTCGTGACCTGGGGGTAAGTCTAACCCAAAAATTCCAACGCAGACTTTGGGATGCAGCTCTCGCCGCATCGCCGCAAAGGATGCGGGCGGCCAGCCCGCGGTAAAGACGCGACGTAACAAGAGCGCCAGGGAATATCCATTGGCATCTTCAAGGGCGCGATCTAGCGCGCGATGGGCAAGTGCGCCATCTCCGCTTTCATATGCCAGCGCTGCACACAGCGATGCGATCGGTGCCACGTATCCCTTTGGTGCGATGCGCATTAAGTGGCGCCACATCTGGAAGTAGGTATCAACGTTTTCTTCGTCATGGCTGCCGAGTGCAAAGTCGCGAACTTGGATATCGCTTAACCGACCGATGACTCGCGCGGTTAATTCGAGATCTTGGCCAATGCGCCCGCTGGCAAATTCACCCGCCAAATCGATAACCGCAGTTGCCCCATCGCGCTGGAGCTTCGACAAATCCTTTACATCTTTGCTAACTGCGAAACTTTCTACTAACTCACACCACTTCTCTTCTGCGGCAACTGGCAGCGATGAAATTGAATCGGTGAGCGCTTGCAGATTGGCAAAGGGCATGGCGCGTCCTGCAACCACATGTTCAACAGCGATACGCGAGCCATCGATCTCAGGAATTAAGTTTCCTTCAGCGGGGCAACAACTTTGATCTTGGCATAGAACTGAGCGATAACGCCCGCCTTGGATGAGCAGAGATTCATCAGTTGTAATGCCTATACGGGTTAGCGCTGCACCGGCATCGGCTAGCACTACTTCCCCATCGCTGCGATCACTTGGAACGTAGGCAACCAAGAGCGCACCCGTTGCCGAATCTCGCTGCAGATGTGAAGCCAATAAGTCGTAAGCGCCTTCGGGAATATCAACTGGAAAATCGATCCGCATCGCCATCCCGACGGCGTTATCTTTAATCGAGACAACAACTAACGAATCTTCCGGGTGATAGCCGATTAGAAAAGGAATCGCGGCAAGTAAGTCGTGTGGTGATGTAAGTGTGGTCATCTCTCTCAATTCATAAAGCGGGTAGGGGCTGCCACCACGGTGATAGTCAGCGCTGAAACTTTTCTTATCTGGCCGGTAATGGCGCGTTCTACGGCGTTGTGAGAAAAACTGCCGTTCCAGGTAGTTGTTAGTAACACCGGATAAATGCCGGGCTGCGAATAAATATGGGTGACTTTTCCTTCCGGAAATGGTCCACCTGGGTCAGTTGTTGCAAAGAAAGAGCCGTCACCAAATGACCACACATATGAAGGGCGCAGAACCACATCGATACTTTCGCCAATCAAATTAACTTGGGTGCGAAAGACCGAAGGCAGGTCATTCCAGAAGTAGACCGGAGTGTGAATTAACGGTTTGAAATTAGGCTGATATGAAATGCCGCCGGTTGGAAGTGATTTACTTAATCGATCACTAAGTGATGTTGCCGCAACAACTTTCGGTGCCGCCTTCTTAACTGGCTTCTTTGCAGGTTTCGCTGGTGCTTTTTTAACCGGTGCAGCAACTTTCGGTTTTACAACCGGCTTTGGTTTGGTAATCACTTTCGGTTTGGAAACAACCTTTGGCTTTACAACGCCAGGTTTAATTGTTTTTGGCTTGGTCACCTTGCTAGAACTTGGACCACTGCCCTTGCGCGCTTCAATAACCAATTGCCCATCTTGGGTATAAACATCAACACAGGCTTTGACGCAATCTGCTGCGTGAGAAGTGGGAGTTTGTAGAGAAATTACCAACGCTGTAATCAGAATTAATCGGATCTTCATCTGCGGGAAGATAGATCTAGCAACTGATAAAAAACGCCTCACACCTGTTACATGTGGATAGATAGCCCTTGATATGGAAAGGTAGGAACATGGCTGCGCGCGATGGAGATGGTTGGGTCGAATGCAGTTGCGGCTCTAAACATTGGGGTTTGCATGGCGCAGCAGGTTTGCTGATCTATCGCGACGGCGCCATCTTGTTGCAGCACCGTGCGCCCTGGGTTCATAACGGTGACACTTGGGGAATCCCAGGCGGTGCGCGCGATTCGCACGAGAGCGTTATCGATGGAGCAATTCGCGAAGCCGTTGAAGAGACTGGTATTGATCCACAAGAGCTATTGATTAGAACGAGTTCGACGGATAACCACGGTAACTGGAGCTATGACACAGTTATTGCTGAGGCAACGAGTGAACTTGTGGCGCATGAGTTAAATGACGAATCACATGAAGTGCGTTGGGTCTTATTTGATGATGTAACTCGCTTGCCGCTACACCCGAGCTTTGCAAAATCTTGGCGCGATTTAAGAGCCCAGTTGGATTATTTGATCACACCAAGATAGTTTTTCAACTTCGCTATGTGCCACCAGAATGATTGTCTTTCCTGCGCTGCGCATCTGCTTAAAGATCTCCATCAACTTATCTTTACTCGCTAGATCCTGTGCGGCAAAAGGTTCGTCAAAAATGTAGATCGGGCAGTCGCGCAATAAGGTGCGTGCAATTTCAACCCGTTGCACCTGCCCCACTGAAAGCGTGGTCACTAAATTGTCCAGAAATTCGGTAAGACCTAAGTCGGCCGCCATCTTTGCTATTTGATTGATCGCCTTATTGCTTTGTCCCAGGGCAAGCACTTCGCGAACCGTCATCGGTAGCCAGAAGGTGCGCTCTTGTAGCGCCATACTGCGCAGGTGCGATTGTTCGAGATCGTTTAGATCTTGCAAATTCTTTTCCACGATAAAGATAGAACCGCAACTTGGCTTTAGGTCGCCGGTGATAGCAAATAGCAGCGAACTCTTGCCGCAACCATTTGGGCCAACAATTGCGCTAATTGAACCTTTTGTGATTGTGGCGTTTAGCCCCACGAAGAGTTCGCGGTTATTGCGCTGCAGCGTTAGATCTTGGATCTCGATTATTTCCACGTCAGCGCCGCCTTTCGCACCAGCACGATAAGAATTGGTGCACCCAATAAAGATGTAATTAGGCCAATAGGTAGCTCGTATGGCGGAAGCACGCTGCGCGCGATCGTGTCACCGACTAGCAAGATCAGCGCACCAATTAGCGAAGATGCGATTGTCAATATTCGGTTCTTTCCACCAAAGAGAATGCGTGCAATATGTGGGGCAGCTAGCGCCAAGAAGGAGATAGAGCCCACGGTACTCACGCTGACCGCAACTAATAAACCGATTATTAAGAAGGCTTTCAAACGTATCGCTTTTGCGGAAAGTCCTAAGTGACGTACTGAGATATCACCGAGTGAAAGTAGATCTAACTGTGGAGCAATTTTAAAGGCGAAGAAGAAACAGATCAGAAATACTGGCGTGATAATCAAAAGGCTCTCTGAAGTTGCTAAGGCCAATGAACCGAGCGACCAGAAAGAGATCGAGCGGATCTCTGGATTATTTGTGGCGGTTATCAGAAGCCCGACAACTGCAGAAAAGAGCGCTGAGGTACCGATACCAATAATGATCAAGGCACCAACTGAGCGCGCCCAAGTAAAGGTGAGCGCCGTTGCTATTAAAGCCCCAACCGTTGCAAAGAGAACAGCCAAGACTGATCCAACTTCAGCAAGGTTTAAGAGAACGCCAATTACAACGCCCAGACTTGCACCTGCTGAAGTTCCTAAGATTGCCGGATCTGCCAATGGGTTATTTGCCGCAGATTGTGCAATCGCACCGGCTAAGCCAAGTGCTGCACCAATCAAGAGCGCAACCAGAATGCGTGGAATGCGAATCTGCCAGAGAATCAAATGGTTGGTGCTTGCGCTGTCAAAGCCCGGGTTAAAGAGATAGCGCCAGATGTTTTCCACCTGCGTTGCACCGAGCAACAGAGATGCAACCACTGCAATATTTAGCGCGATAACAATTAGCGAGAAACGTAACTTCATTTCATTAACTCATCTACTGATACGGCCATCTGAAGAATCAGATCTGGTGTTCGGGGGCCAAAGGAGAGTAGAAGAGAATCATCAACGGCAAGGATGCGCCCTTTCTTTCCAGCAGTTGTCTGGGCAACTCCAGGTAGCGCCTTTAAACCGGCAACTCCCCCAACCGATTCCAGACCTTTACTCATAACCAAAATTACATCTGGGTTCAACTCTGCCAGAACTTCGGCGCTGACTGGAGTGAAAGGAACTTTTGAAAACTCTGCACCGGCATCAATGGAATTTATCGCGGTGATCAGCGAATCTGCCCCGGAACCTTTACCACCGAGTAGATAGATCGAGTTTCCGCCACGGAGATAGAGAAAGGCGATACGTGATTTTCGATCTGCTTTCTTAACTTCAGAAAGTGATTGGTTGATCTTCTCGCTCAACGCAACTCCCGATGGAATTGCTCCAACGGCGCCTGCAATATCGGCAATCTTTAGATTTATATCCGAGAGCGTCCATGCCTGGCGCACCTGAACGATCTTTACTCCGCTTTCTCGCAGAGTCTTAATTGCAGCGAGCGGACCGGTGGCATCATCGATCAGAACTAAATCTGGGTTTAACTTCAAAATATTTTCTGCAACAACTTGATGGCCAGAGGTAACAATTGGAATATCTAGAAGAACTTCTTCGGTGCTGGCGATATCTCGTCCAATAAGAATTGGTTTTAAACCTAAAGAAAGTAAAATTTCTGCAGAACCGTTTGCTAGTGCGATTACGCGCTTTGCTGAAGAAGTGCCGCCACCTTCGATGCTTATTGCGGCAGCAGTTTTAATCTCTTGCATAGCAACTTCACCGGAACTGCAAGCGGTTAAGGAGAGCGTTGTTGCTAGAGCCACCGTCAGATGCCGATATAAACCATTCTTTAGCACCCTTAAATCATCTCAATCTTTTACCTGACAGATACAGGTGCGTTGTCGGATAAGGGGCTACCGAGTTAAAAGTAAGGTTTTCTCATGCGTGCAAAGGCTTTTCTTGCAATAGCCACATCGGCCCTGCTTCTAATCTCACTAAGCAGTGCACCGAGCAACGCTGCCCAGAAACCCCAAGTTGTTAAAGGTCAGTTCGGTGAATCTATAAGCGCACAAGCGCGAGATATAACCGTTGATAAAAACGGTCAGGCCCAGATTGTCATCACCGGGAAAGGCTTTGACGAAACAGTCGGTATCTACATCGCTTACTGCGTGATGCCAAAAGCTGGTAGTGCTCCAACTCCTTGTGGCGGTGGCGTTAACAAATCTGGAATTGGCGATGCTTCTTACTGGATTTCTTCAAATGCACCGCCCTATGCCGCCAATTTGGCAGAACCTTTCCGCGCGGGTGGCAGATTTACCAAGAGCGTTGGGGTCTCAGAACGAATCGGCAAGATCGATTGCCGCAAAAGTAAATGCGCTTTAACAGTTAGATCAGATCATCTACGTGAAGGGGATAGATCGCGTGATCTTTTTATTCCAGTCACATTTAAGAAAAGGAAATAGAAATGAAGAAAGTATCTACATTAATCACAGTTTTAGCACTTGTTATACCTGTAGTCAGCGCACCAAGTGCCAGCGCGGAGACATTTGTCTTCCAGAGCGGCCCGCTAACAAATCTTGATCCGGCAAGTGCCACAGTCAATGGTGGCTTTACAAAATTTACGACCAAGGGCGGAATGTATATGCAACAGTGCATCGCCCCAGTCGCTGGCGCTCGTCCCGCAACATGCAGCGATGAATTACAGCTCTGGATCAGCACTAAAGGTGAAGTTGGCTCAGTAAGTGCAACCGGGCCAATCGCATTCAAGGTGGCGGCGCAAATCACTGGTCGCGGTGTAGCAGTTGACTGCACCAAGACATCTTGCGGAATCTTCTTCCGCCTTGATCGTTCTGCAACAGCAGATACCAGCGAAGATTTATTCCTTCCAATTACCTTCCGCGAAGGTGCTGCCGCGCCTTTGCTACCGACTGATGTAGTCACAGTTACATTAAATGCCAAGCCGCTAACCCGAAATGTTCCGCTGGCACTTGCCTATCGCCAGAGCGCTAAAATTGTGGCAACTGCGCAATCTGGTCTGCTAGTTACATTGACATCGCTTACTCCAGAATGTTCATACGCAAATGGAACGCTAACTGCGCTTAAGGGTGCAGGCCAGTGCGCACTTGCGCACCGAACTGCCGGCAACGATAAGTTCGCAGCAAGTTCTGCAAACTATCCATTTATTCTCGAACCTGGAACACAGAAAGTGGAGCGCGCTACCAAGGAACTCAAAAAGGGTAAGCCAAAGGCGATGCCTGCTGAAACAAACTTCGGCGAGACTATTTCTTACAAGAGTTTGAGTAAGAACTGCCGCGTTGAGTTAAATCTAATCGAGGCTCAAAAGCGCGGGATCTGTACCATCGTTGCTACAGCGCCAGCCAAAGAAGGAATGTGGCTAGCACTTAAACAAGAGCTAAGAATTAGAGTTAGCTAAAGCCTTAATTCCAGCGATATAGAAATTGGTAGTAACTGCAATCTCATCTTCTGCCGTTGCGGCACCTGATTCGATGCGGCGCGTTGCTAAATCTGTCATCGCCTGCAACTGCGCGAGAGCGCGTGCGGTATCTGTAATGCCAAGGGCGGCGAAAGTTTTGCTAAGCGGTGCCAACATTTGACGGTGGGCCGCGCCTATTTCAGCGTTTCGCTCGCGCGGCAAAGTGGTGGCATGAAGTGACTTGGCAAGCAGATGACGTCCATCGCCTACGTAGTTAAGAGATGTTTCGATCCAGATAGTTAGCGCAGCGATCGGATCGCTTTCGTCTTCGATTGCTCCGCGCAATAGTTCGCCAAAGTTTTTTAGCTCTTCAATCAACAGATCAGCAACGAGATCTTGGCTGCTAGAAAAGTATTCATAGACCGAAGTTCGCGAAAGCCCTGCGCGCGCTGCAACTGCGGCGATTGAAATGCTGGCAGAACTTTCCTCTAATGCGATCTGAGTAGCCGCAGAAATCAATTGATTACGGCGCCAATCGCGATGCGAGGCTAAGTCCTGTGTTGAAATCTTGGGCATAAAAAAATTATTTCATGGTTTGCGAAAGCCTGCGCAGCGAATCAATGACCACAGCCCGATCGCTGGTGCGCCAGAGCGGTGGCATCGAGTTAAGTAGGACACTTCCGTAGCGTTTGGTCACAATTCGCGAATCTAAAATTGCAACTACCCCGCGATCATCAACGCTGCGGATTAACCGACCAGTGCCTTGGGCCAACAATAAAGCGGCGCGCGGTAGTGAGACCTGCATAAAGCCACTGCCACCTGCGGCATCTGCCAGCGATGCCCGAGCCGACATAACTGGTTCGTCAGGACGTGGAAATGGAATTCGATCAATTGCCACCAAGATACAAGATGAACCAGGAACATCAACGCCCTGCCAGAGCGACATCGTGCCGAGCAAAATAGATGTTTCATCTTTAGCAAAACGTTCAACGAGCGGACCGACCGCATCACCACGTTTCTGAGTAATGATGGTGATCGGCAACTCTTTTAAGACGTTGCGCAGATGGGCATCGGCTGCTTCAACTCCGCGCCAAGAACTAAATAGCGCCAAGGTGCGACCGCCTGCCGCATCAATTAGCTCACCGAGTTCAGTTAAGACTTCTGCACTTGGTCCATCACGACCTGGTTCAGGTAGATGCTTTGGCATATATAAAACGCCTTGATTGGCGAAATCAAATGGTGAGCCAACATCGAGCATCTGCACATTTGCTGGATCAATATCGCCATCATCGCCTTCAGAATCTGCATCAGAACCCACTACGAAACCGATACTGCGCGCCATCGCATCAAAACCATTGCCAACTGTGAGCGTTGCCGATGTCGCAATAACTGGAGTTTTGGTCAATAGATTTGCACGAAGAACCTCAGAGACCGAAAGCGGCGCTAAATTCAGAGTTGAAAATGTTGGTTCGTACCAGAGCACGTGGGTATTGCCCATCTTTAACAATTTGCCACAGGTTGTATTAATCTCAGAAACTGCGCCTTTAACGCGCGCACGTTCGGCAACCGCATCAGAATCGATGATCTCGTCATCGGCGTTGATGATCTGAACGATCGCAGCCGCCGCATCTTTAACTTTACGGATAGGTGCTTCAAGTGAAGATGGAATTTCTTCTAGACGACCTTGCGCCGCAAAGTCACCACGGATCTGATCACCGTAATCAGCCATGGCGTCATGGAAATTATCTGCAGCTTTAGTTAAAGCATCAGCGAGTTTGCCGGGCATATGTTTGCGCGCCATTGCAGCAGCGCGAATTACTCGTGCAGAGGTGAGCTCTTCGGTAACCGCTTGCGTGGTGCGATCCATAAATTCGTGGGCTTCATCCAAGATCACCGCATCGCGTTCGGGCAAGATCGGATGCGAATCAACGATCTCGATCGCAAGCAGGGTGTGGTTGGTAACTACAACATCGGCAGTCTGGGCCTTTGCTTTGGCTAGGGCTGCAAAGCACTGTGGCCCGTAATTACAGACATCGGCGCCGACGCATTCGCGCCCAGAAAGTGAATTCGCCGCCCAGACTCTGCGATCGACATCGGGTGCATCATCACGATCACCTGAAACACCCGGAGTCTTAGCCCAGGCATGTAAACGCTTAGCATCTTTTTCTAAGTAACTGACCTCTAACAAAACTTCACCATCGGGATCTGGTTCATCGGTATTCATTTTCTGCAAGCAGATGTAGTTTCCTACACCTTTATATATCCCGTATGTAATCTCACGGCCCAACTCTTTCTCAAGTGCTGGGACAACTGCGGGTAAATCTCGTTCTACTAATTGACGTTGCAGGGCAAGGGTTGCAGTTGCAATTAAAACTTTGCGGCCATGTACGAGCGCTGGAACTAAATAAGCGAGTGATTTTCCGGTACCTGTGCCGGCCTGCACCATTAAATGATGGCGATCGGTGAGCGCATTTGCCACCGCTTCAGCCATTTCGATCTGACCTTCACGTGGTGATCCCCCAATGGCGGCGACTGCGGCATCCAGGGCCGAACGCACTTTTGCCGAGAGATCACTCATATTTGTTGTTCAATCCCCATGGGGCCACAGTAGCGAAAATCAGTGACACCGCCCGTGACCAAGCCTTACTTGCTCATATAAGGTTGTGTAAGACCTGGAGGAATAATGAAAATCGCACGAATTGGTGAACGCGGATCCGAACGCCCAGCAGTTATCGATGGTGATAACGCAATCTATGTTGATTCACTTGTCAGCGACTGGGATCGCGAAAATTTAGAAGCCGGTGGTTATCTACGCGTTGCCAACGCTGATCTGAATTCACTTCCCCGCACACCACTTGCCGGTCTTCGCTATGGCGCAGTTATCAATAAGCCAACCAAGATTATTTGCGTAGGACTTAATTATTTGGCTCATATTAAAGAGGCCGGGTTCGATACTCCACCTGAGCCAGTTATCTTTATGAAGGCTCCGGATTCAATTACCGGTCCAAATGATGATGTTGTTATTCCACCAAATAGCGCGGCCACAGATTACGAGGTTGAACTCGCCATTGTGATTGGCAAGTCTGCGCTTTATCTAAACTCTCCTGAAGATTCGCCCGAACACATCTTGGGTTACTCAATCTCGCAGGATGTTTCAGAGCGCCACTGGCAGATGGAGCGCGCTGGGCAATGGGTCAAGGGCAAATCTTTCCCAACCTTTAATCCAGTTGGCCCAGTTATCGTTTCAGCAGATTCAATAAACGCTCATAACTTGCGCTTATGGTGTTCGGTAAATGGCGAGATGAAGCAAGATTCCAATACCGATGACTTGCTATACGGAATCAACCACATCGTTTGGTACATCAGCCAATTTATGGAGCTCTGCCCAGGTGACATCATCAATACCGGCACACCTTTCGGCGTAGGTATGGGCTTTAAGCCACCTATTTATCTAAAGGCTGGCGATGTTCTTAAGACTGGCATTGAAGGCATTGGTGAGATTACCAACCACATAATCGCTTATAAATAACCGCTAAATAGGGAGCAATGTAATGAGTAAAGATTTCGCTGGCTTAACCGCAATTGTTACTGGCGCTGGCTCTGGTATTGGTTTAGAAGTTGCCCGCAAGTTAACCGACCAAGGTGCGAAGGTATTCGGCTTTGATCTTCGCGCAGGTGAAATGGGACAACTAGCAACATTTATTGAATGCGATATCGCTAACCCCGATAGCGTTAAGAAAGCATTTGCTGAATTCGCCAGCCAGAGCAAGACGCTAGATATTCTGATCAACAACGCGGGCATCGGCGCTATCGGCACCGTCGAGCAAGCAACTGAAGAAGAATGGCTACGAGTATTCAATGTAAATGTATTTGGCACAGGGCGTATGAGCGCTGCTGCGATGCCGTACCTAAAGGCCAGCAAACATGCCGCAATTGTTAATACTTGTTCGCTAGTTGCAACTGCAGGTGTTCCAAATCGCGCGGTTTACGGTGCCAGTAAGGGTGCTATCTACGCACTAACGCTTGCTATGGCTACCGATGGAATTGCTCACGGAGTTCGCGTTAACTGCGTTAACCCTGGAACATCAGATACTCCTTGGATTAAAAACTTACTTTCTAAGGCAGATAACCCTGATCAGGAATATGCCGCCTTACAAGCACGTCAACCAATCGGGCGTCTAGTTTCACCCGTAGAAGTTGCTAGCGCGATTGTTTTCCTAGCAAATCCTGCACAAGCATCAACTACAGGAACCGCTCTTGGCGTAGATGGCGGAATGCAGGGGCTTCGCCTTCCTCGTTAATTCTTCTTATTGATAGTTGCAAAGAGATAAGTTGCGGCAATTAGCGCCAGCAAAATAACTCCGTAGGCTGCTGCAAATCCGAAGTTCTCGCTTACAAAGCCCATGATCCATGGTGATGTCCCATTTGAAATTCCCATACCGATCACAAAGGCGGCGATGCCGCGATCAGAACCTTGCGCGGTTGATGAAGCGTTTGCGATAGCAATAGATGCACATGGCCCAATACCTGCAGCGGCGATAATCAAACCTGCCAAGGTAAGCGTTGGTGATGATGCAAAGATAACGAGCAATACACCTGATCCGATCGCCACAAATGAGAAACGCCAGATGCGATACAGGTTATGTTCATTCTTAGTTGAAAGATAGATGCGAGTTAGAGCAACAAAGTAAGGTGCGACGGTGGCAAATAGAACTGCAGATTTAACCTCGGATCCACGTTCAGTTAATAGATCTAGCGCCCAAGCCGATAGTGAAACTTCCATGGTGATAGTCATGAAGGCAAAGAATAAAATTGCGATCATCGTGTTATTCCAGATGATCTTGCTATCTGCGTGATCTGGCTCTGGGCGAGCTTCTAATTCAGGAACGATCTTTAAGGCAACTAGCCCAATAAGCACGGCAGTAGTTGCAACAGTTGCGCGCCAAGGAATATCTGCCTGCGTCGTTATGCCGATTACCGTTGGAGAAACGGATGCCGCAAACAAACCGACTCCGGTTGATCGGAACATATTCTTCAGCGCCGTCTTTGAATGCGCGCCCAAGATTGCCGTCGTTGTATTGCCTGCGATAACCGAACCAGTTGCAGTAAGGATTACGGCAGGAACTGAGAAATAGATATTTGGGCTAAGGCAATAGACCAACGAACCAATAATTAATAGCGCCCAACCAAAGCGAATCGTTTGGTGGGCAGGCCGGCGATGGCCATGACCGAGCAATATAAATGAGATAAAGACCAAGGCTGCCGCCCAGCCGATGTTGTGCCAACTGGCTACTACGCGGGTTAACTCAAAGTCGCGTTTAATTAGTTGAATTGAAAATCCAAGTGAGCCCATTAGAAACGAGCTCATTGCATTTAGGGTCACCAAGCGATGTACCAACTTGCGCGGCAGAGCTTGTGGCAATTGCTTCTCCTAAACTTGCGAAGTCACTATCTTATCTTTGCAAAGCCATTGCAGATGGCGAAAAACGCTAAATTGAACTGTTTAATTGATATAGTTGAAAATTCAACTACTTTGATATAACATCAACATATGTCGAAGATGCCTGCTCTTTATATCGGCCACGGCGCACCTATGTTGCTCGATGATCAACTTTGGACTTCGCAATTGAAAGACGTTGCCACAAATATTGAGCGACCTAGCGCAATCTTGATCGTTTCGGCGCATTGGGAATCTGCGCCAATCACCCTAAGTAACCCCGCTGCAAATACTCCACTCGTTTATGACTTCAGCGGCTTTGATCGCAAATTTTATGAGATGACCTATAACTCACCAGATGCATCCGCTCTTGCTGCCAAGGTAACGGCGCTAATGCCCAAGACCGAAAGCGTTGCGCAAAGCAGCCGCGGTCTTGATCACGGTGCTTGGGTTCCATTACGCGTTATGTATCCCGGCGCTGATATTCCAGTTTTGCAAATGTCGATGCCGACTTCTGATCCCGGAACATTGATGGAGATCGGAAAACGTTTACAACCACTTCGCGATGAAGGCGTTTTGATTATCGGCTCTGGCTTTATGACACATGGTCTCCCCTTTATTCGCGATTGGAGCCCTGGCGCTGTGGCCCCTACTTGGTCAAGCGAATTTGATACTTGGGCCGCCGAGGCTATCGCGCGCGGTGACATTGATGCACTTGCTTCATATAAAGATATTGCACCCGGTGTTCGCTATGCCCACCCAACCGTTGAACACTTCACTCCCTTATTCATAACTTTAGGGGCAGCCACAAATAATAACGTTGCCCCAGAGACCTTAATTGATGGCTATTTCATGGGGCTTTCAAAACGTTCAATTCTCGTTGCTTAAATTTATAAAAATCAAAAGTAAAAAAGCCCGCCGCAGTTACGCGACGGGCTTTTTAACGGGGTTGGCTTAAAGAATTAGCTGCAACCAGATGTATTTCCGCAGCCTTCGCAGACATAGCAAGCACCAGACATACGCATCTTTACGCCACATGTCATACAGAGCGGTGCATCTGATTTGATTCCCATTGATTCAAGGAGATCAGATGATGAACCAATTGTTGGTGCGAGTGGAGCTGGTTCGATCTTTACCTCAACTGCTTTTGGTGCTGGAGCAGCCACAGGAGCCGCCGCAGCTACAACCGCTTTTGGGGTATCAGCACTCGCAGGTGCTGCATCTTGTGTGTACTCGCCTGTTTCTAGTGCACGTGCACGCTCTGAGGCTGTAAAGAGACCCATCGCTGAACGCTGATCGAATGGCAAGTAATCAAGTGCCAGGCGACGGAAGATGTAATCCATCATGGATTGCGCCATGCGGATATCTGAATCATCTGTCATACCTGCTGGCTCGAAGCGCAAGTTTGTGAACTTCTCAACGAAAGTTTCTAGTGGAACGCCGTACTGGAGTCCGATTGAAACTGCGATTGAGAATGCATCCATTACACCGGCAAGAGTTGAACCCTGCTTGCCAAGCTTTAGGAATACTTCACCAAGTGCGCCGTCAGCGTATGCACCTGAGGTCATGTAACCCTCGGCGCCGCCAACAGAGAATGATGTTGTAGTTGATGGACGTGACTTTGGAAGACGCTTACGAACTGGAGTAGCAAGTGCTTCTGCTTCAACAGAGTCAGTTGCGACAGCGCCTTTCTTCTTAGCCTTTCCATCAGAAAGTGGCTGACCAACCTTGCAGTTATCGCGGTAAACAGCGAGCGCCTTGATGCCCATGCGCCATGCTTCAAGGTGAACTTCTTCAACTTCTTCAACAGTTGCATCCTCTGGGAGGTTAACTGTCTTTGAAATCGCACCTGAAAGGAACGGCTGGCATGCAGCCATCATGCGAACGTGGCCCATTGGAGCAATTGAGCGCGCACCTAGTGCACAGTCAAATACTTCGTAGTGCTCTTGCTTTAGCCCTGGAGCATCGATTACGTGGCCATTTGCCGCGATAAATTCGACGATCGCTTCGATTGTCTCTTCGGTGTATCCGAGTTTGCGAAGGGCTGCTGGAACTGTCTGGTTAACGATCTGCATTGAGCCGCCGCCGACGAGCTTCTTGAACTTAACCAATGAGAAGTCAGGTTCGATACCAGTTGTATCGCAATCCATCATCAAACCGATTGTTCCGGTTGGTGCAAGCACAGAGATCTGTGCGTTACGCCAGCCGTTTTTGTCGCCAGTTGTTAGACATGCATCCCATGCCTTATTTGCTTCTGTCCAGACATCGATATCTAGAGTTGAAAGCTGCTTGGCTGCAGATGATGCTGCTGCATGCTTGCGCATTACGCGTGCATGAGGCTTAGCATTTTGTGCAAAGCCTGCATATGGACCAACGATGCCAGCAAGTTCTGCTGAGCGCTTATATGTTGTTCCGGTTAGAAGTGATGTGATTGCACCAGCAAGAGCGCGTCCACCTTCTGAATCGTAGGCAAGACCTGAAGCCATAAGAAGTGCACCAAGGTTTGCGTATCCGATTCCGAGCTGACGGAAGGCGCGAGTTGTGTCGCCGATCGCTTCAGTTGGGAAATCTGCGAAACAGATTGAGATATCCATTGCAGTGATGATCAAGTCAGATGCGCGAGCAAATGTCTTTGCATCAAATGATCCATCATCCTTTAGGAACTTCATCAAGTTAAGTGAAGCCAAGTTACATGATGAGTTGTCGAGTGACATGTACTCAGAGCAAGGGTTTGAGGCGTTGATGCGACCTGACTCTGGGGTTGTGTGCCAATCATTGATGGTGTCATCAAATTGAACTCCAGGATCAGCACATGCCCATGCAGCTTGTGCGATCTTTGTGAAGAGTTCGCGCGCATCAACTGTGTCGATAACTTCGCCAGTTGAGCGAGCTGTTAGACCAAACTGCTCTCCGTTTTCAACCGCTTGCATGAACTTATCTGAAAGGCGGACTGAGTTGTTTGCGTTCTGATACTGGACCGAAATAATGTCGCGGCCCCCTAAATCCATGTCGAAACCGGCATCGCGGAGTGCGCGAATCTTGTCTTCTTCGTTGACCTTGGTCTCGATGAATTCTTCGATATCTGGGTGATCAACATCTAGAACAACCATCTTGGCTGCGCGACGGGTTGCGCCACCAGATTTGATTGTTCCTGCAGATGCATCTGCACCACGCATAAATGAAACTGGGCCAGAGGCTGTTCCACCGGACTTTAGAAGTTCCTTTGATGAACGGATACGTGACAAGTTAAGTCCTGCACCTGATCCACCTTTGAAGATCATTCCTTCTTCGCGGTACCAGTTAAGGATGCTATCCATCGTGTCATCAACCGACAAGATGAAGCATGCGCTTACTTGCTGAGGTGCTGCTGTTCCGACGTTAAACCAAACTGGTGAGTTAAAGGAGAAGATCTGGTGCAAGAGCATATGTGTTAGCTCGTGCTCGAAGATCTCTGCATCTTTATCTGTTGCAAAGTAACCGAATTCTTTTCCGGCCTTTGTATATGTAAGAACTACGCGATCGATGACCTGCTTAAGAGACCACTCGCGATTTTCTGCTCCCACTGCCCCGCGGAAGTATTTGGTAGTAACGATTGTTGATGCGTTTACTGACCAAAAATCTGGATATTCAACACCGAGTTGTTCGAATACTGTCTCGCCTGTCTTCCAGTTAGCCTGGACAACATCGCGACGCTCCCACTTAACTTCATCGTATGGATGAATTCCCTCATTTGTATAAATACGTTCGATCGTTAAACCCTTACCCTTTACGGTGTTATGAGCTTTGATCTTGATTGGTCGGTTGATGACCGTATCTGACATTTTTATTTCCCGTCTTCTCTTTTAACGATTGCTCGTTGTTGTTTGATTTTCTTTTAACGATGGGGCGTCGCTTTTTTCATTTACTGCATTTACAGAGGAATTCGCGCCGTGGGAATTAGCGCTCGAAGGCACTGCTCGCAGTAACGCGATCTCGCCTTCGAAATCTTCAAGGGAGGCAAAGTTACGATAAATTGAAGCAAATCGCAGGTAAGCCACCTCATCGAGTTCGCGAAGTGGCGCAAGGATTGCCAAGCCCACTTCTTGAGCTTCGATTTCTGCTTTGCCAGTGCGGCGAAGGGTTTCCTCAACGCGCTGGGCCAACAGGACTAGATCATCTTCGCCGACTGGGCGACCTTGGCAGGCTTTACGTACGCCGACCAAAACTTTTTCGCGAGCAAATGGCTCGGTTGCACCAGATCGCTTAATGATGTTGAGGAGTGCGACTTCCTGAGTTGAGAAGCGCTCGCCACATTGTGGGCATTCACGGCGACGGCGGATCTGTGTGCCATCTTCGACCGGACGAGAGTCAACGACTCGTGAATCATCGTGTGTGCAGAACGGGCAAATCATCTCGGCGTGTCTCCCTTCGAAATACTAGATATTCCCAAATTTAGATGTATTGGTGAACCGCTGAAACTACCGTAAAAACACTACTTATGGAAGTTTTATTCGTTTCGACCCCTACATATAGTGGGAACTATAAAGCAAATCTTGAGAGTTTTCCTGATGAGTACGCATTAACCATCGCTAGGGCGTGTCGGGGCTATCTCTTAAAACTAATTTAAAACTAATCGAGCGGGATGCGTACCTTCTGGCCTGCCTGGAGCTCAGCCGTCGCCAGCGAGTTAACAGAGGCGATCTCATCTACGAGAGCGCGGACATCTCCACCATCTGCCATGCGTGTGGCCAGCGACCAGAGGGTATCCCCAGGGGCTGCGGTGATCTCAATGAACGATGTTGGGGCGCCAACAATGTCGGTTGTGCCGGCCCCGGCCTGGAAGCCAAAGACGCTGGCTAAGACGACAGCGAGTGAGAGAACCACGAACGTACGGGCTAGGCGACCACGGCGATTTAAACGAAAGCCGGACGGATTGGCATGAAACCCTTGATTTATAAGGGTTTGCGCGCTTGTTGCGTTGAATGAAACTGTGCTCATGGTTTTCTCCTGCTGGTACTACCTTGGGGAAGGTATTCGAACAGTTGTTCGAACAAAGCCAATTAAACCCCATGCCACCGACATCGGCAAGTTATTTTCGAACATATGTTTGATTTTTTTTCCTAGCTGTGCGACGATTTACCCATGGCTAAGAAACCCGCATCCAGCAAAGTAACCGAGCTCCCTGACTTCACCTCTGAGGAGGAGAAGCTAACCGCCCGCCAGCTCAAGATCCTCCAGGTCATCAAGGCGAGCATGGACGACGAGGGTTACCCACCGTCAATGCGTGTGATCGCTAAGGCCGCCGGTCTTTCATCCCCTGCCTCCGTCAAATACCAGCTCGAGATCTTGCAGGAAAAAGGTTTTATCACCGCCCACCCAACTCGCGGCGGAGTACTTGAAGTATTAATGCCTGGCGAGAAATCCGAACTCGAAGTCGAAGCCACCAAGCAGGTTCCACTCGTTGGTCGTATCGCAGCCGGTGGCCCAATCACCGCTGAACAAAACGTTGAATCAACTTTCGCACTCCCTGAAACTTTGGTCGGCAAGGGCAACTTATATATGTTGCAAGTTGTCGGTGAATCAATGATCGATGCTGCAATCTGCGATGGCGATTACGTTGTTATTCGCGAACAGAAGGATTGCAACAACGGTGAAATCGTTGCCGCAATGATCGATGGCGAAGCAACGGTAAAGACTTTCCAACGCAAGAACGGCCACATCTGGTTACTTCCTGCCAACCCCGCATTCGAGCCAATAAATGGCGACAATTGCGAGATCTTGGGCAAAGTCACCGCTGTTATGCGCAGTGTTCGCTAGTTGATTACTTTAATTTAAATTAGTTAAATACAACTAGCGTTGCAAGCCCAAGGGCTATCAACAACGCTGCAACAACTATCGAACTGCGCTTACCAATTCGCTGTGGCGCACCGCCAATGCCACTTGCGCGATCTTGATCCATATCTTTAATTACATTTATAAAGTGTGCGGCACTACCTAGCAGCGCTCCCCCAAGCCACATCCACACCGGCGGCGTTACATCCTTTGAGATCGCAATACATGAAGGTAGCGCCGCAAAAGCCAGCGCGTATGGAAACCATGAGAAGACGTTGAATTTAAAGTAGAAGTTATAGGCAACTCCCATTGATATTCCAAACATATAAACCAACCCACCCTTAAAGCTAAGCGGGCCAAGCAAATTTGCCACAAACGAGAACGGCACCATGAAAGTTAACCAGCGCTTCAAATAGCTTTGCGAGATAACCCCTGCAACTAAAGGTTTGTTCTGCCGGTTATGCATCAAATCATCTTTATAGTCATATAGATCATTGCTCCAGCCGACAACTAGTTGGCCGGTAAATACACCAAAAGCGATTACATAGGCAGGTCCTTCCCACCAATAATGCGCGGCAAAGAACCAAGAAATGGCAGTAACAATTAGCGTCGGCCCAAAGTGTGAGGCTTTAAGCAGGCCGCGCAATTTCTTCAAAGGTTTATTCCTTGACCAACATCGCCATGAAGTCCTTAACTTCAGTGGCCTCCAGCGCTTTGCGATCTAAGCAAAGGTCCAAGATCTTCTTCTGTTGATTAGCGTCAAAGATGCGGTTTAAGTTGATCTTGAATTTCTCAACGAGCAGCGGAATTCCTTCGGCGCGACGACGTGCATGGCCCACTGGATATTCGACGACTTCTTCACCGAGGGTCGTGCCATCGTTAAATTCGATGGTCATCGCGTTAGCGATCGAACGCTTGGCGGGATCGAAGTAATCTGCCGTGAAGCTTTCATCCTCGCGCAGGTGCATCTTCGCGCGCAGCGCATCAACTCGTGGATCATCCGCGATGGCATCTTCGTAATCACGAGCGGTGAGGCGACCAAAGATCAACGGCACTGCAACCATGTACTGAATACAGTGATCGCGATCTGCTGGGTTATTGAGCGGCCCCTTCTTATCGATGATTCGGATACATGCTTCATGGGTGCGGATGCTGATCTTGGCGATGTCATCGCTGGTTTTTCCTGCAGCAACCATCTGCTTATGCAAGGTAAAGGCAGCTTCCACCGCTGTTTGCGAATGGAACTCTGCAGGATAAGAAATCTTAAAGAGGACGTTCTCCATTACATAAGAACCGTATGGGCGTTGGAATTTAAAGTGATTGCCGCGGAACAAGGTGTCGTAGAAACCCCAGGTCTTGGCAGTTAGCGCAGATGGATAACCCATCTCACCTAACTTCGCCATAAGTGCAAGACGTACCGCGCGAGATGTGGCATCTCCGGCCGCCCAAGATTTACGCGATCCCGCATTTGGGTAATGGCGATATGTGCGAAGTGAATGTCCATCGATCCAAGCAAGTGAGACCGCGTTAAGTGCTTGCTCGCGAGTTAAACCGAGCATCTGCGAGACAACAGCGGTGGATGCAATCTTTACCAAGATAACGTGATCAAGACCGACTTTGTTAAATGAATTTTCGAGTGCGATACAACCCTGAATTTCGTGGGCTTTGATCATTGCAGTCATGACATCGCGCATCGTGAGCCTTTGGCCGGTGCCATATTGCGGATGCTGCGAGATCCAGTCAGCAACCGACAAGATCGCACTTAAGTTATCTGATGGGTGTCCCCATTCGGCGGCAAGCCACGTGTCATTGAAATCTAACCAACGGATAAGTGCTCCGATATTAAATGCGCCCTGCACTGGATCTAAGCGATAAGCAGTTCCCGGAACGCGCACACCATCTTTAACCTGAAGTTCTGGAACAAGTGGTCCCAGCAACTTGGTGCAAGCTTCGTATTCGAGTGATTCTAGGCCACAGCCCAAGGTATCCATCAAACATGACCACGCAGTTTCATATGCCAGATCTGATGTGATTTCGTAATCGAAAACATAATCGACGATATCTACGATCTCTTTATCGAACTCCTGATTTACGCGGGCTATATGAGATGACAATTACTTATCCTTTTCGCTCTGGAATTTATCTAACGCTTTCTCAAATTCATAATAATTAATTCGCTCATACAACTCTTCGCGAGTCTGCATCGAATCGATGACACCGGCTTGGGTTCCATCACGGCGAATCGCCTCATAAACGTTCTCGGCCGCCTTGTTCATCGCGCGGAAAGCCGACAGCGGATAGAGAATCATTCCGACCCCATTGGCACCGAGTTCATCGCGGGTAAATAGAGGGGTCAAACCGAATTCGGTGATGTTGGCCAAGATCGGTTTGCCAACCGCGGCGGCAAACTTCTTATAACTTTCCAGATCGCGGATCGCCTCAGGGAAAACAAAATCAGCACCAGCTTCAATGTAAGCAAGTGATCTTTCGATCGCAGCATCGATTCCTTCAATCGCAATCGAATCTGTGCGCGCCATGATTCCAAAATCTGCATCCGTGCGCGCATCAACGGCTGCCTTAATGCGATCAACCATTTCGCCTTTGCTGACAATCTCTTTATTCGGGCGGTGGCCACAACGCTTTGCCTGCACTTGATCTTCAATGTGCATTGCAGCTGCTCCTGCTTTGATTAAATCTTTTACCGTGCGTCCGATATTAAAAGCCGATGGACCAAAACCCGTATCTGCATCAACCAAGAGCGGCAGATCGCAAACACCAGTGATGCGACGAACATCAGTTAAGACATCTTCTAAAGTTGTAATTCCAAGATCAGGAACACCCAGTGAACCTGCGGCGACTCCGCCACCAGATAAGTAAATTGCGCGGTATCCAGCACGCTTTGCCAGCAGCGCATGATTGGCATTGATTGCGCCAACAATCTGCAAAGGCTTTTCTTCCTGCAGCGCCTTCTTAAACTTACTTCCGGCCGATTCTGGCTTCATCTGCCCATTCTAATCAGCCTTGAACAACGATGCGAACAACGCTTTCCGGCGTTACTGAGCCTGCTCCAATCTCGCTTTCAACATTGGTATCTAAGCCATTGATCTTGGCTGCAGATAAAACCGCTAACTGCGTTGCGATCTCGGCCATCCAGTAAAAAGCAGAAGGCCCGGCCTTATCCAAAATAGATTGCGCCTGCGCAATTCGCGCATCGGAAAATTTTTCAGCGCCATCGCGATCATCGCCCACAACTGAAAGCAGAAAGCCCTTGATCTCAGCAGCCATCGCATCGGAGTAATAAGTGCTCTCGACTAGCTCGCGGAGTTCGGCATCGATCCCCCGCGGCTTGCGTACCTTCTTCTTGCGGTTGATAAAGAGATAGATAACCGCCGTAAGCGCCAATAGTTCGAACATTTCCGCCTCCTTGTGAGTACAAGTTCGCCACCTGCTATTGCCGATGGGCATAGGACTACCTAGATTTAGACTCTAATCCAGCGCGCCGACAACCGCACTGGACGCATAAAAAGAGGCAAAAGAAACGGTGAAGTAGCCATGAAAACTCGTTCAGCCCTTCGCATCGCAATCGCCATACTCCTGGCTGCAACCACTCTTACCCCCGCCAGCGCCGCTGATCCTTTTCCGATGCCACCTGAACCGAAGTGGTGGAAGCAGACCGGCCTAACCGATATCCGCTATGGCCAATGGATTACATGTCGCGATGAATGGCAGATAACCAACGATTGCATTGCAGGAATCAATATTTATAAACCAGATGGAACAGATGCGGGCGCCCTTACTTATCAGGTTCCGAAGGATTTCAAACCGAGTGAAGCTGAGCAATATTGGTTGATTTCAAATACTCCTGAAGGCGAACCTGTTGAGAACTCTGCTTATGTAAAGGATTTACAACATTCAATTACGCATTGGAAATTACCGGCAGGGATTACCAATAGTGATGGCACAGATTTGATTAACTCATATGTCCATATTATGAGCGCTAGTTTGCAGATCAACACGACTGGATACAATCAAGATATAAGCTCGCTCCCTGAAGGCTACTATTTTGAATTTAAATTAAAGAGCAGCGGATTTGCCAAGAAAATCAAATGGGTACTTTCTAATGTGCGCGATCCAGAGGTAAGCGTTGCTGGCGACATAATCACCGTAAAGGGACTTCCTGAAAATAGTCCGTCTGCACAACTTGGCGATCAAGTCTGCGAGCAGAATTTATTGAAAGCAAAAACCACGAAAAGAAATATCGCAGTAAATATGATTTATTACGATGCAGGTAATAAGACAGGTGAAACACGTCCCGATGATGTAATCCTGGGAACAAATGGTTGGTGGTGTCTTAGCGATTTCCGCTTTGATCGCGTAAACCAGCAGATCGTCGTAAAAGTTGGCAACGCTCACTTCGATGAGTTCGGTAACGAGATCCAAGGTTGGATGGAGTTGAAGATTAAAGGTAACCGCGCCCGTGACTGGTGGGGCATTGATCCTGCAATTGCTGCAGGTTATGCCAAAGTGGAAGTCTCTTACCAAGATGGAACTACGAAAATAGCAACCGTTAGCGCTAAATATGATTCCAAGAACGATTGGATCAACCTGCGCGCCTACGGATTTACTTACTCCTCGCCTTCACTGGCAGTTAGTTTCAAGGGGCCAGAGCAAGCAGTAAAGCAGCCTGTGCAAGCAACAAAGACAGTTGCGCCAAAGAAATCAACGATCACTTGCGTGAAAGGCAAGACCTCAAAGAAGGTAACCGGCGCACCACCTAAGTGCCCAACAGGCTTTAAAAAGAAGTAGCTAAAAGGCGCGTAAAAACGCTGATCCAATTACTCTTTACGCATGTCGCAGCTGATCTACATTCCTTTTGATCACCTGCACCGCAAATTTGGCGCACTTAAGAGCGCTGACCCTAAGCAAGATGTAATTGTGATGGTCGAAAGCGCGCGTATGACCACCGGGCGCAACTGGCACCCACAACGCCTGCACTTTCTTATCTCCTCCGCTCGCCACTTCGCACAATCACTGCGCGATGAAGGCTTCACCGTGGAATACGAGAAAGCCTCAACGACCACTGATGGCTTAACCAAGGTTCAAAAGAAATATAAGAACCACAAGTTAATCTGCGCCCAACCTTCCTCACATCGCCAGATGGAACAACTCAAAGAGTTTGGCGCAGAATTTGTAGAAAATGACTTCTTCTTGACCACCCGCAAACACTTCTTTATCTGGGCAGACTCGCAGAAGAGTTATCTGATGGAGACTTTCTATCGCGCACAGCGTGCTCGCTTAAATATCTTGATCGAAAACGGCAAACCAACAGGGGGTGCGTGGAACTTCGATAAAGAGAACCGTCTGCCTCCCCCAAAGAACTACACCTGGCCCAAGTATTTAGAACATAAACCTGATGCGATTGACCTTGAAGTTGGCAAAGAACTTAACTTCGCTCCAACCTCAACATGGGCAACCACTCGCAAAGGCGCACTTGCCCAACTTAATAACTTCATTGAAAACCACTTCGCAACCTTTGGGCCATACGAAGATGCCATGGCCCTTGATAACTGGGCGCTGCACCATTCATTACTTAGCCCTTACCTAAATAACGGACTTCTTCACGCCAGCGAAGTCATTGATGCCGCGGTAAAGAAATTCAACACCGGTGCAGTGCCAATCGAATCTGCCGAAGGCTTTATCCGCCAAGTAATCGGCTGGCGCGAATATGTAAATGGTATGTATTGGTATTTAGGACCTGAATACCGCGAAAACAATCAACTAAATGCCACCAAGAAACTTCTGCCGCTCTTTAGCGATCCCACTAAGACCCAGATGAACTGCGTTAAAACTATCGTCACCGACATTCAAGATCGCGCCTGGGTTCACCACATCCCGCGCTTAATGGTCTTAAGTAATTTAGCCCTTATCACCGGCACCAACCCACAAGAATTCCTCGATTGGATGCGCGAAGTATTTATCGATGCCACCGAATGGGTGATGGTTCCAAACGTTATTGGTATGGGCGTTCACGCAGATGGCGGTGCGATGATGACTAAGCCATATGCGGCAGGCGGTGCCTACATCTCGCGTATGTCTAATTACTGTAAAGGCTGTGCCTACAACCCCAAACTGCGCACCGGCGATACCGCTTGTCCATTTACAACTCTTTATTGGGATTTCCTAGATCGTCACTCTGAAACCTTTAAGAAGAACCACCGCATGAGCCAACAGATATTCGGCCTTAACCGCTTATCCGATCTACCTGAGTTAAAGGTGCGCGCTAAAGAAGTTCTAAAAGGATTAGACGCAGGAACTATCTAATTAAATAGATTTATTGCGCTTGGAAGAGATAACCCCGGTATTAAAACCTGCCAGGTTAAGTCCACCAGCAAAGCGCGCATGCTCGATCTTGATGCATTTATCTTGAACAACATTTAGCCCTGCTGCCACACCACGTTCGGCCGAGACATCATCAGTGATCCCGAGCTGCATCCAGAAAGTCTTTGCCTTAATAGCAATAGCCTCATCGAGCACGCCTGGAATATCAGATGCCTTTCTAAAGACATCGACGATATCAACTTGCTCTGGGATATCAGCAAGTGACTTATAAACCTTCTGGCCCAAGATCTCATCGAGCTTTGGGTTTACAAAGAACAACTTGAAGTGCGCAGCTGACAATAAATATGTTGCAACAAAGTAACTAGCGCGCGATGGGTTATCTGATGCTCCAACAATGGCAACAGTCTTGGCATCTTGCATGTACTTCAAACGCTCCATCGCGTTTGGTTCAGTAAATGCCATTAGCGAGCCTTACCTGTTGCAGTAGTTAACGCCTGATCTAGATCCCACAAGATATCTTCAATATCTTCCAAGCCTACGCTGATACGAACCAAGTCTTGTGGAACTCCGGCCTCAATCAACTGGTCATCAGTTAATTGGCGGTGCGTGGTGCTTGCTGGGTGAATTACCAGCGTGCGCACATCGCCGATATTGGCTAAGTGGCTCGCTAACTGCACAGAGTTAATAAATTTCTCACCTGTTTGGCGTCCAGATAAATCACCTGATGCCTTAACGCCAAATGAGAATACTGATCCTGGACCTTCTGGCATGTACTTCTTGGCGCGCGCATAGTGTGGATGGCTAGCAAGTCCTGAGTACTTAACCCAAGCAATACGTGAATCACTTTCCAACCATTCAGAGACAGCTTTGGCATTGATGACGTGATCGCGCATGCGTTGTGGCAGGGTTTCAACGCCTTGCACCAATAAGAATGCTGACATCGCACTTAGCGATGCTCCGATATCGCGCAGTTGTTCAACGCGAACCTTGGTTAAGAATCCAAATTCACCGAAGTTCTCCCACCAAGAGACTCCACCGTATGAAGGAACTGGCTCGGTCATCATCGGGAACTTGCCGTTGCCCCAATTAAATTTGCCGGATTCAACGATTACTCCGCCCAGCGTTGTGCCATGTCCGCCTAAGAACTTAGTTGCCGAGTGCAGAACAATGTCGGCTCCGAATTCAATTGGGCGCACTAAATATGGTGTTGCCACAGTTGAATCGATAACTAAAGGCAGGCCAGCATCGTGTGCCACCTCTGCCAGTGCTTCGATATCGCCAACTTGTGACGCTGGGTTGGAAACCATCTCGGCATAAAGAAACTTGGTCTTATCGGTGATTGCCGCGGCAAAATCTTCAGCCTTATCGGACTTTACGAAAGTTGTATCCACACCGAAGCGGCGCAAAGTGACATCTAACTGAGTCAACGTGCCGCCATATAAAGCAGATGATGCAACTACATGATCGCCTGTACCTACCAACGCTGCGAAAGTTAAGAACTGCGCTGCTTGTCCGCTAGATGTTGCAACAGCGCCAATGCCGCCTTCAAGTGCTGCAATCTTTTCTTCAAAGGCAGAAACTGTTGGGTTACCAATTCGGCTATAGATATTGCCGTACTTCTGCAACGCAAATAAGTTTCCCGCATCTTCGGTATTTTCAAAGACAAATGCCGATGATTGATAAATCGGAAGTGCGCGCGCACCAGTTTGTGGATCTGGCTGCGTGCCGGCGTGCAGAGCCTTAGTTTTAAAGCCCCACTTGTGTTCGCTCATAAACCAATTAAACACCAATTCCTTATCGCGGCTATAATCGCCGAATGAGCACGAGCAAATACCACGTTACCCAAGATGAACCTCATCGCTGGCGCAACGTTGAAGAGCTCGTCTATAAAGATGAAGATGGCGATGCCACATTTAAAGATGTAACCCGCCGCGTCTTATTTGGTGAAGAACATCAAGAAGGTATGGAAGTTCGCTACTTCGAAGTAGATGCCGGCGGCCACACCACTCTCGAAAAACACGAGCACACCCACCTAGTGATTCCGATTAAAGGTAAGGGGTCCTGTTTAGTTGGCGATGAAGTTCTACCTCTAGCAATTCATGACTTGGTCTACGTTCCATCATGGGCATGGCATCAATTCCGCGCCGCGGAAAACGAAGTACTTGGCTTCTTATGTATGGTCAAAGTAGATCGTGATCGCCCAACTCTGCCAACCCAAGACGAGTTAGCGCAGATGAAGAGCAACCCAGAAGTTGCCGCCTTCATCCGCGTTTAATTCTTATCCACAACTTCTAGTTTTTTAACTCTCACCACATTTAATAAGGAATATCTTTCGCACGCCTTAATCCTTAGCTCCAATCAAATGCACGCCGCCAGCGAACCATTTGACCTCTCAGCCGCCGCTGAGACTGGAGAAAGGAGTGCAAATGAAATGAGAAACCTTGATTGGGCAACGTTAATCGTTGCCTTAGCCGACCTCGTACTTAGATACGTGGAAATGCGAAGAGCCCGTCGTGATAACGACGGGCCCGATCCAGACGATCTTTGATTCGCATTTGGCGGCCGCGTCGGCTTGGCAAGCCGGTGCGGTCTCACTAAATATAGCCGAAAAATCTTTTTAAATTATATTTCTCTCAAAGAAATTTTTATTACTCTGCGTAACTTTATAGTTACTTAGCGAGCGGCCCTAACAAGTAACCCGCTAGGCGCGCTTCAGGCTTTCCCTGTCCACGGTGCATAGCAAGAAATTCAGATGTGCCATCTGTGCCACATAAAGATGTAATCGCACCTGATCCGCCTGGATGAGAACCAATCCATTTAGTTAAATCGTAAACATATCCATTAATGACAGTCCAGCAACTAGAAGATGTGCCGTTGGCCTTAACGCGCTCCATTGTGTAACCCATTGAATCTGGAGCTGCAGATTTACTTGGCTCTGCAGATTTTGTTGCCATTGGAGTTGCACTCATCGCTGGTGCGGCACTGGCAGCAGGAGTTGCTGCGACACTCGGAGCTTTCTTTACCACCACACCTTTATTCCAAACCAACTTACTTCCCTTTTTCACACAGGTAAATTTGCGACCAGATACAGTCGATGTCTGTCCCGCCTTTTTGCATGCCGCACCTTCTTTAGCGGCGGCAGAGGCAGATGGGGCAACAACTAGAGCCAGAGCAACGGCTGCGCCAGTGGCGATCGCATAAATTTTCATAGCGAAAGGGTAAACCAGCCCGATCCGCCATGCGCGCTAGAACCAAAATCCACATGATTTTTTCAGGTCGCACTTCTCCTTCCGTACGCCTAACCTCTAAGGTATCCAAACGGATAACAGAGTTTCTTGGAGAGGAAACGCTCATGGACGAAAAGTCACTTATCAAGCAGTGGAACCACCTACGTCTTCAAATCATTCAGGCGCAAGTTGCCCCGGCTCTAGTCTTAATCGCACTTGTGGCTCTTGCTGCAATCGGTTCCTTTGAAACCGCATCAGATGGCGCGAAGTACTTAGCCATTGGCGTTGCCGCCGTTACCGGAATCCTTGCAACTATCAGCCAATACGCAGCAGTGCGCGAAGGCGAAGCGTTGATCATTGATCTTCGCAAAGTTGAGAAGCCATCTGCAATGACTGAAAAGATCGCAGATTCACGTGGCCTTGTTTCGCTTTCAGCAATTGCGATCATCGCATTTGATATCGCAATCTTCGCTCTCGTTGTCTGGGCAGTTCTAGGCGCCTAATGAAGATCGGTCTTGTCTTAATTGCCATCAATGCGATAGCGGTCATTGCTCTGGCAACGCGTTTTGATCGGCCGCGCAAAAACCCGAAGCGCCTTACCGGCCGCGGCGGAGATTTCGAGTAGTTCTACTTACGGCGATGCGCGCTCTTCGATAAGAAGATCGCAAATACCAAAGCAACAACTATTAGGGCATTTAACCCCATCTCGTAAATCGCGCGCTCAAATGCCACATCGCTCTTGCCTGTCTGCAAGGTAAGTGATGCGCCCACCGTCAAGATATGTCGCACGGCAGCGATGACACCAATAATCAAAAACTTATCGAGCTGATAAACGCCATCGGTAAAGCGCGAGATAACAGTGCGCAAGATTTCTAGAATGATGACAATAAACAAGATGTCATTTACGCCTTGGATCATTCCATTTGGAAAGAAGGGCGCGGTCTCAATTAAGCGCTTGATGCTAAAGAAAAATGCGCCAATACCAATACCCAGCAAGGCGAGTGCAAGAACTGCGTGAAAGATATCTTCCATCATATCCACGTACTTCAGTGGAAGGATGGATTTCTCTCCATAGACTTTCTCTTCAGTTTCAATCTCTTTTTTTGCCATAGAAAACGGTACACCCGCGTTCTTTACCTCGCGCGGCGAACCGCTCGCAACGCCCCAGTTGCCCATAGCGCCCACGCCACAAGCAGCGGCTGAAAGAACAAACGCACCAACCGCGCTCGGTCGGTATCTAACCCAAATGCATCTATCCCATTTACATACTGCGAGATATTTCCCGGAAAGATCGCTACAAAGAACGCTGCCACAACCCAACCCACCTGCACTTGGTACTTAACTAAAAAGACCAACGCCAGACCCAAGACAATTTCCACCACACCAGATGCCAGCACCACAAAGTCAGCGCTAAATGGAACCCAGTTCGGAACCTGTGCCTGAAATTCCAAACGGCTAGAAGTTAAATGGGTAACCCCGGCATATCCCAGAGCAATACCTAGGGCGATCCGTGCAAAACCTTGGACGAATCTCATTGCCCGCGTAGAACTTCGCCAGGTACTTCTCTCGCACCAACCCCAAGCGTTATCGCAGATTTGGTACGCGCAGTGATCATGAAGCTATAGATCCCAGGTTCTGCGACTTCGCTAATACGTGATAAATACAAATACATAGTGCGACTATAAGTTTCCAAGAACTCGGTGCGCTCGGTGAATTTCATTGTTGTCTTCTTACCCGACGGCGAAGTTATAACCAATAGCGGTAATTTAGAATTCTTCAGTTTATTCTCTGGCTTCTTATCAATGATTAGGTATTGAACATCCAACTGATCGCCTTCTTTTAAGGCGGCGCGAAATGCCTTCTTCTGTCCAGCCTTAGTAAATGATGCTCGCACCGCAAATGAGACTGTGCCATCTACCAACAGAGGTCCAGCACTTGGCGTGGTGTCGCTATCTAACAAATCCACCGGTTGATGCGCAGATGCTGGCGTGATTCCCAGCAAACTCAAAGCCAGCAGGGCGGCAATTAACTTTTTCATGTGACTCCCAATTTTTGCTTAATCGTAAAGCAATTCGAGTTGCTCGGCACTCTATAAAAACTTAGGGTTTGCTGTGGTCAAAAGAACCTTGCTGGTAACTGCGCTCTTACTTGGTGCCATGTCGCCAGTTCACGCTGCTGATTTTGAAGGCGGTTCACTCGCCTTAACCTTTACCTCTAAATCAATCTCAAAAGCAGTTACCGGTGGTGGAAATACTCGCGGACCAGCCCTTGCCCTTTTAAAGGATGACACCGTACTGCTCGGTGGCGGTCGCAACGGTGGTGAGCTTCTAACCTGGAATAAGGCCAAGACTTCACTTATCTCTCTAGGAAAATTTATTCCGGCAAGCCGCCGCGAAATAGATTCACGCTTTGCTATTAATGACATCGCGGTTTTATCTGAAAATGCAACATCGGCAAAACTTCTGATCTCTTATCCCCGCTTAAGCACCGCACGCAATTGCGTTGAGATCGCCATTGATGAAATCGCCTACGACCGCACCAAGCAACGCGCTAAATTTGTCGCCAACTGGTTTATAACCAAGCCCTGCGTCCCGATCTCTGCCGTGCAACATACCGCTGGCCGTTTCGCGGTTATAGATAAGAACACCGTCTATGTAACTATCGGTGACTTAGGATTTAGCGAAATCGATAATCGCGCCAAACGTGGAGATTTAGGTTCGATCTTTAAGTTAACCGCCAAATCTGCAACGAAAGTTTCACAGGGACATCGCAACCCACAAGGCATCGTTATGTTCGACAACAAAACACTCATGGCCGCCGAACACGGCCCACGCGGTGGCGATGAGATAAATATTATTGAAGAAGGTGGAGATTACGGTTGGCCCTTTGTTTCCTATGGTCAACCTTACGGCGGAGGAGATTATGTTCGCCCCGAAAAAACTGGCAGCCATGCCGGTTACATCGAACCGATTAAATATTGGGTGCCCTCGATTGCACCAACAGAACTCGTGCAACTACCCGAACAAGGCTGGGGCAGTTGGGGTCGCTCCCTTGTTCTTGGCACGCTTCGCGAACAAGTTCTAGTCTTTATAAAGATCAACGATAAATTAGTAGCGACTGAAGATCTGCAGGTAGATATGGGCGATCGCATCCGCGATCTAGAAGTATTAAGCAACGGCGCACTTCTTGCCACAACAGATTCAGGCAAGTTGATTACAATACGAAATTGAAAATCAACTAAAAGAAAGAAGCCCCGGGTGACTAAATCCAGGGCTTCTTTCCGCAATAAATATATCTAGTTAGTCCAATTAAAGCGCAGCCAACTTCGCAACAACATCTTTGGCCGAAGGATTGGTCATCGCACTTCCATCTGCGAACACCAAAGTCGGCACCGTGCGATTGCCACCATTTACCTTCTCAACGATCTCAGCCGTCCCCGGTACTTCCTCAATGTTGATCTCTTCAAATGTAACTCCGAGTTCACCTAATTGAGATTTCAAACGCTTACAGTAACCACACCAGCTAGTTGAATACATAACAAATGACATGACCTAAGAGTACTGGCGCACACTGATAAATGTTTGTTAAAGTAAATGCACTACGTCAAGAGGGGTGCTAAATTAGCGACACCTGAGTCAGAGCGTCGCTATCCGCAGCTACAACGAAAAACCCCGTCAGCAATGGCGGGGTTTTCGCTTTTCCACATAACTTCACGGGAAAACAAAGAAGCCCCGGGTGACTAAATCCCAGGGCTTCTAAGGTGTGGTCTGGCTGGTGGGATTCGAACCCACGACCACGGCGTAGTCAATACCGCGCTCTATCCGCTGAGCTACAGCCAGACACATGCGGAAGGTAATTGATTTATAGGAATTGATTGAGAGAAGAAGAATTTATGTGTATAACTTTTAAACCAAATCTCAGAACTATTTGCTAATCTTAGAGTGCGTAGTCAATGCCGTGCTCTATCCAGAGCAACAGCAAAAAAGTCCCGCAGAGAAATCTGTGGGACTTTTTGTTTGCCTGCTAAACTTTGTTCACCTTAGTCATTGGTGTGCGCTCTACCAAGAGCACAGCACAAAACCCCGTCAGCAATGGCGGGGTTTTCGCTTTCTCTCCCCATGTCACACCCCACCCATAGATTCCCCACATGGACTTCGCACTCGAACGCGCCCGCACCCTTACACCCGACTCCGATAGCGAGGAATACCTCCTTGAAATCGCTTGGCTCTATAACCGCGTAGTCCTCACCGGTTCACAGATCCCCGTTATCGACCTCGCCTACGAACTCGTCCTCCCCGAAGAATTCATCGGAGAATGCGTGAGCACTGCAATGGATATCGGCTTTCTCACTGCACCAAAGCGCGGAACTTTCGGTGGCAAGATCACGCCGAAAGCGCTGCGGAAGTTAAAGCAGGTTGGGAAGTGGTGAGTTTGAAAAGATTTCCACCGCAGTAACCTTAAATACCAGCGCCAAAATAGGGCTGGAGATTGACGGACTAATTGCGAAACTTGTTTCAAAATTGTCTAATTATGAAGCTCTTACGTCTCCGGCTGATTTCACTACTTCGTAACTGACACCCAACTCTTTGAAGTGTGCCGCCCCACTTAACACTTTTGTTTTTTCCATCTCGAATGGGAGTTTGTCTAGATTAGTTGTTCCTTTCGTTTCTCGAACAATATAGACAATTTCTCCACCCTTCAGTGCGATTGCCCAGTCAGGGTTGTATTTGCCAACTGGAGTATCAATTTTGTACCACCAGGGCAGTTTGACGAACAGAAGCACATCGGTGCGCTTATCCAATTCAAGAGCAAAATTACGCTCAATTGTTGAATCAAAAATAACTCGTTCATAAATTGACTTATTAATCGCAACGGATGATTCAATATCTACTTGTTCCTCAGGAGAAAATTCAGACGTTTCCCAACGCAATTCTTTGCCACCCGAAAATATCTTGGAATACTTAATTCCCTTAGCACCTAAGGATGCACCGCCTTGTTCGACAATTAACTTGCCCATTTCTGAGCGAATTACCTCGGTCACTTGATCAAGAAATACCTGAGGATTCACAAAAAAATCCTTAAGACGTTTAGACCCGGTTAGGATTTTTAAGAGGGAAACACGGGTTAGGTCTGTCTCCGCTTGCAAGTAAGCCAAAATATCTTGACAGGCACGCATACGCATGTCGATCTCTATGTCTTCGCTTTCTGCGATGTTGCCACCGACCCCCAGGTTACTAAGGACGGCGTCGCCAGTTCGAATCGTAACTTTAGGAGCTGAAATGGGATTCATTGTCTTAACGTGATAAATGACTTGGCTAACAAAATCCTCAGTATCAAAAGTCAATGTGTATGTTGTTCGCGGCGAAATCTCCTCCCAGAGAGCCTTAAACTCTGGAGTCATTAAAACTTCTGGTTTTAGCTTATTTGGAACCAAGTTTCTGGCGCGCTTAACAATCGCATTGATCTGAGAACCATTGCATAAGTCTTGGATTGCTGGTCTGAGCTCTTCTAATCCTTCTGGCAATTTTACTGTGGCAAACAATGCAACTGGATCTGCTGTTGGGCGAATTAGGTCACTTTCATCGATCACTCCCGCCTGTAGCAGAGCATTCTTTATCTCTTGCGCCAACTTGGTTGCGGCATCTGGGGTTATCAAAGGGTCACCCCCATCGGCCGTGCGCAGCATATGAACAATCGCTTGCATGGATATCTTCCCGAAAACAACACCGGCGTCATCCTGATACTCAGTTTGAAGTTTTAGACAAAACTCCTCATACGTCTCATTCACGACGACGGTTAGTTTGTTGATTGATTCGTCAAATACACGATTTCCATCAAAGTCAACCGGGATACGTAAGCCTCGACCAATTTCCTGCCGTTTTTTTACCACACTAGTTGTTTCATTAAGTGTGCAAATCTGGAAAACGTTCGGATTATCCCAACCTTCACGCAATGCCGAGTGGCTGAAGATGAATTGTAATGGCACTTCTGCGGAAAGAAGGCGCTCTTTGTCTTTCATAATCAGGTTGTAGATATCTTCGTCAGCGGCAGTTTCACCTTTAGTGTCTTTAAAGCCTTTTCGATCCGAAGAGAAATACCCTTCATGAACATCTTCTGGAGCCAGTTTTGCAAGTGGCAAATCCTTATACCGATCGTCCGCAGCCCATTTCTTGAAGGATTCCTCGAATACTTGTCCGAATTTCCCGAGCTTGCTCCGATCGGATGGGTCGATTCGATAATGGGCGACTTTATCGATGAAAAAAAGCGATAGAACTTTGAGATTGGCATGCTGACATTGAAGTACTTTCTCAAAGTGATGCTTGACAGTCTGATCAATCTGCTGCTCCCACACCGAGTCACGAACGCCACCAATTTGTTCGCCTAAGCGAACCTGCCGACCACTAGAAAGTTTGATATATGAATTTTCAGGATTGGCATTAATTTCCGTAATATCAAACCCATTTTGGTAGACAGGGAGCTTGTTCGACTTCTCATAAAGGTTGTCACCAACTTCTACCCAGGCATCCTTCTCTTTAACGCCACCTTGCTGTCGTACATTTATCGCGACCTTTGCTCGAATAACTTTCTTTGAATCAATTGCCTCCACTCGGACTAAGGAATCATTACCCTCATCTGCGCCGGTTACCTCTCCAACGACAATCTGTTTGACGAGTTTGAGCTGAAAAGCACGAATTGGGTCCAATACATACATTAAGTTGAATCGGTCTTTGTGTGTAGCTGAATATCGAAGGGTGCATAGGGGGTTCAATTGCATGATCGCCTCTTTTGCCTTTGCGGTGCTATCAACGCTTTGAGGCTCGTCAATAATCACAATCGGTCGAGCTGCATGAACAAAATCAATTGGACGTTTTCCAGACAACTTGTCACTTCTTCGGTAAATGACATTACCGATATCTTCACCATCGTTATCGGGATTCTGTGAATACCCCTTAACGAATGCCTGGATGTTAATCACCATAATTTCAACAGAATTACTTGATGCGAATTGACGCAGCCGATTAACATTCTTTGAGTCATACACGAATGAATCTACAGTTTCGTTGTAGAGCGTGAGTAAATGATCCTTAGTTTGTTCAATACTCTTGAGCGTTCCTTCGCGAACGGCAACACTCGGAACCACAATTACAAATTTACGATATCCGTAATTCTTAGCCAATTCCATGATTGTGCGCAAATAGACGTAGGTCTTGCCAGTTCCGGTTTCCATCTCAACTGTGAAATGTGGACAGGCACGAGGAAGTCCATTTATCGGATCATCAATTAACCAATGTGCTAATTCTGTTTCCACCTCTGAATCTGCAATTTGATTCCTTGCCTGAATCTCCCGCACGTTTGAACGAATTTCTGCCTCTGTAATTCCAAGAACATTCCCAAGATTTCCACCAAACTCGCTAAATCCTGGAATCGTGCCAACATCTTCTCCACCCACCATGACGGAGTACTGAACTGACTTTCGTTGCTGGCCCTTAAAAATGTCAACAACCGAAGCGACGGCATCCAACTGGTACTGCTGAGTAGCATCAAACTGAAATTTCAACATTGTTAGATCTACACCGTCTTCAAATCAACTTTGGCGTTCTCAAAGATCTTTCTAGCATTTGCCTTCAACGAATCGTCGCCTGCGAAACATCTATCCAAGATCACAACTGATATAGGTTTCCAGGCCGCAATCTCACGAATAACTTCAACTGTGAGGCCAGTATCAATTACAGCAACCATCTCTCCACCGGCTACTTTCCAGACCTCACACTTTCCAACTATCAGTGATTCAACAGAGGTAGTTAGCTCGTATCGAGACTTCAGTACTAACTCAAATAACACATCCTGGCTGGTTCGCCCTGGCAAAACGTGTTCAACTTGTGCGAATAATTGCTGCTCTAAAATTTTTTCATCGCCTGCAATAGCGCCAGCATTCCAAACGGCAAAATTAGAAGTGGATAATTTGAATGAACGAAATCCGCCACCAACCTCCGTGGACACTCTTCTGATTCGCTCTTTCAAAATTTCAGAGATATTCGCTGGATGGTTTAGTGAAGTTAGAAACGAGACTGCCTCCAATGCACGCTTCTTTTCGCGGGGACTTCGAGACTTCGCTGGATCAATGATTTCAGGAAGTTGCACTGAGATCGTTTTTATCTTTGTGCGCTTTTCAGCATTTTTACGGAGACAAACATCTGCCAGCGAACCCGATCCAGCGAAGAAATCCAAGATAAGTGTCTCTTCGTTGGAATCTGCTTCCGTCACAAGTTCAACAAGTAAATTAAGAAGTTCCGAAGGTTTCGGATTTGGAAAAATAGATACTTCAGTTCCAAATAGTTGCTTTAAATATTGTGTAGTTTTTCGACTTTGAATTTTCTGAAAGGCACGTAAAGGTTCGCGCCGCGAGCTAGTTGCATATGTTTTTTTGGCTGGCAGCTGTTCATCATTGTCAGGAAACCAAATCAAGTCATCTGACATCCACCGATTCCACGTTTCCAGGTTACAACTCCATCCTCTATTTGGAGTCTTGCATTTCTTTCCTGTTATAGGATTTAGGCGATCGTCCTTAGAACCCGATCCTTGTGGATCATCTATAGGACCCGTGCGAAAAATGCCTCGTTTATCGAAAAACTTATAATTTTGAATATTAGAGAATTCTTCCGGAAGGTTCGCAAGAAATAACTCTAACTCGGACGCTAATTTTTTTTCGTTATCTTTGTTTGATTCAAAAATGGCCTGGAGAAGTCCGAAATATTCATTTTCTACGCCATAGCCAACGTCTCCGGCAATTCGCAGATCTTTTGCGTAGCAAACGGCGTATTCATGCGCGGTGGATAAGATCTTTGGGTCATTTTTGGGAGTACCTTCGATAATCATGATTCCCACAAAATTTTCTTCTCCGTAAATTTCATTCAGAATAGTGATCAGTCTTGGAAGTTCTGAATCGTCAATACTAACAAAAAGAATTCCATCGTCACGGAGAAGGCTACGAGATATTGCTATTCGTGGGTACATCATGTTGAGCCATTTCGTGTGAAAACGTCCATTTGATTCTGTATTTGTTGAAAAACTTCTTCCCTCGGAATCTAGTTGCCCCGTGTATTGTAAATACGCACTTAAACTTTCTGTATAGTTATCAGGATAAATGAAGTCATTACCTGTGTTGTATGGCGGATCAATATAAATCATTTTTACTTTACCGAGATAAGCTTTTTGCAGGACTTTTAAAACTTCTAGGTTGTCGCCTTCAATGATGACATTCTGTGAAGTCTCCCAGTTGACGCTCTCTTCGACTGAGGGACGAAGCGTTGCGAGACTTTGTCGCTGCATAACCTTTACGCAATCCGTTTTGCCCGGCCATGACATTCCAAACCCTTCAGGTCCGGAATGTACAACGTCGCCAAGAGACGACCGGAGTAGATCAAAATTAATCTCACCCGATTCGGTGTGAGTTTCTGGAAATAGCCGCAATATTTCCTGGCGGCGGTTTTCTAGAATATCTACGCTTTGTAGGTCAAATTTCGCTATTTCTTCTTCTGGCTTGATCACGGAAAATGCCTCCAAAATTGCCTATATAGAAATATCTAGGAACCTCAATAAAACTACACTATGGTTCTGACTTCTAGGCATTACTAGGGTGGTGAGAGCGCGATGAACGAAGCCCCTTTGCTTGAGGGCCAATCACGCAAAGCCGTTGAACACCGAGGATCCCACGTTCAGATTATTGCCTCGGCAGGTTCTGGCAAGACAGAAGTTGTTTCCCAGCGAGTAGTCGGCTTATTGGCCGATGGAGTTTCTGCCCGTGAGATTGTTGCCTTTACCTTTACCGAGAGAGCCGCAAATGAGCTTAAGTCTCGAATTGCCGCTCGCTTGGAGCAAAGATTGGGACCAGAGGCGGTAGACCAACTTTCAGGCCTTTATGTTGGGACCATTCATGGATACTGTTTTCAGTTCTTGCAGCAATATGTGCCTCGGTATGAAACATTCGATGTTCTCGATGAGAGTCAACATGTGGCTTTTTTGTGTCGAGAAGCATCCCATTTGAATATTAAGTCTGTTGTAGCAAGTAACAAACTTTTCGAGGCTATAAATATTTTCAATAAAAGCGTGCAGGTATTGGAAAATGAACTTCTTGATCCAAATTCAATGCCAGAGCCATTCAGGACCGTTCTTGAAGGCTATCTTGAATCGCTGGATAAGTACCGACTGCTTACCTTCGGTCAGCAAATTGTTCGTTCAGTCACGGCGCTAGATGATCCAGCGGTTGCCGCGGAGATACACAATTCCTTGAAGCACTTAATTGTCGACGAGTACCAGGATGTGAATCCTGCTCAAGAAGAATTGATTCGCAAGCTGGTCGCGGGAGGTGCATACCTCACTGTTGTTGGTGATGACGACCAAGCAATCTACCAGTGGCGTGGATCAACTGTTCGCAACATAATTTCTTTCAACGAGCGGTATGAAGATGTTAAAACGTTTGTTTTGGATTTAAATAGAAGAAGCCTGCCAGACATAATCGGAACTGCTGCCCGCTTTTCCAGAACAATTATTGATCGCCTCGATAAGGAGATGAAACCGTGGCGTTCTACTGAGGACGGACACGGTGTCGAACAAATTGTGTCTTGGGTTCATGAAACAGAACAAGAAGAGGCAAGTGAAATTGCTAGGCTTATTGCGAATCTAAATGCCGCTGGCTTGCCATTTAGTGACATTGCAATTTTGGCGAGGAGCCGCGCTGCATACCCAAAGATTCTTGAAGAGTTAGAAAATCTCGGTATCCCAGTTCAGCCAGGTGGCCGCTCGGGACTCTTTGAGCAACCAGAAGCACGCTCTTTCGGAAGATTGATGTGCTGGTTGGTGGACTACGACTGGCGTGACCAGCGCGGCCCGTCTGCTGCCATAAATCTGGATGTTCTGGTGAATGAGTTCGTCACAATATTTCATTTGAGCGCGAGACAGAAGCTAGATTTTGAGACTTGGTTAGATGAGATGAAGGTCGTTGTTCCTGCGACTGATCGGGTAGCGGATCTCATAGGTGAGTTCTATCAACTTCTAGAGATATTCAACGTCCGGGATTGGGATATGAACGATCCAATGGTCGTCAATCGATTAGGCACTCTTGCAAGAATTACTAATCTTTTCGTTGATTACGAACTCGTCTACAAGCGAGCTCGCCCGGATGTGGCTATTGAGGGTGAACAAGTCGGTGGTCAAGATCGTGGAGAGTGGTATTACAGAAATTTGGCAACTTTCATTTTGAACTACGCAAATGGTGAATTCGACGGATTCGAGGGGGAAGACGATCTACTCATCGATGCGGTTGATCTGACAACTGTGCATTCTTCCAAAGGGCTTGAGTGGCCAGCGGTATTTATCCCATCATTAACAGCAAATCGCTTTCCATCCATGTATAGCGGTCGTTCTCAAGATTGGTTAGTGCCTCGAGAAATGTTTGACGCTCCTCGCTACGAGGGTGGTAGCGATGATGAGAGGCGCCTGTTTTATGTTGCAATGACCAGAGCCCGCGATTGGCTCTCCATCTCTCGCCACAACAAGGTCACCAAAGCAAAGGTTGCTGAGAGTCCTTACTTCCCGAATGTTGGCCAGTTCTTCGTGGCTCCATCTCACATTGTAGTTCCATCGCTCAAGGGATCCAGGCCAGAAGATGTAGAACTAACAATCTCCTATAGTGATCTAGCTTCGTTTATGGAATGTGGTTTGGCCTACCGATTGCGCCAACGACTTGGCTTCAAACCACAGCTGGCACCAGCAATTGGGTATGGAAAATCGATTCACCATGTGATGCGCGTAGTGGCAAACTTCACGCAAGCAACTGGCGCAGTCCCAGATTCAACTTTCTTGAATGAGATTCTGGACAGGGAATTCTTTCTACCAAATGCCAATAAAGTTGCTCATCGCCAACTAAAGGATGCGGCGCGCAAACTCGTGAGTAAGTACATAGACGAATATGGAAGTGACCTGCATCGCGTGTGGCAGACCGAGTACCCGTTTGAACTTCACTTGCCGGGAGTCACGGTCAGCGGTCGAGCGGATGTAATCATTGATAAAGGAGTTAGCGGTGAAACTTCACTGACTCTCATCGATTACAAAACTCGCACTAGCGAAGAATCCGAACATGATATTCAGTTGCAAGTTTATGCCAGTGCTGGACGCCGAGAAGGACTTGATGTAGCGGACGCCTTCGTGCATGACATGGTTGCGTCCGACCGAATTCCAGTTGATGTAGAGCAGGTTGCGGTCACTCAGGCGGAGCTAGTAGTCGTTGAGATGGCAGGAAAGATAAAAAGAAGAGAATTCGATGCCTCGCCAGAAAAATCCAAGTGCGGTCGATGTGATGTTCGCGCGATTTGTTCAAAGTCGGCTACCCGTACAACCAAGTAGCGACCCTGGCATTCCCTTTCAATGCAGGTTGTAGCTACCCACTTCTGCAGGTATCCACCATTCTTTGCCCTTCCAGTAGTGATTTTCCCCCAAGAGCTCGTAAAACCCACGCCTCTTTCCCACAAGATATTGAGTCCCATCCCAGAAATGCAAAAGGCCATCTTCAATCCACCCCAGCTTCCGACTCAAATTCGCTGCCTTGCGGCGACATCTTCAACTTCATGCATCACAGACCATACCTGGTTAAGCGGTTTTGCAAAACCGTAGCCGCGAGTATCAGCGATCTCTGATTTGAAATTCTTATAGTTAACTGAGAGCGCAACCTGCGAAACCCAAGAGGCGAATTGCTCAGTAGTGATGGCAATTCGGTAAGGGTAATCAGCAAACGGGGTGGCAATAATTTCCGCCCCAGTTTGCTTAGCAAGTGGTTCTAAAGACTTTCTATCCCGTGCACGCACTTGTAACGCCCCGTCTTTGTAGACAGCGCTGATAAAACCTGTTGTCGTGAACATCCACATATCTATCGTTCCTCTCTAATGATTAACGCATTTGCAAATTTGGACCAAATTTCAGGAGTGATGGAGTCCGGGAGATATCCCCCAGCCCCACCCATGAGTATGGGTGTCGAAGGAAACTTCTCGCGAAGCGCTTTTGCAGCTTCGACATAACCTTCGATGGAGTATTCGAGAGAAGTTAAGGGATCTTTTAAATGTGCATCTGCACCGCAGGCAACAAATATTAGATCTGGCTTGAACTGTTCGGCCTTCTCGAAAAACTGCTTCATACCGTAATCAAGCGCTTCGTCACCTTTACCCAGGTGAAGATGCGTTTCCAATGAAACAAGCGGCAGGTTGTAAATATTCCTCTCCGGAAAGCTCTCATTCCCGGTTCCCGGAAAGATCCATTTCTCATGAATTGAATACGTAAGTACATCTGGATTATCAGCCGTTAGATTTTCCGTACCGTCACCATGATGGCCATCGATATCAAGAATGGCGACACGTTTACCGAAGTCTCGTGTGGCAATTTCAGCTGCGAGTGCGAAGTCGGCGAAGATGCAGAACCCGGATGAGTGATCGTATTGGGCGTGATGTTTCGCGCCAGGAAAATGGATTGCTGTCTTTGCCTGCCCGCTAAGGAGCAATTCAAGTGCGGTCAGAGTGCCGCCAGCAAACAATTTTGCCAGCTCTGCAAGATCAGGACGCGCGCCGTTCCACTGACTCGTTTCGTTTTGAATGAGAACTTCATCGAGGTACTTGGGGGCATGGACTCTTTCGAGTTCGGCCCTAGTTGCTAAACGTGGCTTTATTTCAGCCACTTCGATGCCACTTCCCGAAGCTAAATCGAGAAACAGGTTTCGAGCGTTAATAAAGCGTCGCCCCTGTGTTGGATGGCTAGGGTCAAAGACCCAGTTGGCATAACTATCTGAGTGAATTAAGTATGTTGTTTTTGCGGTGTTCTCCTTAGTTGATTGAGCGTTCAAAGTGTTTGTGTAACTTTTCGATTACTCCAGGTAGAGACTCCTTAGATATGTGGTGCCCCGGAAAAGTACGACTCCAACCTAGTACCGGTGATCCATTTTGTGATTGACCTTGATAAAAAGTAACGGGACGGGTTTTTCCAGATGTCGTTAAATATGTAACAGTTTCTACTGATACCGCTTTAACGATCTTGTTGTCCGTTAATTGCTCATAAACTTGTTTTCCGTTCATGAAAATCACTTCATATTTCTTCTGATTGATCTGAAAGCGAAGGAAATCGGCATCACTTTGGAGAAGTTCCTCTCTAACGCCGTAATCCTTTATCTTTCCCCAGACTGGGTCAGTAGCCCACTGGACTAGATCCAAATGAGCTGCCGTTCCATTTCTGTAATCGCAGTCGAAGTAATCATTAACATTTTCATTGAGGTGCTTAAACCATGTCATATATGGTTTCGAAGTCTTATCGAAGTAGCTATAGCAACCATTTATGACCTTGATCGCAGTCTCGCGATTCAGGGCCTTTGGATTTGAGACACCTAGCATTTCAAGATCTACCAGACGCTTCTTTGCTGCGGGCAGGATTTTTTTATTTTTGCCCGCTGTTAAGAATTCGAGTGAGCTTGGATTTATTCCCACTGTGACCACCCGAGCATTTGTTGGATAACCGAAGGAAACAATTGGTGTTGAAAATTCAACTAGTTGCGGAATCTGTGGGTAATCCGCCATAGCGCGTTCAATCACGCGCTCTTCAATTATGTAGTTTGTTTCCATCTCGGAATCCTCCCGCTTAAACAGCCTGCTGGGAAGAGGGCGAGAAGAAACTCTCGCCCTCCTTCAGCAACTGTGTGTTGAAGCCGTTACTTGTCGAATTACTAGAGGCCCACATAACTAAACCCCCTTCACAAGACGGGCTTTGATGTCATTCCACTTGCCGATGCGCTGGCGGATGAGTGAAAGGCTGGGTGCGCCTTCAACTTTGCGTTGCCATTCTTCATAACCGATTGCTGAACCATTTGTGCGTGGATCAGCAAGGTATGAAGCGATGAAGCCAAGCATGTCTTCTTCGCTATGCGCGCGGGTGTAGCTCTTGCGCATAGTTGGGCCGTGTGTGACCCCGGCTTTCTCGCAGGCTTGATTCCAAGTTCCAAAGCGCGACAGGTAGACGGCAATGGTTGGTTGGATCTTTAACTTCTTGTATTTATTTGTAGTCAGCGGACCAACTACTTTTTCAGATGCACGGCGCAAAATTGTTAGCAGATCTTCATCCGAGTAAATCTTCTCGAAATTCATTCTGCCCTTAGGTAACTTCTTGGCTTGCTTACCTAACAATTGGCGAACTCGTGCTGGCTTTTCATCTAAGTGCGCAGCCAAAGTTTCCACATCAGCTGTGCCCAGATCTTTAAATGCCGCCAAGGCTTCGGCCTTCTTCTTAACTTCACGATTGACTCGCACAGTTCTAGCAGAAGGACCTTCATTAGCTTTAGTTATGAGGCGAATCATTTCTCGCGTGAGATTTAACGAATCGCCAATTGCCTGCAGTGTGTGACCGGCTTCGCGCATCTGAACGACGTAGCGGTTGCGCTCATCCATGGTGTCGAAAATTGCCTGCGGCAAAGGATCGCGGTTGATCAGTGAAGGGAGGATTCTCTTTCCCTTAGTCGGATCAGTCATATACATAT
>Ga0315907_10000397_pt1 | contig 63615 bp, 68 predicted proteins | sample LakEriMetagenome_3_FD_203525 | JGI IMG/M metagenome (GOLD analysis project Ga0315907, IMG submission 203525) | Freshwater fungal communities from buoy surface, Lake Erie, Ohio, United States - Buoy 12 MA123 | ecosystem: Environmental > Aquatic > Freshwater > Lake > Lake biofilm | place: USA... | reverse complement strand
TGCCGCTTGCTTCCTGTCCTGCCCTGTGCGATGTCCCATGCTCCACCCCTGAATGAAAACGCCCGCCGACTCCAACGTCTGGCGGGCGCTACAGGCCGACTCGGGTCCAGACTATTTACACAGCCTGAATCACCGGGCTTTTCCATGCTTCGGCCAGAGGGGCTGCGCCTTAAGGTGGCAGCCACGATCAACCTCAACCGCCGAGGACCACCATGAAACACAGCGTCCCGCAACCAACCACATTCCGACCACAACCGTTGCCCCGCTTGGGCACAGAGTGCAGCGCCCACGCGGCGCATGCTGAGGAACTGTGGACCTGCCAATTGGCGCAATCCCTGGGGACTGCCAAAGAAGAGCTGGAGGCCTTTGCCCGTTTGATGCAGGGGCATCGATGGCCTGTGAACATCGCACGTCTTTTCTTGGATTCAAGGTACGCGTTCAAGTGCTTTGCGTTGGCACACACCAGCACCGATGAGGAACTTCGGCATCTGACCTTGATCTTGTTCGAGGGTTACCAGCGGCTCGAAACCCGGCGCAAAAATTTATGCCTGGGGCGCCTGATGGTGCACTGAGGTCACACCGCTCAGCACCCCTGTAACATGCTGCTCCACCTGCAGGAGCCAGCAAATGAAATGGGAAGGCAACCGTCAAAGCGACAACGTTGAAGACGCTCGGGGCGGTGGCCATGGCCGGCCTGGCGCGCGTTTAGGCGGCGGTCGCGGCATTGGTCTGGGTACCATCGTCGTTGCCTTGCTCGCTGGATGGATTTTCGGCATCAATCCCATGACGGTGCTCGGTGTGCTCAGCGGAGGCGACCTGACGGGCTCGGGAACCATGCAGGAGCAGACCGCAGGCGCGCCCCCAACCAACGACACCATGGCGCGGTTTGTTTCCACGGTGTTGGCCGACACGGAAGATGTCTGGCATGAACAATTCAAGCAAGCGGGCAAAACCTACCGCGAACCCAAACTCAGACTGTTTCGTGGCAGCGAGCCGACCGCTTGCGGACGAGGTGATGCGGCGATGGGGCCCTTTTACTGCCCAGGCGACGAGAAGGTTTACATCGACCTGTCTTTTTACGAAATGATGCGCACACGCATGGGCGCGCCGGGCGATTTTGCACAGGCTTACGTGATTGCCCACGAGGTGGGCCACCATGTGCAGCACCTGATGGGCATCACCGCCCAGGTGGAGGCTCGCCGCGGCCGGGTGAGCCAAGCGGAGCAAAATGCCTTGAGCGTGCGCTTGGAATTGCAAGCAGATTGTTTTGCTGGCATTTGGGCCCACCATGCCCAGGCGGCAAGGCAAATTTTGGAACAGGGTGATATTGAAGAAGCCCTGAACGCGGCTTCACAAATTGGAGACGACACACTGCAGCGCCAGTCGCAAGGCACGGTGCGGCCCGAAACCTTCACCCATGGCAGCAGTGCACAGCGTGTCCGCTGGTTCAAATTGGGCTTCAGAAGTGGCGACTTGAACCAGTGCCAAACATTCGACGGTCGGCCGCTTTAGACCCTCTACGTCAATAAGACAGCCCTGCGTCGTGACGACATGGCGATGGTTGCAACGCCGCAGACACGCTTTATCGTCACGAACCCGTTGGGCCGGAGCCTGACAGGCCACAGGCGGGTGTCACAGCCAGGTTGTGGCGACATACAACAGCGTTCGGTCTGCGCCTACACCTGGGGCCTGACGAAGCCTGGCGAAGGGCTGTCTTATTGACGGATAGGTTCTGACTTGCGCGCCGCGCTCGCATCAACGGATCAGCACCAACCAATCGCAGCGCAGGCGACCTTTTCGGTGCAGGCGTGCACGCAACAGCACATAGACACTGGGCAGTGCGATCAGTCCCATACACGCCAATGGCATCCACGGCTCGCCTGCCAGCAGCGCGGCAGGGATGCCCGTCCAGCCCAACAGCCAAAGGGTCAGCACGGCTTCCCACAGTTGCCATTCCACACGTCTGGCTGAGCCTTGGCGCAGGTGCCAGGCTTTGAGCTTGTGCAATTGGTTCAAGGTCATGGACATTTCCCCTGCGACTGCAGACAAGAGGTGAGTCGCCATGCCATTTTGATGGCGAAATATGCCCGACCAAGCCTGCATCAGCACGTGGTTTCAGGGGTAGTTTCGAGGGGGATGGCCCGCCACCGGCTCGGCAGCGAAGCATGCCAGCGCGAGGCCGGAAGAGGCTTCAGGCTTGAATCACACCGCCACGCACAGATCGGGTGGTGGCGCCATAGACGGAGTACAAAGACGTCGCATCACTCGGGATGAGCACGTCGATGGCCCGGTCCAGCGCAGCAGTGGCTCGGGCCAGGGATTCTCGTTGCGCGGCCACCTGGCCACTGGCGCGGGACAAGCGGCTGCGCAGGCTGGCCGGGATGGGACCTGTGCGTGCCGCCAAGGCGAACTGATCGACGGCGCGAGTCAGTGCGGTTTGTAGGCCATTGGCATTTTGTTCAATGGCGACGGCATCACGCACGCGTAGCGCCTCGCCCAACCCGGCCAAGCTGTTTTCCACATCAACGAGGCTGGCCTCCAGCGCGGGGCTGATGGCAGCTGTGGGCGTGTTGGCGGGGCCGGAAGGAAAAAATGGTTTCATGACGCGTCCCCAGATCAATCTGACATCAGGGCGCCGATTTATTCAGCAACTCTTGCGCGTTGGCAATCAGCTTGTCAGCGATCGCTTCTGGATTGGGTTTGAAATTTCCGGATTCAATCGCAGCGGAGACCTGGGCCACTTTTTCCGCATTGAAATCGGCATTGGCTGCTGTCGTACCGCCTGTGCTTTGCAGCAAGGCGGTGGCGGCAGTGGACAGCGCGACTTGGCTGCTGGCCTCGGCCGTGGGTGCAGCACCAGCTTTGGTGTCAGCGCTCGCCCGTGACGTGGAAAGCGTGGTCGTGGCCAGCGGCTGAGGGCTGTCTGAATTTCCGATCTTCATGGCGTTCTCCAAGATGACGGGGTAAATACATCAACAGTGAGGACTGTAGAACGATGTGGATCCGTCAACATGAAAGGGTTATCGGTCGGCCGGGGGTCGACTTGAGGCCTATTTTCGTGAAATTTCGGATTTTTCATAATGGCAGCTCTACCAGACGGTCGCCAACAGGCATACCGGTCAGCGTTCGCCCACTTTCCATTTTGATCCGGGCAGTTTGCCCTTCCCACCCAGGGGTTTGCGCTTCACCCTGGCTGGCCACGCGGTAGCCCGGGCCTATGGCCACGACCTTAACCACGTCGCCGGCCGCAAACCACTGCCTGGGTTTGAGGTGGAATTGACGCAGGCTTTGTCCTGGAGCCACGGCACGCGTCAAGCTGCGCCCCACCACCAGATGAGTCTCGGCCAGCGCCTCTGAGTTGTTTTCGGCCAAATCCACCTCGGCTTGAGTCACGTCGCCTTCGGTCAGAACATGTCCCGCTGGCAAGGTGCTTGCGGCCACCAAAGCGGGCGCCATGACTTTCACGGTGATCGGAAGAAAAACATTCCATGGCTTTTCACCCTGCACACAGCGCAGCCCGATGCGGGTGCGCCCCCACAACACACTGCCTGTGGGCACATAAGGCTGGATCTGGGTACACGGGGCCAAACGCAAACGCGGATCGAGCTGCCCGACCTGAACTTCAATCCGCCGGGTGTCGGCACGGCCGGATGGACCAAAGCCGTCCAAAGCGAGCTGGCGAACCTGTTGTTCCAATCCGCTCGTGCTGACGTCCGTGAGCTGCTGTGCTTGGCACAGGCCGCCTGCGCACGCCAACAACCATGCCGCCAACCACCGTGGCAAAACCGTAGAAACCAACGAAGGAGAGCGGCAGTCCATTTCCATGGATGCACTGTAAGAGCGGTGCCGCTTGGTCAGTGGGTCGAATTAAGCCGGCTTTGACGGTCTATTCACTGCAATCCCAAAAGGCGGTCGTTCGCACAATCAAGCCAGGCCTCAGTCTTATTGACCCCAACGCCCTTTCTCTCAGGATATCGGCGCCAAATCTGAAAACTGAAGTGCCAGACGAATCAACAGGGAGCTGTCATGCTCAATCGACTCACCGACTCGCTGAATTTCCATGGCCAAGCGCTCACGCTGAGGGCAGAACGTCAAAAGCTCATTGCCAGCAATATCGCCAATGGCGACACGCCCGGCTACCAAGCTCGGGACATCGACTTCTCCACCGCCCTGAGGGAAGCCACCGGGGCCATTTCTGGGCGCCCGGCCATGGCACGAAGCAGTGGCGCGCACCTGAGTGGCAGCACGGGTGCCTTGAGCGAACCGCGTTTGGTTTATGCCACCAGCAGCCAGACCAATCTGGATGGCAACACGGTCGACATGGACAGGGAGCGCGCCAGTTTTGTGGACAACGCTGTGAAGTACGAAGCCACGCTGCGCTTCATCAATGGAAATGTGCGGACCATGCTCGACGCTATCAAGGGGCAATGAGCATGGTGGGTTTATTTGAGTCAACGGAGGTTTTGTCATGACCATGTTGAACATCTTCAACGTCTCGGGCAGCGCGGTCAGCGCGCAAAGCCAGCGCCTCAATGTGGTGGCCTCCAATCTGGCCAACGCTGACACCGTGGCAGGGCCCGATGGCAAAGCCTACAAAGCCAGGCAAGTGACGTTTCAAACGCAATTGCTTGGCGCGCAAAACGATGACGCCACCAGCGCGGGCGTGCGTGTGAGCACCATTTCCGAAAACGACGCTCCCGGCCGCAGGGTGCTGGATCCGCAACATCCGCAAGCCGATGCCGAGGGTTATGTGACCTACAGCAATGTGAACCCGGTGGAGGAGATGGTGAACATGATTTCGGCCTCACGTTCCTATCAAAACAACGTCGAGGTGATGAACACGGCCAAAAGCCTGCTGCTCAAAACCTTGCAACTTGGCAGTTAACAGGGGACTTCAATCATGAGTGTCAGCGCAGTCACTTCCACGAGCACCACCACCACGAGCACGGCAAAAAAAGACGATGCCGGCTCAGCAGATCGTTTTCTCAAACTCTTGGTGGCACAGATGCAAAACCAAGATCCGCTCAACCCGATGGACAACGCCCAGGTCACGAGCCAAATGGCGCAGATCAACACCGTCAACGGCATTGAAAAGCTCAACACGACAGTCGAAAACCTGTCCGGCCAATTCACCCAGCTGCAGGCCATGCAGAGCACCAACTTGGTGGGCCGCGATGTGGTGGTTCCCGGCAACCGCTTGGACATCAACGAGGGCATCGGCCAAGGGGGCTTCCGGCTGGATGCTGCCGCAGACAGCGTGAAGATTGAAATTCTGTCCTCCGGTGGCGCCGTGATCGACACCCTGAACCTCGGCGCGCAAGGCAGCGGCATGGGCAGCTTCAATTGGTCGGCAGGCGACCACAAAGGGGACACTGGCTTGAGCTTCCGCGTGATTGCACGCTCTGGCACCAACGCCGTCTCCAACACACCTTTGATGCGAGACCGCGTCGATGCTGTCAGCACCAGTGGCAGCACCATCAACCTGCAGCTTCAGAACAGCGGACAGGTGGCCTACGGCGACGTTCTCGCCTTCAACTGAATCCCCAGCTTCCAATCCCACACACCACGAAGGACACACCATGAGCTTCCAACAAGGTCTCTCCGGTTTGAATACCACCTCCAAAAACCTGGAAGTCATCGGCAACAACATTGCCAATGCGAACACCTTTGGCGCGAAAGCGGCGCGGGCAGAATTCGCGGAAATGTATGCCAACGCGGCCAGTGGCACCACCAACAGCGTGGGCATCGGCGTCTCGTTGGCGGCGGTATCCCAACAATTCACGCAGGGCAACATCACCGCCACCGACAACCCTTTGGACATTGCCATCAACGGCCAGGGCTTTTTCCAAGTGGCCAATGTGGTGCGCAGTGCGGATACCGCATCGCTGACCGCTCCTCGGCTGGACGGTGTGCCGCAGTACACCCGCAATGGCGAGTTCAAGACAGACAAACAAGGTTACATCGTCAACAACCAAGGCCAGGTGCTGCTCGGATATGGAGCGGACGCCACGGGCGCGCTGGACACCAGCAAAACCGTTCCCCTGCAGCTGCCCACAGGCGGCATCAAGGCCAGCGCCACGTCGACCATGAGCATGCAGTTCAACCTGGACTCTCGCTTGCCCGCGAAGATTCAACTGCCTGCGGCCGTCCCACCAGTCCCCTTGGCGATCGACTTTAACGATCCCACCACCTACAACAACTCCACCTCGATGACGGTGTACGACTCCAACGGGCGCGGCATTCCCGTGACGTACTACTTCCAGAAAATAGACAACAACACCTGGGACGTTTACGCCACCGCCAACAAAGAAACCCTCTTGGGAACGGCGCCTGTGGCACCGGCGACCACCCCGACACCCTTACCCGTTGCCACGATCAGCTTTCCCGCGGACGGCGGAACACCCACGGGGGGTGATTCCACCGCTTCACCCGCGGTGCCGGGTTATGTGACGTTTCACACTGCTCCCACCCCCACAGGAACGGTGACCGATACCGAAGAAGCGGACGCCAAAGGCGTGTTCACCAGCATTCCATCCTTGACACTGGAGGACGGCGTCACAACCACCAACGAGCTCACCGGCATCGTGCTGGACCTGTCCAAAGTGACCCAGTACGCCGCTGCCTTTGGCGTGACAGACCTCACGCAAAACGGCAACCGCCCCGGTGACCTGGCGGGGGTGAGCGTTGCTGCCAATGGAACCTTGATGGCGCGTTATTCCAACGGTGTGACACGCGCTGCAGGCCAATTGGAATTGGCGAACTTCCGCAACCCACAAGGCTTGCAGCCCGTGGGCGGTAACGCCTGGGCCAGCACATTTGCATCGGGCGAACCTATTTTGAACATTGCGGGCAACGGCGGCATGGGGGCCCTGCAGGCAGGTGCACTGGAGGAGTCCAATGTGGACTTGACCGCAGAGCTGGTGAGCATGATCACGGCGCAGCGCGCTTACCAAGCGAATGCGCAAACCATCAAAACCCAGGACCAGGTGCTGCAAACCCTGGTGAACCTGCGGTAACGGGGCGCCACTGCGTAGGCTGATTGCTTTTTATGAATACCTGTTTGCTGCCACTTCGTGGGGTGGGCTATTCCTTGGTTGGTGCACCGCGCCGGGAGTTCGCCCCGGTATGGCGAGTGACTTCTTTTGCACCAGCAAAAGAAGTTACTCGGCCGCCGGGCCGAACTCCCGGCGCGGTGCACCGAACATAGGCAACAGCCAACGCAGACAAGCCCCCCGTCTCGTGCAAAACAAAGGAGCACTGACATGGACCGCATGATTTACCTCTCCATGGCCGGCGCCAAAGCCACCATGCAGCGGCAAGATACGTTAGCCAACAACCTGGCCAATGTGTCCACCGTGGGCTTTCGTGCTGAGCTGCAGGCGTTTCGCGCCGTGCCCGTGCAAGGCAGTGGCGCCAGCACAAGGGTTTACGCACTGGAGACAACGCCGGGCTACGACGACTCGCCTGGCGTCATTACCAACACTGGACGCAACCTGGATGTCGCTGCACAAGGCAGGTCATGGTTTGCGGTACAGGCGCTGGATGGCACTGAGGCCTACACACGTGCTGGCGGCTTTGAGGTCAGCAGTGACGGCGCCTTGGTCACCCGCACCGGCCTGCCGGTGATGGGTGATGGTGGCCCCATCCAAGTGCCCCCCAACAGCGAAGTGAGTTTTGGCAGCGACGGCACTGTGAACAGCACCGTCAATGGCCAGTCCACCACGGTCGGAAGACTCAAGCTGGTGACCCCCGAGGCGGCACTCACCCGAGGCGAGGACGGCTTGTTCCGCGCGGCAGACGGTGATTTACCCGCCGACGCCAACGCACGAGTGCAATCTGGCGCATTGGAAGGCTCCAACGTCAGCCCGGTGGAAACCATGGTGGCCATGATTGCCGCCGCCCGCCAATTCGAAACCCAAATGAAGATGCTGCAAACGGCAGAGGCCAATGAGAAGGCATCGTCGCAGCTGTTGTCGATGAATGGATAAGTTACCGAGCCCCGTCATTCCCGCGCAGGCGGGAATCCAAACGGTGATTGAACCGCAACCGCAGGCTCAAACACCATCACCGACTGAATTCCCGCGCGGATTTCAACCCACGCGGGAATAACGGTTGGTTTACTGCGAAGGACCCTCACCATGATGCGCTCTCTGTGGATCTCCAAAACCGGCATGGAAGCCCAGCAAACCCAGCTGGACACCATTTCTAACAACCTGGCCAACGTTTCAACCAACGGCTACAAACGCTCGCATGCAGTGTTTGAAGACCTGATGTACCAGAACCTGCGTCAGGCAGGCTCCAACAATTCGGAGCAAGCCACCTTGCCCACCGGCTTACAGGTGGGTTTGGGTACCCGCGCGGTGGCCACCTCGCGCATGTTCAGCCAAGGCAATTTGCAGCAGACCGGCAATTCGCTGGACCTGGCGATACGTGGGCAAGGTTTCTTCCAGGTGCAGCTGGCCGATGGCACCACGGGCTACACACGAGACGGCTCCTTCCAGGTGAGCCCGCAAGGACAACTCGTCACCAACAACGGCGAAGTGGTGGCGCCGGGCATCACCATTCCGGCGGGGGCTCAGGGCATCACGGTCGGAGCGGACGGAACGGTCAGCGTGAGCATTGCGGGGCAGGCCGCACCGCAAGCAGTGGGGCAGCTGCAACTCGCTAACTTTGTGAACCCGGCCGGCTTAGAACCACGCGGTCAAAACATCTTCACTGAGACAGCCGCCTCGGGTGCCGCTGCCACGGGCGCACCGGGCCAAAACGGCATGGGGGCCATGACGCAAGGCTTTGTCGAAACCTCCAACGTCAACGTGGTGGAGGAATTGGTGGCCATGATTCAGACCCAGCGCGCTTATGAGCTCAACTCCAAAGCGATTCAAACCTCGGACCAGATGCTGCAAAAGCTCAGCCAGATCTGACGTGTTTTGTCTAATCAAGAGGTGCTTCTCATGAAAACACTGCGCATGACCCTGGTGGTCGCCACGAGTACCTTGCTCAGCGCCTGCCAAACCTTGAACGCTCCACCGCCTGTGGACATCAGCGGACCGACATCGGCCAAGCCATTGCCCATGCCTGCCCCCGCCGTGAGCAATGGCTCTATTTTTCAAGCCAGCCAGTACCGTCCCTTGTTCGAGGACCACCGCGCCCGCTTGGTGGGGGACGCACTGACAATTCAGATCGTGGAGAAAGTGTCCGCCAGCCAAAGCAGCACCAGCTCCATCGATAAAAGCGGCAAGTTATCCGCTGGCGTGACCGCGCTGCCCTTCTTGTCGGCCAACTCATTTGCCCGCGCCTCGGCAGCAGGTAACTCGTCCAACACCTTTGAGGGCAAAGGCAGCACGGAGAACACGAATAACTTCTCCGGTGTGATCACCGCCACCGTGATTGAAGTGCTGCCCAACGGCCACCTCATCATCGCAGGCGAAAAACAAATTGGTGTGAACCACAACGTGGACGTGCTGCGGTTCTCCGGCCAGGTGGATCCACGTGCCATCCAACCTGGCAACTCGGTGGCGTCAGCCCAAATCGCCAATGTGCGCATTGAGCACCGCGGGCGCGGCCAGCAGGCCGAAGCGCAAGGAATAGGCTGGTTGTCACGGTTCTTTTTAAACGTTCTACCCATTTAAGTTTTCTGACAATGGGGCATCCACTGGATGCTCCCCATGAACCCACTGCACGACTCCTTCGGCGACCCCCACAACAACTGGCGCAATGTCACGCCCCAGCAGGGTGATGAGAAGTCAGACCGTCTGGTTCGGGTTTTGATCTTTTTGGCGGGCATTTTGGCCAGCGCCGCGCTGTGGTGGCCGAGCCCGGCCCACGCCACACGCATCAAGGAAGTCGCCACCGTGCAGGGTGTGCGCAGCAACCCCTTGGTGGGCTATGGACTCGTGGTGGGCCTGGATGGCACAGGCGACCAAACCACATCCACACCGTTCACCACCCAAAGCATCAATGCCATGCTGCAGCAAATGGGTGTGACCGTGCCGCCCGGCACCAACATGCAGCTCAAAAATGTAGCCGCCGTGATGGTCACCGCCCAGCTACCCGCCTTCGCGCAGCCAGGACAGAACATTGATGTGAACGTGTCCTCGCTGGGGAATGCAAAAAGTTTGCGCGGCGGCACCCTGATCGCCACGCCCCTCAAAGGCGCAGATGGCCAAATTTATGCGTTGGCACAAGGCAATTTGATTGTGGGTGGCGCAGGCGCCTCTGCAGGAGGCTCCAAGGTGCAAATCAATCACCTCAGCGCCGGGCGCATCCCAGATGGCGCATCGGTGGAGCGCAGCGTCGCCACGCCTTTGAACGAGGGTAATGTGATGCAACTGGACCTGACCTCCAGCGACTACAACACCGCACGCGAAGTGGCCAATGCCATCAACACCCGCATGGGGTCCGAGGTGGCCCAGGCCATTGATGGTCGGGTGGTGAAAGTGAGTCTGCCGCCGCCGGGAAACCAGCGCATTGCATTCCTGGCCGAAGTGGAAAACCTGCCTGTGAACTTGGCAGCACCGGCCGCCAAGGTGGTGGTCAACGCACGCACCGGGTCGGTGGTGATGAACCAATCCGTCACGCTCAAGGCCTGTGCTGTGGCGCATGGCAGTTTGTCCGTCACCATCAGCACCAGCCCTGTCATCAGCCAACCGGGTGCCTTGTCGCAAGGGCAGACTGTGGTGGCGCAAAAATCGGACATCACCGTGAGTCAACAGCCTGGCGCATTGATCCAAATGCCTGCGGGCACGCAGCTGGCTGACGTCGTGAAAGCACTCAACACCTTGGGCGCCACACCCCAAGACCTCTTGGCCATTTTGCAAGCCATGAAGTCCGCTGGCGCCTTGAACGCTGACATTGAGGTGATCTGATGACTGCGCCGCTGGGATCCTCGCTGAGTACCAACCTCGCGCCTTCATTGGCTGGTGATGTGCGCGGCATCGATGGCCTGCGCGCCACGGCGAGCCGCGATCCCAAGGCTGCGGTGCAAGCGGTGGCCAAGCAGTTTGAGGCGCTGTTTATGCAAGAGCTGATGAAAAGCATGCGCCAGGCCACGTTGTCCTCCGGCATGCTGGAGAACAGCGGCACCAAAATGGGCACCGAAATGCTGGACACCCAGTTCGCCAGCCAAATGACAGGCTTGCCCGGCGGTTTGAGCCAAGCCATCATCAAACAGCTGGAACGGCAAATGAGCGCGACATCGCCTGGCTCCGAGACCGGGCCCATCGAACTCAAACCTCTGTCCTGGGGCAGCACACCTGGTGTGTTCCAGTCGACCCCATCTCAGCGGGCCGCAACGGCGACACCAGCCGGCAGCCCTGTACTGCCCGGCACGCACACGGAACGTCAGCTGAGTTTCGTCAAACAACACACCGAGGCTGCACGGTCGGCGGAGGCAGCCACGGGGATTCCGGCCAGTTTCATGGTGGCCCAGGCGGCGCATGAGTCCGGCTGGGGAAAACGTGAAATCAAAAATGCCGATGGCAGCACATCCTTCAATGTGTTTGGCATCAAAGCAGGTGCCAGTTGGAAGGGTCCGGTGGCCGAGGTGGTAACCACTGAGTACATCAATGGTGAACCGCGCAAAGTGGTGGCCAAGTTCCGCGCCTATAAATCCTACGAAGAGTCGTTCAATGACTACGCGCGGCTGATGCGAAACAGCCCCCGTTACGCACAGGTGCTGGCACAGGCCAACACAGCGGAAGGTTTTGCTCAGGGACTGCAAAAAGCCGGGTATGCCACCGATCCGGCCTACGCGGACAAACTGGGGCGGGTGATCAACACCACGCTGCGTCTACAGCGCATGGTGACCTGAATCGAATCGAGAACATTGCATGGGCGCCTCTCCTCTCATCTCCATCGGCATGCGCGCCATGACGGCGAATTACGCCGCATTGCAAGCCACAGGTAACAACATTGCCAACGCGAACACCCCCGGTTATTCGAGGCAAACCGTCCAACTCGAAACCGCCACCGGGCAATTCACCGGTGCCGGTTTTTTTGGCAAAGGTGTCAACGTCAAGACAGTTGCTCGGCAGCACGACGAGTTTTTGGTACGCGAGGCCGCCATCAGCAGGTCGATTGCGTCATCAGACGCCGCACGTGCGGATCAACTCCGGCAGTTGGAGAAGATTTTCCCCATGGGCGAAGCAGGCATTGGGTACTCGGCGGGGCAACTCTTCAACGCCTTTGTCGACGTCTCCAACCAGCCGCAGGACACGGCGGCCCGCCAGGTGGTTCTGTCTCGAACGCAGGAGTTAGCCGCCCGTTTTCGCACAGCGGCAGAACAACTCGACATGCTGCAAACGGGTATCACGCAGGACATCAAGCTGAACGTGAAAAACGCCAACGAGTTGGCACGCCAAATCGCCGAGCTGAACCAAAGCATCGCCAACGCCAAGGGGCTGGGACATGAACCCAATGACCTGCTGGACAAACGCGACCTGGCCATCAATGACCTCAGCAAAATCCTGCAGGTCAGCACCATTGCGGCGGACGACGGCACCACCAGCGTGTTCTTCGCGGGGGGACAGCCCTTGGTCGTGGGCAATGAAGCGGCCACACTGACCACCCTGCCCGATATCTACGACAGCACCAAGTTGCAAATCGGCACGATAGACAAAGGCATCACCACCGCCATCCCCTCATCCCTCCTGGGCGGGGGCTCGATCACCGGGCTGCTGCAATTCCAAAATCAGGACTTGACCAGTGCGCGCAACCAATTGGGCCAAATGGCGCTGGGCATTGCAGGCGGACTCAATGCTCAGCAGTCGAATGGCTGGGATTTGTCTCGTAACTTTGGAACGGACATCCTGTCGGTGGGACCGGCGCGAGCGCTTGCCTCCGACTTGAACACAGGCACCGGTGTCGTGGACGTTTCCATCGATAACCCCAGCCTGGTTCAAGCCAGTGACTACGAGTTGGAATACTTGGGCAGCAACAACTACCGCTTGAGCCGCCTGTCCAATCAAACCGCTCCCTTGCCCGTTACTGTGACGGCAGCCCAGTTGGCTGCGGGCTACAGAAACGTGGACGGCCTGAACATCACCCTGAGCAGTGGCACACCGGCGGTGGGTGATAAGTTTCTGTTGCAACCTGTGAATGCGGCCGCAAGGGACATGAAACGTGTGCTGGACGATCCACGCGGTATCGCTGCCGCCTCTCCGGTCACCGGCAACTTGGGCAGCACGAATACGGGAACGGCCAGCATTGCCGAGCTCAAGGTCGTGAGCAATACCGTCAATCCGAAGATTTCAGTGGCCCTGACTTTCACGAACAGCACGGGCGCCTACAGCTACACCCAAACCGACAACACCACCCCTCCTCCGGTGGTCACCACGGGCACAGGCACGTGGACAGCGGGCCAGGCCATCACATTCAACGGTTGGTCCATGCAACTCAATGGCGTGCCGGCCAGCGGTGACACCATCACTGTCGGCGAAACCCTCTACCCTGCCAACAACAACGGCAATGCCAATGCGCTCCTGGGCCTGCGCGATTTGAACTTGATTGGTGCAGTTCGTGCCGGCAATGGAACCACAGCACCCACGGCCACCGATGCCATTTCACAAGGCGTCAACGTCACCGATGCTTATGCGGCGGTACTGGCCGACGTCGGGGTACGTGTTCAAAGTGGTTTGCTGGCGGCCGACCAGTCGGCCTCGATTGAAGCAGACGCCGTCGCCAGACAAAGCAGTTTCTCTGGGGTGAATCTGGATGAAGAAGCCGCCCGGCTGATTCAGTTTCAGCAAAGTTACCAAGCGGCGGCCAAGATGCTTCAAATCGCGCAGTCATTGTTCGACTCTCTGATGCAGCTCGGCCCACGCTGATTTCAATTCCACCACGTAAAGAGGCCTCCTCATGCGCATCAGCACCGCCAACTCCTATGACGTCGGTGTCAACACACTGACCCGCCGTGCGGCCGAGCTGTCTGAAACACAAGAACGCATGAGCACGCTCAAGCGGGTGAACAGCGCAGGAGACGACCCCTCGGCTGCGGCCCGTGCAGAGCGGGCTTTGGCCCGCATCAGCCGCTCCGAGGCCAATCAGCGCGCCGTGGACGCGGCAGCGGCTGCAATTGGACAGGTCGAAGGAGCCATGGGCGATGCCACCAATCTGTTGCAACAGGTGCGGGAAACCCTGGTTGCTGCAGGAAATGCCAGCTACACGGCCAGCGACAGGCAAACCCTGGCGGACAAACTCAGCAGCCTGCGCGAGCAACTGTTCATGACAGCCAACCGCAGCGATGGCGCAGGCGGATTCTTATTTGGCGGCCAAGGATCCACACAGGCACCCTTTGTCGACGCACCCGGGGGCGTGGTGTACCGGGGAACTTCGGGCGCATCCGAAACAGAACAAAGCACCAATATGCCGCTGTCTGCCGATGGCGATGCGGTATGGATGTCGGGGCGCAGAGGCAATGGCGTGTTTGAAACTCGGCCACTCACCAACACCACCACGAGTGATTTGCCTCGCAACATTCAAATCGACGGCGGGCAGGTCATTGATCCGGGGGCTTTTTATGCCGTACCGCCCTCCACCTATGCCATCACGTTCAACACCGCAGCGTCTCCCATCACCTACACCATCGACCGCACACCGCTACCACCTGCCACTCCCACCACAGTGACGGCGCAAACGGGTAACTATGTGAGTGGCCAGGCCATCGTGCTCGATGGCATGTCGTTCACCATGAGCGGCACGCCGCAGGCCGGCGATCAATTCGAAATTCGTCCGTCCACACCCGACTTGGATGTATTCGAGGTGCTGGACAAAGCCGTGCTTGACCTGCGCGCGGCTAACCGAACCGGCACCCAGATTGGCCAGAGTAATGCCGACAATCTTCGCCACCTGGATGCGGTCCTGTCCAACATGCTGTCGGCACGTTCAGCCGCGGGGGATGTGCTCAACCAAGTGGACACCGAAACTGAACGCTTGGGCAACCAAAAGCTGGCGGCTCAAACCGAACGCTCCAATGCCGAAGACCTGGACATGGTGCAGGCCATTTCTGACTTTCAAAACCAACAAACCAGCTACGATGCGGCACTGAAAAGTTACGCCATGGTGCAGCGGTTGTCGTTGTTCCAATACATCAACAGTTGAGTTTGTTTCATCGCCGCGGCTGGGGTCGTACACTGACCCAGCGCTTGTTGCGACCGGAGGATTTCACGTGTTTGACGTTGCCATTTTGGGTTTGGTGTCGCTGGGTTATTCGCCCGTGATTGATCGCAACCGTGCTGTCATTGCCACACGGTTGACTGTTTTCCCGCTCAAACCCGACATTGTTCTGGACCCGTCAGAGCTATTGGCGGCCGTCAGTGGCGTTTGGCCAGCCGATGGTGGCCGGGTTGCCTTGAACGTGGCCAGTGAAACCCTGCTGCAGGATTTGATGCGCACGGAGCCCACCACCAATGTGATGGTGGAAATACCCGCTTTCATGGCCGCAGACGCAGCCAATGCCAGTTCTATCGTGGCGCTGCATGCGCGTGGCAATGCCTTGATGCTCAAGGGGCGGCCGCTGACGGAGTTACCGCGTGAGGTCTTGCCTTGTTTCAAATACTCCATCATTGACTTCACCGATGATCGACGGCTGCAAGAAACGAGTGTGCCTGCGGGCGTCAGCCGCAACATCCAGCACGTGCAAGCGGGCGTGCGCAGCGTGGCCGACATGGAGCTGAGCTTCAGCAGAGGCGCCGCCGCGGTGTTAGGTTGGCCCATCGACGACGTCATCATCAGCAGCGGAAACAAGGGCAAGACAGCGGGCCAGACGGACCTGAACACCATCGTCGAGTTGATTCATCGGGTGGACACCCAAGAGCCCATTGACAAATTGGAGGCCACGCTCAAACGCGATCCCACCCTGGCGTTCAAGTTGATGCGTTACATCAACTCGCCTGCTTTCGGTTTGTCGGTGGAGATCAGCTCATTTCGCCACGCCATCATGATGCTGGGTTACGCACGTCTGAAACGTTGGTTGGCGCTGCTCTTGGCCACAGCAAGCAAAGACGTGAACTTGAAACCTGTGATGTTCGCCGCGGTGCGCCGCGGCCTGCTGATGGAAGAGTTGGTTCGCTCCAGCGGGGATGAGGAAATGCGCAATGAAATGTTCATCTGCGGCGTGTTCTCCTTACTTGATCGCATGTTCAAGCAACCCTTTGAAGAGTTGCTCAAGTCCATTCCCGTACCGGAGCGTGTTTACCAGGCCCTGGTGGAACAAACAGGCCCCTACCACCCCTTCCTTGATGTGGTGCGTGCAGTCGAAGACGGCTCACCTTACGATTTCCGCAGCAGCGCCGACAGCCTCATGATGACAGTCAGCGAAATCAACCGTGCCATGCTGCGGGCGCTGACCGCGGGCATGCAGCTGGATTGACCTCCACCTCCGGTGTAAGTCACCTTCGATGAAGCTGCAAGAGTCGTGGGCTGGCAGCGCTCCTTTGCGCCTGTTGCTGGGCCAGCTCTCAGATGCGATCCTGCTGCTGGACAGGCATGGCACTTTGCGTTTTGCCAACGGTGCAGCCTTGCGCCTTCTGTCCTGTGAACCCGGCACGCCGCTGGTCGGACTGCGAAATGTCATTGGCGCACCCGCAGTCACCTGGCTGCAAGAGGCATTGACGACAGAGTCGCCCCCGCCCACAACGATTCCCGATGCGCAGCTGCCGGACGGAAGACGAGCGCGCTTGACTTGGCAACCGCTGGACGAGCAGTACGGCGCGCTCACATTGTTGGCAGCTGCGTCGGCCACGACCGACTCCTTGCGCACCACCGCCCCCCCAATTCAAGTGATACAGGGCGAATTGGCACAAAGAGTGCTGGAGGTGTTTTGGGCATCGCCCTATCCCGTCACCTTGCAAGACTCGCAGTTTCGTTTTGTGGACGTCAATGCAGCCTATTTGGCCTTCACGGGCTACCAGCGCGAGCAACTCATAGGCCGAGACACCAAAGAGCTACAACCCCCGCAAGACCATGAACGAATACTGGCCGACCGCGCGCGCATTCACAGCGAGATCGGTGCCGCCCCCCCGCGTTTGCTGGAACGACGAATCATCGCCGCCGATGGCCGAGAGCGTCACTTTCGGTTTTCTCGGCGCATGCTGCAAGACGAGGCGGGGCAAATCTTTTACTTGGCGGTGCTGCAAGACAGCACTGCTGAACACAGCGCGCGTGCGCGTGCGGAGCGGTCGGCCCGTGAGCTGGACGATTGGTTTGACCTGAGTCCGGTCGGCATGGTGCTGTTTGACGAGGCTGGCCTTATTGTTCGTACCAACTCCATGTTCCAAAACTTATTGGGAAAGAACCATGTGGAGTTGCGGCAGGCGCCGCCCGACCTGCAACACCTCATGGCATGGTCCAGTGGTGCGCCCGATGCGGCTTTGCTGCGCGACGGGCCGCTGGTGGTGCGCGAAGGCTGGTCCCCACCGCTGCAAGGCAAGCCGCGCCGCGTGCGTGCCACGCTGCGCAGCTACCTCACGCCCGGCGGGCAACGCCGCTTCATGGCCGTGGTGGAAGACCGAAGCCTCGAAGAAGAGCGCGACCTGGCACAAATGCAAATAGGTGCCTTGATGGACGCTGCGGGCGTGGGCTTGGCCACCTACCAAGAATCGTCGGGCTGGGTGCAACCCACTTGGCGACAACGAGAAGAAGGCTCCCCCTCTGGCACCCACGTGGATGCACCACCGTCTGCCGCTTTACAAAGCATCAGCCGCGACATCGTCCTGCCCGAATCCCTGAACGAGTACGAAAAGCTGCAGCAGGCGCTGCGCCGTGGGCAGCGTACCGAGGTACGTTATGCCATCAACCACCCAGAGTTGGGGCCGCGCTGGTTGCTGACCCGGGTAGAACCCGCCACCTTGTCGTCTGGAAAACGCAGCACAGCGGTGGTCACGCTGGACATCACAGAGCAACACCAAAGTGATGTGCGCAACCAGGAATTGCTGCGTGAACTCTCCACGATTTTGGACAGTACCACTGCAGGCATTGCCTACATCCGCGGCGACACCCTGGTGCGGTGCAACCGCCGTTTTGAGTTGATGCTGCGTTTGCCCACAGACAACGATGGCAACGGTACCCAGCGCATTGCGGGGCGCAGCATCCACAGCCTGTTCGGTCACAACGAGCAAGCGCAGCGTATTGCGGCCGACACGTTGCAAGCCCTGACCGAAGGCAGCCTCTATGAGACCGAGGTCGAGATACCTGTGCACAACCGTTCGGGGCCCAGCTCGGTGTGGTATTCGCTGTCGGTCCGCCGCACCGGGCAGCGTGGAGAACTCACCGAAGCGATCGCGGTGCTGTCCGATATCACCCGCTTGAAAACTCAGCAGCTGGAACTGGAGCACCTGGCGCGCGACCGCGAGCTGATGTTCAGCGTCTCCGAAGTGGGGCTCGCTTTTTTGCGTGGTGAGCGCTTTCAGCGCGCCAATGACGCCCTGGCGCATCTGCTGGGTTACACCGCCGAGGAATTGGCCATGTTGCCCATGGCCCACCTGTTTGCCGACGCCGCCGAATTCGACCGCCACAACAAACACGAATTGAACGGGCTCAGACAGCATGGCCGCTGGTCCGGGGAATTGCCGCTCAAAAGGCGGGACGGCCGGCTGCTATGGATGCAGGTGAGCAAACGCCTGGTCACAGAAGGTGACCTGGACGGAGGCATCATCGCCTCCTATGTGAATGTGGACGACCGCCACCGGGCCGAGCAAGCCGTGGCCTTGCAGGCCGAACGGACGCGCGCCATTTTGGACTCTGTCCTGGTGGGCATTGTCACCGTGGGACCTGCGGGCATTGAGTGGATGAACCGCTCGGCAAGGCGCATGTTTGGTGGCGACCTGGCCGACTTCATCAACGCGCCGATCAGCACGGTGGCGACCGCTGAAGCGGACCATCCTTTCCTTCAAACCCACTACCTGAACGAGCTGGTCGAAGGCCAGGCCGAAACCTTTGAATGCCGGGTGAAAGCGCGGGACGGACGTGAGTTTTGGGTGGTGGGCAATGTCGTGGCCACAGGCCGGGAAATGGCGGGCCGCCAGTTGACCTATGCCCTGCTGGACATCGAACGTCGCCGTCAAGCAGAGGCCCGCATTGCCCAAACCCAGGCGTCCCTGCAACGCATCATTGAAGCCGCGCCCATGGCCATCACACTGCGCGATGCCAAGACGCTCCGAGTGTTGCAAATCAACGAAACGGCGGCACGCATCGTGGGCCGCGCGCCCAAAGATGTCATTGGTTTGAGTTTGGAGGACATGCACGAGGCCAGCACTGCGGCCGCCATGCGCGCGGACATGGAAGCAGCGCTCAACGCCAGCGAAGTGACCAACCGCGAATACACCGTGGTGACCGCGGGCGAGGCCCGCGTTTGGGACGCGCGGTTCCTGCCCCTGTCCACCCGCAGTCCCACCTCCACCACGCCGGATGTGCAACACGCACCACCGGACCAATTGCTGCTGGTGGCCACCGATGTGACCGAACAGCGACTGGCCCAACAAGCCAAGTTTGATGCGGCCATCGCCCAGCGCGAGATGCTGGTCAAAGAGGTGCACCACCGCATCAAGAACAACCTGCAGGGGGTGGCGGGGCTGTTGCAGCAGATTGCCCAGCGCAAACCGGAAGTGGCGCCAGCCATGGCAGAGGTCATCACCCAGGTGCAGGCCATCGCCCATGTGTATGGTTTGCAAGTGGGGGCTGATGGTCCCTTGCGGCTGGCCTCCGTGCTGCAGGCCATCACCGGCTCGGTGCAGCGCACCTTTGGTCATGCCATCCGGTTGAGCATCGGCATGGAGGAATCAGCAGCCGACACTGGAGGCACGCCGCCTGAACGCTGGGTGCTGCCAGAAGCCGAGTCCATTCCAATTGCGCTGGCATTGAACGAACTTTTGACCAATGCCATCAAACACACCACCGCACCTGCGGGAGCGGCCCGGCCTGAGGTGGACTGCCAACTGCTCAGCGGTGCCACCGGCGTGGTCATCGTCATCGCCAACCGGGGACAACTTCAAGAAGGCTTTGATTTGAGCAAAGTGCCCGGTGGCGTTTCAGGCTTGGGTCTGGTGCGCTCGCTTTTGCCCAGGCGCAGCGCCACCTTGAGCCTGAGCAGCCAGGGCGCCTTGGTGGCAGCTCGTTTGCGTCTGGTGCCGCCCGGTGTTCGGTTGGAAGTGCTTGGTTGATGAGGGCCCGTTCACACTGAAGAGGCCAGTGAGAACGAGGCCATCGGGGCGCAGAGCATGCCGTTCGGCACAGGCTGTTGAGAGTGCCCCCCCAGAGCGACACCCCACACCCTTTTGCTTGAACCTTCTGGGATGGGCAGCCGAAAAACGTCGCCAACAGGGCCTTGTGTCATGGGCCATCCGCCACAATGCGGCCATCCGTTCATGAAGGGCTGGGCAAACATGACTTCCACCACCTACAAAGCGAAAATTCTGGTTGTTGACGATGACCGCCTGGTGCTGGCCACCGTCACGCATGGCCTGACCCAAGCCGGCTACCAGGTGTTTGATGCCGACAACGGCGACGACGCCATCTTGCTCGCCCGCGAGCACCGGCCCGACCTGGCCTTGCTCGACATCCGCATGGAAGGAAAAAGTGGGTTCGACGTGGCCGCCTACCTGCGCGAATACTGTCAAACGCCCTTCATGTTTTTATCCGCCTTTTCGGATGAGGCCACGGTGAAACAGGTGCATGCCTTGGGCGCCGTCGCTTACCTGGTCAAACCGCTGGACATCGGCCAGATCGTGCCGGCCGTGGAAGCCGCCTTGGTGCGGGTGAACTCGACTGCCCCAGCACCACTGCGATCAACCACCAACGCGTCTGCCCCTGAAACCGAAACCATGCCGACCGTGGTGGCCATGGCCGTGGGCGTGCTGATGCACCGCCACGGCATCGACCGCATGGCCGCGCTCAACCGATTGCAAAAGATGGCCGATGAACAAGGCCATGCCATCGCCGCGCAAGCCCAGGCCCTGCTCAACGCTCTGGAGGTGTTGGCGAAGTCAGGACCGGCGTGAAAGGGCGTTGTCATGCCCATGGTCTAGTGTGGTGTCCCACTGATAACTGCCAATGGAATCGTGTCTTGCAAGCCAGGGCCGCGTTGCAAATCCTCGCGATACCGCCTGGTATCGCTGCGGTTTGCGCCTTGCCCTGACTTGCAATCCATCGATTCCACTCTTGTCAGTTATCAGCGGGACACCACACTAGCCCGGATATTTCACCAGGGACACGTCAGAGTGGGCTGTGATGCGGTGCGCTGGCAAGGGTGTAGCAGGGCTTTATCGAAACTTCGTTTTATCGAAACTTCGTTTTATCGAAACTTCGTTTTATCGAAACTTCGTTTTCGGACAGCCTGCTGTCCGCCTGCGGGACGACCAGCGCCTGCAAGCGCTGGTGCGCCCTGCAAGGGAGACGACGGTGAGCACCGAGGGCGCACAGGTGCGAACGGCTCGTGCCCGCGAGACTGAGTCCGGACACAAACAGTCCTTGAGGACTGTTTGTGCCTGACGAAGGCCAAAGCCTCTGGCTTTGGCGGAACAGCGCGGCTCAATCGGGCGTGTAGCGCTTGGTACAAACTGAATTTGGCATTCGAAGCAAAGAAAGTGAGCATTCATGCGGTGTTGCGGGGCATAAGAGAGCGTCCTGGTGAAATATCCGGGCTAGTGCCTGTTGACGGGCACTGAACTTTGCTCAACACCTCACGCAGCGAATCCTTGGCCACCTGGTCACACAATTCAAGCAACCAGGCGGAAAAGCGCTGCGCTGCGGGGTGCGCTGCGTGGCAAAGCAGGTGGTAGCTGTTCACAGGTTCGGCCGTGACAGAAAACAAAGGCCACAGTGCACCGCTGGCCACCCATGCTCGCGCCAAACTGGGCCGTGCCAGCACCACCCCTTGCCCGCTGACGGCCGCTTCCAAAGTCAGCCCCAGGTCCACCAGCTTGGGCCCGCTTTGCGGCTCGGGCCAGGGCAGTCCCGCCACCTGGAACCACGGTGCCCAGGGCTCCAGCGGCGTGCGCAGCAAGGGTAAATTCACAAGGTCACTCGGTTGGCGCAGCGTGCCGTGACGTGCCAGCAGTGCCGGGCTGGCCATGGGCAAGACGGCATCCACCATGAGTCGCTGCCCCCCTGAAGTGCTGGCTTCGGATTTCCATTCACCCGTGCGCACCTCCACATCGCTGTCCACCCCATGGCCGCCCAGATACGGGATGGACAACACCAACTCCAAATCCACCTCTGCATGGGAATCGGTGAACTGCGGCAGGTGAGGCACCAAGATTTGGCGCGCGAAGGTCGGCGGAGCGCACACGCGCAGACGTTGGCGTTGCGGCTGGCTGGACCGCGCCACCGCTTGGTGCAGCGGAACAGCACTCAACATGGCCAGCGCGCCGCTGACCTGTTCCAGGTATTCCCGGCCTGCCAGTGTCAACACCAGGGTTTTTCCGCCACGCTGCAACAGCGCGGTGGAGAGCTGCTCCTCCAAACCCGCCACCCGCTTGCTGACCGCACTGGCCGTGATGTTCAGCGCCTCTGCGGCACGCTCAAAACTCCCCAAACGCGCAGCGGTTTCAAAAGCACGCAGGGCGTCAATGGAGGGGAGGCGAATCGGGCCAGTCATGGTCCCGATTGTCGTTGTTATGGCGTCGTTTTGAGCGTGGACAAATACGCGATCACGTCCGCCCGCTGTGCTGCATCGCTCAGGCTGTAACCCATGCGCTGCCCTGGCACCAGGGCTTCTGGATTGGTCAGCCAACGGTCCAGCGTGTTCGCGTTCCAAACCAATTTGCTGGCCACCAAGGCGGGCGAGTAGGCGAAACCCGGCACCGCACCCGCACGCCGACCGAAAAGGCCGGCATGGCGGGGGCCGACCCGGTCGGTCTCCACCGAATGGCAGCCACCGCAGCGGGCCTCGTACACCTGTTGTCCGCGTACGGCATCGCCGGCCGCGAACGCACCCGTGCTGGCCAGCAGCAACGCACCCACCCAATGGCCGCGCGGTGCCATGGGATCAGCCGCCAAAACTCAAAGCGCCTGTGGGCAGGCTGCGGCCCAGCACCTGCGACAACACCGTCCAGTGCATGGTTTCATCGGCGGCCAAGCGAGCAGCGATCTGACCCAGCTGCACGTCTTTGAAAGAAGGGATGACGCCCAGATAAGCATTGGTGGCGCCCAGCTCCAATTTAGCGGCCAGGCTGAGCACGTCGTTTTGGTTTTTCAACGACGCCGCATTCAGCGCTTTGGCGTAGTCATCCAATGATTTTTCGGCCACCGGCTTACCGCCCAGTTTTTGAATCGTGGCGATCAATGCATCGCGGTGGGCTTTGTGGTGGGACTGGAACTGCACCGCCACGTCGAGCACTGGCTTTTGCAAGAGACCACTTCCCGCACCCAGTTGGTAGGCATTGATGGCCTCATGCTCCAGGCCCAAAGCCACGTTCAAAATGTTGACGTCGGCCGCAGCATTGCCGGAGGACTGCGCGATGGCACGGCCGGAGGTGCCCGCGAGCAAGGTGATGGCAGCGGCCGACAAGGTCACGCGGCTGGTTTGACCAAGGAAAGAGCGGCGTGCGGAAGGAAGAAGGGGGTTCATGGGTATCTCCTGATGATGGGGTGGTTGGACATTGCATGGGGCTATCTTTGTATGGCGACACGCCCTGGCCCACAGCATTACGCGGGGTTCGTTCAACTGGATGCATCCAAGGGTGTGATGTGGGCGTAATAGAAACGACAATGAACGAGACTCTTTGATCGCACCTGTCCACCCACGGAGATGACCATGCTCACAGCGCGACGCCCACTTTTGACGGGCAACTCCCTCGCCGTTCTCACGCTTGTCGTCTGCAGCGCGGCACAGGCGCAAAGCGGCAAGCTGTTGCTCACAGGAGGTGTCAGCAGCATCGACGGCGCGGCGGGTGGTGGCCTCACACCCTGGGCCGTGACGGGCAGCTACGCCACCGACAACCAATGGGGCGGGACGGCCTTTGTCACCAGCGTCAAGACTCAGGACTACGGCCTGCGCATCGCCGGCGCTGCCCTCGCCTTTCGCGACCGCGTGGAGCTGTCACTGGCCCATCAGGACCTGGACACGAACAACAACCTCGCCCCCTTGGGCTTGCCCGGTTTGCAGTTGCGGCAAGACATCGTGGGCTTGAAGGTCAAGGTGGCTGGAGATGCTGTTTTGGACAGCGACAACTGGATGCCGCAGATCGCTGTGGGCGCTCAGTTCAAAAAAGCCAAACCGGGTGCGTTCGGCCCGACCCTGACCGGGCCTTTGGGCGCAAAAGACAGTGGCACCGATTTGTACGTCAGCGCCACCAAGTTGTTCTTGGCCCAAGGCCTGCTTCTGAACGGCACGCTGCGTGCCAGCAAAGCGAATCAAAACGGCCTGCTGGGTTTTGGGGGTGCGCAAAGCGACCACTACAAGTTGTTGCCTGAGTTGTCAGTGGCCTATTTGATCAACAAAAACCTCGCCATCGGTGCAGAGGTCCGAATCAAACCCGACCACCTCAACCGGTCGGTGCTTGGCGCAGGGGCACTTCAAGAAGACGATTGGTTTGACGTGTTTGTGGCCTGGGCACCGAACAAAAATTTCTCGCTCACCTTGGCCTACGTCGATCTCGGAAAAATCGCTCCTGCGGTGCAACCCAAACGCCAGACCGGCACCTATTTGTCAGCTCAGATTGCGTTCTAAAAACACGCTGGCAACCACATATTCCTTGAAGGACATCCCCATGCCTCGCTTCATCACCGGAGTTCTGGTGGCCACCTGTTTCACACTTGGCACCGGCCTGGCCCATTCCCAATCAACCTCAACACCCATCGTAAGGTCTGCAGCCACGGACGACAGCCTCTACAAGGCCTTTGGCGAAAAAGCCGGACTCTCGGCTTTGATGGAGGATTTCGTGAAACGCCTGGTGGCCGACAAACGCATCGGCGCCTTCTTCAAAGACACAAACCAGGCCCACCTCGCCGAGCAACTTACCGACCAGCTCTGCATGCTGTCCGGCGGGCCTTGTGTTTACCGGGGCGTGCCCATGAAAGACGCACACGCCGACATGGACATCACCAAAGCCGACTTCAACGCGTTGGTGGAAGTGCTGCAGGTCAGCATGGAGGCCAAGGGCATCCCGTTTGGTGCGCAGAACCGAATGCTGGCCCGGCTGGCGCCGATGCACAGGGAAGTGGTGACGGTGCGGTGATTGGGCTCTGCAAATTTCAACAGCAGCAGCGATCGGGCATTCACCTCGAAGCTACTAGCCGAGAGATTTCAGCCTGGAACTTGGCGGAGGCTTCAGCCAGATGCTTTCCATTGATATCTGACCATGTTTGGTAAACCGCATTTGTAGCTTTGCTATGGGCACCGACGAGAGCCTTTCCCGAATTCGACGAGTAGAAGTCAATGGCAGCTTTGAGCTGTTTGGCATTGAGAGTTGCTGCATAGGAGCTCGACAAAGCGCCAAGAAACTCTTCCTTGGTTGGTCGCGAGCAGGCCTCTTCAAAGTAGGCAGCGTATGCACTTGATATCGCAACCCACTTTTTCTGTCCCGGCCTGATACCACCAAAGTAGTCCGGATTCTTTGCGACCAGAATTTCGGGCGTGACTGTCTTATGTGCCTGAACACACTGCGCCCTATACGAGAGGTACTGTTCCTCGTAGCGAAGCAGCATGACGAAGTCGTCTGCCAAAGACCGCAAATTATCAGTTGCACTGCAAGTCATGGCAGTACATGTAAGAACTAAAGCGATTGGAAATCTCACGCGCATTTTTTTGTATTTCGAAAGCGGAATTTAAACTGAACCAGCTACCGAACTTGGCTACAGCTATCTCGTATGAAGCACGCAGCGCTCGGTTCAAGCATGCAGATTCTTTGCCAAATCTGAGTTGGTTTGAATCAAAGCAATCCGAATCAATCACCCACCCCGCCTTCTCCTCGGCGTGAAATTCAAAGTCGCACTGCCCGCATTCGCTCCCGCGGCCACCTGCAATTTCAACGGTGCTTGAGCCGTCAGTTGATCCGGGTGCCACACCACCACCTCGGCCGCGGCGTCGGGCACGTTGTCGATGCTGACTTTGCCGTTGGCGTCGGTTTTGCCGAACCAGGGCGTGTCGGCCACATAGAGGTGCCCGCGCATGGACGAGTGCAGGTGGCAACCCAAGGTGATAGCGCCGGTTTGTGTGACTTTCAGATCGGCTGTTGTGCTGCCCCCGGGTTTGCGTTTGGGCGGTGGTGCGCTGTAGCCGTCGCCGCTGCTGGCGCCTTCCACGCCATCGAGCCGCAGTTCAAACTCTTGCGCGGGCGGGGTGGCACCCAAGGGCCCGGTTGGCATGGAACGAACATGGTGGTCGTAAGGGTCGCGGTTGGCAAAACGCACCGTGCTGCCGACGGGCACGACGGACAGGAAGGGCGCGAACCGCAGGCCGCTTTGTTCAATCAGTACCGGCTTGGCCGCCGGGGTGGCGGGTGCGCCTTGGGTGGACCGCACCAAGATCACCACGTCGGGGGCCGGTTTGCCCTCGGCGTCCAGCACGGTGATGTTCACCGTACCGGCAGTTGCGGTTTGCAAAAACAGGGCCAGGGATGCGCCCAGCGCGGCGTTGATCAGTGATTTTTTCAAAGAAGCCTCCTCAATGGGGTGGTGTGTGATGCTGACCTCAAACCTACGAAAACACCAGTGCTTTGGATGCACCGTGTTGTTCACGGCCCAAACAAAGGGCCGTCGTCCCGGGCAGATTGCACACCTTGCTGCGTTGGCCACTGAACCACCCCGGCAATTGATCCATCGACCTTGTGCAACTGGCTGGCCTTGACCCCCAACAACCGCAAGCGGCGGGTCAGGTCGACGCGCTTCAAACACATTCCCGCCGCGCGACGGATGTTGGCCGCGTCTTGGGTCACGTCCGCCAGGGTTTGGTCGCGGGTGGCAACAGAAAAATCGTCAAAACGCAACTTGATACCGATGGTTTTGGCGGCATACCCCTTGCGCTGCAAATCGCCCGCCAGGCGTTGGCACAAGTCGGTGAACAGCCCAGACAAGGTCGCGCGATCACGCACTGCGTGCAGGTCGCGGTCAAAGGTGGTTTCTCGGCTGATGCTTTTGGGTTCGCTGAAGGTGACCACGGGGCGCTCGTCTCGACCATGTGCCACCGCATGCAGCCAATTGCCGGTGTTGGCGCCAAAGTGCGTTTGCAGCAGTCCCAGCGGCGCCGCGGCCAGCTCGCCGATGGTGTGGATGTTGAGGGCCTGCAGCTTGGCATTGGCTTTGGGACCGATGCCATTGATTTTTTTGGCAGGCAAAGGCCAGATGCGGCTCTCCACCTCATCCCAACGCAAGAGCGTGATGCCGTCGGGTTTGTTCAGGTCTGAACCAATCTTGGACAAAAGTTTGTTTGGCGAGACACCGACCGAGCAGGTCAAGCCAGTGGCCTGGTACACGGCTTGTTTGAGTGCCAGAGCAATACCGTGGCCACCGTCTTCCTGGGCGCCGGGTACGTCGGTGAGGTCGATGTAGATTTCGTCTATGCCCCGGTCTTCCACCACGGGGGTGATGGCGCGCACAGCCGCTTTGAAGAGGCGGGAGTAACGGCGGTATTCGTCAAAGTCCACCGGCAGCAACACGGCGTCGGGGGCCAGGGCGGCGGCTTTCATCACGCCCATGCCCGAGTGCACACCCAGAGCGCGGGCCGCATAGGTCGAGGTGGTGATGACACCACGCCCTGCGTAGTGCCGCAGGCGGGCGTAGCGCCGGCTGCCATCGGCAAGCATTTCGGGCTGGTGGTCACGGCCACCGCCGATCACCACGGGCTGGCCCTGCAGATCGGGGTAACGCAGCAACTCCACCGACGCGTAAAACGCGTCCATGTCGAGGTGGGCAATCAGACGATGCGGCATATTCGGACTTGAATCAGCCCGAATTGTCTGCCCTGATGCAGCCACCCGCTGCAGAAGACACAACCCAGTGTTCAGCCCCGGTGTCGTTTCAAGTCTCAAATGCCGCTTGCTCGCTGGCCCTCAAACCCGATGGCGTCGTTGTTCCTCGTCGCCATAGCCCAGGCTATGACTCCTCGTCGCGCCTAGCCCTCAGGCTTGATGGCTCCGCGATCAACCAACATTTGAGACTCGAAACGACACTAGCTAGGAAACGCAAACACCGTTTTTTCCACCACGCCCGACGTTGGCCAGCGCTGGGAGATGGTTTTGCGGCGGGTGTAAAAACGCACGCCGTCCGGGCCATAGGCACCGAGGTCTCCAAAAAGAGAACGTTTCCAGCCACCAAAACTGTGGTGGGCCACGGGCACGGGCAAGGGCACATTCACGCCCACCATGCCCACTTGGATGCTGTCGGTGAAATGGCGCGCCGCCTCCCCGTCGCGTGTGTAGATGCAGGTGCCGTTGCCATAGGGGTGGCGGTTGATCAGGTCCATGGCCTGTGCCAGCGACGCCACGCGAACCAAGCTCAGCACGGGGCCAAAAATCTCGTCGCGGTAAATGGACATCTCGGGTTGCACATGGTCAAAGAGGCAGCCACCCAGGAAAAATCCGCCGGGACAGTCGGCCACATCGACGCCCCTTCCATCCACCAACAGCTGGGCCCCCTCACGCAGCCCGGCCTCTACATACCCACTGACCTTGTCCCAGTGCGCACGCGTGACCAAAGGCCCCATGTCGCTCAGCGGATCAAGGCCAGGCCCCACACGCATGGCCGCAAGCGCCTGGGTCAGCGCTTGCGCCAAGGCATCCCCCACCCCATCGCCAACGGCCACCACCACGGGGATGGCCATGCAGCGCTGCCCGCAAGACCCGTAGGCTGCGCCCATCAGGGAGGACACGGCCTGTGCCAGGTCGGCATCGGGCATGACCACCGCATGGTTCTTGGCCCCACCCAGCGCCTGCACGCGTTTGCCGTGCGCACAGCCTGTGTTGTAGATGGCCTCGGCCACGGGGGTGGACCCCACAAAACTGACCGCCTGCACCTGCGGATGCGCGAGCAAACAGTCCACGGCCTCTTTGTCACCGTTGACCACGTTCAGCACGCCGGGCGGCAAACCGGCCTGCAGCGCCAATTCAGCCACTCTCAGTGTGGAAGAAGGCGTCTTCTCAGAGGGCTTGAGCACAAAGGTATTGCCGCAAACCACCGCCAGCGGCCACATCCACAGTGGCACCATCACCGGGAAGTTGAATGGCGTGATCCCAGCAACCACCCCCAGCGGCTGGAACTCGCTCCAGCTGTCGATGCCCGGCCCGACGTTTTTGCTGTGCTCGCCTTTGAGCAGCTCGGGTGCTGCGCAAGCAAACTCCACGTTCTCGATGCCACGCTGCACTTCACCCATGGCATCACTCAACACTTTGCCATGCTCGATCGTGATGAGTTGCGACAGCTGCTCCGCGTTGTCTTCCAGCAGTTGTTTGAAGCGAAACATGATGCGCGCACGGCGCAGCGGGGTCACATCGCGCCAGGCGGGAAACGCTTGCTCCGCTGCGTGCACCGCCTGCTGAACCGTCTGCGTGGAGGCCAAACTCACGTGGCGGGCCACTTGCCCAGTCGACGGGTTGTAAACCGGTTGGGTGCGGTGGGAATCCACCACGTGTTGACCGTTGATGAAGTGACCCAGGGTGTCAGGATGTGCGGACATGGGATGACCTGTTGGTGGCTGAAGAAAGTCAAAGAATTGATGGAAAGGGACAGAAAAACTGCATCAGTCCTGTTGGTTCAGCGCCTCTCCCAAGCGATTGACCATTGAATCGATTTCCGCGCGTGTGGTGACAAATGGCGGAGCCATTTGGATGGTGTCGCCGCCAAACCTCACATACAGCCCATGGGCCCAGCAGCGCATGGCCACTTCAAAGGGGCGCCTGGCGGGCTCTCCCGGCATCGCTAGCAGTGTCAGGCCGGCGGCGAGTCCGTAATTTCGAATGTCCAACACATGCTTGGCTGAACGCAGTCCATGCACGGCCTGCTCAAAATAAGGGGCCATCTCCTTCACCCGCTGGGGAGCATGCTCCTTCTCCAGCAAATCGAGTGTGGCCAAGGCGGCGGCGCAAGCCACGGGGTGGGCCGAGTAGGTATACCCGTGTGGAAACTCAATGTTGTAGTGGGCGCCGCCACTGGCCATGAAGGTGTCGTAAATCTCGGCACTGGCCACCACACCCCCCATGGGCACGGCGGCATTGGTGATTTGTTTGGCGAAATTGAGCAAGTCCGGCACCACGCCAAAAGCCTGCGAGCCCGTCCATGCCCCTGACCGACCAAAGGCGGTGATGACTTCATCAAAGATCAGCAGGATGTTGTGCTGGGTGCAAATCTCACGCAGCCGCTGCAGGTACCCCACGGGCGGAATGATCACCCCGGCCGAGCCCGAGAACGGCTCCACGATGACGGCTGCGATATTCGATGCGTCGTGCAGGGCAATCAGGTTCAGCAACTCGTCGGCCAGAAACGCCCCTTCCTGCGGCATGCCGCGGCTGAACGTGGTGCTCGCCAGTTGCGTGTGGGGCAAGTGGTCGGCCTCGATGCCCTGGCCATACAGCTTTCGATTGCCCACGATGCCGCCCACGCTGATGCCACCAAAATTCACCCCGTGGTAGCCCTTGACCCGGCCGATGAAACGCGTTTTTCCCGGTTGCCCTTTCAGCCGCCAATAGGCCCGCGCCATTTTCAAAGACGTGTCAGCGGCTTCAGAACCTGAGCCGACGAAAAAAACATGCTGCAAGCCCGAAGGCATCAACCCCACGATGCGCTCGGCCAGTTGAAAAGACAGCGGATGGCCAAACTGAAACGGCGGCGCGTAATCCAGGCGGTTCAATTGTTGGAAGACCGCATCGGCGATCTCGCGGCGGCCGTGCCCCAGGCCACAAGTCCACAAGCCCGACAAGCCGTCATAAATCTCGCGGCCCTTGTCGTCCTTGAAATAACAGCCCTGGGCCGCCACCAGCATACGTGGGTCCTGCTGGAACTGACGATTGCCTGTGAACGGCATCCAGTGCGCGCGCAATTGCGAAGGCGAGGGAACGGCCTGCACCGGGGGTTCAGGCAACAAGGTCGACACAGCCATGGCGCGCTCCAAACAAGGTAGATGCGCCCATTTTGTCGCCGGCGATTGTTCCAATAAACTCCAATCTTTCGCCGTTTACTTGCAGATTTATGAAACATTCATGGTGAAGAAAACCCTGTTGGGGCAAGTTGGCGACGCCGAGATCCGCCTGCTGCGCATCTTCAAGGTGGTCGTGGACTGCGGCGGTCTGTCTGCGGCGGAGTTGGAACTCAACATCGGCCGCTCGACAGTCAGCCGCCACATCAAGGACCTGGAAGAGCGCCTGGGCCTGGTGCTGTGCCATCGCGGCCGGGCCGGGTTTCGCCTGACAACCGAGGGGCAGCAAATCCTCGCGGCGGCGCAAACACTGCTGGGGGCGATGGATGCCTTTCGCGGCGAGGTGCGTGATTTGCACGACGACCTGGTCGGCCAAGTTTGCTTGGGGCTGTTCGACAAAACCGCCACCAACCCACAAGCCCACGTCAGTGACGCGCTGGCCCTGTTTCGGCGTCGCGCCCCCGAGGTGTCGCTGGATGTGACGGTGGGCAACCTCTCAGACATCGAAGCGGCACTGATGGAGGGGCGTTTGCACATGGGCATTGCGCCCGAACACAGGCGCTCGGATCGACTGGACTACCACTTCCTCTTCAATGAAACCATGTGGCTGTATTGCGGCAACCACCACCCTTTGTTCAACACGGCAGACAAAACGCAGACCTGGCCGCTGATTCAAGCCCAGGACTACGCGGGGCTGGCCTTTCACTCGCCCAACATGGACGCCACCCACCGCTTCAAACTCAAACGCCGCGCCAGCGCGTCAGACCAAGAAGCGGTGGCCATACTCATTCTGTCCGGCGCTTACCTGGGTTTTCTGCCTGAACATTACGCGGCAGACTTTGTGCGCCGCGGCCTGATGCGCCGCGTTGGCCCCCGCAATTGCAGTTACGTCGTGCGATTCATGGCCATGCTTCGGCGCTCGCCGCACCCCAGCCGGCCAGCTCTGGCCTTACTTGATTGCCTGAAAGCAGCCCATGCAGCATAGGAGCCGAGCCTTGGCTCAGGGATGAAGTGACGTTGCAATACCGACGCAATTGCGCCCCCCAACATCGTCATGGCGCGGTGCGCCCGCGCCGTCGATATAATTTCGTTTTACCACCACAGCATTCGCGATCAAGTGCGTGCTGCATGCAATGACCAAGTTTGTCTTTGTGACCGGCGGTGTGGTGTCCTCGCTGGGTAAGGGCATCGCGGCTGCATCTTTGGCGGCGATTCTCGAATCGCGTGGCCTCAAAGTCACCCTCATCAAGCTCGACCCCTACATCAACGTGGACCCGGGCACCATGTCGCCCTTCCAGCACGGCGAGGTCTTCGTGACCGAAGACGGTGCGGAAACCGACCTCGACCTCGGCCACTACGAGCGTTACATCACCACCCGGATGAAGAAGGCCAACAACTTCACCACCGGGCAAATTTACAAATCGGTGCTGGAGAAAGAACGCCGCGGCGACTACCTGGGGAAAACCGTTCAGGTCATTCCCCATGTCACCAACGAAATCCAGGACTTCATCAAACGCGGTGCCGGTGTCGGTACGCCCGAAGCGGTTGACGTGGCCATTGTGGAAATCGGCGGCACGGTAGGCGACATTGAAAGCCTGCCCTTTCTGGAGGCCGCACGCCAAATGGCGCTGCGCAACGGTCAGAACAACACCGCATTTGTGCACCTGACCTATGTGCCGTTTATTTCAGCGGCGGGCGAGCTGAAAACCAAACCCACCCAGCACACAGTGCAAAAGCTGCGCGAAATTGGCATCCAGGCCGATGCGCTCTTGTGCCGCGCGGACCGGCCCATTCCCGCTGAAGAGCGGGAAAAAATCTCCCTCTTCACCAACGTACCCGAGTGGGGTGTGATTTCCGTCTGGGACGCCGACACCATCTACAAAGTGCCGCGCATGCTGCACGAACAAGGGCTTGACGGCCTCATTTGCGACAAACTGCGCCTGTCCACACCGCCCGCCAACTTGAAGCAGTGGGATGCACTTGTCCACGAGGTCGCGCATCCACAGCACCATGTCACCATTGCCATGTGTGGCAAGTACACCGAGCTGTCTGACTCCTACAAGTCGTTGAACGAAGCGCTGCGCCACGCGGGTATCCACAACCACGCCCGCGTGCACATTGAATACATCGACTCTGAAACCCTGGGCGCGGACAACATCAGCCAGCTCGCACGTTTTGACGGCATCTTGGTGCCGGGCGGCTTTGGCAAACGTGGTGTTGAAGGAAAAATTCTGGCAGCACGTTTTGCCCGCGAACAGAAAATTCCTTACCTCGGAATTTGTTTGGGCATGCAGGTGGCCACCATTGAATATGCCCGTCACATGGCCGGGTTGAAGGATGCCAACAGCACCGAGTTTGAACCCGCCACGCCGAATCCCGTGATTGCCCTGATCGACGAGTGGCTGGACGCCGATGGTTCGATTCAAAAGCGCGACGCCAACTCCAATCTCGGCGGCACCATGCGTTTGGGAGCACAGAGTTCGGATGTGAAAGCCGGGACTTTGGCCTTCGAGATTTACGGCCCAGTCGTGACCGAGAGGCACCGCCACCGCTACGAGGCCAATGAACATTACCTGGACCAGCTCTCGCAGGCCGGCTTGGTCATTTCGGCCCTCACCCAGCGCGAAAAACTCACCGAGATTGTGGAGCTGCCCCGCACCGTTCACCCTTGGTACATGGGCGTGCAGTTCCACCCCGAGTTCAAGTCCACGCCGTGGGGCGGCCACCCCCTGTTCACTTCTTACATCAAGGCGGCGCTGGTTCAGGCCGCATCCACGAAGACCACCAAGGCGGCAGCATGAAACTGTGCGGATTCGATGTTGGTTTGTCACAGCCCTTTTTTTTGATTGCCGGGCCTTGTGTCATTGAGTCTGAGCAATTGCAAATGGATGTGGCGGGTCAGCTCAAAGAGATGACCGCCTCACTGGGCATTCCCTTCATCTTCAAAAGCAGTTTTGACAAAGCCAACCGCTCCAGCGGAACCACCTTTCGAGGTCCCGGCCGTGACAAAGGGCTGGAGATACTTGCCAAAGTCAAATACCAGCTCGGCGTCCCGGTCTTAACCGATGTGCACACCGAGGACGACATCGCCGCTGCGGCCGGCGTGGTCGACGTGTTGCAGACACCGGCATTTTTGTGCCGCCAAACCGACTTCATCCGCGCCGTCGCCCAAAGCGGTAAACCGGTCAACATCAAAAAAGGCCAGTTCCTCGCACCGCACGACATGAAAAACGTGATCGACAAAGCGCGTGCTGCTGCCAAAGAAAAAGGCTTGAATGAAAACAACTTTCTCGCCTGTGAGCGCGGCGTGAGTTTTGGCTACAACAACCTGGTGAGCGACATGCGCTCGCTGGCCATCATGCGTGAAACCGGTGCCCCTGTGGTGTTCGACGCCACCCACTCGGTGCAACTTCCTGGCGGCCAAGGCACCAGCAGCGGCGGACAACGCGAGTTCGTGCCCGTGCTGGCCCGTGCCGCCATGGCTGTGGGCATTGCGGGACTCTTCATGGAAACCCACCCCGATCCCAACAAGGCGATGAGCGATGGGCCCAATGCCGTGCCGCTCAAACACATGCGTGCACTGCTGGAACAGCTCTTGGCCCTGGACCGGGTCATCAAAGCGCAACCCTTGCTGGAGAACGACTTTTCCTGTTGAAACCTGCCTGCATGCCCAATGGGCATGCCGCCTTGAATAAATTGGATTGGCCCCTGTAACTCAATCTGTGCAACATGTCCGGCGGCAGGCACGCTGAACAGACTGCCACTGAACCCCTTTTTCAAAACTGGAGACCCTCAAATGAGCGCCATCGTAGACATCATCGGACGAGAAATTCTGGACAGCCGTGGCAACCCCACCGTCGAATGCGACGTGCTGCTGGAAAGTGGCGTCATGGGCCGTGCGGCTGTGCCCTCGGGTGCGTCCACCGGCTCGCGTGAAGCCATTGAACTGCGCGATGGCGACAAAGCACGCTACCTGGGCAAAGGTGTACTCAAAGCCGTGGAGCATGTGAACACCGAAATTTCTGAAGCCATTTTGGGCCTGGACGCCTCCGAGCAGGCCTTCCTCGACCGCACCCTGATCGACCTGGATGGCAGCGACAACAAGAGCCGCCTCGGTGCCAACGCCACACTGGCCGTGTCCATGGCCGTGGCCCGCGCTGCTGCTGAAGAAAGCGGCTTGCCGCTGTACCGCTACTTCGGTGGCTCTGGCGCCATGCAAATGCCTGTGCCGATGATGAACATCATCAACGGTGGCGCCCATGCCAACAACAGCCTGGACCTGCAAGAGCTGATGATCATTCCCGTGGGTGCTCCCACCTTCCGCGAAGCCATGCGTTACGGCTGCGAAGTGTTCCACGCGCTGAAGAAAATCCTGCACGACAAACACATCAGCACCGCCGTGGGTGATGAAGGTGGTTTTGCGCCCAGCGTGGAAAGCCATGAAGCGGCGATTCAACTCATTTTGCAAGCCATCGACAAAGCCGGTTTCACCGCAGGCGAACAAATCGCCATCGGCTTGGACTGCGCCGCCAGCGAGTTTTACAAAGATGGGCAATACGTGCTCGAAGGCGAAGGCGGCATCAAGTTGAGCAGCCAGGCCTGGACCGACATGCTGGCGACCTGGGTCGACAAATACCCCATCATCAGCATTGAAGACGGCATGCACGAAGGCGACTGGGACGGCTGGAAACACCTGACCGAGCGCCTGGGCAACAAAGTGCAATTGGTGGGCGACGACCTGTTTGTGACCAACACCAAAATCCTCAAAGAAGGCATCGACAAAAAAATCGCCAACTCCATCCTGATCAAGATCAACCAGATCGGCACGTTGACCGAAACCTTTGCCGCCATCGAGATGGCCAAACGCGCCAACTACACCGCCGTCATCAGCCACCGTTCCGGTGAAACCGAGGACTCCACGATTGCCGACATCGCCGTCGGCACCAATGCGCTGCAAATCAAAACCGGCAGCTTGAGCCGTTCCGACCGCATGGCCAAGTACAACCAGTTGTTGCGCATTGAAGAAGACCTGGGCGATGTGGCCAGCTACCCTGGACGCGCTGCCTTCTACAACTTGCGTTGATCGCACGTCCCACGAACCGTGAGCAACCGCCTCATCACCCTCTTGCTGATGGCCCTGTTGGTCGTCGTGCAAGCGCAGCTGTGGTTTGGTGAGGGTGGTTTGCCCCGGGTGATGGACCTGCAAAACAAACTTCAAATTCAGCAGACGGCCAACGCGACCGCCCGGCAACGCAACGACCAGTTGTTGGCCGAGGTGCGCGATCTCAAAGAGGGCTTGGAAATGGTGGAAGAAAAAGCCCGCTACGAGCTCGGCATGGTCAAACCTGACGAGTTGTTGGTGCAGATTGCCTCGCCCAAGCGCTGAACCCGTCGCCGCTGTTCAATGACCGAGCTGTTGTTCAGCCTGAAGGCTTGGCTGGAGGGGCCTGTTGCCCTGGGGTTACAGCTCACCTCCACTCGCTTGGAGTTGCTCGGTTTTGTGCTGGCCTTGGTGATGGTGGTGTGCAACATCCGCGTGAATCCCTGGGCTTGGCCTTTGGCCATCGTCAGCTCGCTGGTGTACGGCGTGGTGTTCTGGCAATCGAAGTTGTATGGCGAATCGGGCCTACAGCTTTTTTTCGTGGCCATGGCGGCCTGGGGCTGGTGGCAGTGGTTACGCGGCACCGCCATCGCGGGCCAGGCCCTGGTGGTGCGCCCTCTAAAACGGAAGGCATGGCCTTGGCTGCTGGCTTCGTTCCTCGTGCTGTGGTGGAGTTTGGCCCAATTGCTCGACCACCGCACCGACACCGATGTTCCCTGGTGGGATGCGGCCACCACCGCTGGCAGCATCGTGGGAACCTGGTTGCTCGGGCGCAAACACGTGGAGAACTGGCCGACGTGGGTGGCGGTCAATGCCGTGAGCGTGGGGCTCTTCGTTCATAAAGGCCTGTGGCTCACGAGTGTGCTTTACACGGTCTTTTTGGTGCTGGCGCTGATCGGCTGGCGCACCTGGCATCGTTTGGCACAGCAGCCAGGGCGGTGAAGCGTGCCGGCCTTCGTCATTGCGTTGTTGGGGGCCGAGAGCACCGGCAAAACCACGCTGGCGGCGGCATTGGGCCAAACACTGCGCAGCGCGGGACAAACCACCGCCGTGGTGAACGAATACCTGCGCGAGTTTTGCGATCAGCATGGCCGCACGCCCAGACAAGAAGAACAAACCCAGATCGCGTCGGAACAAACGCGGCGCATCCATGCAGCAGCGCAAGATGTTGACGTCGTGATCGCCGACACCACGGCTTTGATGACGGCGGTTTACAGCGACAAGGTGTTTGGCGATTCGTCTTTGTACGCCGAGGCCCTTCGAGCGCACCGCCGTACAGACCTGACCCTGATCACGGCATTGGACATTGCTTGGCAGGCCGATGGCCTGCAGCGCGATGGCCCGCAGGTGCGCGAACCTGTCGATGCCTTGATTCGCGCCGCGCTGCAAGGCGCAGGTTTGGCCTACAGTGTGGTGGGCGGCCAAGGTGACGCTCGGTTGCTTCACGCACGGCGCTGCATCGACCACGCCATGGGCTTGAGGCTGCCGATGCGTGAAGAAGAAAACGAGAGCCTGGTGCGTTGGCGGGGGCTGTGCGAGCGCTGCGGTGACGCTGCATGTGAGCGGCTTTGTTTGCCACGCTGAGATCGTTGTCCGCTTCGACCTGGTAGCTCCCGCAGACCCAGGGCAGGACGGTGTCAGTAAGACGAATTTCGGACCGTCAAGCCGGCAAAGGTGGTGTCAGGCAGTGCGATGGAGGAGGTGGGTCGCTGTTGGGTGCTCCACTGCGTGCGCAACTCTCGAAATGCCGCCAGCGGCAGCGCCTGTGACACCAAAAAGCCTTGTATGGCGCGGCAACCGGCATACCGCAGCAACTCCAGTTGTCCCGCATCTTCCACGCCCTCTGCCACCGTGGTCATGCCCAAGGCGGTTGCCAATTGAACGATGGTGCGCACGATGGCCCGCGCGTCGCGGCGTGACATCAACTCGCGAACAAAAGCGCGGTCTATCTTCATGGTGTCGAAGGGGAACTGGCGCAAATAGGCCAGTGAGGAATAACCCGTTCCGAAGTCGTCCAGCGCCACCCTCACACCCAAACCCCGCAGGGCATGCAGCTGGGTCAAGGCCACGGTGGATTCATCAATGAAGATGGACTCTGTAATCTCAATTTCCAAACGGTGCGGCTCCAGCCCCGATTGGGTCAGCGCATGCTCTACACAAGACAGAAAGTCAGGCCGCATCAGCTGCACCGGCGATACGTTCACAGAAATTGGCAAATCTGGCAGCCCCACGGCCGCCTGCACGCAGGCTTCATTCAAAGCCCAGGTGCCGATGTCAGCGACCAAACCAGCCTCTTCTGCGACCCGAATGAATTCCACGGGCGATACGCTGCCCAGCAGGGGATTGTTCCAGCGCAAAAGCGCTTCAGCGCCACAAATGGCCCAGCGACCCACTTCAATTTGCGGCTGCCAGTGCAGTGCAAACTCGCCGCGGTTCATGGCCAGGCGCAGCTGTTGTTCCACAGACAGCCTGCGGCGACTGCGCTCCACCAAGGAGCTGGCAAAAAACTCATAGCGCCCACGACCGGCCTGTTTGGCGGCATACAGCGCCAAATCGCCATTGCCCAAGGCTTCGTCCACCGTGTCGGCCTGGTCGGGCAACATGGCGATGCCGATACTCGAACCCACGGCCACATGGTGGCCCAGCACTTCACAGGGTTGCTGCAGTTCGTGCAGGAAACGTTCGGCAAGGGTGGTCACTTCATCATCGCTGCGCACGTCGTCCAGCACCACTGCAAATTCATCGCCCCCCAAACGCGCCACCAGATCACCGCGTCGCATGCAGCTTTGCAGGCGCTGGGCAGTGAGCTTGAGTACTTCGTCACCTACAGAGTGACCGAGGGAATCATTGATGCTTTTGAAGTTGTCCAGATCCAAACAAAACAGGGCGCTGCGCCGGGTGCTGGACAAGCTGGGGTCCATGACCTGAGCCAGCCGCTCATGCAGTTGCACCCGATTGGCCAGCCCGGTGAGTGAATCAAAGTGGGCCAAATAACGAAGGCGGTCTTGCACCTGATGCTCTTGAGTCACGTCGGCAATGACACCTCGCCAGCCCATGGTTCGACCCGCATCGTCCAGCAAGGGTTTGCCTGTGAGCAGCCACCAGTGCGTCTGGTCATTGATGTTCACCGGAATTTCAATGTCGCGGAACGGGCGGCCCTGGTTGAGTGCGTTTCGCAGCTGCTCGAGCCCGGTGCTCGGATGATCCGCCGGTTTGCGAACCTGCAGCGCACCGAGCAGGCTGAGCAACTGCAATTCGGTGGCGCTGTGTTTGAAGGCCATGGCAAGCTTGCTGGACACATGGCTGAAGCGCCCCGTGCGGTCGATCTCCCACAATAAATCAGCGGAGTGTTCTTCAAAGTCACGCAACAACAGGCTGGTCACTTGGCTTTGACGCGCGGCTTCTCGTTCGGCCATCAACCGTGCCGTCGACGCCTTGGCCGTTGTGAGTACGCCGGCAATGACGGTGAATGCGTAGCCGAGGTAGAACAGCATCAGTGGCAGGTACTGAGGGTCATAGGTGGTGAGTGCGCCCACCACCGCACCGAGTGTCAGGATGAGCACATACACGACGCCGGCCATTGGCAGGGTTGCCAGGCTGAAGGCGCCAGCGCATGTCAAGCCGGCGATCAGCGTGGCCATCAGCAAACGCTGGGGGGTTGCAGCCACTGCAAACCAAAGTACAGGCACTGCCGCCCATGCGGTGGCCAGCAGTGCCGCGTGCAAGGTGGCCCGACGCACCGCCCTTGGCGATACCGATACAAAGCTACGACTGCGTCCGCTGTGCCAGGACCACATGCCCATGGCACACATGAGCAAGAGCGCGGACAACCAGATCGACATGGCCAACGGTGTGGTGATCGGTCCGATCGACCAAACCACCAGGAAGCCGCTCAAGGCATTGGCCAGCATGTTGAACGGCGTCATCCGCACCAACGCTGCCAGGTGTTTGGCACGGATTTCGGCCGACACTGTGTCGCGTGCGGTGTAAACGCCAAACTGTGCCTTCCAGCGCTGACGCCATGGGCCCACGTTAGAACTACGCGATGCTGATCGTTTGGCGGGTCGAGGCACGGAGACAAAGCCGGGGGCAATACCGGACAGCGAATTCAAGAGCCAGAATGGTAGCCAGCACCAGCCCCGTTGGGGCTTTGTTACCAGACCGACAAAGCAGCTATTGGTGAAGTCTTCAACGGTTTCACAAGAAAGTACACGCTCACAGACAACAATCGCTGTTTTGCATGCGCAACAGCCATGAGGAGACAGCCCGATGGAAGAGCCCCACAACCCCCTGCCCCTGTCCGGCGTGCGTGTGGTCGAACTCTCCCACATGGTGATGGGCCCGGCCTGCGGCATGGTGCTGGCGGACTTGGGTGCAGAAGTCATCAAAGTGGAGCCGCTGGCGGGCGACAGCACCCGGCGCCTCCTCGGCGCGGGCGCGGGGTTTTTCCCGCTCTTTAACCGCAATAAAAAAAGCCTCGCGCTGGACATCACTCAAGCAGCGGGACTAGAGGTGTTGCTGAAGTTGCTGCTAACCGCCGATGTTTTCAGTGAAAACTTCAAACCCGGCAGCATGGATAAACTGGGCCTGAGCCCAGGCACACTGCGTGCGCTCAATCCCAGGCTGATCTACGTCGCCCACAAAGGTTTTTTACCGGGGCCTTACGAGCAGCGTACCGCGCTGGATGAAGTGGTGCAGATGATGGGAGGCCTGGCCTACATGACCGGCCCACCAGGCCAACCCCTGCGGGCTGGCAGCAGCGTCAACGACATCATGGGGGGCATGTTCGGTGCCATCGGGGTGCTGGCCGCCTTGCTGCAAAGACAACACACGGGCCAAGGTCAGGTCGTCCAAACCGGCCTCTTTGAGAACAACATTTTGCTGGTGGCCCAGCACATGATGCAGTTTGCGGTCACCGGCCAGCCGCCCGCCCCCATGCCCAGCCGAATCTCAGCCTGGGGCATTTACGACGTGTTCACGGTTAAAAATGGGGAGCAGATGTTTTTGGCTGTCGTCTCCGACAGCCAGTGGACCCTTTTTTGCCAAGCATTTGGTCTTCATGACTTGGGCAGGGATGACCGCGTTGCCAGCAACAACCAGCGTGTGAAGGAGCGCCACTGGTTGATGCCCGAATTACGCAGCCACCTTGAAAGCCGGACGGCGGCCGAGGTCGCTGCCTTGTTTGAGGCACACGGTCTGCCTTACGCGTTGATCAAACGCCCGCACGATTTGTTCGACGACGACCACCTGCAACAAACCGGTGGCCTCGCCCCTGTGCGCATCCCGGCCGACGCCAGCATGGCCGCGCGCGACATCGACACCCAAATGGCCTTGTTGCCCATGACCATGGACGGCCAGCGCCCGCCATTGCGGTTACCACCGCCCTCCGTGGGGCACGACACCGCCGACGTGCTGGGCCAGTTGGGCTACAGCACGGCCGAGCAAAACTCCCTGCTTGAGCAAGGCATCGTCGGGGTCTGACCTGGGTGCCCCGCCTCCTCTCAAAATCAAAGAATTGGCGTTGACCGTGCTTGAAAAATGCTAAGGTCAACGCTCGTCTAACCCGCGCATGACGACCGACTGTCGACTGACCTTGCACGATCAATGCGCCTTACCTGTTGAGGTTTCCCTCAAACATGACACCCCACACCGATCGGGCCGACCCTTCGACGGGGCTCAGGGCGAACGCAGAATGGTTGGTCATGAATATCGGAAACGTCAACAAGACATTTGAGTTTGCCCATGGACCACGCCGCCACGCCGCCTTCCAACCATCCGCCGTCTGAATCCCCCGCCGCCGGTAGCCCCCGTACACGCGCACTGACCGAGGTACCCGCGCTGACGGAGGCGGCCATTGAGCTGCTTCGCACCCCCAATTCCTTGGCCATGCTGTCGGCCGACGATGCTTTGGTGGTGGTCACCCACATGCGTTTGGTGACCTTTCCAGCGGGGGCCCTCATGCTTCGCGAAGGCGACCAGTCACCCAACAGCTACATGCTGCTGGTGCTGACCGGCGATGTCAGCGTAGAGATGAACGACCCGGCCAGCACCCACCCCATGGAAGTGTCCGTCTTGGGCCCTGGCAGTTTGATCGGTGAAATGGCGCTGCTGGACGGCCAAGCACGTTCAGTGAGTTGTGTCGCCACCTCCACCGTCCAGGCTGGCGGCCTGTCGCGCAAGGCGCTGGAGCGTTTGATCGACGTTCACCCCAAGGTCGCCGCGAGGCTGATGGTGGCCATTGCCAAACGCCTGTCTGACCGGCTGCGTGCGGCAGGGGAACAATTGGCGATGATGTCGCAGATCGGTAAGGCGTAGAGGCCGTCAGCACAGCGTCGTCGGTACAGCCCACTCTTCCTCATACCAGCAACTCGTCCATCTCCCGCTGAACATTGACTCGGGCGGCCGCTTCACCGCGATCACGTTGGCCCGGGGTCAGAAAAATAAAGGGCTGGGACAACAGCCCCTGCAAAAAACGACGGCGTCCCACGCGGAAAAGCGCCTGGGACACCACTGCCGGACAGTACTCACGCTCAACCCCCCGCGCATAAGCCTGGTAGGTGAGCCAGTCGCTGCCCAGCACGGCCAAGTCGATGTCGATGAAAGCGGCGGCGTCGGCATCCAGCGCCGCTTCACTGTGGTGACTGGCAGTGAGCATGATCAACTGAGCCACCCGATCCCGTTCGCTTGCGGTGAGATTGCTGTGACGCTGCAGACTCTGCTGTGCGAACCCGGCACTGCGCCACTCGTTCTTCGTATCCCCCACCATATAGACCGCATCGTGGAACAGCAGCGCCATCAGCACGGTGCGGGGATCATCAAAATGCGTTCGCTTAAATTCCCGTAGGCACATTTCAATGTGCGACCAGGAGTGGTAAACGCGGCCAGGGGAGTCATAGGCCCGCCGAACCACTCGGAACAGTTCGGCGTCACATCCCTGCCAGGCCTGTTCAGGCACATCGCTGAGGTAGTCGGCAGGAGGAACGGGTGGCGCCATGAGAAACGTTGACGGTCAGCCCAAACGCCCCGATGTCATCTGCAAAACACGGTCACAACGTGCGGCCAAGGATTGGTCGTGCGTCACCACCACGAAGGCCATGCCCTGGCGTTTGGCCAGGTCGAGCATCAGGTCGAACACCCCTTGGGCCGTGCCCCGGTCGAGGTTGCCGGTGGGCTCGTCGGCCAGCACGCAGGACGGGTTGCCCGCCAGGGCACGGGCCAAGGCCACACGTTGGCGCTCGCCGCCCGAGAGTTCCGAGGGGCGGTGATCCACGCGCTCGCCCAAACCCACCTGGGTCAACACGTCACGCGCCCGCTGCCTTGCCTGTTGCTGAGGGAGGCGTCGAATGCGCAGTGGCATGGCCACGTTGTCCAGCGCGGTGAACTCGGGCAGCAGGTGATGGAACTGGTAAACAAAACCCAAGTGCTGGTTGCGCCACTGACCTTGTTCTTGCGCATCCATGCGGGCGAAATCTCGCTCCATGAGTTTGACGCTGCCTTGCGTGGGCGCTTCCAAGCCGCCCAAGGCATGCAAGAGCGTGCTCTTGCCTGAACCCGAAGCGCCGACGATGGCCAAGGTTTCACCGCGTGGCACTTGCAGGTCCACCCCCTTGAGCACGGCCACATCGAGAGGGCCTTCAGTGAAACGTTTGTGCAGGTTGATGGCCTCAAGCACCAAAGCTGACGACAGGGCTTCATTCATAACGCAAGGCCTCGGCCGGTTGCACACGGCTGGCACGCCAGCTGGGGTAAAGCGTGGCTAAAAACGCCAGCACCAAGGAGATGATGGCGATGGGGACGATGTCGCCACTTTGCGGCTCGCTGGGCATGCGGGTGATGAGGTAAATGCTGCCCGGCAAAAAACTGGTTTGCAAAAAACGTTCAATGGCGGGCACGATCACGTCGATGTTGAAGGCCACCAGCAGCCCCAAACCCACACCACTGAAAGTGCCGATCACACCCGAAGCCGCGCCTTGCACCATGAAGATGCCCATGATGGAGCGAGGACTGGCGCCGAGGGTTCGCAAAATCGCGATGTCAGCCCGTTTGTCGGTGACCGTCATCACCAAAGTCGACACCAAATTAAACGCGGCCACCGCCACGATGAGGGTGAGGATGATGAACATCAAACGCTTCTCGATCTGCACCGCATCGAACCATTGTTTATTGGTGCGTGTCCAGTCCCGCACGCGGTTTTCACCGCCGTAGGCCAGCTCCAGTTCTGCCGCCACCTGTCGCGCCTGGTGCAGGTCTTTCAAACGCAGCTGCACGCCATTAGGGCCCTCCGTGCGAAACAACCGGGCAGCGTCGTCCATGTGCATCAGCGCCAATCCGCTGTCGTACTCGTAGTGGCCCGCGAAAAAAGTGCCCACCACGGTAAGTTGCTTCAGGCGCGGCACCACACCTGCAGGCGTCACCTGCCCACCCGGCGCCACCAGGGTGACGTTGTCGCCCACCCGAACACCCAGGGCACGCGCCAGTTCGTCACCCAAGACCACGCCCCAACCGCCCGGCACCAACTGGGCAAGCGTGGTGTCGCGCAGCTGGGCGGCCAGGTCGGTCACCTTGGCTTCTTCATTGGGCAAGATGCCGCGCACCACCGCGCCGCGCATGTCGTCGCCGCGTGCAATCAACGCTTGCGTGGCCACAAACGGGGCTGCACCGATCACCTGCGGGTTCTGGCTGGCCTTGGCCGCAGTGGCCTGCCAGTCGGGTAGAGCTGCGCCAAAAGGTGCCATCACCTCCACATGGGCAATGACCGAGAGCATGCGATCACGCACCTCTTTCTGAAAACCATTCATCACCGACAGCACGATGATCAGCGCCGCCACACCGAGCGCAATGCCCAGCATGGACACGCCAGAGATGAAGGAGATAAATCCGTTGCGCCTGCCGGTTTTGCCCGAGCGGGTATAGCGCCATCCAACTTGTAATTCATAGGGCCAGTTCATGGGGAGGGGATGCTACAGGAGTGTGGGCGAGGTCAACCGTCAGTCCCGCTATGGCGGAACTCCGGTGACCGCCTCGAGTCGCATCTGACCGCGCAGTCACAGCCACCGCCTGGGTTCCCTCCTGCGCGGGAATGACGACATCACCCACAGTGGCTGAAAAGTATTCCGACGAGCAAGGGAAAATCTTTCCAGGCGCAACTGGCCGCACCGTCTTACCATCTGCTACGCCAAAAAATACAGCCGTCGGAGACATCCATGCCCACCATCACCAACATTGAAGACCTGCGCATCCTGGCCGAAAAACGCGTGCCCCGCATGTTTTACGACTACGCCGATTCGGGTTCGTGGACCGAGGGCACCTACCGCGCCAATGAAAGTGATTTTCAGAAAATCAAACTGCGCCAGCGGGTGGCTGTCAACATGGACAACCGCGGCACGCGATGCCAAATGGTGGGCATTGACGCGGCCATGCCGGTGGCCATTGCACCGACGGGCCTGACCGGCATGCAGCATGCCAATGGTGAGATGCTGGCGGCGCGTGCGGCCAAAAACTTCGGCATTCCCTTCACGCTGTCCACCATGAGTATTTGCTCAATTGAAGACGTGGCACAAGCAACGCAAGCACCGTTTTGGTTTCAGCTGTACTGGATGCGCGACCGTGACTTCATGGAACGCCTGATGGACCGCGCCAAAGCGGCCCGCTGCTCGGCCCTGGTGCTCACACTGGACCTGCAAGTCATCGGCCAGCGCCACAAAGACCTGAAAAACGGGTTGACCGCACCGCCCAAACCCACCCTGGCCAACATCATCAACCTGATGACCAAACCGCGCTGGTGCTTAGGGATGGCCGGCACCCGTCGCCACACCTTTGGCAACCTCGTAGGCCATGCCAAAGGCGTGAGCGACATGAGCTCGCTGGCGTCGTGGACCAAAGAACAGTTCGACCCGCGCCTCGATTGGAACGACGTGGCCTGGATCAAAAAACGCTGGGGCGGCAAACTCATCCTCAAAGGCATCATGGACGTGGAAGACGCCCGCCTGGCTGCCGACAGTGGCGCCGATGCCCTGGTGGTCTCCAACCACGGTGGCCGCCAACTGGATGGTGCGCCCTCTTCGATTACCGCCCTGCCCGCCATCGTCGATGCCGTTGGCAAAGACATTGAAGTGTGGATGGACAGCGGCATCCGCAGCGGCCAGGACGTCCTCAAAGCCTGGGCCCTGGGTGCACGCGGAACCATGATCGGCCGACCTTTCCTCTACGGTCTGGGGGCGATGGGCGAAGCGGGCGTGACCAAATGCCTGGAGATCATCCACAAAGAACTCGACATCACCATGGCGTTTTGTGGACACACGGACATTAGCAACGTAGACAAGAATATTTTGATTCCAGGTACCTCGCCGTGAATGCGAGACACCGCCGCTCTGACTACCGCCGTTTGGGTGGATAAACCCACCAGGCCCAGGCCACGAGTGCGGCGAACATTGAGTAGACCAGTGCGAACACCCACAGCGGCGCATCGAAGTAGAGCAAACGCGCCAGCCAATGCTGGACAAAACTTGAGTCATAGGCCACACCACCCACTTTCACCCGCAGCCACGACTCCAGTACGGTGAGCGGACAGTACTGCCCGAACCACGCCTGCGCTGCAATCACCACGATGGCTGCAAGGTGCATGACGCGAAAACCGTAGGCATTGACCCACGCCCACTCCAGCCAGTTGCCGATCATGATCGCGGGAAGGCCTGCCACGACGAAGACGACCACGGCGAAGTGGATCAGGAGAACGGTGTCAGCGAGGAAGGAAAACGGCACTGGTATGTGATGTAAGACTCAACACCCAGGATATTGAGAAACCAAGCCATCAGAACTCAAGTTGGCTTGCCCCCATGCAGAGTGAGACTCCCGTCGAATCATGGCGCCGTGCGTGCCGACTTTTTACTCATGCGCTGGATGGTTTGTCGAATCTCCAGGAGAAATCGTTTTCGCTCTTCGTCATTCATACCTTGCTGTCCGGGGCCCAGACGAAAACTACCCCCGGGAATTGGCTCAAACTTTCCATCGACATCAAAGCTGCCAGAAACCAGCCACTCGGACCCTGTCTCAATAGGCGGCAAGGGTATTCGAGCCATCATTGCTCCACACTTCTGATTCGGACTTAAAAGCTCATTGGCATGGACAAAAGGCATCCCGGCTTCGGATCCTTTTAACACCTCGGCAACAAGCAACTCGATGACGCCTCCATATTCGCTTTCAGAGATACGTCTTCCGACCTTCGCTATGAAGATTTGCGGTGCAGATTCCACAATTTGGCTGATTGATGGTTGAGGCCCTCGGCAGGCAGATGCATCCGCAGCGACAAGCAACTGCATGATCAAAGCAGCGGTGGCAAGGAGCGCAGTGCGCATGGCAAATTTCCGGGCGGTGTCTCAATTAAAACCCAAACTTAAACCCCACCGAAGCCGCATTGGTGCGCGGCGTTTCGCGGTTCACCGCATACGAGGCATTCAAGCTCCAGGCCTTGCTCAGTGTCCAGCGCACGCCCACGCCGAGCCAGGGTTTGTTGCGGTCGTCGCCATAGGTTTCTGCGCCCACTGTCCATTGCTCAGAAGCTGCCCATTCGGCGGCAATGGCCCAGGTGGTGCTGTCCAGCTTAGACGGGCGGTCACGTGTCCAGCCGAGGTTGGCGTGCACCGTCCAGTCGGCGGGCAGCGGGCGGGTCAGCACCAAATTCACCGCCGTCGTGTTGACGCGGTAGGAGCCGTCACCCGGGCCTTTGGAAGCCGCCGCGCCGTAGGCCAAGGTGAGCGAGCTGCCCTCCTCGCCGCCGTCGATCAATCCGGTTTTTCCACCCAAGGCCCATGCATTGGCACTTTCTGACTCGAACTTGCTGCGCGCGAACGCCAGTGCCAATTGGGTTTTCAAGCCCATACCGCAGCCCACTTGCGTGCTCCAAAGGTTTGCACTGGACTCACCGCGCGTTTTACTGCGTGCCGCGAAAGACTCCCACTCGCATTCTTTTTGGGCGAGCACGCCAGCGTCTTCGGTAGCGAAGGGCCGACCCGCTTGAGCGGTGTTGGCATCCAAGCCCAAGAGAGCCGCACAACACAGCGCGAAAAGGGGACGAGCGACGGCATGAGTTTTCATTTTTTTCTCCTAGAGATTTAGGGACCCTCTGCATCAATCGGTTGCCGATGGCGGGCCTCGGATTGGAGTGAGATGCAAGGCGCAACACCACAGCCATAGCCCCGCTATGGCGAGGATTTGCAACGCCGCAGATCGCTTCAATCCGGGGATGCGACGTCGGTAAGCGATTGATGCAGAGGGCTTGTTTATCGGCAGGTCTTTCAGGCTTCTTCAGTGTGCGTGCGACTGGATGGTTTAATATTGCAAACGCATTTGCATTTGCATTTGCAAAACATCCGTACCCATGGAACAACGCAAAACCCGCCAGCAACACGCCGTGATGCAAGCCCTCATCGGCAGTGGTCGGTCGCTGAATCCGCAAGAGGTTTTGGCGCTGGCACAGCAAGCGGTGCCCCGTATCAATTTGTCGACTGTTTACCGGCAACTCAAAAACCTGGTGGACCAAGGCGTGGTGGTGAGGGTGCAACTGCCGGGGCAGGCCACCCGCTTTGAAGCAGCCGATTTAATGCCTCCCGCTGCAAGCCACGGTCACCGGATGCTCAGGCAGAACACAACTACAAGGCAAACAACCCAAGCCATGGCCCACCACCACCATTTTCACTGCGTGGCCTGCGAGCAGGTTTTTCCTTTGCATGCCTGCCCGGGTGACATGGAAACCTTGGTGCCCCGTGGATACGAAGTGCAGCGCCACGACCTGACGCTGCATGGGCGCTGCCCCACCTGTGTGGCGAGCGCAGCATGAAACACCATGAGCATGCGTACGCGCATGGAGATCCGCACCACCACGGGCATGAAGTGCATTCCCATCCGGCTCCGCAGCAGCCTGCTGACAGTGGCGGGCCGGGTGGTCCTGTGGGGGCCGGCCGGCCTGGATTGCTGATGACCAGCAGCGCCAGCCGTGTAATGGGTGCCTTGGTGATGATTGCGCTGCTGTGGGCGGCTGTCGCCTGGGCAGTCTTGTTCATAGACTGAATGACATGACCAGCGCAGCGATCACCCTGCACGACCTCACGGTCGCGTACCACCACCACCCCGCCGTGCACCACTTGAGCGGCGAGTTTGCACGCGGCTCGCTGACCGCAGTGGTGGGGCCTAATGGTGCGGGCAAGAGCAGCCTGTTGGACGCCCTGGTGGGTCGTTTGGCACCGGCCAGTGGTCGCATTGACATCGCCCGCGACCTGGTGGGCCGCATTGCCTACCTGCCCCAACAATCCCAAATCGACCGCAGTTTTCCGGTGCGGGTGCTGGACGTGGCCCAACTCGGCCATTGGAACCGTTTGCCTTGGTGGTCCGGACCCACCGCATCGCAACGCAAGCAAGCTGTACAAGCCTTGGCGACCGTGGGTTTGTCGGGGTTTGAGGACCGCTGGGTCAACGAAATGTCGGTGGGCCAGTTCCAGCGCCTGCTGTTTGCGCGGCTCTTGCTGCAGGACGCCCCTGTCATCCTGCTTGACGAGCCCTTTACAGCGATTGACGAACGCACCTGTGCCGACCTGCTGGTTCTGGTGGCGCGATGGCACGCGGAGGGGCGCACCATCGTGGCCGTGCTGCACGACATCAGCCAGGTGCGCCAGCACTTTCCCCAGACCTTGTTGCTGGCCCGTGAGGCGGTCGCGTGGGGTGCGACGAGCGAGGTATTAAGCGCACAACACCTGGCAAGAGCGCGTGAGATTTCCTTGCATTGGGACAGCCGCGCTGAATGGTGTCATTTGCCGGTCGCGGCCAACGCGCCACCTTGAGGGCCCACCATGCACATCCGAACCGCTCACCCGCAAGACGTGGACCTGATGGCCCCACTGTTCAATGCCTACCGCCGCTTCTATGAACAGGCCGACGACTTGCAGCTCGCACGACAGTTCATCCATGACCGCATGCAACGGCAGGAATCGGTGATCCTGCTGGCCCTGGATGAACAAGGCCGAGCGATCGGCTTTTGTCAGCTTTACCCCACCTTCTGTTCGGTAGATGCAGCGCCCATCTATGTGCTGTACGACTTGTTTGTGGCCCCGGCCGCACGGCGTGGTGGCACGGCCAAAGCGCTGCTGCATGCAGCCGAACACCATGCAGCCACCCATGGCGTTCGGCGTTTGGACCTCACCACCGCCAAGACTAACCACTCGGCACAGCGCTTGTACGAATCGATGGGGTGGGTACGGGACGAGGTTTTTTTCACCTACAACAAACGCATCGGGTCAACCGCCGCCTCGGAGTTAACCCGGCCATGATGCTCTTTGAGGCCCTCTTCCAACCCTTTGTCGAGTTCGGCTTCATGCGCCGCGCCCTGGTGGCCACGCTGGCTCTGGCCCTGGGCAGCGCGCCCATCGGCACGCTCTTGGTATTACGCCGCATGAGTTTGATGGGTGATGCCATGGCCCACGCCCTGCTGCCTGGCGCTGCCGTGGGTTTTGCGGTGGCGGGGTTTTCTCTGGTCGCCATGGGGGGCGGCGGTTTTGTGGCGGCACTGACGGTGGCGTTGCTGGCCGGCTGGGTGACCCGCGTGACCTCGCAGCGCGAGGATGCAAGTTTTGCCGCCTTCTACCTGATCGCTCTGGCCGCCGGGGTGATGATCATTTCCACCCACGGCAGTCCGGTGGATCTGATGCATGTGCTGTTTGGCAGCATCCTGGCAGTGGACGATCAATCGCTTTACCTGGTTGCCGGTGTGTCGTCCTTCACTTTGCTGGCGCTGGCGGTGATGCTGCGGCCCCTGGTGGTGGAATGTTTTGACCCCGGATTTCTGCGCCACGCGGGCGGTCCTGGCACCGTGGTGCATTTGGGTTTTTTGGTGCTGGTGGTGCTCAACCTCGTGGCGGGTTTTCAGGCCCTGGGCACCTTGATGGCCGTCGGGTTGATGATGTTGCCCGCCACCGCCGCACGGTTTTGGGTGGTGGGCCTGGGGCCCCTGTCGCTGGTGTCTGCCCTCATGGCCATGCTCAGTGGCTGGGGCGGGCTGCTGCTGTCTTACCACTTTGATTTGCCATCCGGGCCCTGCATCGTGATGTGGGCGGGCGGTTTTTACGTCGCCTCACTTTTGTTCGGTCGCCGCGACAGCTGGCTCAGCCGATCTCTAGCGCAAGGTGCGCACCGGGTGGCTTGAACCCCATTGATCCCTTCACCTTTTGGAACCACAAGCATGAACCGCCGTTTTTCCCTTCGCGCGCTGGCCGCCTCGGCCCTTATTCTGGCCAGCCTGCATGGCCACGCCGCCGACAACAAACCCCTGCAAGTGGTGGCCAGTTTCTCCATCCTTGCGGACATCACCCGTGAGATCGCGGGGGATGTGGCCGAGGTGACGAGCCTGGTCGCCGCCAATGCCGATGCCCATGTCTTCGAGCCTACGCCCAAAGATGCCTTGCGCCTGAAAACCGCCGACCTCGTGGTCGTCAACGGCCTGAAGTTTGAAGGCTGGATGGACAGACTCGTGAAGTCCTCCGGCTACAAAGGCCCTTTGGTGGTGGCCACGAGCGGCATCACACCACGCTTGGTGCGCACCTCGGCAGACCCACATGCCTGGCAAAGCCTGGTACATGCCCAAACCTATGTGAAAAATATCGCCGAGGCCTTGGCACGCGCCCGCCCCGACCAGGCTGCCGCAATTGCATCCCGGGCCAGCAGCTACAGCCAGAAACTGCAAGCACTGGACCTGGATGCACGCAAACAACTTGAGGCCATACCTGAAGCGCAGCGCCGCGTCATCACCTCGCACGACGCTTTTGCCTACCTGGGTGACGCCTACAAGATCACCTTCATCGCCCCTCAGGGCTGGACCACAGGCAGCGACGCTTCGGCGGGCACCGTCGCCGCCGTCATCAAGCAGATCAAAGCCAAACAAGCGCGGGCTTTGTTTGTGGAGAACATCACCGATCGCCGCCTCATTGACCGCATTGCAGCCGAGACCGGCGCTGTGGTGGGCGGAACTTTGTATTCCGATGCACTGTCCATGCCGGGGTCCGAGGCCGACACCTACCTCAAGCTGTACGCGCACAACATTCAACAACTGGTCACGGCGCTGCGGCCCAAACCATGATTTTTGACATCGGAGAGTTCACTGTGAAAAAGAGTCTGACTTTTGCCGCCTGTGTCGTGCTGCTGCCCACCATGGCCTGGGCTGGAAAAGCCCATGAACATGGTGCCGCCAAACTCAATGTCACCGTTGAAGGCCAACAGCTCACCATCGCCCTGGAGTCACCGCTGGACGGCATCGTGGGGTTTGAGCGCGCCCCCAAAAACGCCGCAGAAAAAGCCAAAGTCGATGCTGCTGTGGCGCAGCTCCAAGCAGCCGACAAGCTCTTCAAAATGGACGCTGCGGCGGCCTGCCGCCTCAGCAAAACCACGTTGATGGCACCCGTCATTGGCGTGGGGGTTGCTGCGCCGGTGGTCGATAAAACCGGTCATGGCGACTTGGACGGCGAGTTTGTTTTTGAGTGCCAGGATGCAAGCTTGGTACGCCAGATTGATGTCGGTTTGTTCGATGCCTTCCCGGGCATGAAGCGCATTGACGTGCAAGCCGTCACCTCCGCCGGCCAAATCAAACGCACCTTGCGGCGTGGCAACCAAGGCGGACCCAGCCCCTTGCTGCTGACGAGAGGCAAGTGATTCACATTGAACAATTGCGCTACCGCTGGCCAGGCGGCCCGCGTGATGTGCTGGCCATTGACAGCCTGCACATTCCGGCGGGACGCCATGTTTTTATCTTTGGTGACAGTGGCTGCGGTAAGAGCACCTTGCTCGGATTGATGGCGGGCGTGCTGCTGCCGCGGGCGGGTCGGGTAGAGGTGCTGGGCCAGGACTGGACAACACGCTCAGCCAGCCAGCGCGACAGTTTTCGTGCCGATCACGTGGGCTACATCTTCCAGCAGTTCAACCTGCTGCCCTACTTGAGTGTGCTGGACAACGTGCTGCTGCCCTGCCGATTTTCAAAGCGACGCGCCCGACAAGCACAGGCAAGCTGCGGCAGTGCCAGGCAACAAGCGGAACTGCTTCTGGCCCACATGGGATTGCCGCAGACGCTGTGGCAGCGGTCAGCCAATGAACTGTCTGTCGGACAACAACAACGTGTCGCTGCAGCACGTGCGCTGATGGGCCAGCCCGACCTGGTCATCGCAGATGAACCCACCTCTGCCCTCGACGCTGCCAGGCGTGACCAGTTCATGCACCTGCTGCGCGAGCAGTGCCGCCAACATGGCACCACCTTGGTTTTTGTCAGCCACGACGAGCGTCTGTCGGAAGGTTTTGATGACCAGATCTCCTTGCCCGAACTGAACCGCGCCGTGACACAGGACTGCCCCGCATGAGCCCCTTGCTCACCTTGGCCGCCCACAGCAGCTGGAGCCGACGTGGCACCCTGGTGTGGGTGCTGGTGTGCATCGCCTTGTCCACCAGCCTGCTGCTGGCCTTTGAGCGTGTGCGCAGCGACCTGCGCGGCAGCTTTTTGCAAGCGGTCAGCGGTACCGACTTGATCGTGGGTGCTCGCACGGGCGCGATTCCCTTGATGCTTTACAGCGTTTTTCGTGTCGGCAATGCCACCAACAACATCCGCTACAGCAGCGTGCTGGCGCTGGCCGAGCACCGTGCCGTGCGGTGGGTCGTACCGCTGTCGCTGGGCGACTCGCACCGAGGATTCCCAGTGCTGGGCACCAGCCCCGCCTACTTCGAGTTTTTTCTGTATGGCGACCAACAGGCCCTCGCCATGCGCGAAGGCCGAGCCTTCAGCGGCACGCTGGACGGCTTGTACGAGGCGGTGGTGGGCGCAGAGGTGGCACAAGCACTGGGCTACCGCTTGGGCGAGAAGATCACCCTCAGCCACGGAACAGGCAGCGGGCCGCTCACCCAAGAGCATGCGGACAAGCCATTCACCGTGGTGGGCATCCTGGCGCGTACCGGCACGCCGGTGGACCGCACCGTGCATGTCAGCCTTCAAGCCATAGAAGCCATCCACCTGGACTGGGCGGGTGGCGCGCCCATGCCGGGTGTGGTCATAGCCCCAGAGGAGGCGCGTAAATTTGATTTAACGCCGCAACAAGTGACTGCCGCTTTGGTCGGCCTAAAAAGTCGAGCCGCCGTTTTTAATGTGCAGCGCCATGTGAACAATTTCGAGAGTGAAGCGCTGATGGCGGTTTTACCCGGCGTGGCCCTGGATGAGTTGTGGGACGTGGTGGGCACCGGCGAGAAGGCCTTGCTGGCGATGTCCGTCATGGTGGGCGTGGTGAGTTTGCTGGGGCTGGTGGCGGTGGTGTTGGCCGGCTTGAATGAAAGGAGACGTGAGCTCGCCGTGCTCCGTGCGGTGGGGGCCAAACCCGCACACCTTTTAGGACTGTTGGCGCTGGAAGGCGGTTGGGTCACCCTGCTGGGCGTGGCGTGCGGCGCCTTGCTGTCCACCCTGCTGATGGCACTGGGCGCGCCATGGTTGCAGGCCCACTATGGTGTCCAATTGCGTTGGGCCGAGGTCTCCGCCGTACAAGGGGGCTGGTTGCTCGCCATTGTGGTGGCGGGTCTGGCAGCCGGCCTACTGCCTGCTTGGCGGGCCTATCGTCTGTCCCTGGCCGACGGTTTGAGCCCGCGTTGATTCTGCTGAAGGAAGCTTGATGGGATCGTTGTCTATACCTGCCCGATGCAGCATGCTGCTCTTGAGCCTGTGTGCGCTGTCCACTTCGGGGCAGGCCCAAACGCCCCCCCCGACAAATGCCTCGACGCCGGTCCTGAGCCATCCTTTGGGCGCTGCCGCAAGCCCCACGGACAAGCCTGCACCCCGTGAACGCAACAAAAAGCCCCCTGTCGCCCCCACGAGCAACGCCAAATTCAAGGAAATTCTTTGGGACGACTTGATCCCTGCCAACTGGAACCCGCTCAAAGAGTTCCAGGGCATGAATTTGGGCATGCTCAACGATGGCGACCCACGCGCCGTCGCTTTGCTCAACCGCATGCGCGAGGTGTGGGATCAAGCGCCGATCAATGACAAGATGGACGGCGCTTTGATTCGTATTCCAGGTTATGTGGTGCCCTTAGAGGACAGCAAAGAAGGCATGAAAGAGTTTTTGCTGGTGCCCTACTTCGGGGCCTGCATCCACAGCCCGCCGCCACCGGCCAACCAGATCATTCATGTACAAACCAGCCAACCCGTTCGCGGCCTGCGCTCGATGGAGGCGGTGTGGATACAAGGCCCACTGCAGGCGTTTCGCTACGACAGTTTCATGGGCGTGAGCGGCTACCGCATGCAAGCGCAGGCTGTGGAGTTGTTCGTGGAAAAAGCGGATAAAAAATCGCGCTGAGAGGCACGCTGGCCTGCTTTAGCATCGGGTTATGACGACACCTTCAAGCCCCAGCGCGAGACTCCAGCGAGGATTCAGCCTCATTGAATTGATGGTGGTGGTGGCCATCATTGCCATTTTGGCGCTGTTGGCCGCCCCCAATTTCACAGACCGAATCGTGCGAGATCAAATCGTCGAGGCAGCCAAGTTGGCCGATGTGGCCAAAGGTCCGGTGTTGACCTACTGGGCCACGTCTGCCGTACCACCCAGCACGGTGCGGAAAATGCCCGCGAATAACGCCGAGGCTTTGTTGCCCAATGCCGACAAAATCGTCAGCAACCACATAAGCTCCGTCACCGTGGAGAACGGCGCCTTGCACCTGCAGTTTGGCAACAGCGCCCACGGTGCCATCAAAGGGAAAATCTTGACGCTGAGGCCGGCGGTGGTGGAAGACACCCCCATTGTCCCTGCCGCGTGGATCTGTTCGACCGCGAAAGTACCCGACAAAATGACGGTCAAAGGCAACGACAAAACCAACATCGAGAAACGATTTTTGCCGCGTAATTGTTATTGAGTGCCCCCAGACCTGGCGCTTGGCGCCAGCCCCCGAGGGGGATGAAAAAACCTCGGAGCGGCCCGGCGTTTTTTCATGAGTCAAAACGCCTTATTCGGACTCTTTCACCATCCGCCCATTGGCCGCTTGCAGAGGTCGGGCATTCATCGGATACAAGCGGCTGAACACCGCGATTTGGTAGTCCGACACCGCGACCGGCTGTTTCATCACCACCCAGAGCACACCCTCTTGGCAAGGTGGCGAGGTCATCGACCCCATGAAGGTGGCATAACGCTGGTCTGAAGGCAACAAGGACGGCAAATCCAGTGGCGAGCGTGCCGGTTGCTCCATGCCTTTTTCCAGCGGCAGGTTGTTCCACACCGCCTGCACCACCGGGTGCGCATTACCCCGCTCAAGCTGCACCGCCACGACGGCGCTGCGGCCTTGTGTGTCCTGGTGCACCAAGTGCACGGCCATGTCGAAGGCCTTGCCGTTGAGGTGAACCTCCGAGGGCCTGTGAAACTGCAGATGTTGGAGCTCGTAACGCCGGCCTGCCACTTCGATGAAGCTGCCGGGGTCGACCATGACACGCACGGTGCGGCCGTCGTCCATCACCCGAAAGTCGGGCGCTTGGTAGTGAAATTGAACCGCGTCGAGCTGTACTTTGATGCTGTCCCGAACATCGATGGGACTTTGTCTCTCACCTTGGCTGCAAGCCGCGTACTCGGGTTTGAGTTGACCCCAAGCCTGGGGGCCGTTCGCGCCGTCATAACTCCACACCGGCCCGGCCGCTGAACCCACCACGCCCATGGATTTGGCATGGGCTGCACTGGCTGCGCCCGCGGGCCCGCGCGGTCGCACCACGGTCTTGACTGCGGAAACAGGTTTAACCATGGCCGCCTCGCCCACAGGCCGAGACACCACCCGCAATTCACTGCCATCCTTGGCCTCGGCCGTGGCCATGCGCGCGCCCAAGCGGGCAGCCAGTTTTTCTTGCAGACGCTCCAGCGGGTCTTGCACCATCGGCACCACGGCGGCGGCTGTGGCCGGTGTTGGCGGTGTGCGCGGGTTGATGCGTTTATCGGCCAACACATCACTGCTCGCCGTTTTGGCCGCTGGCGTTTGTTTGGTTTCAGTCGCCGTGGGAGGCACAACCGCTGGAACCGATATTTTCTCTGCGGTCGCGGCCATGGACATGCCAACCAAAGCACAAGCCACGGCCCATTGCTCGGGACGAAAACGGCAAAACAAGGCACGGTGGAACAACATGAAAACTCCGGCGGCACACCCCAAAAATGGAGCGCATTTGACCGGTTATCGACAGCACCACCGATTTCTTGACCAGCAGGTGGTCACAAACGGGACCGTACCCACCACCAGGACAGGGCACCCAAGACCATCAACAAGGCCGAGGTCAGCGCCAAGGCCGTGGTCGAGTGCATGACCCAGGGCGCCACCACCCCCGCCACCAGTCCATTGACTGTACTGCTGATGCACGCTTGCAATGACGACGCCATTCCGCGCCGGGTGGGCACCACGTCCAGCACCAAGAGGGTGACCACGGGCGTCATCACCGCCCAGCCCATGGCAAACAATGCAATCGGCCACAACGCCCAACTCACCTGCGCTTTGAGGGTGTAGTTCAAAACAAGATTGACTGCCGTGGTGACAGCCATGATGCAAAAACCAAGGCGAATTTGTTTGGCGGCCGACAACCTGCCCGCCAAACGCCCGGACATGAAGGCTCCGGCCATGATCCCGCTGATCACCAAACAGAAAAACCAGAAAAACTGCTGCGGCTGAAGTTGCAGGTGCTCGCCCAGAAAAACCGGGGCCGCCATCACGTACAAAAACATGCCATTGAAGGGCACACCGCTGGCCAGCGCCAAAGCCCAAAACCGCAGATCAGCACCGAGTTCGCGGTAACCCCGCATCAGGTTGCCCACGCTGAAGGGTTGGCGTAGCGACGCATGCAAGGTCTCGGGCAGCCAGCGGTGGTTGGCCCACCACAGCAGCACGCCCACCAAAGCCAAGAACCAAAAAATGGCCTGCCAGTTCACATGCACGAACAAGAGTCCACCCACCAACGGCGCGATGGCCGGGGCGGCACCGAAAAACAAAGTGATCTGCGACATCACCCGCTGCGCATCAGCAGGGGCGTACATGTCGCGCACCACAGCCCGTGACACCACGATGCCCGCACCCGTGGTCAAACCCTGCATGGCGCGCCAAAACACCAGTTGACCAATGCTGCTGGACAGTGCGCAACCAATGCAGGCCAAGGTGAACAAAGCCAAGCCCCACAGCACCACCGGCCTGCGCCCCAGGGCATCGGACAAGGCGCCATGGAACAAATTCATCAGCGCAAAACCAAATATGTAAGCGGATAGGGTTTGCTGCATTTGCACAGGCGTGGCGTGCAAAGATGCCGAGATGCCGTTGAATGCAGGCAAATAAGTGTCGATGCAAAACGGCCCGAGCATGCCCAGGCAGGCCAGCAACACCGCCAAGGCCCAACGCGGACCGCGCCACAGTTCACTGGCGTTCGGGTTCATGGAACTAACCCGGATATTTCACCAGGTCGCTCTCTTGCTTCAAGGAAGACCGCACGAATCCTCACTTTCTTGGCTTCGAGTGCCAAATCCAGTTTGTACCGAGCACTACGCACCCGATTGAGCCGTGACGCGGTACGCTGGCGGCGTTGCTCCTCCTCGCGGGCACGAGCCCGCAGCGTCGTCTCGCCTTGCCAGCACACCGCGTCACAGCCCACTCGGGCGCGTCCCTGGCGAAATATCCGGGCTAAGCCCCAGCAGCGGACACACTGCATCAATTCGCCTTCAGCGCCACACGCATGAGAACGTCAGCATCTGCCTCACCCAGCGCATAAGCGTGCGTCACGGTGGCGCGTGCGGTGCAGTCCCATGTCGACACTGGCACGGGCCGGCTGGGCTGCCAGTAGCTGCGTCCCTTCCAGCGAAAGAGCTGTGGCAAGCGGGGATAGTGCCGTGTGAGCAATACGAGTGTCTTGTTTTTTTCTGCTTCCGTTTGTGCGGGGATAGGCGCGTTGTCGGTGTAACCACCGTCCAGTGCGGCCTGGCCGCCAATGCGGGTCGCATGCATGAAAGGCGGGGCCGCAGCAGCAGCGGCCAGCAAGGCTTGCGCGGCGCTGGCGTCCGCACAAGCATGCAAATCATGGAAGTCCTGGCGCAAACCCAACCACTTGGGCAAACGCGGGTGAATGCTGTGGCTCACGTGTTTATCCATGATGTAGGCCACGGTGCCAGCCACCATCGAACCCTGCAGACCTAACCAGCGCGCAGGCCGCGTCAGTGCAACACGCAAGTGAAGGGGCGAGGTTTGAATCGCGTCGAAGTTGTTGGCATTCACGAAAGAAGCCAACCACGCGGGGTAGGTGTGTTGCTGTGCAAAACGCAGTTTCAACTGGACCACACCACGCCAGTCAAACACCCGGGGGTTGCGTGCAAAGAGGCGGACACAGGCTTCCAATGCAGCCCTCGGTCCATCCGTCAAAAAAGACGCCGCCATCGCAGCCCCCGCGCTGGTGCCCACCAACTGCCTGGGCAGTTCAAAGCCCTGTTGGGTCAAGGTGGACAAGGCACCCGCCTGCCACCAGCAGCGGTTGCCGCCGCCCGCGAACACCAAGGTGTCCAATGCCGCCCAGTCCAAATGGGTCAGCGCTTTGATGTCTTTCAAAGATTGCTCCGTGCGCTCAACAAAATGTGAAGCAAGCCGATAGGCCGGATTCTGTGCGGCCCGTTGTTCTTGCGAACGCCTGGCCGTGACCGCCATTCCTCTGGGCCGTGCATCACTGCACGGCTCGGTGCTACCTACCCGCCAGCTCTGCGGAGCCACATCAACGCTGGCCTACTTGGTATTGCTGCGCGTAGAGATTGCCCGTTTCACCTCATGCGGGGCTGGGCCCCGCATGAGGTGCTGTGCGACCCACGGCTTGCGCCGTGGCCGGGCGGCTTGCGCCACCCGGGGAACCCGCTTGCGCGTGTTCCACACAGACCACCCTTGTTTGGGAGCCCCACACGAACTCGTCTCTGTTGCTCTGATCCTCACCTCACGGTGGACAGCCGTTAGCTGCTACGCTGCCCTGTGCAGTCCGGACCTTCCTCCAGTGCGCCCTTTCGGGCCTTGCACCAGCGGCGGTCTGGCTTGCTTCACGGTTGGGATTATCGCCTGGAGCACAGGCTGGGTGTTTCTGGTGCGTTGATCAAGACACCGCCAGAACCAAGCCGGACCATTTGAAACTGCAGCGAGGGTATCCGGCCCTTACGCGGGCAAATAGGCGACCCTGCCCCAGGCCCGGCGTACCACTTCGGCAAAGTGGCCCATCTTTCCTTCCAGGGTGTAGATGGTCAGGGCTACGGGGAAACGGCCGCTGCTGTGCCCCACAAAAATGCGGACATCAATCGCCTGGCCCTGCTGGCGGCCGACAAACTGGCCTTCCATGCCTTTGAGCACACCATGGGTGGCCTCGACCTGTTTGATGGCTTGCGCGCGCCCTGCGTCAAGCCCAAAGTTCTTACTGGCAGTTTGAATGGCCGTGCTGGCCACCACGCGCATCTGCGCATCTGTGACCTGTTGTTTGGGCCAAGTTCCGTAGGTCATGACTGCGGGCGGCTCGTAGTTGTCCGGGCTTTGCACCACAAAACTCGGGTGGCCGCCACCGGTTTGCAACTGGGCGTCCCAGGCGGGTTGGCTTTCCACCCAAATGCTCAAACCCAACTCCGGCACCTTACGCATGGGCAAGTCACGCGGCGGAACACTGGGCTTGCCTGACCCTGACCCCATGCCCATGCCTTGCGCCAACAACACGCCCGGAAAGGACAAACTGGCGACTGCGGCGAGCAAACAAACCCGTCTGTCTGCTGGGGCTGTTGTTTGAGATCCCTCTACCGTCCATGTCTGTTTCTTGTTCGTTATCACAACACGCCTTTACTCAAAACGCTGGCCATGCCCAGCAAGGTCAACGCTATCACGCCGCATACCCCATACCAACGTTTGCTTCGTTTGAACGCCAAACGCCAGTCAAACCGGCTGAACAGCCAACACACCAGCCACACCAGCACATAACTCACCAAGGCGCGGCCCACCAAATTTCCCAAGATGTACATCAAAGTCATCAGTCCTTCAGGGGTGGGCTGTGTGAAGGGCGCTGGATTTTTTTGAACAGGTTCAACATGCGCGCTCTTTTCAACACAGCCGAACTCATTCAATTCTTGTCGCAGCCGTGATCGAGACAGCGTATGGGGAACGCTCTGCAACACGCAATTGGCCCAGAGCCCGGTCCGGGCATGAGCCCCCGCAGTATGCGCTCCAGCTGCGAGACGCTCGCAACCGTATGAAGTGCTTCAGACGGCGGATCATCGCCAGTGACGTTCCGTTCACATGATCCCACTGATAATCGCCCCCCATGTTCTGGCACCAACTTGACCGATTCCTTGCACGTGTGAGGCCGCACCGGCAGCCTTTGTCATTGCTGGTGGACGGTTTTGTGATCGCGCTGGCCTGGAACTTCACCTACCTGTTTCGTTTGGGTTTTGACCGCTGGTTCAGCGCCAGGCCGAGCTACGACCACTGGGTGATGATGGCGGTGGTGATGCTTTATTTGACGGTATTCAAGCTCGCTGCGATCCCCCGCGGCATGTGGCGCTTTTCCGGGTTTGGTGAGGTGCAGCGCCTCGGCTGGGCCTGCCTGCTGGCGGGCGCGATTGCCGCCGTCGCGGTGCTGATGGCGCAACTCACCAAGGTCCCGCGCGCCGTGTTGGCCCTGCACCCTTTCATGGCCCTGATGGGGCTGTGCATGGTGAGGCTGCTCTACCGGATGCTGTACGAGCATGCACGTGCTCGCATCACCGGCGGGGAAGGTGAAGTTCGACGCGCCATCGTGCTCGGTGCCGGCGAAGCAGCACGTTGGTTGTTGCCTGGACTGCACCAACAGGGCTGGACCGTGTTGGGTCTGCTGGACGACGACCCTGCCAAACTGGGCGCTCGCGTATTGGGTGCACCGGTGCTCGGCACTTTGAATGACCTGACGCGGGCCGAAGTGCTCACGGGTGCCACCCACATCATTACCGCCATGCCAGGCGCCAGCTTTTCGCAGCGACGCCGTGCCATCGACTTGGCCACAGCCACCGGCTTGAAGGTGTTAACCGTGCCTTCCATCGCAGAGCTGCAGCGAGGCGGCGCCGAAATCGAACGGGTGCGCGCCATTGAACCTGAAGACTTACTCGGCCGCGAACCCGTGGTTCTGGACGAAGCGGGCATCGCCGACATGATCAGCGGCAAAACCGTGCTTGTCACGGGCGCAGGTGGCTCCATCGGATCGGAGCTGTGCAGACAAATTGCGCGTTATGGCCCCGCGCGATTGGTGCTCTATGAGTTGAGTGAACTGGCGCTCTACCAAATCGAACAGCAACTCGGTGAGTCGCACCCTCAGCTGCCATTGATCAGGTTGTTGGGCGATGTGAAAAACCTGCCCCATCTGCGTGTCACTTTTCAAACCCATCAGCCGCAACTGGTCTTCCACGCGGCGGCGTTCAAACACGTGCCGCTGATGGAAAACGACAACGCCTGGGCCGCAGTGCAAAACAACATTCTGGGCACCTACAACGCAGCCATCGCGGCGGCTGAAGTACGGGCAGAGGCTTTTGTCTTGATCTCCACCGACAAAGCTGTCAATCCGAGCAATGTGATGGGCGCGACCAAACGCGCTGCGGAAATGGTGTTGTCCCACCTCGCCACGCAAAACCACACCACCCGTTTCATGGCCGTGCGTTTTGGCAATGTGCTGGGCTCCAGTGGCAGTGTGATCCCCAAGTTCAAGGAACAAATCGCAAAGGGTGGCCCGGTCACGGTGACCCACCCCGACATCACCCGCTACTTCATGACCATTCCCGAGGCCTCAAGGTTGGTGCTTCAAGCCGCAGCACTGGCCGAAACGGGTCAGGTTTATGTGCTGGACATGGGAGAGCCGATCAAAATCGTGCAACTGGCCCGCGACATGATTCGGCTGTCAGGACGCAGCGAAGATGACATCCAGCTGGTGTTCACCGGCCTGCGGCCTGGTGAAAAGCTCTTTGAAGAGTTGCTCTCAGATGCCGATCACACCTTGCCCTCGGCCCACCCTCGCCTGCGCATTGCGCAATTGCATCAATACACCGGAACCGAGTGGATGGCCGAGCTGATGGACTGGCTGCAGCAGAACGACACTGGGCTGCGCACCGCGATGGAGCAACGCCAGCGTTTGGCGCAGTTGGTGCCTGAATACCGGGCCCAATGAAGAATCCGTCAGAAGAAATATCGCTCGTTAAAAAGGCCGCTGACGCGGCCTTTTCGGATGGGGTCACATGTCCAGTACTCAGACCTGACGACGGCGTGCCGTGGCACCCAGGGCGAACAAGGCCCCGCCCATCAAGAGCAAAGCAGAGGGCTCAGGCACAGCCGACACAGCACTGCCAAACGTGAAGGCATGCCAATGCTCGGCCGTGGAACTGAACGTCAAGGACGTCACGGGGGAAGTGAACAGCAGCGC
>Ga0315907_10000390_pt1 | contig 63918 bp, 42 predicted proteins | sample LakEriMetagenome_3_FD_203525 | JGI IMG/M metagenome (GOLD analysis project Ga0315907, IMG submission 203525) | Freshwater fungal communities from buoy surface, Lake Erie, Ohio, United States - Buoy 12 MA123 | ecosystem: Environmental > Aquatic > Freshwater > Lake > Lake biofilm | place: USA... | reverse complement strand
GAAACGGGCAGAAAGAAGCCCGGCCTGCGCGTTGGGGCGGGCAGGCCGGGCCGTGAAGGTTGTTGCTGGAGGTTGGTGGCCGGGTCAGGCGACGATGGGGGCGAGGTTATCGCGGCACCACTGACCGTTCTGGAGGGTGACGCCGTCTGGGTCGTCGACGGCGACGTGGGCTTCGTCCTCGCAGATGATCCAGCCGGAGTAATTCCGCTGGACGAGCCATTCGGTGATCCGGTGGAAGTCGAGTTTGCCGGTGCCCATCTGGGCCCATGGTTCCGGGCCGTTTCCGCTGAAGTCCTTGTAATGGATGTGATTGACGAGGTGGGCCCACTTGTTGAGGGTGGCGATGACGTCCATGCCGCCGCGGATGATGTGGCCGACGTCCGGGGTCCAGCCGGTCACTTTGGGATCGAGGCTGCTGAGGACGACGTCGTAGTCTTCCTGGGTGCGCACCAGCGAGGCTGGCGGGCTGTTCGGGTGGTAGGAGCATTTGATGCCCATATCGGTGGCCCGCTGGGAGACGCGGTTGACGTTGCGGGCGACATTGAGGCGGCGGCGCTGGAGGTCCCTGGTGCGGCCGCTGGGCAGTGTCACGGTGCCGAGCATGGCTCCGGGAAAGTGCTTGAGGAGGTCCATGGTGAAATCGGCGGCGGCGCGTTCATTGGGGAGTTCGTCTTCGTTGTCCCATGCGCACACGAGGGCGAGGCCGGCGAGTTTCATGTTGTGGGCCGCGAGAGCGTCCTTGAGGCGGTGGGGGTCGCAGAAGTCGCCGAGCCAGTATTTACCGCAGCCGAGGGCGCTTTCCGAGATTTCGAGGACCATGGGTTCGATGCCCGTGAATCCCGCCTGGGCGGCGATTTTGATCATGTGGTCGAGCTTGTTGTCGTAGCCCTTGCCGGTGCCCTGCATGAACCAGGTGTATACTTCAGAACCGAACTGGATGTTTCCCATGGGAGGTGGATGGTTGGATTGCTTGAGAAGAGGGGAAGCGGATGCCGCGTGGCTGGCCTGCTTGCCCGTGGTGATGGCTAGCTGGGAAGCCTTGGCGAGACAAGTCTGGAATTCGGGCGCGGGCGCGGAAAGCGCGGCGGTCAGGGCCGTCCGCACTGAGCGTGCTGGCGGAGGAGGTGGTCGGCGAGGACGAGGAGGGTCATGGCTTCGACCATGGGAACGGCTCTGGGTAGAACGCAGGGGTCGTGACGGCCGCGTCCTTTGAGGGTGGTGTCCTCGTGCGGGTCGGCGGTGACCGTGAGTTGTTCGTGCATGACAGTGGCGACTGGTTTGAAGGCGACGCGGAAGGTGATGGGTTCGCCATTGGAGATCCCGCCCTGGACGCCGCCGGAGCGGTTGCTGGTGGTGCGGACGCGGCCTTCCTGCATGCGGAAGGGGTCGTTGTGTTCGCGTCCGGAGAGAAGTGTTCCGGCGAAGCCGCTGCCGACTTCGAAGCCCTTGGTGGCGGGCAGGCTGAGCATGGCCTTGGCGAGGTCGGCGTCGAGTTTGTCGAAGACAGGTTCTCCGAGACCTGGCGGGCAGTTGCGGACGGTGCAGGCGACGACTCCGCCGACGCTGTTGCCTTCGGCGCGCATGGTTTTGATGAGATTTGTCATCGGTTCCACGGCGTCTGGGTCGGCGGTCCGCACGATATTGCTTTCGACCATGGCGGCGGTGACGGTGGCGGGGTCGACGATGGCCCTGAGGTGCTGGATGCTTTCGACCCATGCGATGACTTCGAGGCTGGGGGCGAAGTGGGCGATGACCTTGCGGGCGACGGCGGCGGCGGCGACGCGGCCGATGGTTTCGCGGGCGCTGGAGCGGCCTCCGCCCTGCCAGTTGCGGATGCCGTATTTGGCATCGTAGGTGTAGTCGGCGTGGCTGGGGCGGTATTTGGAAGCCATTTCCGAGTAGGCCTCCGGGCGGGCGTCCTCGTTGCGGACCATGATGGAGATGGGCGATCCGAGGGTGAGGCCATCGAAGACGCCCGAGAGGATTTCGCAGCGGTCGAGTTCCTTGCGTGGGGTGACGATTTCGCTCTGGCCGGGGCGGCGGCGGTCGAGGTCCTGCTGGATATCTTCCGTGGAGAGGGGCAGGCGGGGAGGGCAGCCGTCGATGACTACGCCGACGCCGCCGCCGTGGCTTTCACCCCATGTGGAAACGCGGAACAACTGACCCCATTGGCTTGACATAATGGGGACGGGATAGATCCCGGAACGGGGGTGGGCAAGTCGGGAAAAGCGTGGTTCAGGATTGTTTCCATGAGTCCGGCAGGTCCTGTTTGGTGGCGCGGAGGATCTGGAGGATATCGGCGCGTTCGCCGGGGCCGAGGTGTTCGAAGCCGCGGACTGGGCTGGTGACTGTGAGGATGGCGAGGAGGCGGTCGTAGAGGAGGAGGCGGAAGCGTTCCGGCAGGGCGTCCCACTGGGCGCTGTAGATGAGGTAGCTGCAGCGGTACTTGAAGAGCCGGGTGAGCAGCTGGAAGTCCTTGAGGGATTTTCCTTCCGGGGAGGTTCGGCGGTTGGCGCGGAAGGCGTCCTTGAAATCGCGGGATCCGTCGATGCCGCCGTCGGGCATTTCAGCTTCCCCGCAGAAGAGCAGGCACTGGAGCACTTTCTGAGCGTGGCTTTCGGCGACGGTTTTCGTGGAGCCGACGAATTCGTCGGTTTCCGGTTCGTTCAGTTCGCGGCGGAGAGCTTTCTGGCGGGTGATGGCGCTGCGGAGGTCGTAGGCGGCCTCGGTGAGTCGGCTGTGCATGGCGACCTGGTGTTCGAGGGTCATGAGGGCGACAATGTCGCTGTCCGGGCGGAGGTATCGTGATGTGTTGAAGTGTCCGCTGAGGTCGGTGAGGTTCGCGCCTTTCTCCCGGTTGAGATCGACGCTGGAGCCGTGGACGGTGGCGGTGGCGTTGCCCATGTGGCGCGAGTCGCCGTGTTTTCCGGTGACGTACCAGCCGCCCCATCTGGATTCGAGCGGGCTGGTGTGATCGATGAGAGAGGTGCCTGCCTGGAGGAGGAGGCCGCCGTCGTGGTCGGTGAAGACCGAGCGGATCATGACGCCGGGGACATTATTCGTCATGCTGCCGCCGTGGCAGTTCATGCAGTTTTCCGGGCGGTCGAGGCGTGGGGTGGCGCGGTCGGGGCGGTCAGGGTTGAGGAAGTAGAAGATGGGGCCGAGGTGGGGGTCGATGCCTGAGAATTCGGCCATGCCGCCGGGGACCCAGCCCACGTAGCAGTCGTCGCTGAAGAACATGGCACGTGGGGTGGAGGGGCTGATGAGGTCTTTCTGGAGGCTGGTTTTGGAGAAGACGAGCACCTGGCTGGCTTCGGGGACGCCGAGGGCTGCGAGGATCTGGCGCATCATGGCCTTGGGATCCGATGGATCGATGGAGATGCGGCCGGCGCGGAAGTCGTCGTCCAGTTTGGTGCAGGGGTCGTGGAGAGGGGAGGAGAAGTAGTTGTGGGGTTCCTCCTCGTAATCGACCCGCTGGGCTGGGGAGGCGAGGGGGAGGGCGCAGCAGGCGAGGCAGAGGACGGAGGCGCGCAGATTCATAGGGAAAAGATACGGGGACTGGCGGGGTTGCCTGACGCCTGGATTTTGGCGAAGAGGGCGCAGATTTTGCGTCGGGGAAGGTCTGTGCATGGAAGGTGTGAATTCCATTTGCAAAGCCCGAGGCACCCGTTACGATCCGCCTCCCGCCGCTGGCCGTTTCCGGACAGAGGCTCAGCATATTCACCTGAAACACACACGCCGCCATGGGCTCTCTCAAAAAGAGACGGAAAACCAAGATCAACAAGCACAAGCGCAAGAAACGCATGCGGGCTAACCGCCACAAGAAGCGTCTGCGCTACAAGTCCTGAGGTGAATTCTGCGTGGTGCCGAGGCATCCGGAGATGAACAGACGGGACGAGCTTCCGAAGATTTCCGTGGCGGGCAGGTTGATCCTGCCCGCCTTTCTTTGTGGGTATGCCTGAGCTGGCGGAAGTGGCATGGTATGCGCGGCAGTGGGATGCCGGGCTGGGGCAGCGGGTGGTGGCGGTCCGGGTGCGGGAAGGGGCGCGGGTGTACCGTGGGGCTGATGCGCTGGTGCTGTCGAAGTCGCTGGTGGGGCGGGTTTATGAGGGGGTGGCCTTGCATGGGAAGCAGATGCTGTTCTGCTTTTCTGGTGGGGGCTGGCTGGGGGTCCATCTGGGGATGACGGGTGGGCTGGAGAGTGCGGGGCCGGGTGGTGGGGGTGGTCGGCATGATCATCTGGAAGTGGTCATGGAGCGGGTGGTTTTGATTTTCCGGGATCCGCGGATGTTTGGGAGGCTGATCTGGGAGGAGTCGGAGGGAGAGCCGGGCTGGTGGCGGGAATTGCCGCCGGGGGTACTGACGCGGGGGTTCCGGGTTGATTGTGTGGCTGAGGTACTGAGGCGGCGGTCGGGGACGCCGTTGAAGGCATTGCTGCTGGAGCAGGAATTCTTTCCGGGGATTGGGAATTGGATGGCGGATGAGATTCTCTGGAGGCTACGGCTGCCGCCTGCGGTTCCGGCTGGTGGGGTGGATGCGGGGTCCCTGCATCGGGAGGTGAGGGCGGTGGCGCGCGGGGCGATGCGCACGATTGGGCGGGACTGGAGTGATCCACCGGCTGGATGGCTGTTCCGGCATCGCTGGAGAGATGGCGGGACCTGTCCGCGCTGCGGGGCCGGGTTGGTGCGTGAAACGCTGCGGGGACGCACGGCGTGTCATTGTCCCGGGTGTCAGGCTGCGTGACAACCTGGGCTGGGGACGGCATGAAACTTGCCTCTTGCGGCGCGGGCTACCAATCCTCTACCTCAGATCATCATGACTGCCTCACTCTGGAAACGCTACTGTGAATCACTGATCCGCTACGAGGACCTTGGGGTGAGTCTGGACTGCAGCCGGATGAATCATGGTGAAGGCTATGTGCCGTCGATGGAGGTGTCCGCGGTGGCGGCCCTTGAGGCGATGCGGGCGCTGGAAGGCGGGGCGGTGGCCAATCCGGATGAGGGCCGCATGGTGGGGCATTACTGGCTGCGGACGCCCGGGCTGGCTCCGACCGGAGAGATCCGTGCCGAGATTGAGCGTGATGCGGCGGCGGCGCGGGAATTTGCGTTGGCGGTGCACGGGGGTCGGGTGGCTCCGCAGCGTGGTGGCCGGTTCCGGCGGCTGCTGGTGATTGGAATTGGCGGGTCGGCGCTGGGGCCGCAGCTGGTGGCAGACTGTCTGGTCGATGGCTGGAAGGCTCCGCTGCAGACGAGTTTCTTTGACAACACGGATCCTGACGGAATGCAGCGGGTGCTTGGGGGGATTGGTGGAGAGATTGCGCAGACGCTGACCGTGGTCATTTCGAAGAGCGGGGGAACGCCGGAGACCCGCAACGGGATGCTGGAGGCGAAGGCATTTTATGAGCGGCACGGGCTTGATTTCGCGGCGCATGCCGTGGCGGTCACGGGAACCGCGGCGGGTGGTATCCGGAGCCGGCTCGAACAGTATGCGCTGGAGCATGGCTGGCTGCGGATTTTTCCGATGACCGACTGGGTGGGGGGGCGGACTTCGGTGATGAGCACGGTGGGGCTGGTGCCGGCTGCGCTGCAGGGCGTGGACACCGAGCAGTTTCTGGCGGGTGCGGCGGCCATGGATGCGAAGACGCGGTCGTTGCCGCCCGCGCAGAATCTTTCCATGATGCTGGCGCTCATGTGGCATCATGCCACGGGAGGTCGCGGGGCGAAGGACATGGTGGTGCTCCCGTACAAGGACCGGCTCATTCTGCTGAGCCGGTATCTGCAGCAGCTCGTGATGGAGTCGCTTGGCAAGGAGCTGGATCTGGCCGGGAATACCGTGCACCAGGGCATTGCGGTCTATGGAAACAAGGGATCGACCGATCAGCATGCGTATGTGCAGCAGCTGCGGGATGGGGTGAACAATTTCTTTGCGGTGTTTCTGGAGGTCCGCGAGGGAGGCGGTGCGGATCTGCCGGTCGAGGTGGAGCCGGGGGTGACGAGTGCGGATTATCTGCAGGGATTTCTGCGCGGCACGCGGCAGGCGCTGCATGACAATGGCCGGGAGAGCCTGACTATCAGCATTGCGAGAGTCGATGCCTTCAGTCTGGGCATGCTCATTGCGGCATTCGAGCGCGCGGTGGGATTCTATGCGCAGCTGGTGGGGGTCAATGCCTATCATCAGCCCGGGGTGGAGGCAGGGAAGAAGGCTGCGGCGGAATTCCTTGAGCGGCTGCAGAAGGTGCGGGGGCAGCTGGGTGGGCTGGCGGTGACGGCCGACGAGGTGGCGCTGGCGGTTGGGATTGACCCTGAGGATGCCTACCATGCGCTTACGCATCTGGCGGCCAATGTGGGCGGGGTGGAGCGGGAGCCGGGAGGTCATCCCGCGGCTGACCGCTTCCGCAGCATTCAGGGCTGAACCGGGGCGGCGTATTCCGTGCGGTTGAAGTCGACGTATTCCTGGGAGAGGTCGCTGGTGTAGACCGTGTAGGTGGCCTCGCCGAGGTTGAGGTCGATGGTGACGCGGAATTCCGGTTTGGCGACGGCTTTGCGGAGGATATCGATGGGTGTGCCTGCCGCGATCCCGTTGCGGGTGGCGATGTGGCCATCGAAGTAGATTTCGATGAGTTCCTCCTGAATGCGGGCGCGGCTGTATCCTATGGCGTGCATGACGCGGCCCCAGTTGGGGTCGCCGCCGTTCCATGAGCATTTGACGAGGAGGGAATTGGCGACGGTTTCGGCGACTTTGCGGGCGTCCATGTGGGTGGCGGCTCCCTTGACGTGGATTTCGACGAATTTGGTGACGCGTTCGCCATCGGCGACGATCATGCGGGCGAGCTGGAGCATGAGCCATTCGAGGGCGCTGCGGAATGTTTCGTAGTGCTGGCCGGTGGTGCTGATGCGGCGGTTTCCGGCGCGGCCGCTGGCCATGACGATGACGGTGTCGTTGGTGCTGGTGTCGCCGTCGATGGTGATGCGGTTGAAGCTGTTCTGGACGCAGTCATTCACGCAGGTTTTGAGGAGGGCCTGGGAGATGGCGCAGTCGGTGGTGATGAAGCAGAGCATGGTGCCCATGCTGGGGCTGATCATGCCGGCTCCCTTGGCGATGCCGCCGATGCGGATGGTGTGCTGGCCGATGGTGACTTCGATGGCGATGGACTTCGGCCGGGTATCGCTGGTCATGATGGCCTCGGCTGCGGCGGCGGGGTGTGCGCGGCTCAGTCCGCGGGAGAGTTCCGGTATTTTCGGCGTGATGCGGTCCATGGGCATGGGGACGCCGATGATGCCGGTGGAGGCGACGAGGACCTGGGAGGGGCGCAGGCCGAGTTCGCGGGCGGTGAGGACGGCCATGGTTTTGGCGTCCTTCATGCCGACGGGTCCGGTGCAGGCGTTGGCGTTGCCGCTGTTGACGATGAAGGCGCGGACGTCGGCGGCGCGGAGGTGTGCCTGGCAGAGGCGGACCGGGGCGGCTTTCACCTTGTTGGTGGTGAAGGCTGCGGCGGTGCTGCAGGGCGAGTCTGCGTGGACGAGGGCGAGGTCGAGCCGCAGTTTGGTGGGGTTCTTGATGCCGCAGGCGACGGCGTGGGCGCGGAAACCTTCGGCGGCGCAGATGCCGCCATCGATGACGCGGAAGGGACTGGTTCTCGACTGCATGGGAGGCATGCGTTTAGAGGTGTGCTAGAGGGATTGCAAGCCTGCCGCCTCCGGAAATTGCTTAACTAGATTGAAGCACTGGACGGCCTGCGAGGCGGCTCCTTTCCAGAGATTGTCTTCGGCGCTCATGAGGATGAGGCGGCCGGTTCTGGTGTCGTGGGCCCAGCCGATGTCGATGAAATTGGTGCGGACGACATCCTTGGTATCGGGGCAGGCGTTGGGTCCGCGGAGCCGGACGAAGGGTGCGTGCTGGTAGGCGTCGTGGAGGGCAGCGGTCACGGAGGCTGCGGTGGTGCCTTCGGTTGGGGCGCAGTAGATGGTGGTGCAGATGCCTGCGGTGACGGGGATGAGGTGCGGGGTGAAGGTGATGCGGACGGTGGAGCCGGCTGCTTTGGAGAGTTCCTGTTCGACTTCGCTGAGGTGGCGGTGGCGTGGAACGCTGTAGGCGCGGACGCTTTCATTGCATTCGCAGAAGAGCAGGGGAATGGACTCCTTGCGGCCGGCGCCGGAGACGCCGCTCATGCTGAAGACGCAGATGCTCTGGGGCTGGATGAGGCGGCGCTGGAGGAGCGGGAGGAGGGGCAGCAGCATGCTGGTGGGGTAGCAGCCGGGAGCGGCGATGAGTCTGGCCGTGCGGATGGCCTCGGCATTGATTTCCGGGAGGCCGTAGACCGCCTCTGAGAGCAGGTGGGGTGCCGGATGGGGGTGGTCGTAGAATTCCTCGTAGGTGGCTGGGTCATCGAGACGGAAGTCGGCGCTCAGGTCGATGACGCGGAGGCCGCGCTCGAGGAGGGCGGGAGCGTACTCGTGGGCGACGCCGTGGGGGAGGGCGAGGAAGGCGGTATCGGCCCCGGTGGCGGCGATGGCATCGGGTTCTGGTGCGATGAAGGGGAGGCTGGCGGCGGGGCCGCTCTGAGCGAAGCGGGGGAAGATTTCGGAGAGCGGGCGGCCGGCGTACTGGCGGGAGGTGAGGCAGACGAGTTCGGCGCGGGGGTGGCGGAGGAGGATGCGCAGGAGTTCGATTCCGGAGTATCCGCTGGCTCCGAGGACGGCGACTTTGGCTGATGACATGATGGAGGGGACCGATGGGTTGGAGGGTTTGTGGAGCAAGCGGGTGGCTGGGAAGAAATCAGGAAGCGCGGGGCGGGGAGCTGCCGTTGCGTTTCTGCTCCGCCTCGCGGGCCTCCTTTTCGCGGGGGTTGCGGCGGAACGGGAGGGGGATGTGCTTTGCGTGCCAGTGGGGGTCGCTGAGGGTGCCGTCGGCCTGGTATTCGAAGAGTTTGCTGACTGGGAGGAGGATGAGGCCGGGAGCGCCGCGGAGGTTGACGCGGGCGTCGAAATCGACGTGGGAATTCACGAGGTCGGCGGTTCCGTCGACGGTGAGGCGGAAGGTGCGGGTGGCGGCTTCGAAGTCTGGGGTGGAGACCCTGCCTCGGGAGACGCGGAATGATGCGGTGGCCTTGCGGGCGACGCTGTAGGCGATGTTTTCGCCTGGGAGGAGCGCGTTGATGATGGTCGACAGGGGGCCGAGCAGAGGGAGAGCGAAGATATTGCCGTCTTCGAGAGAGGCGTTGCCTGAGCCCTCGATGGTATCGCCGGTGGAACCGGTCATCTGGTAGGACATGCGGCCGGTGAGCTTGCCGCCGGTTGAGTCGGGAGTATCGGTGAACATTCCGCGGACGCGGTTGTAGCTGACGCGTTCGATGGTGGCCGAGCCGGAGTGTCCTGGTTGGGACATGTCCGGGAAGTCGAGGTTGGCGGAGGCATTTCCCGAGAAGAGGCCGCCGGTGGCGGACAGGCGGAGGCGCGGTCCTTCGGCATTGAGGGTGCAGTCGATACCCGAGAAGGGGAAGGCGCGGCCGCCGAGAGTGACGAAGGTGGTGGTATCCGGGGCGAGGGTGCGGACGGTGAAGGTGTTGGCGGCCGTGTTGCCGGGGATGGTGCTGAAGGTGCCTGCGATGCGTGTGGGCATGGGGTCCGGGAAGCGGATCATGCGGAGGATTTCCGTATCCGGGAGGGTGCGGCCGGCGAGGTCGAGCGACAGCGAGGGGCCTTTCATGCGCAGCCAGCCGCTGGCGGCATTGAAGGACCAGCGTTCCCGTCCGATGGGGACAGAGAGGGCATCGGGCGACTGGACGCGGACCGTGAAATCGTGCCGGTCTGGTCCGGTCATGTCGAAGGTTCCTTCGGTTTCCGTGCGCGGCGGAGAGGAAAAGACATATTTTCCGACGGCAGGGACCGCTTTGGGGGCGAACATGGAGACGGCTTCCACTGGCATGACCGTGCAGGTGGCATTGCGGAGGAGGCAGAGTTTCTCGCGGAGGCGGAGTTCGGTCTGGCCGATGGAGATATCGCCTTTGGCGAGCCGGAAGACGGCATTCCGGGCGCTGATGAGGGGGTCGCTGCCGGTGCGCGCCGAGATTTCCGAGACGGTGAGCAGGCTCACGGGGACGCCGCGGAAACGGAAGTCGCGTACGCTGCCATGGCCTGCGAGGTTCCATGCGGCTGGGCTGGATGCGATGGAGGTGCTGCTGGCGGTGGCGGAGAGGGTGAGCTGAGCCGAGCGGCTGAATTCGCAGAGGGCGAGTTGCGGCTGGATGGCCGGGGAGTTCAGGAAGGGCAGGAGAATGCGGACGGGCAGCTGGCATTCCGCGATGGCGCGGGCGGAGCCGTCCTTGAGGAGGAACTGTCCGGAGAGGTGACCGGATTCGTGTTCCACTCTGACGTTGCGGAGGTAGGCGAAGCCGCCGCTGCGGGCGGCGAAGTCGGCGTGGATGGCGGCGTAGTTTTCGCCTTTCACGGTGCAGCTGCCGCTGGTGAACTGGCCGGTGACGTCGAGGGGGAGATCGGGCCATGTGAAGCTCCGGGCAGGGTCCCAGCGGCCGGAGACCTCGAATTTCGGGGGGTCGTGGAAGGCGACCTGATCGGGGAGTGCGATGTCCGGGGCGATGCCTTTGGCGAGGGCGACGAGGTCGGCGCTGCTGTCGATGGCGAAGGGGACCGGGCTGGTGGAGCCGGCTTTCCATGAAGCGGTGGCGTTGAGGGCACCGAAGCGGTCGCGCAGGTGGAGTCTGCGGATGTGGAGTTCGCCATCGCGGAACGAGGATTCGGCATCCAGTTCGAGGGCGCTGAAGTTGCCGCAGGTGAAGGGGCCTGAGCGGAGGGTGGCTTCGATGCGGAGGTTTTCCGGCTGGCTGAGCGGCCCATGAATTTCAATGTCTGCTTCTGCCTTGGGGAGGTCTGGCGGTGAGCCGGCCGGCAGTTGGAAGCGGTCGAGGACGTCGAGGACCCTGCTGACGGCGAGTCTGCGTTCACGGATGAGGCGGGCCTGGTCCTCCTTCCAGCGCTTTTCGGCTTCGCTGCCCGGTTCGGGGCGGCTGGTGGGTTCCGGCTGTTCGATGTCGCCGCGGGCGGTGAAGCGGATGCCGCTGATGATGCCATCGGCGCGGGGGATTTCGATCCGCCGGCCGTGGACGACGAGGCGGGCGTTGAAATTGCGGATGGTGAGCCATTCGCTGTCCGGGTTGTCCGGGGTGACGGGAAGGGAGACGTTGGCGTCGTCGAGGGTGACCGAGCGGAGGAAGTCGCGTCGGTCGACGAGTCTGGCGACATCGATATCGAGGCTGATGCGGTTGATGTCGACGAGGCGCTGGGAAGGGTTGAGGAGGTCGAAGATGCGGACATTCCGTGCCGTGAGGCCATCGACTGGGTCGAGGGTGAGGCGGCCGATTTCGGCGCGGAGTCCGAGTGGTTCGAGTTCGCGTTCGATGAGGGTGCGCCAGCGGCGGTTGAATCCGACGTCGTAGGCGTAGAGGGCGAAGGCCGCGAGGCCGCCGATGAGGAGGAGGGAGAGGTAGAGGCCGAGTCGGCCGCGGCGGATGCGCGGGCGCATGAGGTGGTTAGTGGCGCAGGGGTGGAAGGCTGCCAAGGGCGGAAGCGTTTCCGTGGGGCGGGGAATGCAAAGAAGGGGTGCGGCGGACCGTAAGGGAGCGGGATGGCAATTTCAGGTTATCGGATTCCGGGGGTACTGCTGACGGTGCTGGCGATGGTGCTGCTGGTGCGGATGGCTGCGGCCGACGAGCGTCTGGCTTTTTTCGAGTCGAAGGTGCGGCCGGTGCTGGCGGAGCATTGTTTCCGCTGTCATGGGCCTGAGAAGCAGAACAACGGGCTGCGGCTGGACCGGCGGGAGGGATGGGTGCGGGGCACTGACTATGGACCGGTGGTGAATCTGGACGATGTGGGGTCGAGCCGGGTACTCAAGGCGCTGCGCCATGAGGCGGGGGTGGAGGCGATGCCGCGCGAGGGGCAGAAGCTGTCCGGCGAGGCGGTGGCGGCGGTTGAGCAGTGGCTGCGGGACGGGATGCCGTGGCCTGAGGGTGGCAGCGAGGCGGTGCAGGAGGAAGCGTGGCGGCGGCACTGGGCGTTTCAGAAGGTGAAGATGCCTGCGGTTCCGGGGCCGGAGGAATTGCCGGACGAGCTGGCCGGCTGGCGCGGGCATCCGCTCGACCGTATGGTGGCGAAGCGCCTGCTGGCCGGGGGGATTCTGCCGTCGGGTGAGGCGTCGCGGTCTGTGCTGCTGAAGCGGGCGTCGGTGCTGCTGCATGGGGTGCCGCCGGGCTGGAAGGACGTTCAGGAATTTGTGGCGGATGGTGCGGAGGATGCGTGGGAGCGGCGGGTGGATGCGATGCTGGCGTCGCCGCGGTTTGGGGAGCGCTGGGCGCGGCACTGGATGGACATTGCGCGCTATGCGGACACGAAGGGCTATGTGTTTCAGGAGGAGCGGAGGTATGCCTATGCCTACACGTACCGCGACTGGCTGATCCGGGCCTTTAACGAGGACATGCCGTACGACCGCTTTCTGGAACTGCAGATTGCGGCCGACCGGCTGACACCGGCCGATCGGCCTGCCGACTTGGCGGCGATGGGATTTCTGACGCTTGGGCGGAGGTTTCTGAACAATCAGCACGACATCATCGATGACCGGCTGGACGTGGTTTTCCGTGGAACGCAGGCGCTCACGGTGGGTTGTGCGCGGTGTCACGATCACAAGTTCGATCCTGTGCCGATCAGTGATTACTATGCCCTGTACGGGGTCTTTGCGAACAGCGAGGAGCCCGCTGAGAAGCCTGCGATCGGGGCGGCGGAGCGGACACCTGAGCTGGAGGCATTCGAGAAGGGTGTGGCGGAGCGGCAGGCCAGAGAGCAGCAGTACCGCGAGGAGCGGCTGCGCGAGGTTTTCCAGCCGGGTGTGGCCGACAGGTATGCGGCGGCCGTGGAGGAGTCAGGGGAACGGGAAGGCCAGGAACTGCGGGAGTTTGCGCGTGGTCGTGACCTCAATCCCGTGGTGCTGGCGCGCTGGCGTGAGTGGGTTCGGTCCGGGGGGGCGGGCGAGCCGGCGGAGGCGGAGCCTCTGCGGTCGCTCACGGCAGCGGATCTGGAGTCCGGCTACAACCGGAAGCACCGGGAGGCCCTCAATGCGCTGCGTCAGGAGACTGAGAAATTCAAGGCGACGAGTCCGGCGGCACCGCCGCGTGCGATGGTGCTGGTGGACCGTGCGAAGGCCACCGAGCCGGTGGTGTTCATCCGGGGAAATCCGGGGCGTCCGGGGCCGCGGGTGGAGCGCCGCTTTCTCTCGTGTCTGAGTGAAGGCGAGCCGCAGCCGCTGACTGAGGGCAGTGGTCGGCTGCAGTTGGCGCGGGCCATTGCGTCGCGGGACAACCCGCTGACGGCGAGGGTTTTTGTGAATCGGGTCTGGGGGCGGCTGTTCGGGGTGCCGCTGGTGGATGCGGTGGGTGATTTCGGGGTGAGGACGGCTCCGCCGGTGCAGCCTGAGCTGCTGGACTGGGCGGCGGCGAGTTTCATGGAGCAGGGGTGGTCTCTGAAGAAGTTTCTGCGGAATGTACTGCTGTCGCGGGCGTGGCGGCAGGATTCGGTGGGGCGGGCCGATGCGGAGGCGCGCGATCCGGAGAACCGGCTGCACTGGCGTCAGAACCGTCAGCGTCTGGATTTCGAGGCACTGCGGGACAGTCTGGTCGAGGTGTGCGGTGGGTTGGACCCGGAGATGCATGGACGTTCCGTCGACCTGCTGGCGGAGCCGTACACGCACCGGCGGGCGGTCTATGGATTCATTGACCGCCAGAATCTGCCGGGAACGTTCCGGACTTTTGATTTTGCGGGGCCCGACAACACGGCTCCGCGGCGGTTTGAGACCACTGTGCCGCAGCAGTCGCTTTATCTGATGAACAATCCGTTTGTGCAGGCGCAGGCGCGGCGGGTGGTGGCGGCGGTGGATGCGGCGGGAGTGACTGATGCTCCCGGGCGGGTGCGGGAATTGTTCCGGAGGCTGCTGCAGCGTGAGCCGGATGGCGGGGAGATGCCGGTGCAGCTGGCGGCGGTGGCGTCCCTGCAGGGCGAGCCCCGGCAGAGCGGCACACGATGGCAGTATGGCCGGGGGCGCTGGGCGGGGGAATCGCTCGAGTTCATCCCCTTTTCCTGGCATGGCAGCGGGCGGTGGTCTGTTTCCGGGGATCTGCCCGACCCGGAAGCCGGCTGGGTGATGCTGCAGAGCGAGGGTGGTCATCCCGGGGCAGATGTGGCGGTGCGGCGCTGGAATGTGGCGGAGACTGGAAGGGTGAGGCTGAGCGGGAAAGTGGTTGTGAAGGCGAAGGAGAGCGATGGCGTCCGGGCGGTCATCAGGCATTCGCGTCTGGGCATTCTGTGGCAGGCGAAGGTGTCTGGGGGAGGGGAGGCGGAAGCCTCGGTGGCTTCGGTGGCGGTGGAGCCGGGAGACACCCTTGATTTTGCGGTGGACCGGCAGGGTCATGATCATTCCGACAGTTTTGGCTGGGCACCGCGGGTGGTGGATGAGGTCAGTGGGGTTGAACTCGCTGATGCGGCGCGTGATTTCGGCGGGCCTGGGCTGTCGGCGTGGGAGGCGTATGCGCAGGTGCTGCTGTGCACGAGCGAGTTTCTTTTTGCCGACTGAGCGAGCGAGGCGTTGACCGCGGGTGTGGGGCGTGGCAAGCGTTGGTGACATGCAGGCATTTCTTGTTGTGGCTGGTGTATGGCTGGCGGGCCATGGGCTCCGCACCTTTGAGGTTCCGCTGCTGCGTCGGGCGGGGGCGGTACTGTATCTGGCGGCGACGTACCTTGCGGGATTTCACGCCGGTGGCGGCTCCCCGTGGATGGGGGGGCTGGCGCTGGGAATGTGGTTTCTGCTGCCGTGGGTGGAGATTCTGCTGCGGGTGAGACCGCTGCGGTTGCCTGCGAAGCAGGTGCTGCGGTGTTGTGCGGCTCCGGCGGCGTCCGACTTTCCGGAGCTGGCTGCACTGACTGGCGAGGCGGAGGGCGAGGGTTTCGAGCGGGGGGACGATGTGGGCTGGGAGGCTGGGGGGATGCGGCAGTTCGTGCGGATTTTCTACCGGGAGAGTGACCGTCTGCAGTTGCTGGTATGTTATCAGGAGCAGGGTCCGGTGGCGGTGACGCATCTGAGCGTAACCAGCCGCTACGGGGATGGGCGGCAGTATGTGACGTCGGATTTTCCTTTTTCTGCGGCCATGAGACCGCGTCCGGAAGTGGTGGTGCGCCAGGTCGTGGAAGCTGCTTCGGTGAGGGAGCTGGTGGCTGGTCATGTGGCGTGGCTGGAGAGTGCGGAGGGGCGGTCGCAGCACGAGGCCGAGGTGATGGTGGTGGATGACCTTGCGGAGAAGATGTCCGGCGAACTGCAGGGTCAGTTCCGCTACAACGTCGAGACCGGGATTCTGCGGGAGGATGCGGATGGCAGCGTGAGGTACTCGTGGCGCGGTTTCTTTTTTCTGTGGACGCAGTACCTGCGGGACCTTGTCAGGTTGGCTTGAGGGTATCTTCTGGAGAAAATTCCCTTCATCATGAAGCACTCCGAGAGCACGAGGGAACGCAGGCCGGGCAAGGTGGCGTTGCCGGTGCCGGTGGCGTGGCTTGTGCTGCTGGGGATGGTGGCGATTGCCTGGTGGGTGGCGCTGGCGAATGGACGCGGCGTGCCGTTGGCGGCGTGGGAACGGTTTCGGGAGAGCCGGGCCAATGGGTTGGTTTATGACTGGAAGCAGGCAGTGGCACTGGGCACGTGGATGGCGGCGGTGGTGACGACGGTGACGGTGCTGGTGGCGGTGGTGACGATGCGGTGGTGGCTGGGCAGCGGGGTGATTCCGGGGGATGGGGTGCGCAGCGCAGGAAGCAGCCGGACGTTCCGGTTGCTGGTGCTGGGGGCCGTGCTGGCGGCCTTGCTGCTGAGGCTGCCGCTGGCGCGGGGCAGTCTGTGGTGGGATGAGCTGTGGAACGTGCGTTATGCGACGCTGGGTGAATGGCGGGAGTCGGGTGGTGGCGGCATGGAATTCCGGGAATGGCCGTGGTCCCGTGCGTTCTGGTATTATGGGAAGCCGACGAATCATGCGGTGCAGACGGTGCCATCGAAGCTGACCGAGCGTGGGTGGCGGCTGCTGCGCGGAGAGCCGGCTGGGGAGGTTCATGAAGTGGCCTTGCGGTTTCCGGTGCTGGCGTCTGGGCTGGGGGCGATTGCGCTGGTGGCGGTTCTTGGCAGGCGCTGGGGAGGTGAGCGGGCGGGGGTGGCGGCGGCCTGGGTCATGGCGCTGCATCCCTGGCTGCTGCGCTATGGGGTGGACGCGCGGTCGTACGGGATGACGATGCTGATTGTTCCGCTGCTGCTGCTGGCGGCGTGGGAGTCGTGGCGGGTTCCGGGTGGCGGAGCGTGGCGCTGGTGGCTGCTGCTGGGGCTGGCGATGTGTCTGCTGATGTGGTCGCATGCGCTGGCCCATGCGGCCATCTGTCTGGGGCTTTTCGGGGTTGGGCTGGCGGTGATCTGGCGGGTCAATCGGGACGTGGCGGTGAGGAAGCTGCTGATGGTGCGGCTGGTGGTCGTGGCGGCGCTGGCGGCGTGTGCGTTTCTCGTGTTGTTTCTGCCGTGTCTGCTGCAGGCGGTCTGCTGGCATGGACGCAATGCGGATGGGAATCTGCTGACGTGGGATTATGTGAGCCGGACAGTGGGAGCGGTGGCTTCCGGCGAAGAGCAGGCTGGGCACGTGGCAGTGCTGCTGTTTCTGCTGCCTGGGCTGGCGGGTCTGCTGGTGCGGGGGCGGATGGATCCGCTGGGGCGCGTGCTTGGTCTGGCCATCGTGGCGGGGGCCTGCCTGCTGATGGTGGTGACTGCGCTGACTGGAGGGTTCTTCTATCATCGGTTTGCGGTGGCCCTTGGTCCGGTGCTGGCGATGGGCTGGGGTGCGGTGATGGGATGGGTACGGCTGCCTCGCTGGGTGGTTCCGGTGGCGCTGCTGCTGCTGGGGCTGAGCTGGATTCCGCAGCTGCGGGTGCTGACGGGGCGGAGTTACTGTCCGTGGCGGGAGACAGCCGGGATTCTGCGGGCGGAGATGGAGCGGCCGGGTGTGCGGACGGTGGTGGCCGGCTACGGGCTGGGAGCGAATCTGCTGCAGTGTTATCTTCCGGAGGTGGTGGATCTGCGGGGACGGGCGCTGGCCGAGCTGATGGCCGATGCCCGGCGTGCGGGGAACCGCCTATGCATTGCGTGGGCGTATCAGGCCTTTCACGAGTCGCAGCAGCCTGCAGAGATGGCCGTGCTGCGGGATCCTCGTCAATTCCGGCTGCTGGCTGAACTGCCGGGCATTGAAGAGCCCTTTGACTGCCGGGTAGTGGAGTGGGTGGGTGGCCCTTGAGGGGGCGGGGAGGGCGCGTGGTGCGGGCTTTTGCATTTCTGCGGTCTGCGGGTAGGATTGGCGCGTTTCTTCATCTGTGAGCAAAACCCGGACGACATCGGCCCCGCAGGGTTCGTTTCTGACGCCATTTCTGGTGTTCGGGGGAATTGTGGGATTGTCAGTACTGTTTTTCTTTCTGCTGACCTTGCCCACGTGGCTGGAGCGGGGCCCGCGGGCTCCGTCGGGGGCGGATGGGGCGGCAACGGTTGCGGCGGCCGTGCCGAAGACGCTGGTGAATGGTGAAGGGAAGGCGGTTCCGAAGCCGCGCGGAGCCGGACCGGTGAAGAGGGCATATTTCCCCGATGCGGCGTCATTGCTGGGTGAATTCGGGCGTTTGCTGGCGGACGGTCGGGTGGAAGAAGGGATGCAGCTGGCCGGGGAAGCCGGGAAGAGTCCGGGCGCGGGATTTCTGCGTCATCTCCTTGGTGGAGCGGGGTACCGGGTGGCAGCGGAGGCCGAGCGCTGGCGGAAGACCGGCAGTGCGTCCGGGATGAGCCGTCACCAGCTGGTGCTTGTGCCTGGGGAGGCGGGCGTGCCCCCGCTCCTGGAATTTCCGGAGTTGGATCTGCGGCGAGAGGGTCAGGCCGGCTGGAGGATTCAGGGTTTCCGGATCGGTGCGCGGCTGGCCGCGGCCGGTGCCGAGCGACTGCGGGTGCGCAATGTGGTGCTTGATGGCGAGGCGCTGCGGATGGAGGCAGATGCGCTTGGGGCGGCGTCGGAGTTTCTGTCGTCGCTGATCGGCCGTGATTTCCGGCGGGCGCGTCAGCTGACCAGTCCCGGCAAGGTGGCGCACGAGAAGCTCGCGGGTCTGTGCATTGTCTTTGAGGAAGGCGGGTACCGGGCGGACACCGATCATCCGGTGACTGTGACCGCGGAGAATGGCGGGCGGGCGTGGGCCATCACGAAAGTGCGGCCTGCCGAGGGAGGTTCTGAAAGCGAGATCGGAATCGAGCTGCAGTGTCAGGCCGATGGGGCGTGGTTGGTCGAGTCGGTTGATTTCAGCCGACTGCTGGAAGCCTACGTGAAGGCCACGGGTGCCGGGACGGTGTTTTATGCGCCGATTGTGCGGTCGCCGTCTGGTGGGGAGAGCATTGTGATCTATTTTGAATTCGACCGCAGCGGGCTGCATCCCCGGGCGGTGCAGCAGCTGGAGATTGTGGCGGCGCTGCTGAAATCCGATCCTGCGCGGAAGCTGAGGATCACTGGTCATGCGGATGATGTGGGGGCGGACGAATACAATTACCGGCTTTCGCATGCGAGGGCGGCGGCGGTGCGGGAACGGTTGGCGCTACTCGGGGTTGCGGCGTCGCAGATTGAGACCATCGGATTCGGGGCGACTGCGCCGCTGGATCCGAACCGTCTGGATGATGGCGGGGACAATCCGGTGGGGCGATCGCGCAACCGACGCACTGAAATTCACCTCGACTTCTGACATGGATTACCGCCGGATTCTCACGGGCCTTCTTTTTCTGGGGCTGGCAGCCTGTGCACCGCGGAAGCGGTCTGCCGGGGGTGGCCTGGGTGCGGTGGAATCTCCGGCTGGGGCGGCGGTGCTGCGTCGGGTTCTTGAGGACTGCCCGCGGAAGAAGGATGCGCGGGGGCTGACGATTACGGTGGGGGAGAAGATGGAGCAGGCGTCACCGGAGTTTGAGAAGCTTTTTGATTCGCCGGAGCTGCCGGTGTTTCACTACCGTCGGCTGGTGGCTGGGGCCGCCGGGGGCAAGGTAAGGATTTTCGATGAAGCGACTGGGATTTCGCCGCTGATTCTGCAGATCAGCAGTGTGACGGTCCTGCAGGACGGACGGCGTGAGGCGGTGGCGGCGTGGTCGTGGCAGGAAGAAGCGGAGCGGCGGCGGTATGAAGTGGTGGAATTGCCTGGTGGTGGGTACGAGGTGAAGCCTTTGGAGGCGATTCCCGTTCCTCCGCGCAATGCAGATCAGCTGAGCCGTGAGACCAAAGGGACGCGCTGAGGAAGAGGTGCCGCTTGATGCCGGGAGGATCCCGGGTCTGCGGGCGGCGCTTGCTGGGTGGTATGAGCGGGAGGCGCGGGACTATCCATGGCGCCGGACACGTGATCCTTATGCGGTGCTGGTGTCCGAGGTGATGCTGCAGCAGACGAGGGTGGCGACGGTGCTGGGCCGGGGGTATTATGAACGGTGGATGGAGGAATTTCCGTCGGTGGTGGAACTCGCGGAGGCCCCGGAAGACCGGGTGCTGCGCCTTTGGGAGGGCCTTGGTTACTATGCGCGGGCGAGGAATCTGCAGAAGACCGCCGCCGCGGTGGTGCAGCGGCATGGTGGCGTATTTCCCTGCGATCCGGAAGCGGTGGCGGCTTTGCCGGGGATTGGACGGTATACAGCGGGGGCCTTGCTCAGCTTTGCGTTCGGGCAGGCCGCGCCGCTGGTTGACGGGAATGTGGCGCGGGTTTTTGCCCGGCTGTTCGGGTGGGATGGAGAAGTCAATGCGCCGGCAGGTCAGCGGCTACTCTGGGAATGGGCTGGGCGGCTCGTTGATCCGGATCGGCCGCGCGAGTGGAATGGGGGACTCATGGAGCTGGGGCAGCGGGTCTGCACGCCGCGGCGGCCGGGGTGCGGCGACTGTCCGCTGCGTGGGTTCTGTCTTTCGGCTGGACCAGCGGCGGAAGCACGACCGCGGCGGCGGTCGGCTCCGGAGACGAAACCGGTCACGGAGCATGCGGTTTTCGCCTGCCGGGACGGGCAGTTGCTGCTGGCGAGGGAGACAGGGACGCGGCGCCGGGGGCTGTGGCGGCTGCCGCTGCGCGGGGAGGAAGCGGTGACCAACCCTCCGCTGCCGTTGCTGCTGCGGGCCGTGCATGCGGTCACGTGCCACCGGATCACGTACTGTGTGTACGGGAATCCGCGGGCGTCTGCGGTGGATGGGGAAGAGTGGATTCCGCTGGGCGAGGTGGCGGATCTGCCGATGTCCGGGCCGGTGCGCCGTGTGGTCACCGGGCTTCTGGCGGGCCAGTCTCAGTGAGGTTCCACTTTGACTTTCCGTGGGGCGGCGGATAGCGTGCCGCGAACCAGTTAGGAAGAGTCACCCGGGCATGCAAGCTTCGCCGCAATTCGTTGGAATCGATTTAGGAACCACCACTACAGGCATGGCCTGGGTCCGGCCGGACGGCAGTCCGGAGATTGTACCGAATGCCGATGGAGGGAGGCTCACGCCATCGGTGGTGTATTTCGATCCGCACGAGGACATCCGGCTGGTGGGGGAAGCGGCCCGGGACAGTGGAGATGCGGAGCGGACCGTGCAGCTCATCAAGCGGCATATGGACGATCCGGATTTTTCGGTGACGGTCGGCGGGAGGCAGTGGACGGCTGCGGAGATTTCGGCTCTGATTCTGGCGAAGATGCAGCGTGATGGATCGCGCATGATTGGTCCGGTCCGGGATGTGGTGCTGACGGTTCCGGCGAATTTCAATGAACTGGCGCGGCGGGCGACGCTGGCAGCGGGCCGGATTGCCGGGCTGAACGTGGTGCGGTTGGTCAATGAACCGACGGCGGCGGCCCTTTATTATGCGCACGCACGGCAGCTGGAGGGCAGGATCATGGTGTACGATCTGGGAGGGGGGACTCTGGACATCACGATTCTGGAAGTGGACCGCGGGGGCATCCGGTGTCTCACGTCCGAGGGGGCGGGGCGGCTGGGGGGATCGGATTTCGACGAGCGGATTCTGGAGCTGATGGGCGAGGCCTATCAGCACGCTCATGGGGTGGGGTTATGGGACAGCGAGCTGGAGCGGCGGCGTGTGCTTCAGAGCGGGGAGGACCTCAAGAAGATGCTGTCCAAGCTGAGGCTGGCGAGCGAGACCGTGGGCAATTCTGCGGGAGGCATGGCGCGCATTGAGCTTTCGCGCGAGGATTTCGAGGTGGCGGTGAGCCGGTTGTTCACGAGGACGATTCTGCTGGTGGAGCAGGCATTGGATTCCGTGGGGCTGGCGGCGGCGGACATTGATCATGTGGCCCTTGTGGGTGGGGGAACGCGGATGCCGAGGGTGCGCACGATGCTGCAGGAGTACTTTGGAAAGGAACCCGTGAACTGCGGGAATGTGGACGAGTGTGTGGCGCTGGGGGCCGCGCTGTTTGCGAAGAAGGGAGCGGACGTCCAGGAGGTATGCAATCACAGCTACGGCACGCTGGCTCTCGTGGAGGACGCCGCCACCGGAAAGCAGACCTATGCGAATACGGTGGTGATTCCCAAGAATACGCCGATCCCGTGCGAGAAGAGTCAGACCTATGTGACGTCCGAGGACAACGAGGAGTCGATTGATGTGGAGATTACTCAGGGGGAAGACACCGACCCCCGGTATGTGGATGTCGTGGGGCGCATCTCGCTGAAGGTGCCGCGGAACCGTCCGGCTGGCTGCGAGGTGACGGTGACGTACCGCTATGATGAGAATCAGCGGGTGCATGCGCAGGTACTGGACGAGCGGTCCGGCAAGGTGACGGAGGTGGCGGTGACATACGAGGGCGTCGGCGTTCTGACCGACGAGCAGATCGAAAAGAGGCGGGAGCAGTTTGCGGGCATGCGGATTGAGTGAACTCATCAAGACTCTGAATTTTGCCATGATTGAATTTCTGAAACGACTTTTCCGGCCGCGCCGGGCGGCGGAGGTACGGCCGGTGGCGGATCGTGCCGGTGCGGCGGGAAACCGTGAAGCATCGGTGGCTGCGGATGCGCGCCGGGTGTGGGCGGAGCAGGCGTCCCGGCCGATCGATCCGAAGGCAGCGCCGGAGGATCTGTGCGGGATTACTCCGGGGATGAGCAGTGACGAGATTGCGCGGCGGCTGACCGATCTGCATCGGCGGCACAACCGGGCGGCGACCAGTCTGGATGCGCAGCTGCGTGCGGAATCCGACATCATGCTGGATGCGATTGCGGCGCTGCGGGAGAAGTATTTTCCGTGAGGGGATACCGTGAGGGGGCAGTTTCCCCGGCATCTACGATTGATTGCTCTGTGTTTACCGGATAAAGATGACGCAATTATGAAAGCTTCCCTCCTCCTTTCCGCTGGTCTGACGATGGCATTTCTGCCTCCGGTGCTGGCTCAGAAGACTGATCCGGTGCGTCCTGCGGGACCCAAGGCTCCGGCGGCGGAGGGGGCGGGCGATGCCTCGGCGGAGTCGAAGCTGGAGCCGGGGGCGGCTAGGCTGGACAAGCCTGATCCGGTTGTGGCTCCGGTGCCGGATGCGCAGAAGGTGAACCTGCCGGGTCTGGAGAAGCTGACGCCTGAGCAGCGGGCTGAAGTTGTGCGGGAGTTGTCGGAGGTGAGCAATTACGTCCGCGGGGTCCGGTGGCAGGAGGCCCTTGAGAAGCTGACCCTGGTGGAGAAGATCACGGGAGACTCCCATTTTGTGGAGAATCTGCGTGGAGCGGTCTACACGAGGATGCGGGATTTCAAGTCGGCCCGGGAGCATTTCCAGAAAGCGGCCACCCTTTCGGCGGGCGGCGGCACCGAGGCCTTTCATCCCCGGTTCAATCTGGCCGAAATTGATTTCGTGGAGAAGAAGTGGGAGGACGCGATTGTTTCCTTTTCGAAGCTGCTGGAGGACAAGACGCGTCCGGACAAGTCGAGCGATGCGCTCATGAAGTTCAAGATCATGGTCTGCGAATATCAGCTCAAGCGTGCCGAGAAGGCGCAGGCGATCGCGAAGACTTTTGATCAGTATGATGATGCGACACCGGCGTATTACTATGCGGAGGCCGTACGCTGTTTTGCGGATGACAGGAAGGAAGAGGCGACGGAGTGGCTGGAGTCCGCCCGTCGGATTTACCCGCCGGAAGTGACCGAGGTGTTCAATGATTCCCTTGTGGAGGTGGGTTGGCTGGAATCTCTTTCAACGCAGTAGGACGGCGGGCTCAGGCAGAGGAATCGGTCTGTGGAGACAGCAAGGTGGTTTCATGGAAGCCATGAATTCGCGGGTCTGGCGTCTGGCGGCGGACCGCGGGGGGACGTTTACTGACTGTGTGGCGGTCGATCCTGCTGGGCAGGTGCATCGCTGCAAGGTGCTGTCGTCGGGTGTGCTGCGGATGGTGGTGCGGGCGGTTGACGGTCAGGGTGGCTGCGAACTTGATGGACCGGCTGGATTCTGCCGGGATTTTTTCCGTGGCTGGAGTCTGCGGTGTACTGACGGCAGGGAATGGGGGGTGACTGGGAGCTGGGGAAATGCGGTGGAGTGGGACGGTGTTGGTGGGGTGCGGGTTGGGGATGTGGTGGAACTGCGGACCGGTGAGTTGGCCCCGGTGGTGGGGGCGCGGGTGCTGACGGGGACGCGGGTGGGGGAAGAGTTTCCGGAACTGGAGTTCCGGGTGGCGACGACGCTGGCGACCAATGCGCTTCTGGAGGGCACGTGGGAGCGTCCCGTCCTGTTCGTGACAGCGGGGTTTGGAGACATTCTGGAGATTGGGGATCAGCGGCGGGCCGATTTGTTTGCGCTCGGGCATTTCCGGGAAACTCCGCTGCATGGGGCGGTGGTCGAGGTGGCGGAGCGTCTTGGAGGCGGTGGTGGGGTGGTGGAGGCGCTCGATGCTGATGCGCTGGCGGGGCGGGTGCGGGAGCTGGTGGCGTCTGGGCATCGCACGGCGGCGGTGGCATTGCTGCACAGCGATCTGAATCCGGAGCATGAACGGCAGGTGCGGGAGGTACTGCGCGGGGAAGGTTTCCGGACAATTTCGCTGAGCAGTGAACTGGCTCCGGTGATGCGCTATCTGCCGCGGGTGCAGACGGCGGTGATCAATGCGGCGCTTGCTCCGGTGGTGGAGGCGTTTGCGTCGGGGATCCGGTTGGCCATGGGGGATCGGGTGGAACTGCTGTTCGTGACGAGTGCCGGGGGGTTGGTACGGGCAGAGGAATTCCGGGCCTGTGACAGCCTTCTGAGTGGTCCGGCTGGTGGAGTGTCCGGTTGTGCGATGGTGGCGGAGTCCTGCGGAGAGAAGGCGGTGCTGACCTTGGACATGGGGGGGACCAGCACGGATGTGGCGAGGCATGAGGGTTTGCCGAGGTATCAGTTTGAGCAGCGCGTGGGCCGGAACGTGGTGCTGGCTCCTGCGCTGGCGATTGAGACGGTGGCGGCGGGTGGGGGATCGGTTTGCCGGGTTACGGCGGAGGGACTGACGGTGGGACCGGGGAGTGCGGGGGCGGATCCGGGACCGGCCTGCTATGGAAAAGGCGGACCGCTCACGCTGACGGATGTGAACCTGCTGCTGGGGCGGCTTGATCCGGCGCGGGCCGGGATTCCGCTGCAGGAGGAAGCGGCGAGGCGCAGGCTGGCGGAATTCCGTGCTGAGATGGCGGCGCAGGGTTTGCCGGGAGCGGAGACCGACCGGCAGCTGCTGACAGGTTTGCTGGAGATTGCGGTGGCGAGGATGGCCGAGGCCGTGAGGCGGATTTCGGTGCGGGACGGGTGTGATCCTGCGGGCTATGCGCTTGTGGCCTTTGGGGGAGCCGGTCCGCAGCATGCCTGTGCGGTGGCCCGGCAGCTGGGCATCCGGCGGATCCTTGTTTCGCCGCATGCCGGGCTGCTGAGTGCTTGGGGGGCACTGTGGGCGTCGCGCGAGGCGTTTGCAGTGCGTCAGGTGCTGCGTCCGCTTGATGATGTGCTCGGCTTGGTTGACGGCTGGGCCGGGGAATTGGGGCGGGAAGCCCTTGAGCGGCTGGGAAGGCCGGGTGTGGTGGGTCGGTGTCTTGCGGAACTGCGGCTGATGGGGCAGGGTGCTGGATTGCTTGTGGAGATGGTAGGTGCGCGGAGCTGCCGCGATCGCTTTGCGGAGGAATATGAGAGGCTCTACGGGACTGGTTTGCCAGCGGGACGGAGCATTGAACTGGTGAGTCTGCGGTCGGTTGCGCGCGAGGAGAGGGCACCGCTGGCTGCGGAGGCATTCCGGGAGGGCGATGAATCAGTGGAGGGACCGTGCCTTGTGCAGGATGGTTTCAGCACGCTTGTGGTGGAGCCGGGTTGGCGGGCGGTGCGTGGTTCCGGTGGGGCGTGGCGGCTCGACTGGACCGGGCGGGAAGAGATCCACGGGCGGCGCGCGGAGGCAGTCGAGGCCGAGCTTTTCCGGGCCCGGTTTCAGGGCATGGCGGACGCCATGGGAGAACTGCTGAAGCGTACGGCGGTGTCGGCCAATGTGAAGGAGCGGCTCGATTATTCCTGTGCCCTGCTCGACCCCGCAGGGAATCTTGTGGTGAACGCCCCGCACATCCCTGTGCATCTGGGGGCGCTGGGGGAATGTGTACGGCGCACGGCTGCAAGGCTTGGTCCACAGCCTGGTGATCTCTGGGTGACCAACGATCCTGCCTTCGGGGGATCGCATCTTCCTGACGTGACGGTGATCTGTCCGGTTTTTGCGGCTGGGGGGGAACTGGCGGGATATGTGGCCAACCGGGCCCATCACGCGGAAATCGGCGGGATGACACCGGGTTCGATGCCTCCGGCGGCGCGCTGTCTTGCCGAGGAGGGGGTGGTGCTGGCGCCGCAGCGGCTGGACTGGGGAAAGGTCGAGGCAGCACTGCGGGGGCATGCGTGGCCGAGCCGCGCGGTGGCGGACAATCTGGCGGATCTGCGGGCGCAGGTGGCGTCGGTGCGCCATGGGGCTGCAGCGCTCGGGGAATTGTGTGCACGGCATGGAGTGGCAAAGGTCGGCAGCCAGATGCACCATGTGACGCGTATGGCAGCCGGGGCGATGGCGCGGCGGTTGGCTGGGCTCCCTGATGGCAGCTGCTGGCAGGCTGGCGATGTGATGGATGACGGGACGCCGCTGCGGGTGAGGATGGAGCTTGCGGGCGGGAGGCTGCGCATTGATTTCACCGGGAGCGGCGGGGTGCATGCGGGCAACCGGAATGCGACCCCGGCCATTGTCCGCAGTGCGGTACTCTATGTGCTGAGACTGTGGATCGGGGAGCCGCTGCCGCTCAATGAAGGCCTGCTGGAGCCGGTCGATCTGGAACTGCCGGTGGGTTTGCTCAACCCGCCCTTTGCCGGGGATCCGGAGTCATCGCCGGCCGTGGTGGGAGGCAATGTCGAGACGAGCCAGCGGGTGGTGGAACTGCTGGTGCGGGCGCTGGGGCTGGAAGCGGCGAGTCAGGGAACCATGAACAACGTGATCTTCGGCGCGTCGTCGTGGGGGCACTATGAGACCATCTGCGGGGGCAGCGGGGCGGGGCGGGGGTACCATGGGCTTTCCGGGATCCATACTCACATGACGAACACGGCGATTACCGATACGGAGGTTCTGGAGCGCCGGTTTCCTGTGCGCATCCGGGAGTTCCGGCTGCGCTGCGGGTCGGGTGGGCGGGGTGCGTGGGTCGGCGGCGACGGAGTGCGGAGGGTCTGGGAGTTCCTCGAGCCGGTGACGGTTTCGCTTCTCACCGAGCACCGCGTGTCGGGTCCCCCTGGCCAAGGCGGGGGTGAGTGCGGGCTGCCTGGGCGGCAGTGGATCCGGCGGGGTGATGGGCGCGAAGAACCGCTGGGGTCGACGGTGTGCTGCGAGGCAGGTTCGGGAGATGTGCTGGTGATGGAGACTCCCGGAGGCGGAGGGTGGGGTGATGGTGCCGGGCCGGGCGGGTCGTGAATGTCAGCGCGGGGATGATTCCGGGGGCGACGGTCCAGATTGCTGCGCAGGGTCGGTGCTTTGCGGTAGCGTGCGCTTCTTTGCTTCGGCGAGGCAGTAATTGACTTTTGCCTTGAGTTCCCACCGGTCGATCGTGCCTTCCGGGTAGCGGTGCATGGCGGCGAGAAAATGGGGAAGGGCCTCGGCGGGACGGCCCGTGAAGACGAGGTGGTCGCCGTACTTGTGATGCACCTCGCGCGAGCCATTGCCCCAGCGGAGGGCCTGCTGGAACCATGATTCGGCTTCGTCATAGCGCTGGAGGGCGTCGCACGAGCGCCCGAGCCAGAGGGCCATGTTGGGATGGGGTGGGTAAAGGCGGATGCCGTTTTCGAGGTGCCCGATGGCTTTCTCGGTGAAGGCGCGGCTGACCGGTGGCATTTCGTCGGCAGCTTTGAGGTCGCAGATTGCCCAGTAGAGGTGGGTGATGGGGTCTTCCGGGTTGGCATCGGCGGACTTGGCAAAGCCGGCGGCGGCGCGGAGGTAGCCATCGAGGGACTCCGCGTTCGAGAATTCGGTGAGGGCGCGGCGGAAGTGCCAGTCGCCTGCGGCCATGCGCGGTGTGGCTGCGAGCATGAGGGTGGCTGCGGCGGCTGAGATAACGAGGGCGACGCCGGCCGTGAGGCGGGATGGACTGACGGTGACTGGGGAGCTGTGGAGGCGGCGGGAATCTGGTTCGCCGGGGTTTGCGAGCATGCCGAGGAGCATGCCTGCGGTGAGGACATTGACACCGACGTGCATGTGGAAATCGCCGGCGCAGTGGAGGGCGAAGGCACAGAGTCCTGCGGTGATGCCGATGGAGAGCGGACCGCGGTAGTCGGGGAAGAGGGTGCGCCCGCCTGCCGGGTCATCGCTCTGGCTGAGCGCGAAGGTGAGCCCTCGCCATGTGTGCGTGAAGAGGACGGCGATGGTGAGCAGGAGGCCGATGAGGCCGTAGTCGGCGAGCACCTGGAGCCAGTCATTGTGGGCGAAGACGGCATCGATGTCGACTTCGTTCCAGAATGTCCAGTCGGTGCGCAGGTCGCGGAAGCTGCGTTCGTAGTATTCGTAGGAGCGGGCTCCGGTGCCTGTGATGGGGCTGAGTTGCCATTGTTCGATGGCGCGCTGCCACATGCCGGTGCGGCCATTGAGATTGGCGAAGACCCGGCCTTCGCCGAACTTGTCTTCGAGGGCGCGGGAGGCGAGGTAGCCTGCGGCGGCGAGGAGGGCGATGAAGCCGGCGAGGACGGGGGATCCGGCGCGGCGGTTGGCGGGGTGGCTTCCGGCGCGGTTTCCGGCACGGATGACTGCGAGGGTGCCGCCTAGCACGAGCAGACCGAGGCCGAAGGCGAGGCCGCCTCGGCTGGTGGAGAGGGCGATGCCGGCGACGGCGGCGGCGAACACGAGGGCGCAGACGAGCCGGACGAAGCTGTGCATGCCCCTGTAGAGGGCAAGGGCGAGGAGGGGGAAGGCGGTCAGTTCGAGGAAGCCGCAGAGGTGATTGGAACTGGGGAAGAGGCCGCCGAAGACAGCGTCGACGACCGGGCGCTTGAGGCCGAGAAGCCAGAGGGGATTGGCCGAAGGGTGACCGGAGAGCTGGTAGAGTCCGGTGCCGAGGTTGAGCAGGATGAGGGCTCCCCAAACGCCGAGGATGGCGAAGCGCTGGGTGGGTCGGGTGAAGCGCGTGGCCATGAGCCCGTAGCCGATGGCTCCGGTGCCTGCGAAGAAGAGATCCTGAAGGGCGAGGGAGCGGACGTCGGACGTGAGGGCCCGGAACGTGATCCACCCTGTGAAGAGCAGGAAGGCGGTGGCGGGAATGATGGCGAGTTGGCCGGTGCTGTGCTGCCGGACGGTGAGGACGGCGGCGATGGCAGCGGTCCAGATGAGCGGGGCGGCGAGCCACATGGGAGCCATGACGGTCCATGTTCCGAAGATTCCTGCGAGCAGGACGCCGGAAAGGAAGAGGAAGAAGACAAGCGATTCGAGGACCCGCATGGAGCGACGATAGTGGAGGGACGAGGCTGGGGCAAGCCGCACCGGGGGCAGGGATGAGGATTTGACAAGGAAGGGGGGGCGGAACACTGAAGGGAACGGGCATGCGCATTCTCGACCGATATCTGAGCCGTCAGGTGCTCTTCTCCACGCTCTTTGCCGTGGTGGTGCTCAGTGTGGTTCTGGTGCTGGGGCAGATCTTCAAGAAGCTGCTGGATCTGCTGGTGAGCGGCATTCTTTCGCCTTCGGCTGTGCTGCGGTTTGTGGGGTATGCCTTTCCGTGGTCGCTGAGCTACACGGTGCCATGGGGGGTGCTGACGGCTGTGCTGCTGACCTTCGGGCGTCTTTCGGCGGACAATGAACTGATTTCGATGCGGATGGCGGGGCTGAGTCTGCGGCGGATCTGTCTGCCGGTGTTTCTGGTGGCTGGGTTGCTGTCTGCTTTCTGTCTGTGGATCAACACGACGGTGGCCCCGCATGCGTACACCGAGAGCCGGAGGCTTACCCAGCGGGCGGCTCTCGAGGATCCGTCCTCGCTTTTTACGCCCGGGGTGCCGATCACCACGATTCCCGGCTATCTGATTTACGCGGAGCAGAGGGAGGGGAAAGTGCTTGAGAACGTGCAGTTGTTTTCGCTGAGCGGCGAACGGGCCGACATCACGAGGTCGCGTCCGGGGAGTGTGACGGTGGCACGGCGGGCTGAGCTGGACGACCGGGATCTGAAGGAGCGGCGGGCCCTTGGTCTGGCGATGGATGGGGCCTTTGTGGTGAGCCGGCGCTGGCCGCGGAGTCTGACCGACGAGGACCGGGCGGCGATGAAGCCGGAAGAGATCGAGGCGTGGGAACTGCGGGCGGAGGAAGCGCTGCGGCGGGTGCCGGATGTTTCCGAAGTGCAGACTGGGTCGTCGCCGATTTCGGTGCCGCTGACGAGGCTTTTTGAGCGGTCCGAGCGGATTCGGGTGGATGGGATTGCGATGAAGGATCTGTGGCTGGGGATCCGGGACCCCGGGGCGCTGGCGGGGCGCCTGGGAGTGGCCGTGATTCCGTCGCGGACCGAGATTCTCACTGAGTTCAACCGGCGGCTGAGCTTTTCGCTGGCCTGTCTGGTGCTGGCTCTGGTGGGGGTGCCGTTCGGGATTACGGCGCAGCGGCGGGAGACTTCGTCGGGTTTTGTGCTGAGTCTGGTGGTGGGGATCAGTTATTTCACGCTGATCATGCTGGGGGAACTGTGGAAGGACAAGGCCGACAAGCTGCCGCATCTCTGGGTATGGCTTCCGAATGTGGTTTTCGGGGGACTGGGCCTGGTGATGTTTCTCCGGCTGCAGCGCCGCTGAAACGCAGAGACGTGGCTTGCATCGGGAGGCATGTCGATGCAAGATCGGGCATGGTCCGGTTTTCTTCCCTGCAGGCTCTCCGATCGTTCCCTGTGCTGCGTCGCGTGCTGGTGGTTCCCATGCTGCCGCTGGCTTCGCTGCTGCTGGTTTCCTGTGCTGGCATGTATGGTCCGCCCGTTCCCGGGCCCCAGCCGTTCCCGCAGCCGCAGCCTCCCCGGTTTGGGTATGGCGGCGTGCAGAGTCCGAACAACGTGCCGCCTCCGGTGGTGACTCCGGGTCCCCGCAGCAATCCTCCTCAGGGGAATTCCGGGGGATATTCCGGTGGGAATGCGGGCACTCCTGTCAGGAAGAAGCCGCCGGTGGTGATCAAGCGTGATCCCAATGACACCATTGTGGATCTGACGCCACCGGAGCCGGCTCCGACCCCACCGCCTGCGGTGCTGGAGAAGATCGAGCCGAAGCCTGCGCCGGTACCGGAGGTAAAGCCGACCGTGGAGCCTGCCCCGGTGGTTCCGGAGCGGAAGCCGGCTCCGGCTCCCAAGCCGGTGGCGCGGGAGGATCTTCCGTACGGAATTCCTGCGGTCACCAAGCCCGGCTGTGTCTACAGTCCCTATCACACGACTGGGCTGGTTGATGTCGAGGGATTTGCGCGTGGGAAGAAGGTGGAGTGTCCGTACACGGGCAAATTCTTCCGGGTTCCCTGAAGGATGAACCGGCTGCCTTGCTGCTCCGGGTGATGGCCTGCGGTGGCGGTGGCGACTGATCTGATGGGATCGTCTGAATTTTCCGGAAAGACGCTGGCGGTCTGCGGGCCCGGTCTGCTGGGCGGGTCTGTGCTCATGGAGGCGCGCCGTCTGGGTTTCCGGGAAAGCCGTGCGTGGTCGCGTCGTCCCGAGGGGGTGGCGGCGGTGCGGGCGTCTGGTCTGGTGGATCATGCATCGGATGATGTGGGCGCAGTGGTGCGTGGTGCTGATGTGGTGGTGCTGAGTGTACCGGTTGAGGCGATGCCCCGGCTGGCGGAGGAGATGGTTCCGGTGCTGAGGGGGACGGGGGTGGTGGTGACGGATGTGGGCAGTGTGAAGGGCTGGGTTGAGGAGCGGGTGGCTCCGGTGTTGGCGGCGGCGGGCATTTCCTTTGTGGGGGCGCATCCCATGGCGGGCTCCGAGAAGGGAGGGCTGGGGGAAGCGCGGTGCGGACTTTTTGCGGGGGCGGCCTGCATTGTGACGCCGCGGGATGAGGATTCTGCGGCGGCTGGGCTGGTGCGGCGATTCTGGGAAGCGATGGGTTGCCGGGTGACGGCGATGACGGCTGGGGAGCACGACCGGACGGTGGCGAGGGTATCTCATTTGCCGCATGCGGCTGCTGTGCTGGCGGCGCTGACGGCTTTGGGGCCGGATTCTGCGGTGGGTCGCTTTGCGGCTGGAGGTTTGCGGGACACGACGCGGGTGGCTTCCGGGGATCCTTCGATGTGGCGGGGCATTCTTGTGACGAACCGGGAAGCGATGATGCCTGTGCTGGCGGAATTCCGGGCGCAGACCGATCGGCTCATGGGATTGCTGGAGCGGGGCGATGGCGAGGCTCTGCAGGCCCTGCTGGAGGAAGCGAAGCGGCTTCGCGAGACCCGGTATTCCTGAGATCCGGGAGAAATTCAAAGTCATGCCGCCGATTCGCGTCCAGATGGCCCGTCCGATTGCGGTCGAGCTGAGTGTGCCTGGGGACCGGAGCATTTCGCATCGCGCCCTGCTGCTGGCGGCGCTGTCGAATGGTCCTTGTGAGCTGCGGGGATTTGTGCCTTCGCCGGAGTGTCTGGCGGCGGTGGAGGCGTGCCGTGGCTTCGGGGTTCCGGTGGAGATGTCGGGTGGAGGTGACGGCGGGCGGGGGCCGGTGCGGTTGCTGGTGCGCGGGGTGGGCCACGGGGTGGGCCGCGGGGTGGTGGAGCCGGTGGATCCGATTGACTGCGGGAGCTTTGCGACGCCGCTGGCGCTGCTCATGGGAATGGCTGCCGGATTTCCCTTCCGGACGCGGTTTCTGGCGGACAGCCGGGTGGCGGAAGGGGTGCAGCCGGTGGTTGAGCTGCTGCAGTCGATGGGGGTCCGGGTTCTGGCGAGTGGACCGGTGGGAGCGAGGATGTATACGGTGGATGGCTCGCGCGGACTGAGGGCGGTCCGTGGTCCTCTGCCGGTTCTCAGTTCGCGGGTGAAGGGGGCGGGCTTGTTTGCGGGGATGTCCGCCGGCAGCGGCCGGACGACACTTGTGGAACCGGTGCGGACGCGGGACCATACCGAGCGCATGATGCAGTATTTTCTGGTGAAGACCCTGCGGAGCGGGAATGCGATTTCGATTCATGGGGGTCAGGTGCCGGAGTCGCGGGATTTTCCGATTCCCGGAGACATCGGCAGTGCGGCGGTCTGGATTGTGGCGGCGGCGATGCAGCCGGGGGCGGATCTGGTGGTGCGGGAAGTGGGGCTCAATGAATCGCGCACGGTTTTTCTGCGGATTCTCGTGAGGATGGCGGCGCAGATCGGGGAATCCGTGAAGGAGTGGCGGTTTGGAGAGCCATGGGGTCATGTGACCGTGCATGGGATGCCGCTGCGGTCCGTGCGGGTAACGGCGGAGGAGAGTACCCTGGTGGCCGATGAACTGCCGGTGCTGGCGGCGGCGGCTGCGGTGGCGGACGGGGAGAGCTGCTTTGCGGTGGAGGCGGGGTCGGTCGCGGCGCGGCTCATGGCGGCGGCGGCGGCCAATCTGGAGCGGATGGGAGTGGAGGTGCGGCACATGGGTTCAGCCTGGCACATCATGGGCAATGGTTTCCGCGGGCCTCTGCGGGGTGCGCTGCTCAGTGCGGGGGGAGACCATCGGCTGGCGCTGGGGGCGGTGGCTGCTGGCCTCGTGGCGGATGGCGAGAGCGAGATCGAGCATGCCGATGTGGTGGAGGATGTTTATCCCGGGTTTTCTGCCATGCTGGCAAAGTTTCAGACCCGGGAGATTTCGATGGGTATCGAGCCGCGGGTGGCGTTTCCGCGCCGGGAGATTCCGGTTGCCGGATCGGGATCGGGATCTAGCATCGCAACCTAATGAGGCTGATGGGTTCCTGCCCGGGGCTCAGGGGCCGGGGAACGCATCGCTGACCACTCTGGAACACAATCTGCGCATGGCTGAAACCGACATATCCGGATACCGCTTCGATGATGCGGCCTGCAATTGTGCTCATGACTATCTTCTGACTACGATTGAGGGAGTGCTCCGGGAGATTGATCCGCAGCCGAGGCGGGCCTTTGATCTGGGGTGCGGGAATGGATCCGTGGCTGACTGGCTGCGGAAGAAGGGTTATGCCGTGGCAGGGGTGGATCCGTCCACGTCGGGGATTGCCGAGGCGAACCGTGCGTATCCTGATCTGGATCTGAGGGTGGGGTCGGCGTACGATCCGCTTCATGAGACCTTTGGCCGCTATCCTCTCGTGGTCAGTCTCGAGGTCGTGGAGCACGTCTATGCGCCGCGGGATTTTGCCCGGTGTGTGCGTGACCTGCTGGAGCCCGGTGGGCATGCACTGATTTCGACGCCGTATCATGGGTATCTGAAGAACCTGCTGCTGGCGCTGACGGGCGGGATGGACCGGCATTTCACGGCCCTGTGGGATCACGGGCACATCAAGTTCTGGTCACCGGCGACGATCACGCAATTGCTGGGCGAGGTTGGGCTGTCGGTGCTGAGGGTGCACCGGGTGGGGCGGTTGGCTCCTCTGGCGAAGTCGATGCTGGTGGTGGCGCGACGGGATTCCTGATGAGCGGCCGCCGCTGTCATTTCCGCTGCTGGAGGCGGAGGGCGGCGAGGGCGAGGGATGTGGAGAGGACGAGGAGGCAGACCGCGAGGGCATTGATTTCCGGGGTGAAGCTTTTCCGGATCATGCTGGCGGTTTCGATGGGGACGGTACTGGAGCCCGGGCCGGCGAGGACGTTGCTGATGACGTATTCGTCGAGGGAGACACCGAAGGAAAGCAGGGCGGCCCCGGCGATGGAGGGCCAGAGGTGAGGGAAGAGAATGTGCTGGAACGTGGCCCATGGAGAGGCACCGAGGTCGCGTGCGGCATCGGTCAGGTTCCAGTCGAAGCGCTGGAGGCGTGATGAGACGAGGAGAAAGGTGTAGGCGATGGCGAGCAGGCTGTGACCGAGAATCATGGGCGGGAGGCCCGGGGCCATGGAAAAGAGGGTGACGCACCAGAGTTTGAGGGAGAGGGCGGCGACGATGTCCGGGGCCATGAGGGGCAGAGTGAGCGTGGCGGCGACCGTGTGGCGGGAGCGGTGCAGGCGGGCGTGGCCGATGGCGGCGGGGATGCCGAGGAGGAGACCGATGGCCGTGGCGGCTGCGGCGATGATGGCGCTGTTTTCGGCGGCGCGGAGGAGGCGGCCGTTCCCGGCCAGCTGCAGGTACCACTGGAAGGTGAAACCGCCCCATTTCAGGGCTGACGGGCTGCGGCTGAAGCTGAACGCGATGAGGGTGAGAACCGGGAGGAGGAGAAAGGCGGCCGAGATGGCCCCGTGGAGGTGCAGCCACCATGGCAGGGAGCGGGGTAGCCCTGTGGTGCGTTCCTTCATGCGTCGGAGGAGCGCTGAAGTTTCCGGATGATGAGGAGGCCGGACATGAGGAGGGTCATGACGAGTACCGAGAGGGCCGCACCGCCGGGCCAGTCGAGATTCTGTCCGGCGAAGCGGTGGTAGATCATGGTGCCCGCGAGGAGGTCGCGTGAGCCGCCGAGGAGGTCGGGGATCACGAAAGTGCCGGCCGCCTGGATGAAGACGAGGGTGGAGCCGGCCGCGATGCCTGGGCGGATGAGGGGCAGGACGATGTGGAGGAAGGTCTGGCGCGGCGAAGCACCGAGGTCCGCGGCGGCCTCGAGAAGCCGGCCATCGAGTTTCTGGAGCGAATTCACGAGCGGCCAGACCATGAACGGCAGAAAGTAATGAATCATGCCGATGAGGCTGGCGGTGGGAGTGTAGAGCCACTGGCCGGAGGCTGGGGTGATGCCGAGGGCACTGGAGAGTTTTCCGAGGATGCCGTCGCGGCTGAGGAGGCCCATCCATGAATAGACGAGGACGAGGGAATTGGCGGCGAGGGGCAGCATGACGAGCCCGAGCAGGAGGTTGGCTTTGCGGCTGGGGAGCCGGGTGATGAGCCATGCGAGGGGAGCGCCGGTCAGGATCGTCCCGGCCGTGGTGGCGGCGGCGAGGGTAAGTGTGCGGAAGATGACGCGGAGCACGGGAGGTGATGTCAGTTCCTGCCATGCGTTGGTGGAAAACGACCATGTGATGGGCTGGCCGCGGGTGCTCAGGGACGCCGCGGCTACGAGGAGGAGCGGCCCGGCGAACCAGAGGGCGAGCCATGCGAGGGCTGGCAGGGCGAGGGTGCGTGGCTTCACTGCGGGGGCGGTGGAGGAAGAGGCCAGAGAAAATCCGGGCGGCACCATGGAGTGACCCTTGATCCCTCGGGAGGCGGGGGCCGGTGAGCATCTGCGGAGGCGGAGAGAACTGTGCCTGACGGAAGGCGGAGCTGGACCTGATGCGAGGGGCCCCGGAATGCGGATTGGGCGACGGTGGCCTCCGGGAAAGCGGTGGATCCGGGTTCCGGAGCATCGAGGAAGCGCACGTGTTCCGGCCGCAGCAGGATGGCGGTGGACGATCCCGGGAAGTCTCCCGCGGGAATGCGGGCCGTCATTCCCTCGGTGGAGACGGTCCATGCCTCTGGGGATCGTTCGAGGATGGTGCCCGTGAGGAGATTGCTTTCACCGAGAAAGCCGGCCACGAATGGCGAGGTCGGCCGGTGGTAGAGTTCCGCAGGGGTGCCAGTCTGGAGAATGGTGCCCCTGTCCATGATGCAAAGCCGGTCCGACAGGCTGAGGGCTTCCTCCTGATCGTGGGTGACGTGTACGAAAGTGAGGCCGAGGGATTGCTGGAGATTGCGGAGTTCCGACTGCATTTCGCGCCGCAGGCGGAGGTCGAGTGCGCCGAGGGGTTCGTCGAGGAGGACGACCTGCGGCTGGGTGGCGAGGGCGCGGGCGAGGGCGACGCGCTGCTGTTGTCCCCCGGAGAGCTGAGCTGGCAGACGGTCGGCGTAGTCCTGCATGCGGACGAGGGCGAGCATGTCGCGGGCGCGGGTTTCGCGGCGTGCACGGGAGATGCCCTGCATGCGGAGGCCGAAGGCTACATTTTCCCCGGCAGTGAGGTGCGGGAAGAGGGCATAGTTCTGGAAGACCATGTTGACCGGACCGGCGTAGGCCGGCTGGCTTTTCAGAACGGGTGAACCGCAGACTGTGACGGAGCCCTCATCCGGGAAATCGAAACCGGCGATGAGGCGGAGGGTGGAGCTTTTGCCGCAGCCCGAGGAGCCGAGCAGAGAGAAGAATTCGCCTGGTTCGATGCTGAGGGAGGCGTCGCGGACGACGGGTGGGCCGCCGAATGATTTCCAGACCTTGCTGAGGAGAACGGCTGGCGGCATGAGGTGGTCGGGGGGGGTTATGGCTCCGGCTGCGGCAGAGTTCTGCCCTTGAGCCATGCGGCGGCGACGTAGAGCGCCTTCCGCGGTGTGGAGACGCGGTAGCGGACATCGAAGACCCGGCAGCCATCTGCCTCCATGAGGTCGAGGGTGCGGCTGTAGATGCGGCGCATCGTTTCCGCGGCGAGCAGGGCACGGGCGTCGGCGGGCCGCCATGCGGCGGCGGCCGCTGCGTAGAATCCGCGGGCGCGGGCGATCTGACTGGCCATGAGGCGGAAGAAACCGTCGTGGTAGCGGTGGGCTGCGATGTCATCCTCCGTGCATCCGGCGGCGGCCATTTCGTCGGTTGGGAGGTAGAGTCTCCTTCCGTGGTCCCAGTCCGTTCCGATGTCGCGGAGGATATTGGTGAGCTGGAGGGCGTAGCCGAGCTGTTCGGCGTACGTGCGGCTTTCCGGGGTGCGGCAGCCGAAGATGCGGATGCTGACGAGGCCGACGCAGGAGGCCACCCTGTAGCAATATTGCCTGAGATCTTCCCATGTGGCGAAACGGACCGGGCTGAGATCCGTGCTGACGCCATCGATGATCTGCTCGAGTTCTCCGGCGGGGATCTGGTAGCGGTCGAGGAGCTGCAGAACCGAGGCTTCGAATGGAGAAATGTCCGTGACCCTGCCATGGAGGACATCGCGCCAGCGCTGGAGACCCGCGAGGCGCTGCTCCGTGGGAATTCCTTCGTCGTCCGCGAGGTCGTCGACGATGCGGCAGAATGCATAGAACGACTGCATGTCCTCGCGGCGCTGTCGTGGCAGGCTGGCGAGGGCGAAGGCGAGATTCGACCGGCTCTTCCGCACGATGGCGCTGGTTTCGGCACGGGACGGATCTGGGGTCATGGGACGGGGACTGCGGCGGGACGGAGAGGCTGCTGCATCTTGGGCAAGGTGATCCGGCTGTCCACCCGAATGCGGGCGGGTGGAAGCCGTGCCTGCGGATGGAAGAGCGGGACTCGTCCGGGAACAGGATTTCCGACTTTTCAAAGCGGGCAGTTCCGGCACCAGTGGGGGGATGAAATGCATAACCTGGAACGTGAATGGGCTTCGCTCCGTGATGGGGAAGGGGTTTCCCGGATTTGTGATGGCAGAGGAGCCGGATGTGGTGCTCCTGCAGGAGACCAAGGTGAATGCGGCCGAGATGGACTGGTCGTGGCTGCCCGGCTGGCATCTGGAGTGGAATCCGGCCGAGAAGCCCGGGTACAGCGGTACCGCGATCCTTTCAAAGCACCGCCCCCTTGCGGTGAGCCGGGGAATCGGGTGTGCCGGGCATGACCGCGAGGGCCGGGTCATCACTGCGGAGTATGCCTCGTGCTTTGTGGTGAGTGTCTACACTCCCAATGCGCAGGCCGAGCTGGCGCGGCTGCCTTACCGGATGGAATGGGATAATGCCTTTCTGGCGTACCTGAAGGAACTCGGGAAGCGCAAGCCGGTCCTCTGTGCGGGTGATCTGAATGTGGCGCACCGCGAGATCGATATTGCCCGGCCCGATGCCAACCGGCGCAGTCCCGGGTTTTCCGATGAAGAACGGGCTGGGTTCGACCGGATTCTCGGTTCCGGTTTTGTGGATGTGTTCCGGAAGTTCGATGACCGGCCGCATCAGTATTCGTGGTGGAGCTACCGGGCGGGGGCCCGTCAGAAAAACATCGGCTGGAGAATTGACTACTGGCTGGCGAGCGGGGAACTGGCTCCCGCGCTGACGTCCTGCACGATCCGGCAGGATGTGCTGGGAAGCGACCATTGTCCGGTGGTGCTGGAGGCTGCCGTACCGTTCTGAGTGAGGAATGGGGTGCGCGGAGGCTCCTGACGGAACTGGAAAAAGTCCGCTGGCGTTCCGGCTGGCCCCGGGCATCATCCGCGCGTGGTTCAGGGTGTGGCACCTGGAACGCTTCCGCAGCCGTACCGCTGAAACCTGACATTTCCTTCCCCGAGTCCCTTCATGAATTCGACCATCTCTGCCCGTCTCAATGTTGATCTGCTGGAAGACAAATACCGGCAATGGCTGGACAACCCCCGTTCCGTGGAAGGGACGTGGGCATCCTTCTTCGAGGGTTTCGAACTGGGAGTAGCGCAGCCGAAGGCGCGCACCCCGGTGAATGTGATGGACGACAGCCGCGGGATGCAGAGTGTGGGGATGAGTCAGCAGGAAATGATGTTCCGTGCGAATGTGACGCGCATGCTCGAGGCCTACCGTGGGCTGGGGCATACGGCAGCCTGGCTTGACCCGCTGAGTCCGTCCGGCGATGAGCAGCCGAGGCTTGGTCTGGCGGAGTTTGGATTCACCGAGCGGGATCTGACGTCCGAGGTGGAGACCATGTTCTACAACAGCGGGCGGCGGACGAAGCTGGGCGACATGGTGGCACGGCTGCGCAAGACCTACTGCGACCGCATTGGCTTTGAGTACATGCACATCCAGAATTCGGAAGTGCGGGCCTGGCTGCAGGAGCGGATCGAGTCGCGGGTGGATCTGCCCAACACGACCACGGAGATCCGTGAAAAGGTGCTGCAGTGGCTCTGGGAAGCGGAGACCTTCGAGCAGTTTCTGCACACGAAGTACAAAGGCCAGAAGCGCTTCTCGCTGGAAGGCGGCGAAAGTCTGATGGTGGCGCTCAATGCGGTTCTCGAGGATTGCCCGGCGGCGGGGGTGAAGGAAATCATGATGGGGATGGCACACCGCGGACGGTTGACGGTGCTGGCGAATTTCCTGCAGAAGCCACTCAAGGTGATCCTGCATGAATTCAGCGAGAATTACGTGCCCGACCTCGTGGCTGGCGATGGAGATGTGAAGTACCACCTTGGCTACGAGGTGGAGAGAAAGCTGAGCGGCGGGACCGTGCTGGTTTCCCTTGCTCCCAATCCGAGTCACCTCGAGGCAGTGAATCCCGTGGTGGAGGGTTCGGCGCGGGCGCGGCAGCGGGCGCAGGGAGATGGACTTGACCGCAAGGCGGTGGTGCCGGTGCTGATTCATGGAGATGCGGCCTTTGCCGGACAGGGCATGGTGGCGGAAACTCTCAATCTCTCGCAGCTTCCCGGGTACCGGACGGGCGGGACGATTCATCTGGTGGTGAACAACCAGATTGGCTTCACGACGACGCCGGCCGACGCACGCAGTTCTGCGTATGCCACGGATGTGGCGAAGATGATCGAGGCTCCCGTGTTCCATGTGAACGGCGAGCATCCTCTGGAGGTGTACTTTGTGGCGCGGCTGGCTCTTGAATTCCGGCAGCGGTTCGGGCGCGATGTGGTCATCGACATGTACTGCTACCGGCGGCATGGACACAACGAGACCGACGAACCATCCTTCACGCAGCCGAAGGTCAGCAAGCTGATCGCGGCCAAACCGACCGTGGGCACACTCTTCCGCGAGCGTCTTGTCACGAGCGGGGAACTTCCGCTGACGCGGGCCGATGCGATTCACAATGCGATCCGGGACCGTCTGGAGACCGAGCACCGGGAACTGCTGGAACTTGAGAAGACGCATTCGGGCAGCGACCTCAAAAAGGCGGTCTTTGCAGGATCCACGGCGGTCTTTCAGCCACCGTACTCGCACGAGCGGGTCACGACGGGACTCGACGCTGCGAGGTTCCGCGAACTGGGCGTGAAGCTGGCCGAAGTTCCCGCGGGCTTCCGCCTGCATCCGACCGTGAAGCGGACCGTTGTCGACAAGCGGCGCAAGGCTGCCGAAGACGGTGGACCGTTCGACTGGGCGAATGCCGAGGCGCTCGCCTTTGCGTCACTGCTCACCGAAGGCACGCCCGTGCGTCTGTCCGGTCAGGATGTGCGCCGCGGTACGTTCAGTCAGCGTCATGCGTGTTTCTACGATACCGAGAACCGGGACCGCTGGATGCCGCTCCAGCATCTTTCCGAAGATCAGGCTACCCTGCGGGTCTACAATTCGCTGCTGAGCGAGGCGGCGGTGCTGGGTTTTGACTATGGATACAGTCTGAGGGCTCCGGAGATGCTGATTCTCTGGGAAGCGCAGTTTGGTGACTTCGTGAATGGAGCGCAGGTGATCATTGATCAGTTCATCAGCTCATCGGAATCGAAGTGGCAGAAGCCGTCGGGTATCACGCTGCTGCTGCCGCATGGCTATGAAGGGCAGGGACCGGAGCATTCCAGTGCGCGCATGGAGCGCTTCCTGCAGTTGTGTGCGGAGGGGAACATGCAGGTCTGCAATCTGACGACGCCGGCTCAGTATTTCCACCTGCTGCGGCGTCAGATGAAGCGTCCCTTCCGAAAGCCACTGGTCATCATGACTCCGAAGTCGATGCTGCGGCTGCCTGAAGCGGTTTCCGTGGAAGCCGATTTCACCGGGCAGACGGCCTTCCATGAAATGCTGGACGATGCGGCCCTGCCGGGTCCGGCATCGAAGATCACGAGGCTGATCTTCTGTTCTGGAAAGGTGTACTATGATCTGGTGAAGTACCGTGCGGAGCAGAAGATCACGAATGCGGCGATTATCCGCATCGAACAGCTCTATCCTTTCCATGAGGAAATGTTCCGGGAGATCACGGCCCGTTATCCGAAGGCAGACAAGAAGTGGGTCTGGTGTCAGGAAGAGCCGCTCAACATGGGGGCATGGAGCTATGTCATGCACCGGCTTGAGAAGCACACGCAGCAGCGGGTGCGCTATGCGGGACGGGACCGTGCTTCCAGTCCGGCGGTTGGCAGTTCCGCGCTGCACAAGCGCGAGCAGGCGCAACTAATCGAGGAAGCCTTCTCGGTCTGAGCGCCCCGCCCGCCGTTCCGTGGAATCACAAAAGGCCCGGCAGCCATCATGTGCTGCCGGGCCTTCTGCTGTGCTGGGATTGGTCTGCCGTGCTGGATCAGGGCTGACTGAGGAAGGCGGAGATGTCGGCGGAGATTTTTGCGAGGGATTCCAGGTTGGTGTACATCATGTGGCCACCGTCGTAGTAACCCCATGTGAAGTTGCGGTTGGTTTCCGCGGGGAGGTCGAGATGGCGCACGCTGTAGGCGATGCCTTCCGGCGGCGTGGCGAGGTCATGATAGCCGCAGCCGATGAAGACGCGCAGGGCCGGGTTCTGCTTCATGGCTCCACCGAGCTGGGAACCGACATCGAAGTAGCGGTTTCCCCTGCCGTAGTTCCATGGATTGACGCCGCCGTTGAGGATCTCGTAGGGACGGTCGGAAGCATAGTTGAGGCCATCGGCTCCGCGGAGATAGGCATTCATGGCGGAGGCAAAGGCACCGTAGACGACATCGTAGCTGGGATCGCCTTCGGGACCGCTGCAGCGGCCATCGAAGCGGCCGACCACTTTGTCTTCCGACTTGAGTAGTTCGCGGCGGAAGGTGTTGGGATCGATGCGGAGGTTATCGCGGAGGATCTGTTCGGAGGGGAGACCGGTGAGGAGAGAGAGGTAATCGGCGATGCCGCGGCGTTCCTGTTCCGGGAGGTCCGCGCCCATGAGGAGGGCGCGCGGGTAGCGGTCGCGGGAGAAATCGACCGAGCGCTTCCATGCTGCGGGGAAGTCCGCCTGGAGTTCGGGGGTGAGTTTCCGGTGGTAGTGCGCCACCGCAGTCATGCTGGGCAGCCAGATGTGAAAGGGGACGTCGTTCTGTTCGTCCGGCGAGAGCGTGCGGAAGTCGAGGAGGCCGCTGACAATGATGACGCCATTGAGGTACATGCCGTAGCGGCTCTGGAGGTGTTCTGCGAGGCCGCTGATGCGGATGGCACCATAGCTTTCGCCCATGAGGAACTTGGGACTGCCCCAGCGCTGACGCTTGGTGATCCAGAGCCGGACGAAGTCACCCACGCTTTCGATGTCCTCGCTGAACCCATGGAATTGCTTGGGATCCTCGCCTTTTTCCGGCTGGCTGAGTCCAGTGCTCACGGGGTCGACGAAGACGAGGTCGGCGTCGCGGAGGAGGGTGTGTTCGTTTTCGGTTAGCTGGAACGGAGGTTTGGGGGCCGTGACTCCGTCAGCGGGCATGGAGACGCGGCGCGGGCCGAAGGCACCGAGGTGGAGCCAGACGGCGCTGCTGCCGGGGCCACCATTGAAGCAGAAGCAGACCGGACGTTTCGCGGAATCGCCGGCGTCCGTGCGTTCATAGGAAACCGAGAAGACCTTCGCGCGGGGTTCGCCGTAGGCCTTGGTGAGGGTCATGGTCCCTGCGGTGGCGCGGTAGCTGAGCTTCTGGCCTTTGACCGTGATGCTGCGCTGGGTTTCGGTGGTTTCCTCCTTTGCTTCTGCGGCGGGGGCGTCCTTCTTTTCTTCGGGCTTGGCGTCGGCTGCGCGTAACGGAGCCGTGGCGAAAGCGAACAGCAGCAGGGTCAGGGGATGGATTCTCATGGTTCCGCGCTACCGTCCGCGGCGCGGCAAGTCAAGCCATGGCCTGACGGGTGCGAGCCCGTCGAATCGGCGTGGCAGGCTCCATGATGTGCGGGAGGAATCCGCGCGGTCCCTCGCTGCACGCGCCGTGCATCTGTCCTCGTTTTTCTGCTGACAGCAGCGGCCGGGACCCGCAAGATGCGACCCTTTATTCCATGGCGACATCTTCAATTTCCTGGCTCGACCGGGCGGCAACGGAAGCCGGATCCGGATTCAACCGCTGGATGGTTCCGCCGGCCGCCATTGCGGTGCACATGTGCATCGGGCAGGTGTATGCCTTCAGTGTCTTCAACAAGCCGCTGGCGGCCGAGCTGGGTGCTACGGTGTCGCAGGTGCAGGTAGCCTATTCCATTGCGCTGGTGATGCTGGGACTGAGTGCGGCGGTATTCGGGAAATGGGTGGAACGGAGCGGGCCGCGCAAGACCATGCTGGCCTCGTGGCTCTGCTTCTGCGGAGGTCTGGTCCTTGCGGCGCTTGCCGTGAAGCTGAAATCGCTTCCGCTGCTGCTCGGGGGCTATGGGGTGCTGGGAGGAATCGGGCTGGGGCTGGGCTACATTGCGCCGGTCAGTACGCTCGTGAAATGGTTCCCGGACCGTCCCGGCATGGCGACAGGAATGGCCATCATGGGATTCGGCGGAGGGGCCCTCATCGGATCGCCCCTCGCGCAGGAACTGATGAAACATTACGCGGCCGGGGGGGGCACCGGAGCATTGGCAACCCTCGTGACGATGGCGGCCGTTTATTCCTGCTTCATGGTGCTGGGAGCGGTGCTGGTGCGAGTTCCCGCGGCGGGATGGCGTCCCGCGGGGTGGGAACCGGCGGTGGGTGGATCGAAGCTGGTGACCACTGCCAGTGTGGCCGTGGACACGGCATGGAAGACCCCGCAGTTCTGGCTGCTCTGGGTGGTGCTCTGCATGAATGTGAGTGCCGGCATTGGGATTCTCGGGCTGGCGAGCGACATGCTGCAGAACATGTTCGGAGTCTCCGCGGTGGTGGGTGCCGGCTTCACGGGCTTGCTCAGCATCTTCAACATGGGCGGGCGCTTCGTGTGGTCATCGGTCTCCGATTTCACCGGCCGCAAAGCCGTTTACTGCATCTACTTCGTGCTGGGAGCGGCCCTCTATGCGCTGCTGCCGTGGACGCAGCATACGGGAAACCGCGTTCTCTTCGTCGCCTGCACCGCCGTGATCATCAGCATGTACGGAGCCGGTTTTGCGACCATTCCAGCGTACCTGCGGGATCTGTTCGGAACCTATCAGGTGGGAGCGATCCATGGGCGGCTCATCACGGCATGGAGCATGGCTGCGGTCATCGGGCCCTCGCTGATCAATGGATTGTTCGACCGCCGGGTCGCGGCCGGAGTACCGAAGGCTGAAGCGTACAACGGAACCTTTTATCTCATGTGTGTGCTCCTCGGCATCGGCCTTGTGGCCAATCTCCTCGTCCGGCCAGTCGATCCGAAGCATCACGTGAAATCCTGACATCATGAAGACTCTGTGCATCTGGCTGGCTGTGGCGATTCCTCTGGCCTGGGGAGTGACGAAATCCGTGCAGAAGTCGCTGCCACTCTTTGCGGAACCGTCTGCGGTGAGCGCTCCGGCGAAATAGGGCAAGCTGCCACCCCGCCGTTCCTGCAGGCGGAACCACATCTGCGTGCTCGCCTCCGGAGCGGAAGTGCGGTAGTCTGCCACCATGAAAACTCTGCTGACTCTGCTGCTCGCCATCGGAACGGGAAGTGCATGGGCGGACTGGCCGACGTGGCGGGGAGCATCCCGGACGGGAATTTCGGAATCGAAGGGACTGCTTGCGGAGTGGAGCGGCAAGGGACCGCCGCTCGCGTGGACTTCGGAGGGTCTGGGCAAGGGAATGTCGTCGGTCGCCATTGCCGATGGAAAGCTCTATGTGACTGGGCGCCGGCGTCAGGCCGATGGCCGCGAGGGAACGCAGCTGACGTCGCTTGATGCGGGCACGGGCCAGCAGTTCTGGTCGCTGCCGATCTGTGAGGGAGGCGAGGAACCGAACGGGACGCCCACGGTGGCCAACGGGATGGTTTTCGTGCTCGACCGGACAGGGAATCTCACGGCTGCCGAGACGGCATCTGGCCGCAAGCTCTGGCAGCGGAATCTCGAGAAGGAATTCGGCGGGAAGATGATGTCGGGCTGGGGCTGGAGCGAATCGCCGCTGGCGGACGGCGATCGGCTCGTTGTTACTCCCGGTGGCCCGCAGGCGCTGCTGGTGGCCCTTGATCAGAAGACCGGACGCACGCTCTGGCAGAGCAAGCCGCCCATGCTCGGCAGTCAGGGCCAGGATGGCGCTGCCTATTCCAGCGTGGTCATCAGCAAGGCAGCCGGCTGGAGGCATTACGTTCAGCTGACCGGTCGCGCCGTGGTCGGTGTCGATCCGGAAGACGGCAGAGTGCTGTGGCATTACGGCCGGGTGAACAATGGGACGGCGAACATCCCGACGCCCCTTGTGTGGGACGATCACGTGTTTGTCTCGACCGGCTACGGGGCCGGGGCCGCGCTGCTCAGAATTTCCCGCGAAGCCAAGGGCCTGAAGGCTGCAGAAGTGTACTTTCTCGAGTCGCGCACCTTTCAGAACCACCATGGCGGCATGATCCTTCACGACGGTCACATCTACGCCGGGACGGGACACAACAATGGATTCCCGATCTGCCTCGAGGCCGCCACGGGCAAAGTGAAGTGGGGAGGCGAGCGCCATCCGGAAGGCAAGGAATCCGCTGCCGTCACCATGGCCGATGGCCGACTCTATTTCCGCTATCAGAATGGGGTGATGGCTTTGATTGATGCGACTCCTGAGGCCTACCGGGAACGGGGGCACTTCCAGTTGCCTGAGGAGGATGGTCCATCGTGGCCGCATCCGGTGGTTGATGATGGCAAGCTCTACATCCGGACGCAGGACAAGCTGCACTGCTTCGATGTGGGTGCCCGCTGATGCTCCACGCCGCGGTTTTCCCGCTGAGAATTCCAGGAATCCGCGTGCTGGTGCGTGATGCCGGGGGATTCAGCGTCCGCCCTCCCCGGAACCCGGAAGCCCATTTCTGAAACAACTCATCGATACTTTCTCATGAAGCCGCTCTCTCTTTTTCTTGTCCCCCTGCTGCTGGCGGGTGTGTCCGTGGTGTCGGCCACCGATACTGGTTTTCTGGAACGGTTTGCTCTCGCGGATGACCGGGCGGCGGTGCTGCGGGAACTCATTCCGGGAACCGATGATTTCTACTATTTCCATGCGCTGCACCTCCAGCATGAAGGCAAACGGGCGGAGCTGCTGACGCTCCTCAAGGAATGGGAAGACCGGTTTCAGGGAAGCAATGGGCGGCGCGAGGAAATCCGGAACCGTCAGGCCCTGCTGGACTACGGAACCGATCCCGCGGCGAGTCTCGCGTACCTGCGCGGCAAGCTGGGGATCAGCTTCAACCATCAGCGCATCACGCCCGATGCCCGTCCCGATCTTCCCACCAGACTGGATCCCTCCCTCGTGTCCCGGGCAGCCTTTCAGGCGGATGCTCTCGCGAATACCGATGCGCTGGGAAATTTCACCCCGCACGGACTCGTCACAATCCTCCGCGAGGGCGGCACCGAACTGACGACCGCACGGCGGCGCGACCTGCTCAGCCGGATCCACCGTCCTGACTTTGCGGGCCTGCCGGGCATCATTCACGAAGACCTTGGAACCAAGGAATCCGGCGGGTTCGGGGAGTTTCCGATCCATGGGAAGCTGACGCTGGCACAACTCGAGGAACTGCTGCGGCTCAGGCCGGCGCTCCTGCAGAACACGAATTTCGTGAACGCGTGGGCCGTGCGGCTCCGTCCGGCCTTCGGCGAAGATGCGGTGCGCAGTGCCGAGGTCCGCGAGGCATGGCTGGACCGTCTCGAAGCCTTCACGGCGAAGCTCGCTCCGTCCTTCAATTCCCTCAAGGCGCACGTTCTCTATCATCGTCTGATTCATGATCAGCAGCAGGGGAAGGTGAGCGAAGCGCGACTGATGGCCTACCTGCAGCTGCCTCGGCCCGTAGGCTATGTGCGGCCGGAATTCCGTGACTCCGAAGCCTTCCGTCAGCCCGTGGATCTCAATGCGGACTTCGGGTCGCTCACCGCCTGTCCTCCGGTGAGCAATGATGAAATACTCGTGCGCAGCCTGCTGCTTGGCTTGCTGGCCAGAGTGGATAGCGCGGAGAAATGGGCGCCGTATGTGGAATCCGGATGGCTGTCGGCCTTGCATGCGGAAGCCAAGCTGCTGTCGGGTACTCCGGATGCGGCCCGCTGGGTGTCACTGCTCAATCCTCAGGCATATCAGGCCCTCAAGGACCGCGTGGACCTTGACTTCGATCCGGCGGCGCGGCGCAGCTGGGATGCCGCCGATGAAGTGGGCATCGATGTGCATCTCAAGAACGTGCCGAAGCTGCTCGTGAAGGTTTATGAGATCAATACCGAGAACGTGCACCGCACGACCGGCGCGCAGGTCAATACCGATCTGAATCTCGACGGCCTCACTGCCAACAGCGAGCAGACCCATGAATCAGCCGATGCACCGATTCTCCGCACACGGCGCACCTTTCAGTTCCCGGAACTCAAGGGGAAGCGAGGCGTCTGGATCATTGAATTCATCGGCGGCGGCCGGAGCAGCCGGGCCCTCGTGCGCAAGGGAGGCATCCGCCACGTGGTCGTTCCCGATGGGATTGGCACGCAGCTCCGGCTCTTCCACGAGAATATGGAGCCGGTCACCAAAGGCTATGTGCTCGCGGGCCCGCGGCGTTTCGATGCCGACGAAGACGGAAGCATTCACATTCCCTTCAGCGAAACGCCCGGCGAGCAGGATCTCATTCTCGGTGACGGCACCGGATTCACGTCGCTCGAAAAAGTCGTGCTTGGCGGGGAATCGTACGAACTGAAGGCGGGTTTCCACGTTCCGCGGGAATCGCTCCTGCCCGGAAAGATGGCGGAACTCGCCTTCCGTCCGGCTCTGCGCAACCATGGCCGCCCCGTGCCTCTGGAAGCGCTCTCGAAGGTGCGGCTGACCATCGTTTCGCGGACCCTCGATGGACTTCCCGCCACCAGCGTGCACGACATCGGGCTCCGCGACGCCGCCGGAAACCAGACTGGACCACAGCTCGCCGAAGACGCGGAAACCATCATTGGCTTCTCCGTGCCCGACCGCCTCGCTTCGCTCGAGTTCAGCCTCGAAGGTGAACTGAAGGCCCTTGCGACCGGCCAACCCGTGAAGCTCACCGCGTCGGGCAGTCTCGCGGTCAATGGCATCAGTCTGACCGAACAGACTTCCGACCTGCATCTTTCCCGGACGGAATCCGGATATGTGCTCGAAGAACGCGGCCGCAGTGGCGAGGAACGGGCCGAGCGTGAGGTGAATGTGACTCTGACCCACCGGGACTTCACGGTGAGCCGGACCTTCACCCTGAAGACCGATGCGGCCGGGGCTGTCAGTCTGGGATCGCTCGACGGCATCACATCCGTGGTGGCGCGCAGTGCTGCTGGCGTGGAGCGCCGGTTTGCACTGAGTGGCGACCGTGCCACGGTGCCTGCGCTCGTGCAGGCAAAGGTCGGGCAGACCGTGCGTCTGGCATGGTCCGGTCCCGCGAATCCACAGCCCGGCGATGTCAGTGTGCTGGAACTGCGCAATGGGGTGCCGGTGCGCGATGCCGCCGCTACCGTGACGGTTTCGGGGGGCATGGTGGCGATCCGCGATCTTCCGCAGGGAGAATACGCGGTCGAATTCACTCCATCGATGGCCACCACCGTGCTGCGGCTGGCGGCCGGAGCAGCCGTCACGGGAAATGTCGTGAATCCGGCGCTCACCATGGAACTTTCCGCACCGGCTCCGCTCAGCATTGCCGGAATGGCCGCGGCCCAGCTGCCGGGCAACGACGGCAAGGAAGGCCGCCGCGTCCTTGTCTTCCAGATCGGGAATCCCGGCGAGGAAACCCGCGTGCATGTTCTCGCGAGCCGCTTTCTGCCGCACTTCGACGCCTTCGAGGCGCTCGGACGCGACCACCTGCCGCAGCCCGCCGCATGGACCAATGCGTGGCGTCCCAGCCTGTTTCAGAATGCACGCACGATCGGCGAAGAGTACCGCTATGTGCTCGACCGCCGTGGAGCGAAGCGCTTTGCGGGCAACCTGCTGGGACGTCCTGGCTTGCTTCTCAATCCATGGTCGATCGCCGACACCGTGACCGCCAAGCAGCAGGCTGCCGCAGGAGAAGACGCCCAGGCCATGAATGCCGAGCGTCCGGCCAGTGCCGCGGCTCCGGCACCTACCACGGCCGAGGCCAAAAAAGACGCCGCCGCCCCCGTGCCCATGGAGGCTGACCTCTCGTTCCTCGGCCTCCCCGGCACCGTTTCCTTCAATCTCCGGCCCGACAAGGACGGCAGAGTGGCGATCGATGCCGACCTGCTGGCCGACCGCCAGATGGTGCGGGTCATCGCGGTGGGGAGCGACTCGGCTGCCGTCCGCGACTTCGTGCTGCCATCGAAACCGCTCGCACTGCGCGACATCCGGCTCACCGACGCCCTCGATCCGAAGCAGCACTACAGCCGCCAGAACCGGGTCTCCCTGCTCGAGAAGGATGTCCCGTTCGAATTCCGTGATGCCCTCACCGCGACGTGGCAGAATATCGGAAATCTCGGAGCGGCGCACGGACTTCTCTTCAGCCTGACCGCCAATGGCCAGCTGGCGGAATTCGCATGGCTCATCGAGTGGCGCACGCTCTCCGCGGCCCGCAAGTCGGAACTCTATTCCCTGTATGCCTGCCATGAACTGCACTTCTTCCTTGCCCGACGCGATCCGGAATTCTTCGCTAGGGTGATTGCTCCCTACCTTGTCAGCAAACGCGACAAGACCTTCATGGATCATTATCTGCTGGGCAGCGATCTCTCGGGGTACCTGCGGCCATGGCAGTACAGCGGCCTGAACACGGCTGAGCGTGTTCTGCTGGCGAGCCGGATCGAAGCGGAACGCGCGGTGGTGCAGCGGATGATCCGCGACTGGCTGGACACGCAGCCGCGCAATCCGCAGCGCGATGCCTTCCTCTTCGAGACCGCTCTCAATGGCCGTGCGCTCGGTGGCCAGAATGGCGTCGCCCTCACGGGCGGTCTGCTCGAACTCAATGATGCCAGCGATCGCGGCGGCTTTGGTTTCGGTGGCGGGGATGGAAACCGCGATGAGAAGAAGAATCTCTACTTCAAGCGCGCGGAAATGGACCAGCTGAGCGTCGATCAGCCGGTCAACGAACCCGGAGCCCCTGCGGGAGCCGCGGGCCTCGCGGCCAGCAAACCCGTGGACGCAGCAATGGCTCTCGGAGCCCTGCGCCAAAGGGGGTCGGTAGCCGCGGAGGAATCGGAGGAACTGCTCAAGGAAGTCGCCTCCGCTTCCGCCGGAGACGAATTGCGTCGGCTTGAGGACGGCCGGGACAAGGCAGCGGAGGACTTTGTCGGCCGCAAGGCCGGCCGAGGGCTCAACCGGGAGAAGGCCAAGGAAGTACTCAGCCGCCGCAGCAATGCGGCAGCCAAGGCCGAGCGGTTCTTCCGTCAGACCGAACAGACGAAGGAATGGGCCGAGAACAATTACTACCATCTTCTCATCGCTCAGCAGAACGCCGGATTGGTCCCGCCGAACCGCTTCTGGGCCGACTACGCGGCATGGGACGGCAAGCAGCCGTTTGTCTCGGCGCACCTTGCCGATGCCGCGGGTTCGTTTTCCGAAATGATCCTCGCCCTCGCGGTGCTGGATCTCCCGTTTCCCTCGGAGGCCAAGCCGGGCAAAATCGAGCGCAAGGAGAATGCAGTGACCCTCACGCCGGCTGGCAAGGGCATCCTCTTCCATCAGGAAATCCGGACGGCCGAAGCCGATAACGACGGCGCGAAGCTGCTCGTGAGCCAGAACTTCTACCGCCATGGCGACCGCTTCATCGAGCAGGCCGGCGAGAAACTCGACAAGTTCGTGACCGGAGAATTCCTCACGGGGGTGGTCTACGGATGCCAGGTGGTCGTCACCAATCCGTCCTCATCAGTGCAGAAACTCGACCTGCTCTTCCAGATTCCGAAGGGTGCCGTTCCGGTGCTCCAGACGCAGATGACACGCAGTGTGCCCATCGTGCTCGAGCCCTATCATACCAGCACCTTTGACTTCCACTTCTACTTCCCGGTCCCCGGCAAATTCCCGCATTACCCAGTGCATCTGAGCCGGAACTTCCGCACCGCAGCGAGCGCCGAACCATTCACCTGCCATGTCGTCGACCGTCTCACCACTGCAGACAAGGCATCGTGGGAATATGTCAGTCAGAATGCCGAACCGGCCGAAGTGCTCGCCTTTCTGCGCGAACACAATCTCAATACGCTCAATCTCGACCTCATGCTGTGGCGCATGCAGAATGTGGACTTTGCAAGAGATGCGCTGGCCCTGCTGCGGAGCCGCCACGTCTGGCATGCCGGGGCCGCCAGCTATGCACTGCTGCACAATCTTCCCGAAGGTGTGAGCGACTACCTGATGCACCTCGACGGATTCCTCGCCGAGTGCGGCCCCGTGCTCGACAGCCCGGCGGTGCGCATCGATCCAGTCGAGCGCCGTACCTATCAGCATCTCGAATACAGCCCGCTCATCAATGCGAGAGCACACACCCTCGGTGCTTCCAGGGTCATTCTGAATGACAAGCTGCGCGCCCAGTTCGACGCCTTCTGCCGGGTGCTTTCGTGCCGGCCTGCCCTTGCCGACGAAGACCATCTCGCCGCTGCCTACTACCTCGCTCTCCAGGACCGCACGGAGGAATCCATCGCCCGCTTCAGCCGCGTCGATCAGGCAAAGGTCGCAGAAAAGCTCCAGTACGACTACCTGAAGGCATGGCTGGCCCTCTCGCAGGAAGACACGGCGACCGCCCGCACCATTGCGACCGCGCATGCCAATCATCCAGTAGACCGCTGGCGCACGAAATTCACCGAACTGGCATCGCAGCTGGATGAAATCGAGGGCCGCCAGCCGGCTGCTCCGAGGGACGACGACCGCGACGCCAGCCAGGACCGCCTTGCCGCAAAGGAACCCGCCCTCGCGCTCAAGCTGGAAAACCGGGCGGTCACGCTGAACACGCGCAATCTCACCGAGGTGACCGTGAATTACTACCCGATGGATCTGGAGTTTCTCTTCAGTGCCAATCCTTTCGTAACCCAGGACACCAGCCGTTTCCGGATGATCCGTCCGAACCGGAGCGACCGCGTCGCCATTCCCGCGGGCGGTCAGCATGCCTTTGCGCTCCCTGATGAGTTCCGGAGTGCCAACGTGCTCGTCGAGGTGAGCGGCGGAGGCATCACGCGATCGGAGGCGGCCTATGCCAACGAACTCGAGGTGCAGCTGAGCGAGGGCTTCGGGCGTCTCGAAGTCCGTCATGCAGGCGACCGCAAGCCGCTCGCGAAGGTCTACGTGAAGGTCTTCGCCGAGGTCAACGGTGTCCCGGTCTTCTACAAAGACGGCTACACCGACCTGCGCGGGAAATTCGATTACGCCAGCCTGAGCACCGGTGATCTCGATGGGGCCTCGCGCTTCTCGATTCTCATTCTGAGTGATCAGCATGGGGCCACGGTGCGGGAAGCCCAGCCGCCGGCGCGCTGAGCGACGCCGCTCTGGCGGATCCGGGCAGTCGGTTCCATGATGCCCGCATGCCGGAGATCCTTCAGCCCCATGCCCTGACCGCTGCAGAGACAGCGGTCAGGCTGGGAGTGGATCCAGCCGCGGGGCTGACGGCCGGGGAAGCGGCGGCGAGGCTGGCGGCGCATGGCGCGAATGTACTGCCCGAGGCTGAGCGCCGTCCGCTCTGGATGACAGTGCTGCGGCAGTTTGCCAGTCCGCTGATCTATCTGCTGCTGGCGGCGGCCGTGATCGCCTTTGCGATGGGGCACACGGGTGATGGGGCGGTCATTCTGGTGGTCCTGTCCATCAATGCTGCGGTGGGGGCCATTCAGGAAGGCCGGGCGGAACGCTCCATGGAGGCGCTGCGGAAGCTGTCTGTGCTGAAGGTGCGCTGTCTGCGTGGCGGGCGCGAAGAGATGCTGGAAGCGAGCGCTCTGGTGCCGGGGGATGTTCTCCTGCTTGCGGCGGGCGATGCTGTTGGTGCCGACGCGAGGATTGTGGAAGCAGCTTTCCTCGAAGCATCGGAATCGGCGCTCACGGGCGAATCACTGCCGGTCATGAAGAACGCCGAGCCAGTTCCGGACGATACCCCGCTGGCCGATCGTCATGGCATGCTGTACGCCGGAACTCATGTATCCGCAGGCCGCGGACGCGCCATCGTGACCGCCACGGGAGTGCATTCGGAAGTCGGCCGCATTGCCGGTCTCACCGCTTCCTCGCAGGAACCCATCACGCCATTGGAACAGCGCATCCGGTCCTTCGGGCAATGGCTGGCCGCGGCTGCGGTCGTTCTCTTCGGTGTCGTCATTGCGATCGGTCTGCTGCGTGGTCTGCCGTTTCTCGAAATCCTCATGGTGGGCATCAGTCAGATGGTCAGCATGGTGCCGGAAGGATTGCCGGTGGCCATGACGATTGCGCTGGCAGTGGGCATGCAGAGGATGGCCCGCGAAGGAGCCGTGATCCGGCGCCTCTCGGCTGTGGAGACGCTTGGTTCGGTCAATGTGATCTGTTCCGACAAGACGGGGACGCTGACGCGCAATGAGATGACGGTGACGGCGCTCTGGCTGGCCGGGGGACGGAGGATTGGCATTACCGGGAGTGGCTATGTGCCCGAGGGAAGTCTGGTCGAGGCTGGTGGTCCAGCGTACCCTGCCGATGCAGCCCTGCGGCAGATGCTGGAAGCGATGGTGCTGTGCAATGACGCGCAGCTGGTCCCGCCGGATGGTGTGGACCCCCGATGGCGGGCGCTGGGTGATCCGACCGAGGCAGCTTTGCTGACAGCCGCATGGAAGGCAGGCATCGATCCACGCGAACTGCGCCGTGCCCATCCGCGCACCGGGGAAATTCCGTTCGATGCCGCCGCACGCCTCATGGCGACGCAGCATGGGCACCCGTCGCGGATTGTCATCAAGGGCGCGCCGGAACAGGTGCTCGCCCTCTGCGGATTCATCAGGACGGATGATGGAGCCGCGCTTCCCCTCACTGATGCCGCAAGGGCCGCAGCCATGGCGGCGGCTGATGCGCTCGGTGCCGAGGCGCTCCGGGTGCTCGCCGTGGCGGAATGCCGTGGGGTTTCCATTGATGAAGAAAAGGGCTTCGCCGCTCTCGCGGGACACCCGGTTTTCCTTGGCCTGGCCGGACAGATGGACCCACCGCGCGAGGAAGCAGCGGCAGCTGTGGCAGAATGCCGCCGGGCCGGCATCCGCGTGGTCATGGTGACCGGCGATCACAAGGGCACCGGACTCGCCATTGCCCGTGCCCTTGGCATTGCTGGCCCGGACGACCGAGCCATGGATGGACGGGAACTCGAGGCCATGCCCGAGGCCGATCTCCGCGCGGTCCTTGAACACATTCCGGTTTTTGCGCGTGTCCACCCCGCTCAGAAACTCCGCATCATTGAAGCATGGCAGTCACGCGGCGGGGTCGTGGCCATGACAGGCGACGGCGTCAATGATGCTCCCGCGCTGGCGCGTGCCGATGCCGGAGTGGCCATGGGCATCACGGGCACGGACGTGGCCAAGAATACGGCGGGCATTGTGATTTCCGATGACAATTTTGCGACCATCGTGCGCGCCGTCGCCGGTGGCCGGCTCGTCTATGGCAATCTGCAGAAGGTGATTCTCTTTCTGTTCACGACCTCGATTGATGAAGTGGTCATTCTGCTGGCTGCGCTCATGGCCGGGTTGCCGCTGCCGCTCGTGGCGGTGCAGATCCTGTGGATCAATCTGGTGACCGAAGGTGTGCTTACGGTGAATCTGGTGATGGAGCGGAGTCATGGACGCGAGATGCAGCGGCCCCCGGTGCCGCGCGGCGAATCTCTGGTCACTCCGATGATGCGGCGGAGGATGCTGATCATGGCGGCGGCCTCCGTGGCCTCCGTGTTCGGGTACTTTCTGTGGCGTCTTGGCACCGGCGTTCCCATCGAGCTGGTCCGCAGCGAAACCTTCACGGTGCTGGCGGTCACGCAGTGGTTCAATGTGCTCAACTGCCGGAGCGAAACCGATTCCGTGTTCAGCCGTGGCTTTCTGCGGAACCGCTGGCTCGTGGGCGGATTGGTGGCGGGCAATATGCTGCACTTTCTCGTGATCTACGCGGGACCGATGAACCGGCTGTTTCACACGCGTCCGATCGATGCGTTCCATTTTGTGCTTATCGGGGCGGTGGCGAGCCTTGTGCTGTGGGTCGAGGAGATCCGCAAATGGTGGGTGCGCCGCGCTTGAGGATCACGGCAAGATGGCATCGTGAACCAGCGTATTCTGCCCATCCATGAAGTCTGTCTTCCGCTCCCTGCTTCCCGTCACGGCGATCCTGTGCAGCGGTGTGCCGTCGCGCTCGGCTGATTTCGAAAAGGACATCCGGCCGGTGCTGGAGGCGCGCTGTTTCGATTGTCATGGCGAGGACAAGCAGAAGAACGGTCTGCGCCTTGATACGGTGCATGGGATCCTCAAGGGAAGTGATTCCGGAGAACCGCTCTACCTCCGCGGCAGCAGTGCCGACAGTCTCATTGTCCGCATGGTGACATCGGATGATCCGAAGCACATGATGCCCCCGAAGGGTGAGCGTCTCGCTCCGGAACAGGTGGCGGCCCTCCGTGCGTGGATTGATGCCGGGGCTCCCCTGCCAGGCGAAAAGGAAGCGGCGGCCTCGCTCCAGCTGAAGACTGATCACTGGTCGTTTCAGCCCGTGCGGCGGCCTGTGCCTCCAGCCGTTCCCGGCGCGCAGGCCCGCACGGAAATCGACGCATTTCTGCTCGCGGCCATGCGGGACAAAGGGCTGACGCCGTCTGGCGAAGCCGACCGGAGAACACTCGTGAGGAGAGTGTACCTTGTGATGCATGGGATGCCGCCGACTCCGGAGCAGACCGAGGCCTTTGTCACCGACGGCCGGCCGGATGCGTGGGAACAGCTCGTGAAGGATGTTCTGGCAAGTCCGCGCCGCGGCGAGCGCTGGGCGCGTCATTGGATGGATGTGGTGCGCTACGCGGACACCAATGGATTCGAGACGAACCGTGAACGCAAGACTGCCTATCATTACCGCGACTGGCTCATCCGGGCCTTCAACGAAGATATGCCGTATGATCAGTTCGTGCGCGCGCAGCTGGCAGGCGACGTCATGGGTGCCGATGCCGCCACCGGGTTTCTGGTCGCCGGAGCCTTTGATATCGTGAAGTCGCCCGACCCGAATCTGTCGCTCATGCAGCGGCAGGACGAATTGGCGGACATGGTCAATACGGCGGGGACTGCCTTCATGGGCCTGACGATGGGCTGTGCCCGCTGCCACAATCACAAGTTCGATCCGATACTGCAGAAGGATTATTATGCGATGCAGGCGGTCTTTGCGGGAGTGAATCATGGCGAGCGCCCCATCCGGCAGACCCTCAGTCCGGCTCAGGAAAATGAACTCGCCACGCTGCGCACGACGCAGGCCAGCCTGCAGTTGGAACTCGCGGCCCTCCGCAGACTGGCGGATCAGCCGGTGGCGACCGCGCAGGGGCTGCGACGTCCGTCGGTTAATCCGCGCGAGAACGAGGAAGTCTTTGCCCCGGTCGAAGCCGAGCGGGTGAGGTTCACGATCAATGCCTCCACGGGATCGCAGCCCTGCCTCGACGAACTGGAAATCTACGATACGGCGGGTCGCAATGTGGCGCTCGCCGCGGGTGGAGCCAAGGCCACGGCCTCGGGTTCGCTGGCCGGATACCCGATCCATAAGCTCGAGCACATCAATGATGGCGTGGCGGGGAATGACCGCAGCTGGATCAGCGACACCGAAGGCAGTGGCTGGGTCGAGATCACCTTGCCCGCGCGTGCCACCATCCGCCGCATTGTCTGGGGACGCGACCGCCATGGACGCTTTGCCGACCGCACAGCGACCGATTACCGGATTGAGGCCGCCGTGGGAACCGATGCCGTGAAACTGCTGGCGTCGTCGGCGGACCGCGAGCCGCTCAAGGGACAGGAAGCGCCCGATGCATGGCTGCAGAGGCTGTCTGCGGAAGATGCCGCGACGGCGCGTGATCTGCTCAGCCGTCAGCAGCAGGCCGATCAGGCCATCGCTGCCCTCAGTGGTGGACAGAGCGCATGGATTGGCACCTTCCAGCAGCCACCGAAGACGCATCGGCTCTACCGTGGAGAACCCATGCAGCCCCGCGAAGTGGTGGCACCGGATATTCTTTCCGTGATGGGATCGCTCCAGCTTCCCGTGGACACGCCGGAACAGGAACGCCGCACGAAATTCGCCGCATGGATCACCGATCCGAAACATCCACTCACGGCCAGAGTCATGGTGAACCGGATCTGGCATTACATTTTCGGTACCGGCCTCGTGAACACGCCGAGCGATTTCGGAGTCAATGGTGCCCGGCCCACCCATCCGGAATTGCTCGACTGGCTCGCTGAGGAATTTGTGCGGAGTGGATGGTCCGTGAAGCACGTGCAGGGATTGATTCTGCAGAGCGATGCCTTCCGGCGGGATTCGGCACCGCGGCCGGATGCCCTCCAGGTCGATGGTGATGCCGTTTATCTCTGGAGATTTCCGCCCCGGCGGCTGGAAGCGGAGGCAATCCGCGATGCCATGCTGACGGTCTCGGGTTCACTGGATCTCACACAGCAGGGCGGCCCGGGATTCTACCTCATGGATGTCGTCGAGGAGAACGTCATGCACTACTTCGCGAAGGAAAAGTTCACGACCGCGGAATTCCGCCGCATGGTCTATCAGTTCCGCATCCGGCAGACCACGGACAGTGTCTTCAGTTCCTTTGATTGTCCGGATGGAGGACAGGTCATGCCGAAGCGGAGCCGCAGCAATACGCCGCTGCAGGCGCTCAATCTGTTCAACAGTTCCTTTGTGCTGCAGCAATCCGATCTGCTGGCGGAACGACTGCGCAAGGAGGCGGGGAACGATCCCGCAGCCCAGATGGAGCGGGCCTTCGGGCTCTTCTTCAACCGGCCACCCGACGACTGGGAACGCAGTCAGTCGGTCGCCATGATTGGCAGCGAGGGCCTCGTGTCCTTCTGCCGTGCCCTCTACAATGCCAGCGAATTCCTCTTTGTCTTCTGAGGCGGTGCCGTCGTTACGGAGCGGACGCCGGGCGGTGGTCTGGGCTGTCCTGCTGAGTCTGGCGGTCTTTGCGGGGTCAACGTGGCTCCGCGGAGGGATCGGGGCGACGCCATACGAGACGACCGATTCCGCTGGGCGGACCATGGGATTCAATGACGTGTTCTCTGCGGAGCACTACGGGATCATTCTGCGGAATGCGTCGCTGCGGGCCGCCTGGGAACAACTGGGAGACGAAGCGCCCTGGGCCCCGCTGTGGCATCTTCTGCTGCTGCTGGCGCATGGGGTTCTGCTTTGGATGCTCAGGCGATGCGGTGCCCGTCCGATCCGGCTCTTTCTCGTCGTGCAGCCAGTACTGTTTTTCCTGGGGCTGCTTGGATTGATCGTTGTGCCCATGAGCCTTGCTGATCTGCTGTGGTTCCGGGCTTCGACTCGGGAGAGCTTCATCGATATTCCCTATATCGCAGTCATGTCGGAGGGGGTATGGCTCATGGTTTGTGCGTTTGCGTGGTTCCGGCTGCGGAAGGAACCGGCAGGGAAGCCAGCCTGAGAGTCGGGCTCAGGCATTACGTGGCTGCGCCATGGAATTGCTTTGGAACGGCGGAGGAAATCATGCGATGCCACCGCATGGTGAAGTCCCTTCGATTCATGGTTCCGGCGCTCGCGCTTTTCGTTTCTGCGGTGGTCCGCGCTGAGGAAGTTCCGTTCCGGACAGTGGTGCGGAAGGCGGGCGATGAAGGGGTGCATACCTACCGGATTCCGGGTTTGGCCACGACGACCAAAGGGACGCTCATTGCGGTCTTTGATGCCCGCAACAAGGGCGGTGGCGATCTTCCGGCTGACATCGATGTCGGCATGATGCGGTCGGTCGATCAGGGAGCCAGCTGGAGTCCCATGCAGCGAATCATGGATTACGATGCGGCGGTGCCGGGATCGCGGGGGAATGGCGTGGGTGATCCTGCGGTGCTGGTCGATGCGAAGACCGGCACGATTTTCGTGGCCGCACTATGGTCGCAGGGGAACCGTTCATGGCATGGCAGCGGTCCCGGACTCACCCCGGAGGAAACCGGACAGTTTGTGATCAGCCGGAGCACCGATGACGGAGTCACGTGGAGCGCGGCCGAATCGATCACGCCGCAGATCAAGGATCCAGCCTGGAGGCTGTGCTTCCAGGGACCGGGTAATGGCATTCAACTGGCGAATGGAGCCCTTGTGTTCCCCGCACAGTTCAAGGACGCCGCCAACGTGCCGCATTCGTGCTTCATCGCGAGCACCGACGGTGGCCGCACATGGAAGATTTCCGCACCGGCCATTCCCGGTCAGCCTCCGACCAGTGAAAGCGCCATCGCCGAGATTTCCGACGGTTCCCTGCTGCTGTCCATGCGCGACGAAAGCAAGTCCGGGCAGCGGCTGTGGTCGCGCTGGGACTTCAAAGGGCCCGATCCTCTGGCGGGCACGTGGTCCTCACCGCGGCTGCACTTGCCCGATCCCACCTGCATGGCGAGTCTGATCCGGCATCCTTCCGGAGCGCTTGTCTTTGCGAACGCGGCCCATCCGAAGCAGCGGGTCGCCCTGACTGTCCGGGTGAGCCGCGACGGCGGCACGACATGGAATGACGGACGGGTCATCGAGTCGGGCGGAGCCATGTATTCGAGTCTCACCGTGCTTGCGAATGGCGATCTGGGCGTGCTTTACGAAAGCGTTCCCGAAAAGGGACTGGTCTTTGCACGGTTTCCGTTCGCATGGGTCGCCGATGCGCCTGCTGCGGTGAAGTGAAGCCTTGTGTGGCTGCCGAAAGGCCGGGCGCGGCGGGAGCGTTTGGAGAAGGCAACCATTCTGCGCCATGCATTCCCTGCTCGACCGCCGCCGCTTTCTGTCGCAGACCGTCTCCGGGCTGGGCGGGATTGCGCTGACCCAGTTGCTCACCGCAGACCGCCTCATGGGAGCGGCACCGATCCGACCGGAGATCAATCCCGCGAATCCCAATGCGGCCCGCAGGGCGCATTTCACGCCCCGCGCGAAGAATGTTCTCATGATCTTCTGTTCCGGGGCTGTCAGCCAGGTGGATACCTTTGATTACAAGTCCGAGCTGATCCGGCATCATGGCAAGCCAATGCCTGGCGGCGAGAAGCTCATCACCTTCCAGGGCGAGCAGGGGAACCTGACAAAGAGCCCATGGGAATTCCGTCCGTACGGTCAATCGGGCAAGATGATATCCGATCTCGTCCCTCATCTCGGGGCGATCGCGGACGACCTCTGCTTCATTCATTCCCTGACCGGCAAGACGAACACGCATGGCCCGGGGGAGAACTTCCTGTCGACCGGAAACACCCTTGATGCCTACCCGAGCATGGGGTCGTGGCTCACCTATGCGCTGGGCACGGAAAACGAGACGCTGCCGGCTTACGTGGCGATTCCGGATCCGCGTGGAGCCCCGCAGTCGGCTGGAAACTTCTGGGGTTCCGGCTACCTGCCGGCTGCCTTTCAGGGAACGGATTTCAATGCGACCCGTCCGGTGCGCAATCTCGCCCGTCCGTCGGCTGCTTCTCCGGAAAACGACCGGGCCACGCGGGAATTTCTGACGGCCCTGAACCGTCATCATCTGGAACGGTTTCCGGGGGACTCCGAGCTGGCGGCGCGGATTTCGAGTTATGAACTGGCGGCGCGCATGCAGTTGTCGGTTCCCGAGGTATCCGATATTTCGAATGAACCGGAGCACATTCTGAAGCTTTACGGTGCGGATGCGGCGGGCAATCCGGTGCAGGATCTCAAGGCGGCCTATGCGCGGAACTGCATTCTGGCGCGGCGTCTCATCGAGAAGGGGGTGAGGTTTGTGCAGTTGTTCAATGGTGCCTACCAGACGGGAGGCGAAGGGGTGAGCAACTGGGATGGTCACAAGGTTCTCGAGGAACAGTACAGCAAGCACGGCGTGGTCATGGACCAGCCCACCGCGGCCCTTGTGACGGATCTCAAGCAGCGGGGCCTCCTCAAAGATACCCTCGTGGTCTGGTGCACGGAATTCGGACGCATGCCAACCTTCCAGAAGGGAGCGAGCGGACGCGATCACAACCCGGGAGGATTCACCGCATGGATGGCCGGTGCCGGGGTCAAGCCCGGCATGTCCTACGGAGCCACCGACGAATTCGGCTACAAAGCCGTCGACCGCATCGCCACCGTCTACGATTTCCACGCGACCATCCTCGACATTCTCGGGCTCGATCATGAGCGCCTGACTTACTATCACAATGGACTGGAACGCCGGCTCACCGACGTTCACGGTCACGTGATCCGCGACATCCTGGCCTGATCACAGTCATCCGCGGGGGCGGCAGCCGGTTGCCCCGCGCTCGGCCATGGAGTGCCGCTGTTTATTTGGCTGCGGGGGCGGCAGGCGATGCCTTGACGGCTTCCTTGTCGCCGAGCTTGAGGGTGGGTTCCTTGGCTTCCTCGGAGATGTCGAGGGCGATCCAGTGGCCATTGAGGGCGTGCGCCGGAAAGCCGCAGGCGAGGGCGTATTCCCCTGCTTCGTCGGCGGTGAAGGTGAACGTATGCTTGCCGTAGGAAAGGCCCTTGATGTGATCCGGGACGGCTGCGCCTTTGAAGTACGGCTCCGGGACCTGCAGCTTCTTGGTGTCATCCTTTTCGATGACGATGAGGCTGTGGGGAATCGGGCTGGGATTGATGTAGGTGACTTCCACGGTCCAGTCCTTCGGAATCGTGTAGATGGCATTGCCCTTGGCGTAGCCATTGAAGTTCATGCCATAGTTTTCCGCTGTCCAGACGGCGACGACCGTGAGTCTGACCGTTTTCGGTTTGTCTCCGAGGCGCAGGAAGTCCTTTTCTGTTAGTCCTTCGATGAGTTCCTTCTTGAGGCCCGAGTCAGCGGCAGATGCATGAGCGGCATGGTCATCGTGCCCGCCATGACCGGCGGCGGGTGTTTCCTTTTCGTCGGCGGCGAAGGCGAAAGTGGAGAGGGCGAGAAGCGGGAGGGCGATTCGGAGCATGGGAGCAGGGGGCGGGAAGGAATGAACGGGTGCAGGAGAACGGAAAGACGGCGGACCGCCTGTCGGCACTACTGCCGAGCGCGGTGGCAGAAGGCAACAGGCGGCCCGCACGGATTTCCCGGGGGGTTGCCGGAGATTATTTCTTCTGGAGCGGTGCCGTGGCGGCTCCGGCCGGGACCTTGTCCGCAGGCACGAGCTTCCAGACGGCTCCCTTTTCGTTGACGGCTGGGTCGACCGGGCCGCCATAGTTGGCGGTGGCGTGGGTCAGGTAGATATTGCCTGCTTCATCTTCCCCGCCCGAGGTTGGCCGCAGGTTCGTGTCGAGATCGAGCATTTCCTGCATCTGCCATTTACCGGCTGCGTCGCGCTTGAGAGCCCAGACCTTGCCGCTGCCCCAGTCGGCCGCGTAGTAGATGCCGTCCATGGAGGGATAGTCCTTGCCGCGGTAGATGCCGAGGCCGATCACGCAATTCCCCTGATCGACGTGGCTGTACTCCGCGATGGGGAGGACGCCGACGCGCGGGTTGGTGGCGTCGTCTTCAATGGGGAACGTGTGGCTGCCGCACATGAACTTCCATCCGTAGTTCTCGCCGCCTTTGCTGCCGGCCGGCTGGAGATCGATTTCCTCCCAATGGTTCTGCCCGATGTCGGCGATGAACATATCGCCGGTCTTGCGATCGAAGCTGAAGGTCCACGGATTCCGGATGCCGTAGGCCCAGATCTCGGGTTTGGCGAGCGGATGGATCTGGGAGAACTGCTTCTCACTGATGCCGAAGAGCGTCATCTGCTGCTTCGGAGTGAGGAACGGATTGTCCTTGGGAATCGAGTAGGCCCGGTCCGGTGTTGAATTGTCGACGTCGATCCGCAGCATCTTGCCGAGCCATGTGTGGAGGTCCTGACCCGCACTGATGACATCGCCTTCCCAGCCGCCATCGCCCACTCCGATGTACAGATAGCCATCGGGACCGAACTTCATCTTGCCGCCGTGGTGATTGCAGTACGGGAAGTCGATCTGCATGATGACGCGGGCGGATTCCGGATCGAGGCGGTCAGGATTTTTCTTGGAGACCTGGTATTCGGTGAGCAGGGTGGCTCCATTGAACCAGAGGTCGGCATAGCTCACATAAACCTTGCCGTTTTCCTTGAACTTCGGATGAAACTCGACCCCGAAGAGGCCTTCCTCAAGGAATGAGCTGAGGGTTTTGTCGCGGATATCGAGGGCTGGCTTATCAAGGAGTTTTCCGTCCTTGATGACGCGGACGAGGCCATGGCGCTCGCAGACAAACAACCGTCCCGAGCCATCGGGCGGGGCCGTCACGTCCACGGGATCCACGAGGCCATCAGCCACTTTCACAAGGGCCAGCGGGGGAGCGCCCTCGACCTTGCCACCCGGCTGAGCGACCGGGTCGGCGGCATAAAGCGAGAAGGGCAGCGAGGAAGCGGCGATCAGCGTGAGCAGATTCTTGTTCATTTCTTGGAGGGGGGGGG
>Ga0315907_10000387_pt1 | contig 64059 bp, 61 predicted proteins | sample LakEriMetagenome_3_FD_203525 | JGI IMG/M metagenome (GOLD analysis project Ga0315907, IMG submission 203525) | Freshwater fungal communities from buoy surface, Lake Erie, Ohio, United States - Buoy 12 MA123 | ecosystem: Environmental > Aquatic > Freshwater > Lake > Lake biofilm | place: USA... | reverse complement strand
TGGCCGGCGCGTTGGCGCTGACCTTCTTCATCTACATCGTGGTCAACGGCGGCATGGTTGCCGGCTTCCTGCCGGTGGTCGGCGTGCCGATGCCCCTGATCAGTTACGGCGGTACCTCCGCCGTCTCGCTGTTGGCCGGTTTCGGATTGATCATGTCCGCCTATTCCCACCGCAAATACATCGGCGACTGAACCTTGCCGATCCGTACCGAACGACCAAGCCCCTTAACCGCCCTGACTGGATGAACTCCGATGCTGCCACCGCGCGATGATCTGAATTTTCTTCTGTTCGACTGGCTGAATGCCCAGAACCTGACTGACATTCCACAGTTCGCGCATGCCGACGCCGACACCATGCAGGCCATGCTGGATGCCGGGCTGGCCCTTGCCGAGGCCGAGTTCCTGCCGCACGCGGCTAAGTCGGATGCCAATCCGCCGCAGATCAAAGACGGCCGTGTCGTGTTGATGCCTGAAATCACGCAGGCGCTTTCGGCCTACCGCGATGCCGGATTCTTCGGCATGGGTACGCCACTCGATGAAGGCGGGCTCGGACTTCCCTACACCCTGGTGGCGACTCTGGGCGGCATCTTTTCCTGCGCAAATGTGGCGACCAACGGCTATGCGTTCCTCACCAAGGCTGCTGCCAATCTGATCCGTGAGGTCGGCAGCGAAGACCAGAAGCGTCGTTATCTCCCGCCGATGGTCGAGGGCCGCTGGTACGGCACCATGTGCCTTTCGGAACCCCAGGCCGGCTCCAGTCTGGCCGACATCCGCACCATCGCCGAACCGCTTCCGGACGGGCGCTATGCCTTGCGCGGCAACAAAATGTGGATCAGCAGCGGCGACCATGAAATTTCCGAGAACATCGTGCATCTGGTGTTGGCCAAAATTCCGGGCGGTCCGGCGGGTAGCAAGGGTATTTCGCTGTTCATCGTGCCGCGGCGGCAGGTCGATGCAGACGGCAATGCGGGCGCGCGTAACGGCGTCACCCTGATTGGCTTGAACCACAAGCTCGGGACGCATGGCCAGGTCAACTGCCTGCTTGGCTTCGGTGAACCCGAGGAATGCATCGGGGAGCTGGTCGGTGCGCCGCACGACGGTCTGCGCGGCATGTTCGTGATGATGAATGAGGCCCGCATCGGCGTCGGCATCGGGGCCACCATGGGCGGTTATGCCGGTTACCGAGCGGCGCTGGCTTATGCCAAGGAGCGCCGCCAAGGCAGGGCCGTGGGCGAGCGCGATGCGTCTTCGCCGATGATTCCGATCATCGGGCATGCCGATGTGCGCCGCATGCTTCTGCGTGCCAAGAGTTATGTGGAAGGCGGGCTGGCGTTATGTCTCTATGCCGCGCGTCTTGTCGATGAAGCGAAGTCCGGTGGCGCGGTAGCGGCCGAATCCCAGGCACTGGTCGATCTGCTGACGCCAATCGTCAAGGCCTGGCCGTCGGATTATGCGCAGGAAGCGAACTCCATCGCGATACAGGTGCACGGCGGCGCCGGGTATACGCGGGATTTTCCGGTCGAGCGCCTCTGGCGCGAGAACCGCATCAATGCCATTCATGAAGGTACCAACGGCATCCAGGCCATGGACCTGCTTGGCCGCAAACTTCTGGGCGATGGCGGCCGTGCATTCGCCATGCTGTCCGCGCGTGTCGAAACCACGCTTGCCGCCGCCCGCAGCGATGACGCACTCGCGCCGTTGGCTGATTTTCTGGCAATGCGATGGGCGAATTTCGCCCCCGCCGTGCAGGCCGCCGGTGCGGCGGCGCGCACCGACATGGACATGGCGCTGGCCAATGCCTATCTTCTGCTGGATGCGATGGGGCATGCCATCGTCGCCTGGTTGTGGTTGGATCAGGCATTGACCGCATCGCGGTTGCTGGCCGATGCCCGTGGTCCGCGCCTATCCTTGCTGCAGGGAAAAATCGCTGCTGCGCATTATTTCATCACCTGGGAGCTTCCGGCCAAGGACGCTCAACTTGTCCGCTTTGCCGCGCTCGATCCGCTCTGCCGGGATCTCGATCCGGATTTACTTTGAGTTCACGCCAGACGCATTACGGTGGCAAATGAACTGTGGTAATTTGGAATCGTGCACTGAGTGAACAAGGAAACAGGACATGAAGAAAATCTCTCTGCTGGTGATGACTCTCGCACTGGCCAGCTGTAACGGTTCGCCGGTCAAGCAGGCTCCGGCACCGACAGCGCCGCTTCCGGTTCCCGCACCAGCGCCAATTCCGCCGCTGGTCGAAAGCGAGCCGTTGAGTGCGGATCTGCAGACGCGCAAGCAGCAGTTCATCGCCGATACCGCGAAGAAATACGGCATTCCCGAAGCTGAAATCCGCGCTATCCTGACCAAAGCGATTTACCGGCAGTCCATCGTCAATGCCATGTCCCGTCCGGCGGAATCGACCCGGACCTGGGCGCAATACCGCCCCATCTTCCTGACCGAGAGCCGTATCCGGCAGGGTCGTGCCTATTTTGCCGATAACCGCGTCAGCGTCGAAGAGGTTGCCACAAAGAGCGGCGTGCCTTCTGAAATCATACTGGCCATCATGGGGGTAGAAACCGGATGGGGCGGCAATATGGGCAGCCATAATGTCCTTGATGCCTTGTATACCCTGGCGTTTCATTACCCAATCATCAACGGTAAACCTAATCCGGCACGTTCCGCATTCTTCACCGATGAACTGGGCCAGCTGTTCGCGCTGACGCGCGAGGAAGGATTCGACATCCATGCCTTGAAAGGCAGTTACGCCGGCGCCATGGGCCTGGGTCAGTTCATGCCATCGAGCTACCGGAAATATGCGGTGGATGGCGATGGTGATGGACGCCGTGACCTTTTCGGTTCGAAGAAAGATACTTTTGCGTCCATCGCCAATTACTTCAACGGCTTCGGCTGGCAGACCGGCAAGCCGGTGTTCGTACGAGCAGCTGCAGCTCCGGGTGCTGCACCGTATAAACCGGAAAACTGGGAAGCGAAGTTCACCTTGTCCGAACTTGCATCCCGTGGATATGCCCCGGTCCGTCCTGTGCAGAACCTGCCATCAACGCTGCTGACGCTTGAAGGCGTGCAAGGCACCGAGCATTGGATCGGTTTCAAGAACTTCTGGGTGATTACGCGCTACAACCGCTCGCCGATGTATGCCATGGCGGTCTGGCAGCTGTCGCAGGAAATCGCGCAGCGGTCCTACGGTGCGCCTGAAGATTCTTCCGTCACCCCACAAGCACCGGCCGGACGATGACGGCATCGAAATACGCACCGTTACTGGCGCTGATGCTCGCGGCCTGCAGCAGCGCGCCGCCACGTCCTGAAGTGCCGGCGCCGTCTGCATCAAAACCGCCACAGGCACAGGTACCGGCGGTGACTCCACCCCTGCCGGACACCGCGGACGAAGCCGAACGCAACAATGCGCGCGTCTGCCGTCAGGTGATGCAGCATGATGAACGCAATTACACTAAAGGTGGTCTCTACGCGCCCGGTGTTGCCGACGCCCATCCGGATGGTGAACTCGATGTCAGTTTGCTGAAAGAACCGGTGCCGCGTATTGAGCCGAAATCAAGAGGGGGTAACCGATCGCCCTACAAGGTCTTGGGCCGCAGTTATTACGTGCGTGATTCGGCGGAAGGGTACAAGGAACGCGGCGTCGCCTCCTGGTACGGCACGAAATTCCACGGGCGCACCACCTCCAACGGCGAAATCTATGACATGTGCCAATTCAGCGCCGCACACAAGTCCTTGCCACTGCCGAGCTTCGTCCGGGTGACGCGGCTGGATACCGGGCAGTCGGTGATCGTGCGCGTCAACGATCGCGGTCCCTTCCATGAAGGCCGGATCATCGATCTGAGTTTTGCGGCGGCCAGCAAGCTCGGCATCAACCGCCTCGGAACGGCAAAGGTGGAGGTCGAAGCCGTCAGCAATCTTGAGGATTTGGCTCCCGTCGCGGTCGTGGAAGCGCCGGAAAGTGAAAAGCGCTATCTGCAGATCGGTTCCTTTGCCAGCGAGGATAATGCCAAGGTCCTGAAGGAGCGCTTGCGCGATCTATCCATCGATGCCGCCTTCATCCAGAAAGCACGGACTGAGCAGGGGCTGGTCTGGCGGGTCCGCATCGGTCCCTTGAATAGTCTGGAAATCTCGCGGATTCAGCAGTTATTGCAGGAAATCGGTCTACAGGGAGTCCGTGTCGGGTCCGAATAGGCTTAAAATGGCGGGGCATCAACCCCCATTTGGAGCTTCCATGCGATTCCCCCGTTTTCTTGCGGCCAGCGCTACTCTGTGTGCCGTGGCTTTCGCCGCCGCGCAATCCGTTCCGGTGCCGAATGCGGCCCCGTCAAATTCCGTGCAGATTCCAGCTGCACCGGCACCGGCCGGCGCTTCGGCTTGGCTGCTGATGGACTTCAGCAATGGCCAGATTTTGGCTGGCGCCAATCCGGATGCCCGCGTGGAACCGGCCAGCATTACCAAAGTGATGACATCCTATGTGGTCGCCGCCGAAATGAAAGCCGGCAAGATCAAGCGCACCGATCAGGTGCTGATCAGCGAAAACGCCTGGAGCGGCGGAGGCGGCGGTACCGATGGATCCACCAGCTTCCTGCCGCTGGGCAGCATGGTCAGCCTCGATGAACTCGAACGCGGCATGGTCATCCAGTCCGGCAATGATGCCGCCATCGCTTTGGCCGAACATATTGCCGGCTCGGAAACGGCCTTTGTGGAACTGATGAACACCTATGCCAAGAAAATCGGCATGAATAATACGAACTTTGCCAATCCGCACGGTCTTTCCGATCCGAATCATTATTCGACCGCCCGTGATCTGGCGCTGATGGGCCGCGCGATGATCCGTGATTTTCCGGAAGCCTATGCTTACAACAAGATCAAGGAATACACGGTCAACGGCATCCGCCAGCACAACCGCAACGGCCTGTTGTGGAAGGATACTTCGGTCGACGGCATCAAGACCGGACACACCTCGGCCGCCGGTTACTGCCTGCTGGCTTCGGCCAAGCGCGGCGAACAGCGCCTGGTGTCGGTTGTCCTCGGCATCCAGACCGATTCCCAGAAACAGGGCTTCGATCTTCGCGAGAACGGCAATCTGGCATTGCTGAACTGGGGTTTCCGCTTCTATGAAACACGTACGCTGTATACGCCGGATAAAGTCATCGCCTCGCCGCGTGTCTGGAAAGGCAAAGATAATACCGTGGCCCTGGCCGTGGCCATGCCGTTCAGCGTCTCGTTGCCGCGCGGCAAGTTCGATGCACTGAAAGCTAACATCGATCTGCCCAAGCACGTCATCGCGCCGCTGGCCGCCGGCCAGAAAGTCGGCACGCTGAAAATCAGTCTCGACGGTAAAGTGGTTGCGGAAGCGCCGCTGGTTGCCAAAGTTGCCGTGGCTGAAGCCGGCTTCTTCGGACGGCTGTGGGACGGTTTCCTGATGTGGTGGGATAACCTGTAACCGTGAGACACAGTGAAATAAAAAAAGGCCGGATTGCTCCGGCCTTTTTCTTTGCCCGAATGGCTTACTTGCCCGGAGTCGGAGATGCAGTCAGGCCGCGGCGTTTCAGCAGTGGCTGGATGTCCGGAGCGCGGCCGCGGAAATCCTCGAACAGCTTCATCGCATCTTCGCTGCCGCCACGTGACAGCAGGGTCTTGCGGAAGTGATCGCCGTTCTCGCGTTTCAGCCCGCCGTTTTCCTTGAACCACTCTACCGAGTCGGCATCCAGCACTTCGCTCCACAGATAGGAGTAATAACCGGCCGAATAGCCACCGATGATGTGGCTGAAATACGTGGTGCGGTAGCGCGGCGGAACTAGGGCCAGATTGATGCCGGCTTCATCCAGGGCTTTGCTTTCAAACGCCAGGACGCCATCGACACCGGGAAGTTGGTCGGCAGTTTTCTGATGCCAGGCCTGGTCGATGATGGAAGCGGCCAGGTATTCGGTGGTGCGGAAGCCTTCGTTGAACTGGGCGGCGGCCTGGACCTTGTCCAGCAGCGCCTGCGGAATCTGCACGCCGGTCTGGTAATGCTTGGCGTAGTTGCTCAGGATGGCCGGATCGGTGGCCCACATTTCGTTGACCTGCGAAGGGTACTCCACGAAATCGCGCGGTACCGATGTGCCGGAGAAGCGCGGGTATTTCACGTCCGAGAACATGCCATGCAGCGCGTGGCCGAATTCATGGAACATGGTGGTGACTTCATCGAAGGTCAGCAGGGTCGGCTCGCCTTTCGGCGGCTTGGGCACGTTCAGGTGGTTGGCCACCACCGGCGTATTGCCGGTCAGTCGGTTCTGCGACACATAAGCGTTCATCCAGGCACCGCCGCGTTTGTTATCGCGCGCATACATGTCGGCGATGAACAGGGCGAGATGCTTGCCGTCGGCATCGAACACTTCGTAGACCGTAGTGTCTTCGTGGTATTTCGGAAGATCATCGCGGCGCTTGAAGGTCAAGCCGTATAGTTTCTCGGCGGCATAGAATACGCCGTTCTCAAGAACACTGGTCATTTCAAAATACGGACGCAGCTGCGATTCATCGAATGCATAGCGGTCTTTACGGACCTTTTCGGCATAGTACGACCAGTCCCAGGCGGCCAGCTGGAACTTGCCCTTTTCGGCATCGACCACTTTCTGCATGTCGGTCGCTTCTTTCTTGGCGTTTGCCACGGCAGCAGGTGCCAGACCGAACAGCATCTTGTTGACGGCGTCTGTGGTCTTTGCGGTGGCATCCTCCAACACGTATTCGGCATGGTTGCCATAGCCGAGTAGTTTGGCACGCTGGGCACGCAGCTTCACGATTTCGGCGAACACGGCACGGTTGTCGAACTGACCGCCCTGGCTGCCACGGGCAATCGAGGCTTTCTGGATGCGCTCGCGCAATGCACGGTTGTCGAGGGAGTCCAGCGCCGGCTGGCCAGAGGTGTTGAGCAGCGCAATGACGTACTTGCCTTCCATGCCGCGGGCCTTGGATACGGCGGCGGCGGCCGCGATGTCGGAATCGGACATGCCGGCGAGATCTTCCTTGCGGTCGACCACGATGGCGGCGGCGTTGACTTCCTTCTGCACATTCTGGCTGAAGGTGGTCTGCAGGCCGGCCAATTTGGCGTTGATGTCTTTCAGTATGGCTTTGTCTGTATCATTCAATTGCGCACCTTCGCGCACGAAATCGGTATGGTAGCGCTCAAGTAGACGCTTGGATTCAGCATCCAGTCCCAGACTGTCGCGCTGATCATGCAGCGCCTTGACGCGGGCATACAGTTTACCGTTCAAGGTGATGGCATCGGAGTAGGCCGAGAGTTTCGGGGCCAGTTCCGCCTGCAGCTTGAGCATATCCGGATTGTTGTTGGTGCCGATCAGGCTGAAGAATACGGTGGATACGCGGTCGAGCACCTGTCCGGATTTCTCCATCGCCACGATGGTGTTTTCGAAACTCGGTTTGGCCGGATTGTTGGCGATTTTCTCGATATCAGCCGCGCCCTCTTTCATGCCGGCTTCAAAGGCAGGACCGTAAACGGCATTGTTGATTTTGTCGAACTGCGGGTATTGGTAGGGCAGCGGGCTTTTCTGGAAGAACGGATTCATGGCTTGCGCGGATTCCTTGGTGGCAGCGGCCTGTGCCGATTCGGCGGGCAGGCCGATGCTGGCGGTAGCCAAGGCGAGGGCGATGGCGAGGGTGACGGGATTTTTCGACATGGGAAAGGACCTTTGGTGGATAATTTCCCGATTTTACGTGAAAGCGCGTTAATAAAATGTGCCGAAAGGCATATCCGGCCCGGTCCGGCCTTGGGTTTTGCCCGGATTGCCCCGATAATGACGGCATGACTACCGAAAAAACCCCTGAAAAGGGCTTCACCTTCCCGGGCGTGTTTGAAATCACGGCCTTGGGCAGCGCCGCCGCCCATCTGGAAACGGCCGTTCCGCATGAGCTCGAGCAGGCCGGCTTGACGGTACTGCATGAAACCGTATCCAGCCGCGCTTCCAGTGCCGGCCGCTTCGTTTCAATCAGCCTAAAGTTCAAAGCCGAAAGCCGGGCCGATTACGAGGCGGCGCACAACGCCCTGCGGGCCCACCCCGAGATCAAGTGGACGCTGTAAATCCGTCCTGGCAGATCCGCCGGCTTGGCATCCAGCCCTATCCGCCGGTCTGGGCGGCCCAGGAGCGGCATACCGCCGAACGCGGCGATGCCGACGGCCATGACGAACTCTGGCTGCTCCAGCACGAGCCGGTCTATACCTTGGGTCAGGCCGGCAAGCCCGAACATGTGCTTCTGCCGGGCGATATCCCGGTCATCCGCTGTAACCGCGGCGGTCAGGTGACTTACCACGGTCCGGGCCAGATCGTGGCCTATCCTTTGGTCAATCTTCGGCGTCTCGGCCTTGGCGTACGCGAGTTGGTGACCCACATCGAGCAGGCGCTGATTAATACCCTTGCGCACTGGGACATCGTAGCCGAACGCCGCGCCGGTGCGCCCGGGGTGTATGTCGGCACCGCCAAGATCGCCGCGCTCGGCCTGCGTATCAAGCACGGCTGCAGTCTGCACGGTCTGGCCTTCAATATCGCCATGGATCTGGCGCCGTTCCACGGCATCAACCCCTGCGGCTATGCCGGTCTGGAAGTGACGCAGATGCTAGAATTGAACCCTGCCGTGGGTCTTGATCAGGTCGAGCCCGTTTTGGTGGCGCAGCTCTCGCAGCAGCTGGGATTGTCCCCGGTCTGGATCGATGCGTTGCCGTCGGCATTCCTTTCCGAAATGTGAGTGGGTCATGTCCAAAGATAAAACCATCACCGCGCAGACTGTCACCAGCCTCGAGGCCGGGGTCAAGCAGTTAGGCGAAAGCAAAATCGCCCGCAGTCCGGTCAATTTTGCCGAGGCGCCGGTATTGCGCAAACCGAGCTGGATCCGCGTGCGCATTCCTTCCGGAAACGCCGTCGCCAAATTGAAATCGCAGCTGCGCGAGAACCATCTGATCACCGTCTGCGAAGAAGCCAGCTGCCCGAACATCCATGAATGTTTCAGCCACGGTACCGCAACCTTTATGATTCTGGGCGAGGTTTGCACGCGCCGTTGCAGTTTCTGCGATGTCGCGCATGGTCGCCCGAAGCCGCCGGACGCGTCCGAACCGCTGAATCTGGCTAAAACCATCGCCGACATGAAGCTGCGTTATGTGGTCATCACATCGGTAGACCGCGACGATCTGCGTGATGGCGGTGCCGAACACTTCACCCGCTGCATCGAAGAGGTCCGCCGTTTCAGTCCGGACATAAAGATCGAAATCCTGACTCCGGACTTCCGCGGCAAGGGCCGTATGGAACGCGCGCTGGAGCTGCTGAATCAATCGCCGCCGGATGTGTTCAACCACAATCTGGAAACCGTGCCCGATCTGTACCCAAATGTACGTCCCGGAGCCGACTACCAGTGGTCGCTGACCCTGCTCAAGCAGTTCAAGGCCGACAATCCGGGGTTGCCGACCAAATCCGGCATCATGCTCGGGCTGGGCGAAACCATGGAACAGGTGCAGCAGACGCTCCGCGATCTGCGTGCCCATGACGTCGACATGATCACCGTCGGCCAGTACCTGCAACCGACCCCGCACCACCATCCGGTGATGCGCTATTGGACCCCGGAAGAATTCGCCGAAATCGAAGCTTACGGGAACCAATTGGGTTTCACCCATGTCGCATCAGGACCGATGGTGCGTTCCAGCTACCACGCCGACCGTATGGCCATGGATGCCGGCTTCGTCGAAGCCTGACCCAACCAATGGCCCATGCTTTTCCCGCGCGATGTGCGCACAATCGCGGTAACTTACGAGGCAACCCATGAAAAAACGGATCGTTCTGGCAATCGCGGCACTGCTGCCTCTGGCTATCGCCTATGCGGCAACCCAGGGCGACACGCCTGTCGCGAAGGCGGAGCTTGCTCCGACCCAGGCCCAGGCCCAGGCCGGAACGCTCATGTACCTGCATCTGTCGGGCAGTGATTTCAGTTACCGTCCGCTGCCGCTGGACGATGATCTGTCGCGCACGATGCATGATAAATACCTCAAATCCCTCGATGGCAACCGGATGTTCTTCCTGGCCAACGACATCGCCGGATTCAAGGCTTTCGAAACCAGGCATGACGATGCGGTCAAGGCCAAGGATTTCTCGACACCGTTCACCATGTTCAAGGTCTATCTTGCGCGCGTCGATGAACGCATCGCCTATGCCCGCAATCTGCTGAAAAAGGATTTCGACTTCACCGTGAAGGAGTCCTATCACTACGACCGCGAGGAGGCCCCTTGGGCGGCAGACAACAAGGCGCTTGATGAAATCTGGCGCCAATCGGTCAAGAACGATGTGCTGCGCCTGAAGCTGGCTGGCCGCAGCATGCCCGAAATCCGTACCACGCTCGATAAGCGCTACAGCGATCTTTCGCGTCGCATCCACCAGCTCGATGGTGATGATGTATTCGAGAACTACATGAATGCCTATGGCAATGCGATTGATCCGCACACGGCGTATTTCTCGCCGCGCAGTGCGGAGAACTTCGAAATGACCATGAAACTGTCGCTGGAAGGCGTCGGTGCGGTGCTGCAGCAGCAGGATGGCTACGTGCTGTTCCGCACCATCATGCCGGGTAGCCCGGCCGAGAAAACCGGAAAGATTAAGGCCGGTGACCGCATTCTGGCGGTCGGCCAGGGCGAAAGCGGCCCCATGGTGGACGTGGTCGACTGGTCCATCGACGATGTCGTGGCCAAAGTCCGCGGCGCCAAAGGCACCGTAGTGCGTCTGGAAGTGCAGTCCGGCGACGAGGGCGCCGACGGCACCCGTCAGATCGTGCGCGTGGTGCGGGACAAAATCAAACTCGAAGAACAGGCGGCCAGCAAGAAGATTATTGAGAGCGGCGGCAAGCGCATCGGCGTCATCGAGTTACCGGCGTTCTACCTCGATTTCGAGGCGGCACGTCGCGGTGACCCCGATGTCCGTTCGGCGACCTCCGACGTGCGCAAACTGCTGACCGAGCTCAAGACCGAAAAAGTCGACGGCGTGGTCGTGGATCTGCGCAGCAACGGCGGCGGTGCCTTGCCGGAAGCCATCGAGCTGACCGGCCTGTTCATCGACACCGGACCGGTTGTACAGGTTCGCAGCAGCAACGGCGAAATCGAAGTTGGCGGCGATACCGAACCCGGTGTGACCTGGTCCGGCCCGCTGGCGGTTCTGGTCAACCGTTCTTCTGCATCGGCTTCGGAAATCTTCGCCGCCGCCATCCAGGATTACGGCCGCGGCCTGATCATCGGCGAACCGACCTTCGGCAAAGGCACTGTGCAGAGCGTCATTCCTTTCGACCGCTACAAACGTACCAAGGATTTCAAACTCGGCGATCTGCACATGACCACGGCCCAGTTTTTCCGCATCAACGGCGGAACCACCCAGAATGCGGCGGTGAGTCCGGATGTCCCGTTCCCGGTGACCGTCGATGCCGGTGAATACGGCGAAAGCACTTTCGACAATGCCCTGCCATATACCGAAATTCCGGCAGCCAGCTACAGCCGTCTCGGCATGTTCAAGGCCATCAATCCGCAGCTGATTAGCCGTCACGAGACCCGCATCACCGGCGACAAGGAGTTCAGCTGGTGGATGCAGGATGTGGCCAGTTTCAAGGCCGACCGCGCCAAGAAAACGGTTTCCCTGAATGAACAGGAGCGTCTGGACGAGCGGGCGGCATTCAAAGCCAAGCGTGAAGCACGCGAAACCGAGCGTAAGGTCCTGGGTCTGAAGTCGGCCGGTCCGGACGATAATGATGATGGCCTGCAGGCCAATGAGCGCAAAGTCAGCGAGCAGATCGCCCAGGAAAATGCCGATAAGGAGCGTCCGGATCCGTTGCTGAATGAGTCCGCAGCCATTCTTGCCGATGCCATCGTTCTGCTGGAAGGCAGCAAGCCGCTGCTGACACAGGTGTTTCCGAAGTCCAATGCCGCCAAGACCTGGGCGCAGTAGTGCAGGATGCGGATAACGCCCCGGCCGTCACTAAGGCCTAGGTCGACAGCGGTTATGATTCCAGCTCACGCGTCTATGAAAGCGTCGCGGCCAAACTCGGCATGTTGCCGGCGGTTTACCGCAAATGCGGCGTCATCGCCTGCCAGCGCTCGCGGTTCTGCTTGATGCGGTCGCCTTTGCGGTTGAGATTCACGCTGCGCGGGGTAGCGGCTTCAGCCAGACCGGAAACAGCAAACAGGGCGGCGAGAAAGAGGGTGGGTTTCAACATTGCATTCTCCGCAAGAAGGCGAGGCACGCTGGTGTTGGCGTGTACGGGTAACAACGGCCGTACATCCCATCGGTTGACGGCAACGGATATCCGGTTGCCATCCATTCAGGAATTACTTGTTGTCGATGCGGATGCCCTTACCGGGGAAAGGGCGACTGCAGTCCTTCACCTTGGCCTTTTCCAGAAACGCCAACACGCTGCCGGTTATCAGTGTCTTTTCGCTTTCCGAACCGCCACGGCCGAAGGCCATATGATTGGCGCCGGTGATGACGCCCTGCCATTTGCAACCGGAAGGCATATTTTTGTAAGCCTCCAGACGAGAGCGCCAGTCGGTATTCAACTCCTTGTCTTCGGTGCCGGTCAATGCGTACACCGGCGCGGTGATGCCACGCCAGGCATTCTCCGGAAAGATGCGGCCGACACCCTGCGGCGACATCGCCACGTAGGCATCGAAGCCGATGCGGGTGTGCAGTCCAAGGCGGTTATCCGCGCCGGCGGCGAGCATCACCGTGGCGGCCCCCATGGAATGACCGACCAATGCCGTGAACGGATTTTTACAGCGGCCTTTCTGCCAGACCAGTGCGGCTTCGATATCCGCAAAGCGCCCACGGTAGGCGGCCGGATCGGTAATCAGTGCCGCCAATCCGGCCTTGATATCCATTCCCGGGATTTTCGCGCGCAGTGCCGCACGTCCGCTTTCGGCGTGGCCGAGCACCACGGCACGCCAGCCTTTGCTTTGTAGGAACTCCCCGAGATATGAAAGTCCGTTCTCGGAACCGCCGGCCCCATGGCTGAGGATGACCGTGCCGAGACAGACACCGACCGGTGCATAGTGCATGACTGGAGTTTTGATGCCATCGCTGCGCGGCAGCAGCAACCGTTCGGCGGCCGGAGTTATGAGCGGAATCAGAGCAAGGCAAAGCAGAACAGTACAGCGCAGTGCGGTCATAGCGAAACTCCAGCGGTGGTCCTGAATCAACGCCGCACTCCGTATTGCGTTGACATGCGGATCGAATCAGCCACGCAGTGCTGCCGTGACGGGAAGCCGAGCAGCGCGCACCGCTGGTGCCAGTCCGCCGAGAAAGCCGATGGTCAGCGCCCAGCTCAGGCCCTGCGCGACCAGGCCCGGGGTCACCGCGAAATTGAACGCGACCTGCGTGAAGCCGCCGCCGAGCGTGGATACCGAGTAGTCGTTGAACAGCACATAGGCGATTCCGGCACCGAGAACGCCGCCAAGCAGGGACAGGAACATCGCTTCCGCCATCACCGAGGCCACTACCGGTGCATTGCCGAAACCGAGCGCGCGCAGTGTTCCGATTTCCGCCGTACGCGCTGAAACCGCCGAGTACATGGTATTGAGCGCGCCGAACAGGGCGCCGAAGGCCATGATGACGGTAACGATGCTGGTCAGGAATCCGATTTGACGGGTCAGCCCGGAGGATTGCGAGGAGAAGTAATCTTTCTCGGTCTTCACTTCCACATTCAGCTGCGGGTCCGATTCCAGACGGCGCTTCAGATCCTTGAATGCATCGCGGTAATTCAGACGAACCACCACCGAAGACACGCCTGATCGGCCAAAGGCGCTCTGTACGGTATCCAGATCGGCCCAGAGTTCGGAATCATGGGCATCGCCGGATTCGAATACGCCGACCACATCCCAGTACGAACCGCGGAATTTCAGCTTGGCGCCGACCTGCAAACCATCGAATTGGGTGAAGGCGCCTTTGCCGACGATGATCTCGCGCAGACCGGGTTTGAAGCTGCGGCCCGCAATCAGTTTCAGCTCCGGACGCACCGTCAGTCCTTTCGACTCGACGCCGCGTAGCGACACGTTGGCGCCCGAACTCTGTCCCTTCCGCGGAACTTCGGTGATGACGATCAGTTCGCCTGAAGCCAGTGGCAGGCGATCGGCATGCCGGGCGATGGCCGGATCCTGTTTGATCAAGGTGGCCGCGCTGCGGTCGAGGAAGCTGGCCAGTTCGCCATTGGAGCCGCCGCGCAGCACGATGGCACGATTGGGATCGCCGGTGGCGGTCAGGGTTTTATTCAGTCCGGTCGACATCGACAGCATCGCCACCAGCACGCCCACTACGCCGGCAATGCCGATGACGATGACCAGCGAGGCGCCGAGCCGCTGCGGAATGCTTTTCAGATTCATCAGCACGATTTCACGGATCTGGGTCAGTGTGCTCATGTCAGCGTCCCGCCAGGGCATCGACGATTTTCAGATGCATTGCACGCAGCGCCGGCGGCAGCCCGACCACCAGCGCCAGGAAAACGGTGGTGGCCAGCGCGAACAGCCAGACGCGGGCATCGGCTTTTATCGGGTATTCCGGTGGCAGCAGCCCGGTAACCGCACTGGCCAGCAACAGCCCGAGCAAGGCACCGATGAAACAGAGCAGAAAAGATTCGGCCAATACCAGTCCCAACACCGTGCGGTCTGTGAAACCGAGACATTTCAGTACGGCCAGTTCGGGAATGCGCTCGCGCACGGCCTGACTCATGGTGTAGCCGGTCAAAATCAGGATGGTGAAGAACACCGCGCCGGAAATGGCATTGACGATGAAGCCGATGTCGCCCAGCTGCTTCAAAAAGCCGAGCTGGAATTCCTGCTCGCTCTGGGTTTTGGTTTCTTCCGAGGAGTTTTCGAACTTGCGGTCGATTTCGGCGGCGATGCGTTCGGAGTCCATCGGGTTCTTCACCCGTACCACGAATACGCCGGCCAGCCCGCGCGCGCGTTCACTGCGGCCTTCGTCGAACTGGCCGTAATTCAGATACATCAGATTGGCACGGTCGGTCCATTCCTGATCACGGCCTTCGAAGATGCCGACCAGACGCCACTGCCAGACCCGGCTGCCGTCGCGCTGGGTCCAGATGAAGGAGTTCAGCGGGATGATATCGCCGACTTTCCAACCGTACTTGTCGGCCAGCACCTTGCCGGCGATGGCGCCGTCCTGGGTCGAGATGAATGTGCGCCAGGCATCTTCATCCATCTTCCATTCCGGGTAGGTATCGCGTAGACGTTGCGGATTGACCGCGAATTGCGGGAAGAAATTCTTCGGGTCCTGGTAGACGCCGCCGAAGAACTGCGAATGACCGACATGCTCGACACCGGGAATGGCCTCGATCTGCGGCAGCAGACGCATCGGCAAGGGCTGGGTGAAGCTTATTTTGGCTTGGGTAATTAGCCGGTTGGCACCGAGGAAATCGGCGCCGCCGGACAGCACCGAGTTCACCGCCTGCAGCAGACCGATCAGCAGGAAAGCGGCCGACAGCGAGAGCAGGGTAAATGCCGTGCGGGTTTTCTTGCGCATCAAGGCGCCCCATACCAATGGCAGGTATTTGCGGATCATCTCAGTGACTCGGCTCGTCGACCAGACTGCCTTTGTCGAGGTGCACCGTGCGATTGGCGTACTCGGCCGCTTTCGGGTCGTGAGTGACCATCACGATGGTCTTGCCGAATTCGCGGTTGAGCTGCTGCAGCAGGGTCAGCACTTCGTCGGCGGTCTTGCGGTCGAGATCGCCGGTCGGCTCGTCGCAGATCAGGATGCGCGGATCGGACACTAGCGCGCGCGCGATGGCCACACGCTGCTGCTGGCCGCCGGACAGTTCGTTCGGTTTATGGCCGGCCCGGTCGGCGATACCGACCAGTTTCAGCGCAATGGAGGCACGATGTCGGCGTTCGTCTGCATCCATGTCGGTCAGCAACAAGGGCAGCTCCACATTCTTCTGGGCGCTCAACACCGGCATCAGGTTGTAACTCTGGAAAATGAAACCGACGGTGTTGGCACGCCAGGCGGCCAGTTCATTACCGCCCAGATCGTCTATGCGTTGCCCGTCGATGGTCAGCACGCCGCTGGTCGGCGAATCGATGCCGCCGATCAGGTTCAGCAGGGTGGTTTTGCCGGAACCGGAAGGGCCCATCAGTGCCACGAAATCGCCTTCCGGAATATCCAGATTGATGCCATGCAGCACTTCCAGCACCTGCTTGCCGCGCACATAGGCCTTGGTCAGCTGGCGGATTTCGACCAGCGGGAACAGGCCATCGCTGTCGTCACGTCCGCTCATTGACCGGCATCTGCCTTGCGGACGACCTTGGTGCCGTCTTTCAGTTCCTTGTCGGGTGCGGCCACCAGCGAATCGCCTTTGGCCACGCCTTTGCTGATCCGGCTTTCACTGTCATTACTTTCGGCCACGGTCACGGCGGTGCGCACGGCCTTGCCGTCCACGATGGTGAATACGAAAGCGGCGTTGCCGTCCTTGAGCACGGCGCCGTTAGGCACCCAGTAACCGGTCAGGGGTTTGTCATCGGTTTTGGCTTCGAGGAAGCTCACGCGCACGCCCATGTCCGGCACGATGCGCGGATCCTTGCTGTTCAATGCCACACGTACTTTCACCGTGGCCTTGGAACGGTCGGCGGTCGGCACGATGGCGATCACCGCGCCGGGAATCTTCCAATCCGGGTAAGCATTCAGTACGGCCTGCACCGGCATCTCCGGCGTGACCCGGCCGATGTAGGCTTCGTTGACATCGACCTGTACTTCCAGCGAGTCCATGTCGACCAAGGTGCCGATGCCGGTGCGGATCGAGCCGCCACCGCCGGAAATCGGCGAGATCATTTCACCCGGCTGCGCGGCCTTGGCCACGATCACGCCATCGAAGGGCGCGCGGATGACGGTGTTGTCGATGTTCAGTGCCGACACGCCGAGCTGATCGCGCGAGACGCTGACCGATTTCAGCAGGCTATTCAGGCGCGCGGCGCGCGAGTCACGCTCGGCTTTGGCGGCATCCAGCGCCTGACGGGAAACCAGCTGTTTGGCGCCGAGCTCGCGGTTGCGGGCATAGTTGCTCTCGGCCAAAGCCAGCTGCGCGCGCGCTTCAGCCAACTGCGATTCACTGGAGGCTAATTGCGATTGCGACAGGCGGTACTGGGCGTCGGCGTCCTGCACATCGAGGCGGGCGAGTATTTCGCCGGCTTTGACGCGCTGCCCTTCCTCGATGTAGACCTCTTTGACCTTACCGGTGATTTTCGAAGAGACGGTAGCGATACGGCGTGCGGTCACGTAGCCGGAGGCATCCAGCACCGAGGCCGGACCGCTTTCCGCGGCTGAGCGCGGATTGACCGTTTCCACTTCCAGCGCCTTGCCGCCGCGCAGCAGCAAAATAGCTGCAACGATAACCACCAGGGCGCCGACGATCCAAGGCCAGTGCCGTTTCTTTTTCATTGCTGTGCTGCCACTGCGATTTATTTTCAGTTGGTTGAGCAATTCATCAGGGCGGTTCATACGTTGGTCCTTGGCGTGATGGCCATTATTCTGTCATTGACTCAGGAATCGGTGGAGTGCCGGTGGTCATATTTTTTCTGCAGGAAGCGGAACGCCGCACGCAGGCCCTGGGCCTCGCCACCGGCCGGTTTTCCGGGGCGCTCGGAATCGTTCCAACTGTACACATCCAGATGCGTCCAGGCGGTGCCGGCGGGCACGAAACGCTGCAGGAACAGCGCGGCGGTCATGCAGCCCGCCATTTTACTCGGCCCGGCATTGGCCAAATCGGCCACGTTGGATTTCAGGTAACCGAGATAGGGTTGCCACAAAGGCAGTTGCCAGAGCGGGTCATGCTCGGCTTCACCGGCTGCCAGATAATCACGGGCCGTTTCCGCATGATTGCTGAACAGCACCGGTAGATCCGGTCCGAGCGCGATGCGGGCAGCGCCGGTCAGGGTCGCGAAGTCCATGATCAGTTCCGGCTTCAGTTCGCCTGCCAGCGCCAAGGCATCGGCCAGTACCAAGCGGCCTTCGGCATCGGTGTTGTCGATTTCAACGCTCAAGCCCTGACGTGTGGTAATGACATCGCCGGGGCGGAAGGCATTGCCGGCGATGGCATTTTCAACCGCTGCAATCAGCAGGGTCAGCCGTACCGGTACCTTGTTCTGCATCAGCAGTCGGGCCAGGCCCAATGCGTGCGCCGCGCCACCCATGTCTTTTTTCATGTTGCGCATGCCATCGGCCGGTTTGATGTCGAGGCCGCCGGTATCGAAGCAGACACCTTTGCCGCACAGCACGACATGCGGATGCGTGTCATCGCCCCAGTCCAGACGGATCAGACGCGGTGCCCGGTGCGAAGCCCGGCCGACCGCATGGATGGTGGGGAAGTTCCGTGCCAGCAGCTCTTCGCCGCGGATGCAGGATATGTCTGCACCGAAGCGTTCACCGATGCCGCGTGTGGCCTGCTCCAGCTCGTCGGGCCCCATGTGCTCGGTCGGCGTGTTGATCCAGTCGCGCACGTCCAGACTGGCGGCGAGAATGCTTTCGGCCAGCGCACTCTGGTTTTCGATGTACAGCATTGCCGGTTCTGTTTTGGCCAGATAGCGTTCAAAACGATAGGCGCCGAGCCCCCAGCCCAGCAGCAGATTATCGGCGCTGAGTGCGGCGGTGGAATCGGTGCTGCGATGATAATGGCCTTTCGGCAGCAGTTTCGGTAGATGCGCGATTGCATACGGCGTATCGCCACCGATCACGGCGACAACCCGCTGGCATTGCCCGCTGGCCTCCGGCAACAACGCGAACTGCGTGGCATGGCCCTGGAACGATTGTCCTGCCAGCCAATTCCGGGTGAATTCCGGTTGCGCCGCCAGCCAGGCAGGGTATTGTTCGGCCGAAACGAATTCTATGGCCCGTGATTGCGGGTGCCGTTCGGTCGATATGCCTTGCGCAGATAATGCCAGGGTCATGCAGATACCTCTTCCAGCCGTTCGGCCAGTTGCTGCAGGTCGGTGATGGTGAGATGCGGTGGTGTGATTTCCGACGGCCAGACCGCGCCGGTGCGGTTGATCCAGACCGACTGGAAGCCGGCGTCGTGTGCGCCCTGAACATCCAGCCAGGGATCATCGCCGACATGCAGGATGTACTGCGGGGCGATGCCCAGCGCTTGGCTGGTGGCTTCGAAGATCGGCGGATGCGGCTTGGCGGTACCGACCTCCCGTGCGGAAATGCAACCGGTGAAATAGTGGCCGATGCCGGTGCGGCCGAGGTCGGCGTTGCCGTTGGTCAATCCGATCAGCGGAAAGCGCGCCGCCAATCTGTCCAGTGCCGGCAGGCAGTCGCTGTAAAGCGTGACATCGTTGCGTGCACGGAAAAAGGCATCAAACGCCGGTTCGATGAGATCATCGCTTTCGCCGCTGAGATGGAAGGCATGCTGCAAGGACAGTTTCCGCTGCGCGGTGAAATCGTGCGCGAGTTCCGGATGCGCCTGCGCGATCTGCTCGCGCAGATGGCGCATCGCCTGAACCGGAAACTGCTCGGCCGCCGCTGGCGCATGCACCAGCAGGAATTCGTGAAGCGCCGCCTCGGCACGCTCGATGATCGGCCAGATCGGCCAGAGGGTATCGTCCAGATCAAGGCTGATGGCTTTTACGGTATGCATCCCAATAGCATACCGCGCATCGGCGTACAAACTGCGTGTTTTTAGCGCATTTGCAGGTAGCCGGTTTGCCGGCCGCGCGCCAAGCCCAGCTCCAGACGCTGTGGATTCTGCGAAAGCTGCGCACGCAATACCGCCAGATCGCCGACCGATTGGCGGTTGACCACCAGGATGCGGTCACCGGCTTCCAGACCATTGCGTTCGGCGCGGCTGCCGGCCACCACTTTACTGATGATGACGCCGCGGATGCCGGTCTGCCGGTAGCGTTCCGGGGTGTCGATCAGTACGGCACCGGCCAGCCGGGCATCGAGTTGGCCCGCATCCAGTTCCTTCGGTGAGGCCTTCAGCTGCGCACTGACGACAAGACGCTGGCTATCGCGCACCAGTTCCAGCCTGACCGGTACGCCGAGTGGCAGCAGGCCTTCCAGATTGCTCAGGGTGTCGGCGCCGTCGATGCGTTGGTCGTTGGCTTTGACAATGACATCGCCGGGGCGGATGCCGGCGGCTTCGGCCGGACTGCCCCGGTAGACGCGCGTCACCAGGGCGCCGCGGGTAATCGGTTCGGCCTGGGTCTGTGCGGTTTCGGCATCCAGACCCAGTGTGCCCCGTCGGACCTCGCCGAAGGCCATCAGCTGACGCATGATTTCCTTGGCCAGGTTGGAGGGAATCGCGAAGCCCAGACCGATATTGCCGGCGGCACTGCCGCGCGGATTGAAACTTGCGACATTGATGCCGACCAGCTCGCCGTTCAGATTGACCAGCGCGCCGCCCGAATTGCCGGGGTTGATCGAGGCATCGGTCTGAATGAAATTCTGGAAACCCAGGCCCTGTAGGCCGCTGCGGCCTACGGCCGAGACGATGCCCGAGGTGACGGTCTGGCCCAGACCAAAAGGGTTGCCGACGGCGACCACGTAATCACCGACCCGTAGTTTGCTGGAGTCGGCGACCGGCAAGGCCACCAGATCCTTGGCCGCGATGCGGATGACTGCGATGTCGGTGTCGGGGTCGGAGCCGACCGGCTGCGCTTCGAAGGTGCGGCCGTCGGACAGGCTGACCGACACTTCATCGGCGCCCTCGACCACGTGGTTGTTGGTCAGGATCAGCCCGCGTGCGGCATCCACGATGACGCCCGAGCCAAGGGACTGAGCGATGCGCTCCTGCGGGTAGCGGCCGCCGCCGAAAAAATCGGCAATCGGATTGTTTACCCGGACCCGCTGTTTGGTGTAGATGTTCACCACCGAAGGCGTCACTTTGGCGAGCATCGGCGCCAGTGTGGGCATGGGTTGCGCGTTGGCTGGTGCCGCTGCCTGGGCGTCCGGAATCATCCACAGGTGCTCCGAGGCCGCACTTTTCGCGTTATCTGACTGATTTGAAAAATAAAAACCGGCAGCCAGTGCGCCCGTCGTGGTACACAACGTCGCCAAAGCCAAGGTACGCAAGGGGAGAGTCATGGGGGTTCCTGCCGGGGGTCTGGAGTGCAGTATAACGAAGGTGAAAAAAATTGGTGATTCACGACGTGGTTTCACGTCAGCAGAACGAGTCTATCTCACTGTAAGTTAAAGAAATATGAACATCAGGACAGGTTAAAATTTCGTGTTGACAGGCCGTTTCAAGACGGTTAATGTAGGGGTTTGAAACACAAGATGTTGTGTTTTTATAACGAGAAACCCCAATATGTAGTGAGGGGTGACAGGTGATGGCTGTAAAGCTTGAATTATCATGGAGATAAGTTGGATATGAGTACACCCCGATTGGAAGCCGTTCCCGCCAGCGTTCAAACCCCGCACGACGATGCGCTTCCGCTGCAACCGGCCTCGCTGGATATCTGGGATAAAAAATACCGACTGAAAGCCAAAAACGGCATGCCGGTCGATCAGACCATCGACGATACCTATCGCCGGGTTGCCAAGGCGTTGGCGGAAGCCGAACCGGATGCCGAACGCCAGGCGTACTGGAATGAACGCTTTCTGTGGGCATTGCGTCGCGGTGCCATTCCGGCCGGCCGCATCACCTCCAATGCCGGTGCGCTGGAACATAAGCCGGCCACCTCCACCATCAACTGCACGGTCTCGGGCTCGATTCCCGATTCGATGGACGGCATTCTCGACAAAGTGCATGAAGCCGGTCTGACCCTGAAGGCCGGTTGCGGCATCGGTTATGAATTCTCGACCCTGCGTCCGCGCGGCGCCTATGTGTCCGGCGCCGGTGCGCACACTTCGGGTCCGCTGTCGTTCATGGATATCTACGACAAGATGTGCTTCACGGTGTCGTCTGCCGGTGGCCGCCGCGGCGCCCAGATGGGCACCTTCGACGTGTCGCATCCGGACGTCAAGGAATTCATCGGCGCCAAACGCGAAGATGGCCGCCTGCGCCAGTTCAACCTGTCATTGCTGATCACCGATGGCTTCATGGATGCCGTCAACAAGGATGCCGACTGGCCGTTGATTTTCCCGGTCAGTGTCAAAGAGCAGAACGATCTTGATCTGAATGACGCCTCGCAGGTAGTCTGGCGCGATTGGCCGGTCAACACCGGCTATGTGACCCGTGACGACGGCTTGGTGGCCTGCAAGATTTTCGGTCATATCCGTGCGCAGTTGCTGTGGAACCGCATCATGGCGTCCACCTATGATTTCGCCGAGCCTGGCTTCATCCTGATCGACCGCGTCAACGAAATGAACAACAACTGGTGGTGTGAAAACATCCGCGCCACCAATCCCTGCGGCGAACAGCCGCTGCCGCCTTACGGCGCCTGCCTGCTCGGCTCGGTCAATCTGACCCTGTTCGTGCGTGACGCCTTCACCGACAAAGCCGCTTTCGATTGGGAGGAATACAAGGAAGTCGTGCGCGTGTTCACCCGTATGCTCGACAACGTGGTGGAAGTGAATGGCCTGCCGCTGGAACAGCAGCGTCGTGAGATCATGCGCAAGCGTCGTCACGGCATGGGCTTCCTGGGTCTGGGCAGCACCCTGACCATGCTCAAGATGAAATACGGTTCCGCCGAAAGCCTGGAATTCACCGAAGCCATCTCGCGCGAAATGGCGCTGGCCGGCTGGGAAGTGGGTCTGGCGCTGGCCGAAGAAAAAGGTCCGGCTCCGATCATGGACGAAGAGTTCAAGATCACTGCCGAAATGCTGCGCAAGCGCCCGGAAATGGCCGCCGACGGCTACAAGCTGGGCCAGAAGATCAAGGGCCGCGTGCTGCACGCCAAATACTCGCGTTACATGCAGCGTGTGGCCTCGGTGGCGCCGGAGCTGGTCGCCAAAATGGCGGAGAAGGGTACCCGCTTCACCCACCACAGCTCGATCGCGCCGACCGGCACCATTTCGCTGTCGCTGGCCAACAACGCCTCCAACGGCATCGAGCCTTCGTTCGCGCACCATTACAGCCGCAACGTGATCCGCGAAGGCAAGAAGTCCAAGGAAAAAGTGGAAGTGTACAGCTACGAACTGCTGTCCTACCGCGAGCTGATCAACCCGAAAGCGATGCCGTACAGCGACGATCCGAAAGCCGCCTTGCCGGAATACTTCGTCGCCGCCGACGATATCTCGCCGAAGGAGCACGTCGACATCCAGGCCGCTTCGCAGAAGTGGATCGATTCCTCGATTTCGAAGACCGCCAATGTCCCGACCAACTATCCGTTCGAGGATTTCAAGGACATCTATTCCTACGCCCACCAGCAGGGCCTGAAAGGCTGCACCACGTTCCGCTTCAATCCGGCCGCCTTCCAGGGCGTCCTGGTGAAGGAGTCGGATCTGGAAAACACCACCTACCGGTTTGAACTGGAAGACGGTTCCGTGGTAGAAGTAAAGGGCAACGAACAGATCGAATACGACGGTGAAATGCATACCGCCGCCAACTTGTTCGATGCGCTGAAAGAAGGCTACTACGGTAAGTTCTAAACCATTCCAACGAAACAGGGCGACGTCATGAGTGCGAAGAAATCCAGCGGTATGCAGGGTGCGGTGAACAAGGTGCAGTCCGAAGCCAAAAAGGCCGGTGCCGCGCTGAGTAAAAAAGCCGCGCCGTTGATCAAGAAAGTGAAGCAGGAAGTGGCCCGTGCCGAGCGTTCCGATGCCGCCAAGGCGGTCAAGAAGGCGATCAGCCAGGCCGAGCGTTCGGAAGCCGCGAAAGCGGTAAAGAAAGCCATCAGCCAGGTCAAGGCCAAGCTCGCCAAGCAGGCCCCGGCCAAGAAAGCCGCCGCCAAGAAAGCCCCGGTGAAAAAAGCCCCGGCCAAAAAAGCGGTCGCAAAGAAAGCACCGGCCAAGAAAGCCGTCGCCAGAAAAGCACCGGCGAAGAAAGCCCCGACCAAGAAGTCCACCAGAAAATAAGCAGCAGCGACTGCGTTCTGCCCGTGACGGGCGGAACGCGGTCCGCCCCATGTCCGCGTTCCATCGAATATCCCAGGAGTCTTTGCAGTAATGGCCATCAAAATTACAAAAAAAATCAAGTCGTACAGTGTCAACAAGCCGGAAGACAAGGCCGCTGAAACCGCGCCGGTCGCCGTGGCGGCCATGCCGGCCACCGCCGAAATCATCCACATGCATGAAAAGGTCGAGCGCCCGGAAGCCCTGGTCGGCGCTACCTACAAGATCAAATCGCCCCTGGTGGAACACGCCATGTATGTGACCATCAACGACATCGTGCTCAATCCCGGCACCGATCACGAACTGCGCCGTCCGTTCGAGGTGTTCATCAACTCCAAGAACATGGATCACTTCCAGTGGGTGGTCGCCATCACCCGCATCATGAGTGCCGTGTTCCGCAAAGGCGGCGACGTCACCTTCCTGGTCGAGGAAATGAAGGCGGTGTTCGATCCGCGCGGCGGCTACTTCAAGGCCGGTGGCGTTTACATGCCCTCGATCGTGGCCGAAATCGGCTCGGTGGTGGAAGAGCACCTGAAATTCATCGGCATGATCGTCGATCCGGAGCTGAGCGACGCCCAGCGCGCGATGATTGCCGAAAAACGCGCGGCCTACGAGAGCCGTGCGAAAAAGAAATCTTCTGAGGGCGACCTCGCCGTGGATGCCGGGCGCGACAGCGCCGACGAGGCGGCATCGCAGTCCGGCGAGGGAGCCTCTTTCCCACCGACGGCCACCATGTGCCACAAGTGCAGCACCAAGGCACTGGTGCTGATGGACGGCTGTCAGACCTGTCTGAACTGCGGTTACAGTAAATGCGGTTGAGCTAGAAATTTAGTAGCACAGAAAAACCGCCCTCGGGCGGTTTTTTTATTCGTAATGGAAAAAATTACACCGTCGCCAGCGTGCGTCTTCCGTTCGGGAAGGCGTAACGCACGATCCGCCAAAGGGCGCTGCCGTACTGCTTCCAGAAGCCGCCGGTGTTGTAGTGGATGCCGTAGCGGGCGCAGATGTCGCGAACCTGCGGTGCGATTTCGGCATAGCGCCGCGCCGGCATGTCCGGAAACAGGTGGTGTTCGATCTGGTGGCTCAGGTTGCCGGTCATAAGATGGAACCAGCGTCCGCCTTCCAGATTGCTCGAGCCCTGGATCTGGCGCAGATACCAGCGACCGCGGCATTCGTCTTTGGTTTCTTTCAGGGTGAAGATCTGCGCATCGGCGGTGAAATGGCCGCAGAAAATCACGGCGTTGGTCCACATGTTACGGATGCCGTTGGCAATCAGATTGCCGAGCAGTACGCGCGGCCATTGCCAGAATGCCAGGAGCGGAAACAGCAGGTAATCCTTGACCAGCTGCGAACCGGCTTTTTTCATGAACGGCTTGGCCAAGGTTCTCAGGCGCGCCGTGCTCATGCGGCCCTGCAGCCAGCGTCCGAGTTTCAGATCCTGGATGGCGATGCCCCACTGGAAATTACTGGCCAGCACCACATAGCTGAACGGCTGGATCAGATAGGACGGGCGCCAGCGTTGCGTGGCCGTGAGCCGGAACATGCCGTAGCCGTAATCCTGGTCTTTGCCGAGGATGTTGGTGTAGTTGTGGTGTTCGATGTTATGCGACTTGCGCCAGTTTTCCGGCGCGCACACCATGTCCCAGCTGTAGTGCTTTGAGTGCAAGGCTGGATCGTTCATCCAGTCGTACTGGCCATGCAGGATGTTGTGGCCGAGTTCCATGTTCTCCACGATTTTGGCATGCGCCAAGGCGAGGATGCCGGACACCCAGCTGACCGGACCCATGCCGAACATCAGCAGGCTGCGGCCGGCAATGGCGCTGCCCTGGGCCAGTGCCCGCACGCGGCGGATGTAGGCGGCGTCGATGTCGCCGAGATCGGCCATCACTTTCGCGCGCAGCTGGTCGAGTTCTTGTTGGAATGCGGCAAGGCGGTCGCCATCGAGGAAGGTTTTCACGGCCATGGTTCAGAGCTCCAGATGCAAGTTGCTGACCGGGGTCGAGACGCAGAGCTGGATCCACTCTTCGCCGCTGCCGGACAGGGTGTCGGTCAATTGGTTGTGTACGGTGCCGCCGAGTTTGCGGCAGGTACAGGTTTTGCAGATGCCGCGCCGGCAGCCATGCACCGGCGTCAGGCCGGCGACCTCGGCGGCTTCCAGCAAGGGCTGGCCGTTCAGCGCATGGAATACGGCGCGTCCATCGGCTACGAATATCTCGTAACGCGCGGCATCCGGACGGATTTCGGTTCTGCGGGCCTGGAAGTGTTCCTGCTTGAGCTGTCGGCTCAGACCCTGCTTACGGTAAAACGCGGCGATCCACTCCATAAAGTCTTCGGGGCCGCACAGCAGGGTATCGCGCAGGGCGAAATCCGGTGCCAGAGCCTGCAGGCGTTCGGTATCCAAGCGGCCTTCGGCGGCGGTGAACACGGGCCGGATTTTCAATTGCGGCCATTGGTGAACAAGTGTTCGCAGATCCTCGCGCAGAATCCAGTCGGCTTCATCGCGGCAGCTGTGGATCATCAGCACATCCGGGCGGGTGTCGTGTTTGGCCCAATCCTGCAGCATGGCGATCATCGGCGTGATACCCGAGCCGGCCGACAGCATCAACACGCCGCGTTCGGGCCGGGCGTGGGTGAAGGTACCGCCGGCTTGGCTGAGGCGCACCACCGCGCCGCGCTTGAGTTTGCCCACCGCCTGCGACAGCACGCCTTCCGCTTTGAGTTTGATGGTCAGGCGCAGTACACCGCCGGTCCCCGGGGCCTGCGACAGGCTGAAGCTGCGCGATTGCAGCACCCCCTTGCAGGGCAGGGTCAGCGCCAGATGCTGGCCGGGGATGAAGCCTTTGAACAGGCGGTTCGGTTTCAGGTACAGGCTGACCACATCCCGGCATTCCTGCACGCTGCGCAATACGCGGGCACGCACATCGGTCAGCGACCAGGTGGCATTGACCCCTTGCAGCAGACTGTTCCATGCCGTGGTGTCGTTCAGCGGCTTCAGCCATGGGCTGCGCCAGAACATTGCGGGTGCCATTGGCAACATTGCATCTACCGGTTAATATCAGTAAACATATGTTTACTCAAATGACGGGCCGTGTCAATTGCACATTGCCAGTATCGGCCCAGTGTTTATACTGGGTTCACTCCTCTGGAAGCCTTTATTTGTCCAGTTCGCCCTCCCTCCCGCTTGCCACCGGCACCCGCCGCGACGCCCGCAAACTGCAGACCCGTCAGCAGCTGATGCAGGCGGCGTTGGATCTGGTCGGCCAGGGGCGCGGCTTCACGTCGCTGAGTCTGCGCGAAGTGACCCGTGAAATCGGGGTGGTGCCGGCCTCGTTCTACCGGCACTTCAAGGACATGGACGAACTCGGCCTGGCGCTGGTGGAAGAGGGCGGGGTCACCCTGCGCCGCCTGTTGCGCGAGGCCCGACGCAGCGGATTTCCGCCCAAGGACATGCTGCATAATTCGGTGCTGGTCTACAAACGCTATCTGGAACAGAACCGTCTGGTATTCGGCTTCATCGTCGGTGAACGCAGCGGCGGTTCGCCGGTTATCCGCAAGGCCATCCGCCGCGAAGAGGAACGTTTCGTGCATGAAATGGCGCACGATATGCGCGAGCTCGGCACGGTGCCAGGTCTTTCCGGGCAGACCATCGAACTGATCTGCAGCCTAGTGGTCAGCACCATGCTCAATGCCGCCACCGACATCCTCGATCTTCCTGCCGGTCATCGCCAGAGCGAGCAGGAACTGGTCGAGCATTTCGTGCTGCAGCTGCGGCTGATTTTTCTCGGCGCTCGCCTGTGGCGCGAACCCAAATAACAGACGGAGTAAGGACATGCTGAAACTGGTGGGCTTCGATGCCGATGACACGCTCTGGCACAGCGAGGGCTTTTACCGTGAGGTGCATGGCCACTTTGAGACCATCCTCGGACAGTACATCGACATCGGCAATGCCAATGTGCATGATCATCTGCTCGAGGTCGAGCGTACCAATATCAAGCTGTTCGGTTACGGCGCGAAGGGCATGACCCTGTCGATGCTCGAGACGGCCGTGGCGATGACCGCCGAACGCATCAGCGCGCATCACCTGCACGAAATCATCCAGCTTGGCAAAGAAGTATTGAACCATCCGGTGGAACTGCTGGACGGCATCGCCGATGCGGTAGCCGAGGTTGCCCGTGAATACCAAGTGGTTTTGATCACCAAAGGCGATCTGTTCCATCAGGAAAGCAAGGTCGCCCGTTCCGGATTATCGCCCCTGTTCGGCCGTATCGAAATCGTGTCGGAAAAAGATCCGATCACTTACCGGCGCGTGCTATCCGAATTCGGGCTTCAGCCGCAGCAGTTCCTGATGGTCGGCAACTCCCTGAACTCGGACGTCGCGCCGGTGTTGAAGGTCGGCGGATTCGCCGTGCATGTCCCGTATCCCTTGACCTGGGCCCTGGACCATCATGAGGGCTTCATCGCCGATGACGAACGGATGCGCACGGTGGAATCGTCCGCGCAGATTCCCGTGGCCGTTCGCGAGTTGGCCTTGAAAGCGGCACGCTTCCATTAAACCCGCGGTCATGCGTTACCTCGCTCCCGAACGTGATCAAATCGAGCCACAGGTCTACGCGCATCCGGTGTTCGCGACGCTCGCCGAAGGGCAGCAGGATCTTTGCCGATCCGAAACCTGGCCGGATATGGCCACGTTGAATGCGCTCTGGAACTCACCGGCCAATGCCGGTGGCCAGCCTTACCATTTCGTCGAACAGGCGGCATTGCATGACGACCGACATTATGAGCAGCGTATCGCCGAATCCGGTATCATCGCGACCCGCGCACGCAACTGGCACGATCTGTTCAACGCCTTCATCTGGATGCGCTTTCCCGCCATCAAGCAGGCGCTGAATGCCCGCCAGGTCGTCGACATCGCGCGGGTCGGGCCCAAGCAGCGCACGCGCGGGCAATGCGCGTTGACCCAGTTCGATGAGGCCGGTGCCGTGCTGCGTCTCCACGATGCCGCACTGCAGGCGGCCTGGGATGCACACGACTGGCCGTATCTGTTCCGGAATTGGGCCGACGCCGAGCGCCGCGGCATGGTGCAGCTCTGGCTGTTCGGCCATTCCCTGTTCGAGCACGCCTTAACGCCGGCAATCGCATTGGTGGCCAAGGCGTTGGTCATCAATGCCGCAACGCCGCTGGATGACGACAGCATGGCGTCCCGGATTGCCGAGGGCATTGCCAGCGGCGAGCTGCTCAATGATCCGCAGGAGCTTCGTCCGATTCCGCTGACCGGAATCCCGGGCTGGCATCCGGAACATGCCGCCGACGATTTCTTCACCCGCGTGCCCTGTTTCCGTCCGAAACGCGCCGGAAGGCAATACCCTTCGCCGTTGCACGTGCAGTAATCGCTTGCGGTGCGCCGTGAGCGCCCCGTAAAATGCGGTATGCGGTCGCTCTTTCCCCTTCTGCTTATCTTCGGCGCCCATTCCGCTTCGGTGTCGGCGGCGGAACTGTTGCCAATCAAGATCAACGGTTTGGAAAAGGACAAAGCACTCGAGCAGGTGGTCCGCCGCGCGGTCGCGCTTCCGGAAGCGCAAGGGAAAGGCGAAACGGTTTCGGAAGGCCGGCTCGGTTATTACGTCAGCAACATCAATCGTCTGGTCGAAGACAGCCTGGAGCCGATGGGCTATTACCATCCCATCATCAACAGCCGGTTGGAGCGCGACGGTTCCCGGGCCCAGATCATCGTCGATGTCGTTCCCGGCGAGCCGGTGAAAGTCCGTGACGTCGCACTGCATGTCGATGGCGAAGGCGGCAAAGACCGCTTTATCGGCTTCTGGCTGGAAGGTTTCGAGCCGACCCGGGGCGAGGTCTTCAATCACGGCCTTTACGAGGGAAACAAGGCGGAAATCAGCCAGGCCCTGCTCGATCGCGGCTATTTCGATATGCGCAACAGCGTGCATGAAGTGCGCGTGACCCGCGCGGCCCAGAGCGCCGACATCGATTTGGCCTGGGACAGTGGCATGCGCTACCGCTACGGTGCGGTCCGCTTTGAAGGCCACACGTTCGAACCGGGCCTGCTCGAGCAGCTGGTGAATTTCGAAGCCGGAAAATATTATTCGCAGCCACAGATCAACCGCCTGCAGGAATCGCTGGCTAAACTCAATTATTTCAGCTCGATTGAAATCGTGCCGGATCTCGAGAACAAACAGGATGGCACCGTGCCGGTTCTGGTCAGCCTGACCCAGGGCAAGCACAGCAGCCAGTTCGCCAGTTTCCGCTATGGCACCAAGACCGGGCTCGGTGTCGAATATGGTGTGGAGCAGCGCTGGATCAACAGCCGCGGCCATAAGCTTGATTTCAACATCGGTTTGGCGCAGAACGAGCAGAGCTTCACCACCTTGTACCGCATACCGGCCTTCCAGTGGCTGGATGGCTGGTACGGCATCGGCTTGGTCGCACGCAACGAGGAATACACCAGTACCAGCAGCCGCTATGTCGAGGGCAGCTTCAGCCGCAGCGGTGAATTGCGTAACTGGGATCTGCTGGCCAGCCTGAATGTGCGCCGCGAACGATTCGATGAAGCCATTCCCGACATTGACCAGTCGCTCGACAATATCCTTTACACCGCGGTGGCCTACCCCGAGTTCAATGCGGTCTGGCGCAGAAGCGATGATCCGCTTTACCCGACCAGCGGTTCGGCCTGGCATTACCAGCTGCGTTCTGGTTACGAATTCGAAGCCTCGCAGGCGCCATTCATGCAGGCCACGGTCAAAAACAAGCGGATTTTCGGCCTGAATGACCGCAGCCGCCTGCTGATGCGTGCCGAACTCGGCGCGACCTGGTCCGGCAACTATCCGTATTTTCCGCCCTCCCTGCGTTTCTACGCCGGCGGCGATCAGAGTGTTCGCGGTTACGGCTACAAGGAAATCGGTGAATATTACGGCAACTACAATTTCGGGGGCCGTTACATGGCGGTCGGCAGCGTCGAATACGAATACCGTCTGAATCCGGAGTGGGCGGTGGCCGGTTTCGTGGATGTCGGCGATGCCTTCGACCGCGAACCGAATGCCAATTTCGGTGTCGGTACCGGTGCGCGCTGGCGCTCGCCGATCGGGCCGGTACGTTTCGATGTCGCCTACGGTTTCAACGGCCCGGATCCGGGCTTTGGCATCCACTTCACCATCGGGTCCGATCTGTGAGCCTGTCGAAGAAATCGATACTTGCGCTGCTGCTTCTGGCGCTCATTGCCGGGGCGGTCGCTTTCGGCGCCTGGCTGCTGCACAGCTCGGCCGGCCGTGATTTCGTGCTGGCGCAGGCACAGGGGCAATTGCCGCAGGGCGCGCGTCTGCAATGGCAGAAAGTCGATGGCGTGCTGGCTGAAGGATTGCAGTTCCAGAAACTGTCCTACGCCGATGCCGAGCAGCGCTATGAAGCAGGTGTTCTGGAGATCGAAACCGACATCCTGCCGCTGTTGTTCCGGCATCTGAACATCGCACATCTGCGCGCCCAGCGCGTGCGTCTGCATCTGAAAAAAGATGACAAGCCCTTCGAGTTCCCGCGCTGGCCGGAAAGCCTGCCGGCGCTCGATGTGCCACTGCGGATCCGTGCCGATGATATCCAGATTTCCGATCTGCAGTTATTCGAGCAGGAACGGCCTCTGTATGCAGTCACCGAACTCCGCGGCGGTTTCGAGCTGGCACCGGGAGCGCTGACCTTGAATAGCCTGCAGGCTGAGTCCGTCCATGGCCGGATCAGTCTGAATGGCGATTACCGGCCGAACCGTGCCTATGCCACGCGCCTGGACGGCACGGTCCGGCTCAAGACCGAAGCCGCCGGCGTACCACCGGCCCTGCGTCTGCATGCCGAAGGCGATGCCGAACGCTTTCTGCTCGATATTGAGGGAGCCCTGCCCGAACCGGTCCGCGTCCGTTGGGAATTGAGCACCCGTGATGACCGGCCGTTCTGGGTGTTGGGGGCGAGCAGCGAACGCTTCGAGCCCGCCATGCTGGGGTTGATCGACGAGCATGCCTACCGCGTGCAATTGGGCGCATCCGGCGATGACCGGCGAAGCCAGATTGCCGGTGAATTCAGCCGGGATGGTAAGACCGTGATCATCGAACCCTCGCGTTTTGCCTTGGATGGCAGCCAGGTACTGCTGGAAGACGTGCATCTGCAATACGGCGGTGCGCGCCTGTCGGCACAGGGCAGCCTGAATACCGAAGGCGAGCTCAGCAGTGATGCATTGGTGCTGCAGATTGCCGATTTCGTTCTGCCCTTGCCGGAAAATGATGCCGCCAGGAACACGGTCAAGTCGGTGCCGGTCGTGCTCAGTACGCGTATCGAGGCCAGCGGCAAACTCAGCATATGGCAGCTCAAAGCCACGGGCACCCTGGTGCGCGGAAAGGAACGTGCCGGTTTTGATGTGGCCGGTAGCGGTACGGACAGTGCGCTGGATCTGCCGAAAATGAAAGTGAGCATGGCGCAGGGCGGTATGGATGGCCGGCTGCGCCTGCGTTGGCAACCGGCGATGGACATCGCGTTCGACGGCAAATTGGCGAAATTCGATCCGGGCTATTTCTTCGCCGAGTATCCTGGGATGGTCAATGCCGATTTGCGCATCGCGGTGCAGCAGCCGGTCGGCAAGGATTGGCGGGGAACCTTGAAAGTGCAGGATCTCGGTGGCCAATTGCGCGGTCGCCGTCTTGCCGGTAATGCCAATCTTCGTTTCGAGGGTATTGCCGTGGCCGGTGATGCAGATCTCCATGCCGGTGGATCGCATGTCACGCTCAAGGGCGGGGATAACGGCAAACTGGATGTGGCCGCGGCCTTGCTGCCACTGAATCTGAATGACCTCAGTCCGGCCTGGTCCGGTTTGCTCCGTGGCACGCTGATATTGCAGGGCGATCGCCAAAGTCCCGATTACCGGGTCGATGTCCAGGGCAACGATCTGCAGATTCCCGATTACCGGGTCGGCCGAATACGACTGCAAGGCGGAACGCTGGGTGATCGAAGAACGCAGTTGGATGCCGACGATGTGATGATCGATGGGTGGGCGGTTGAGCGCATTGCCTTGGATCTTGATGGCCCATTGCGCGATGCCGCCTACCGCATTTCCGTGCAGTCCGGCGAATACGCCTTGGATTCCTCCGGTGATCTGCAATGGCAGGATGGTGTCACCCGGCTTGATCCGGAGTCCCTGCGCGGCGATGGCGGGGTACTCGGCCTATGGCAGCTGCAGCAGCCCACCTCCGTGACGCTGGACGGTTCCGGTTACCGTTTCACGCCAGCCTGTCTGTCCAGTACCGATCACGGCGCACGCCTCTGCGCGGAAGACGACGGCAATCTGATTGCCGTCCAGGGCGATGATTTTCCGCTGTCACTGCTCGAGCCTTGGGTCAATAACGCCGGCAAGGAATTCACCTATTCGGGCACGGCCGTTCTGCGCGCCGAACTGCCCAAGGACTTCGCGCTCAGTGGTTCCGGATTCATCGATCTGGATGTGCCTTTGCTGAAGGTGGGTGTAAAACCCAATGAGGCCAACGAAGTGATGCGCATCGAGGATTTCCGGCTGCAGTTGAAGTGGCTGGCCAATCGCCTGGCCGGCGAGGTACAGGCGCGCCTGCCCGAGGGCGGTTTGATCGAGGGTGCCCTGGATACCGGTTTCTCGGCGAATGCGCCTCTGAACGGCAACCTGAAGCTGCAGATCAATGAGCTGTCCTGGCTTGAACTGTTTTCCCTGGATCTGGCGCAGCCGTCGGGACGCATCAATGGTGAAATCGAGATAAGTGGCCGCCGCGATGCGCCCAGCATCAACGGCGCCTATCGACTGCAGGATTTCAACGTGCAGATTCCCGCACTCGGCCTGAAGCTGGCCGACGGCCAGATTACCGCGAAAAGCAATGACAATCTGGCGATGCTGGTGAAGGGATCGATCAAGTCCGGTGACGGACGGCTGTCGGTCATCGGCGTCTGGGATCCAGCCGATCAGCTGCCGCAGCCGATCGATCTGCGCCTGATCGGCAAGAACGTGACCCTCACCGATACCCCCAACATGCAGTTGACCGCCGATACCGACCTGCTGCTCGGCTATGCCAAAGGTATCTACAGTCTCGACGGCGACATCAATCTGCTCGGAGGCAAGGTCAACCTGGAAACGCTCAGCACCAGCGTCGCGATTTCCAGCGATGTGGTGGTAGTCGATCCCGTTCCCGAAAAAGCCCAGCGCGATCTGCTGCGGCTGGGCCTGAAACTGAAAGTCGGTATCAGCGATCAGGTCAAAGTCACCGGTTATGGTCTGGATGGGGCGGTTACCGGCCGTGTCATGGTCGATAGTCCGTATGACAGTCCCACCAAGCTCACCGGTACGCTCAGCCTCAGCGGCGAATACGCCGCCTACGGCAAGGAACTGGCGATCAAACGCGGCAACCTGCAGTACAGCAACAATCTGGTGTACGAACCGCGCCTCGACATCCTGACCGAACGGGTGATCGAGGAAGAGAACATCACGGTCGGTCTGCAGATCACCGGGTCCGCGGCCAAACCGAAAACCACGGTCGTCTCGAATCCGGCCATGTCCGATTCCGATGCGCTGTCCTGGCTGCTGTTCGGCCGGCCTTTGAACTCGGTCAGTGCCGGACAGGCCGATTCCATCAATGCCAAATCGATGGCATTGAACGCCGGCGGCTCGTTCCTGGTCGGAACGCTTGGCCGCAAGGTCGGGTTGGACCAAGCCTCAATCAGCGAGTCGCGCGCACTCGGCGATTCCACGCTGACCATCGGCAAGCAGATTTCACCACGCCTGTTCGTCAGCTACGGGGTTTCGCTGCTGGGCATCGGCCAGGTCATCACCCTCAAGTATCTGCTCAGGGCCGGCCTCGACATTTCCATCGAATCCGAACAATCCGAACTGCGTGAACAGAGCTCGGCGGCATTGAATTGGCGGAAATGATATCCGAATGAGTGCCTACGCCGACAGCATCCGCCTCTCCGTCGCGCCCATGATGGACTGGACCGACCGCCACTGCCGTGTGTTCCACCGCTTGCTGGCGCCGAAGGCGCGCCTGTATACCGAAATGGTACATGCGCAGGCCGTGCTGTTCGGCGACCGTGAGCGCCTGCTCGGTTATGATGCCCGCGAACAGCCGCTGGCATTGCAGCTGGGTGGCAGCGATCCCGCGCATCTGGCCGAGGCCAGCCGTATCGCCGAGCAATACGGCTATGCCGAAATCAATCTCAATGTCGGTTGTCCTTCCGATCGCGTGCAGGCCGGCCGCTTCGGTGCCTGTCTGATGAAGGAGCCACCGGTGGTCGCCGCCTGCATCGATGCCATGCGCCGCGCGGTGCAGGTTCCGGTGACGGTGAAATGCCGGTTGGGCGTCGATGAGCAAGAAGACTATGACGCGTTTCTGCAGTTCATCGATACCGTGTCTGCGTCGGGATGCGAGGAGTTTGTGGTGCACGCGCGCAAGGCCTGGCTGAGCGGTTTGAGTCCGAAGGAAAACCGCGAGATACCGCCGCTGCGTTACGACTGGGTGTTCCGTCTCAAGCAGGAGCGGCCAAATCTGCACATCGTACTCAATGGCGGTCTGGCCGAGGTCGATGCCTGTCTGGAGGCGCTGCCTCGCGTGGATGGCGTCATGATCGGCCGCGCCGCGTATCAGGATCCCTACCGCCTGCACCGCATGCATGCCGCCATTTTTGGCAGCACGGAGCTGGAACGCGAACAACTGCTGCTGGCCATGCAGGACTACGTGACGGCGCAATGTGCAAAGGGTGTCGCGCTCAAGCACATCAGTAAATGTCTGCTTGGCCTTTTCCACGGACAGCCCGGCGGACGGCTGTTCCGGCAGGTGTTGAGTCAGGAAGCGCCCTTGCCGGGGGCCGGCTGGCCGGTGATTGCCAAAGCTCTGGACGCCACCCGTTTTCGGGAAGCGTCATGATCACTCGCGACACCCAGGAATTCTTCGCTTTCGCGGCCAGCTGTGCCGCCGAGTCTCCGGCCTGTGCCCAAGCGGTATTCATGGTCAGTCCGGAAGGTTTTCGCCTGGCCGAACAATCCGCTACCGACAACCGCTACATGCACATGTCGGCGTCGGTCGACGCCGCCGCCGCATATGCCGAGCACCGGGCGCTGCAGACGGCCATCCGCGGCTGCCTGCCGGTCATCTGCTTTCCCGGCGATGCCGAAACCCCGGATGCGGTGTTTCCCAACAATGTGTTCGCCGTGACGCCGGCGCATGTGCTGATCGGCCATATGCGTCATCCGGTCCGCCAGCGCGAAGCCGCACGCGAGGACATCCGGCGCTTCTTCATAGACACCCTCGGAAGGACACCGATTGACCTTGGCACCCAACCGGGCATCTGCGAGCTGACCGGCTCGCTGATCATCGACCGTGCCCGCGGGCTGGGTTATTGCGGGCTGAGCGAACGCTGCGATGAGGCCGGGGCGCGTGCGATGCATGCCGCCTTCGGCCTGCGCGCCACCTTGATGTTCGATCTGGCCGAAAGCGAGTATCACACCAATGTCGTGCTCAGTATTCTGGCGGGCCGAGCGGCGGTCATCGCGCCCAGCGGCTTCCGCGATGCTGCCGTGGCCGAGGCCATCGCCGGATTCTATGGCGATTGTGTGGTCCGCATCAGTCCCGCGCAGAAAGCCGACTTTGCCGGAAACTGCATCGCCCTGAGTCCTCAGGATATTTTTCTCAGCGCCCGTGCCGTCGCCAGCCTGGACGCAATCCAGAAGGCGCATCTGGCCGATCGGGGTTTCCGACTGCATGGCGTGCCGATGCCGACGCTGGAGCTGGCCGGCGGCTCCCTGCGTTGTTGCGTCGGTGAAATCTACTGAAGCAGGTTCAGAGCCAATTCACCTAAGCCGTGCAAAACTAGATTTTATTTAACAAACGGCCGGTTTGTACTACCATACGCATATGAAAATCCGACTGCTCGCCATCGTCATGCTTGCCACTAGTACCCCGGGGGTATTGGCGCAATCCGTACAGACGCAGCCGGAAGCCAAAGCCGAACAGCGCGATATCGGACCGCGCAGCAGTTTGCCCAACACCAAGACCACGCTACCTTCGCAGCCGAGAACGGTCACGGTGCGTCAGGTCGAGCGCCAGACCGGCGGCAAGGTCATCGGTGCCAAACCGGTCAGCGTGCAGGGCCGCCAACTCAACCAAATCAAAGTGCAGATGCCGAACGGACGGATCATCATCCATCAGCAGTTATTTGACGAAAATGGCCGTTCGGTGGAAACTGTCCAGAATGTGGACGAAGACCCCGGACAACGGAACCGTTCCGCCGACCATTAAACCCATCCCGGAAAGGACGAGTCATGCGCATCCTGCTTGTGGAAGACGAAGCACCGTTGAGGGAGACACTTGCCGCACGCCTGAAGCGCGAAGGTTTCGCAGTCGATACCGCCAGTGACGGCGAAGAAGCCCTGTTCCACGGTCGGGAAATCCCGTTCGATCTGGCCGTGGTGGATCTGGGATTGCCGAAGATTTCTGGCATGGATGTGGTGCGTGGTCTGCGCGATGCCGGCCAGAAATTCCCGATCCTGATCCTGACCGCGCGTTCCAGTTGGCAGGACAAGGTCGAAGGACTCAAGTACGGCGCCGACGACTATCTGGTCAAACCCTTCCATGTCGAAGAGCTGCTGGCACGCATCAATGCCCTGCTGCGGCGTGCCGCCGGCTGGAGCAAGCCGAGCCTGGAGTGCGGACCGGTCAAACTCGATCTTGCCGCACAGAAGGTCACCATCAACGATGTTGCCGCCGATCTCACCAGCTATGAATACAAGGTACTGGAATACCTGATGCTCCATGCAGGCGAACTGGTGTCCAAGGCCGACCTCACCGAACACATCTACCAGCAGGATTTCGACCGTGATTCGAATGTGCTGGAAGTGTTCGTCGGCCGCTTGCGCAAGAAGCTCGATCCGGACGGCACGCTGAAACCGATCGAGACCGTACGCGGCCGCGGTTATCGCTTCGCCATTCCGCGCAACGAATAATCCGCCACCCGCCATGAATCCCGCGCGACGCGCCCTGTCCCTGCATGCGCGGCAGTTGATTGCGGCCAGTCTGGGGCTGGTCGCTTTTCTTGGGCTGACCGGCATCGCGCTCGACAAAGCATTCCAAAGCTCTCTGGTCAACAACATGGAAGCGCGCATGGAACGCTATGCGTTGGCCATCTGGGATGAAGTGAATTTCGACAGGAACGGCCGGCTGCAGACGGCAAACATCGACAACCTTCCGGATGCCCGCTTCAACAATTTCCGCAGCGGCCTGTATGCCCAGCTCGACAGTGCCGGAGGCGGCTGGCAGTCGGAGTCGGTGAAACTGTTCAGTCTGCCGAAACCGCCGGAACTGCGCATCGGCACGTCGGAATTCACCGGGCCGATCATATTGCCGATCGGCGAGGATGCCAGCATCAAGGCCTACCGCTATACCGCCGTCAAACAGCTCGACGATTCGCCGGCGATCACCCTGCGCATCTATGAAAGCGAAGAGGAAATCTTCAAGCAGATCGCCGAGTACCGGAAATCGCTGTGGGGCTACCTGGGCATTGCCGGCATCCTGCTGGTTCTGGTGCAGATCGCCATCCTGCGCTGGAGCCTGCAGCCGCTACGCATGCTGGAAACTGACATGAAGGCGCTGCAGGACGGCCGGCAGCAGCGGCTCGACCGCATCTATCCTAACGAACTACGCCCGATTTCGGGCAGCATCAATGCCCTGATCAACAGTGAGCGCAGCAATCTCGAGCTCAGCAGGAATACCTTGGCCGACCTTGCGCACAGTCTGAAAACGCCTTTGGCGGTGCTGCAGTCGGAAATCGAGAATGCCGACGATCCCGCGTCCTTCAAAGGCGAAGTCTATACACAGGTTCATCGCATGAACGACATCGTTTCCTATCAGCTCGCGCGCGCGTCGCGTTCCGGACACGCGCTTTATTCGGCACCCGTCGATGTGCTGCCGCATGCCGAAAATATCGTGCAGAGTCTTGAAAAGATCTACCAGATGCGCGGGGTGCTGTGCGAATTCGATGTGGACGACAAGGCGCAGTTTTCCGGCGAGCCGGGCGATCTGCAGGAGCTACTCGGCAATTTTCTGGAAAATGCCTTCAAATGGGCCGAGCACCGGGTGCTGCTGACGGTGAAACCGATTTACGAACCGGCGGCGCGCCGGCCGGGTCTGTATCTGTGCATCGAGGATGACGGTAAGGGCATTGCGCCGGAAGACATCCCGAAAATCCTTCAGCGCGGGGTGCGCGGCGATGAGCGCGTGCATGGCCACGGCATCGGCATGGCCATCGTGCAGGACATCATCCGGTCCTACAACGGTGAACTGTCGGTCGATCGTTCCCAGGAGTTGGGCGGTGCCCGCTTCAGCATCCGGCTGCCCTGTCTGAGCTAGCGGAATAATCCCGGAACCACCCGCAGCCAACGTGCCTGGCCGCCGCTGACACCTTTGCGCGATGCGGCGGAGGTCGGTGCTGCAGGGCTGGCCGCGGGCGTTGCCAGCGTCCCCGGCCGGAACACCGATGTTCGGCTTGCGGGCGTGATGCCGGACATCAGAATCAGGCTGAGGCAGAGGACGGCGATGATCAGTAAGCTTTTCATGGGTTTGCGGCTCTTTGGTGCGTACTCTGGATAGATGCGGGTGCCCCGAAAAAGGTTGCAAGAATCGGGCCGGTGCATTAAAAATGACAGACCGTCGGCGGTATCATCCCGGCTCAGAAGTCCATAACAAAGAATGAACACAATTCCGCTGCAACATGACACCCCGGTCATCCGCGCCCCGATGCTCCGGCGGGCTCTGATATCCGGTGCGCGGCGGGTCATCGCGCAACGCGACCTGCTGAACAAAATCAATGTGTTTCCGGTTCCCGACGGTGATACCGGCAGCAACATGGCGTTCACCCTCGGCAATGTGCTGACCGGTGCGCTCAGCCGACGCGCCCAGAGCACCGGCGAGCTGCTGCGCCGGGTCAGCGAGTATGCCATTGACGGTGCCCGCGGCAATTCCGGCGCCATTCTGGCCCAGTTCTTCACCGGCATCTCCGAGCGCATCGGGCATTCCCAGGTCGCCAGCCTTGAACAGATGGCCCAGGCCATCCAGCACGGTGCCGATACCGCCCGCGAGGCCCTGTCGGAACCCAAGGAAGGCACCATTCTCAGTGTCATCAGCGTCTTTGCCGAATCCCTGCATCGCCGGGAGCGCGGCTTTCATTTCAAGCACTGGTTCGGCGAGGCGCTGGTCGATGCCCGCAAGGCCCTGGCCAACACGCCGAACCAGCTTCCGGTGCTGCAGAAAGCCGGTGTGGTCGATGCCGGCGCGCAGGGTTTCGTCGATATGCTTGAAGGCGTTTACCAGTTCATCCTCGAGGGCGACATCGATCTCAATGATGAAATCGAGAACGACTGCGCCGACATCGAAGTGTCGCAGGCGCATGTGGAGCTGGCCGATGCCGATCCGGAGCACCGCTGGTGCAGCGAATGTCTGATTCTCGGTGAGGGGCTCGACCGCAGCGGTCTGCGCGCCGCCGTCGGCGATCTGGGCGCGTCCTGCGTGGTGATTGCCGGATCCCACTCACGCATGCGTCTACACGCGCATGTCGGCAATCCGAAACAGTTGTTCGATCTGGCGGCCCGTTTCGGACGGATCGAGGGTACCAAAGCCGACGATATGCATGCCCAGGCCCGGACCGCAGCCGGCACCGATGCGGTGGTGGTCATCACCGATACCTCGGCCGATGTACCGGAAGTACTGTCGGAAACACTGAATCTGCACTGGGTGCCGCTGCGTCTGAGCTTCGGCGAAAGCGATTATCTCGACAAGGTCGGTCTGAGTACCGGCGAGTTTTATCACAAGCTGCGCACCGAGCTGGTGCTGCCGAAAACCAGCCAGCCGTCACCGGGGGATTTCCGTCGGCAATTCGAGTTCCTGCTGTCGCACCATCCGCATCTGGTGTATGTCGGTCTTTCGCGTGCGGTTTCGGGCACCCTGCAATCGGCCGAGACCGCCGCCAAACGCGGGCACACCGACCGCATCCATATTTTCGACACCGCCAATGCCGCCGGCGGCCAGGGCCTGCTGGTCATCGCCGCCGCCGAGGCAGCACAGGCCGGGCAGACACCTGAGCAGATCATGACCTTGCTGGAGCGCCTGCGGCCGGTGACCGAAACCTGGGCCTGCACGGCCGATATCAGCCACGCCGTGCGTGGCGGCCGTATTCCGCGTTGGGCCGGCCCGATTGCTAACGCTTTGGGGCTGACCGCCATCGCCAAGGTTTCCCCGGCGGGCAAGCTGGGGCTGAACAGCGGTCTGTTCGGAAAACGCAATATCATTGAACGCTACGCGCGTCATGTCGCCAAGCGTATCGACCGCACGCAGCAATACCGCGTCATCATCGGCCACTGCGGTGATCCGGAGGCCGGGCAGGCGCTCCTGCAGGCCTTCACCGCACTGGTGCCCTGCGTGCAGGCCTGGTGCGTGGAATCCGGTCCGGCCATCGGCGCCCACGCCGGCCCCGGGGCCTTGGTCATTTCCTATCAGCCGGTCATTCCGGAGTCCGTCTGATGCTTTGGCTGCTGATTGCCGCCGCCTATCTGATCGGCTCGGTGTCCGGCAGTCTGTGTCTGGGCAAACTGCGCGGCGTCGATATCCGGAACTTCGGTAGCGGCAACGCCGGGGGCACCAATGCGTTGCGTACGCAGGGCGTGGCTTTCGCGCTCGGTGTGGTGCTGATCGATGTCGGCAAAGGCCTGCTGGCGGCTTGGCTGGCGCAGCATTTCCTGCCCGCCCATCATGAGGCCGCCTTCGCCTGCGTGTTCGCCGCCGTCATCGGCCACATCTGGCCGCTATGGCACGGATTCCGCGGCGGCAAAGGCGCGGCAACCTTGGTCGGCGGTTTGATTCTGGTCTGGCCGCAGGCGCTGCTGCTGTTGTTCGCGGTCTGGATCCTGTGTCTGCTGCTGACCGGCTATGTCGGCCTGTCCACGGTGTTGGCGGCAATCAGTCTGCTGCTGAGTGCGGCCTGGTCCGGAGCCGATGCCGGCATGTGGTGCTTTGCCGCCGCCAGCGCCCTGCTGTTGACCTACAGCCACCGCAGCAATCTGCAGCGTCTACGCGCGGGAACCGAAAACCGGTTTGAAAAAGCCCGTCTGCTCGGGCGCCTGTTGTCCGCACGCCGTGGATAATCCGGCGCTGATCAACGCACTGATGGAGGGTCCGAAATCGGGTGTCCGTCTGGCCGCCGAATTCGGGGTATCGCGTGCGGCGGTCTGGAAACGCATTGAGCTGCTGCGGGAGCGTGGCGTGGCGATCGATACCGATGCGCGTCAGGGTTATCGACTGGCGCGGCCGACTCCGTTGCTTGAGAAGTCGGTGATCCTCGCGGCGATGGATGCCGCCAGCAGGCAGAACCTGTACAGCCTGCAGATCGATTTCGAAACCGATTCGACACAACTGCGGGCCATGGCCGAACCTGCACCGTCGCAAGGCATCGCGGTCTGGCTGGCGGAAATGCAGACGGCCGGTCAGGGTCGCCGCGGAAAACGTTGGTGTTCGCCGCCACTGGCCAATATCCATTGCAGTATCAACCGCCGTTTCAATCTGCCGGTTGCCGCCATGTCGGGATTCAGTCTGGCCTGTGCCGTCATGATCGTGCAATCGCTGCAGAAGCAGGGCATCACCGGTCTTGCGCTGAAATGGCCCAATGATCTGTGGCTGCATGGCCGCAAGTGCGGCGGCCTGCTGATCCAGCTGCGCGGTGAAGCCGATGGCCCCTGCGATGTCACCTTGGGATTCGGCATCAATGTGCATCTGTCGCGCCAGGCCGGTGCCGGCATCGATCAGGATTGGGCGGCACTGGCGGAGCATACCGATGCCGTCTTGGACCGTAACCGGCTGCTGGCAGGCCTGCTGTCCGAATTGACCCGGGGTTTCGAGCGTTTCGAAAGCGATGGCCTTCCAGCATTTATCGCGGACTGGCGATCCCTGGATGGTCTGCAGGGCAGGGCGGTAAGGGTGCAGGACGGCGCAAAGCAGCGCGATGGGCGTGCCTGCGGTATTACCGCCGATGGCGCCCTGTTGTTCGAAGATGCCGAGGGCCGTCACCTCTTGCATAGCGGCGAAGTCAGCGTGAGGGTGTCTCATGGCTGATTGTCTGATCGATAGCGGAAATAGCCGGATCAAAATGGCGCACCGCGAGGCCGCCGGCTGGCACCCTTTACCCGCTCTGGATTACGATGATCCGCATGCGGTCGATCTGGCGCTCGATCTTCTGGCCGAAGCCGCGCCCGATCTGATCTTCAACGGCATGCTGCGTTACATCGAACTGAGCGGCTTATGATCTGGCTTCGCCGATTGTGCCTGTTGCTGCTGTTTGCCAATGCCGGTGCCCTGATGTGGAATATGTGGCGACCCGAAATGCAGGGTCATGTGTTGCCGATGACCGAAGCCGGCACGCCGGGGCTGATCCTGCATCAGGAGTACCTGCAATTGCAGCAGGAACGCCAGCGCCTGCCTGCCGGCAGTTGCTGGCGGATTGGTCCCTTTGCTGAGGAGACCGCGATGCGGCGCGCCTGGCAATCCCTGGAGTACATCACCCTGGATATGCAGATGCGGACGGCCGACGGCGTCACCGGCACGCGCTATCGTCTGGATATCCCAGCCAGTGCCAGTCGTGCGGATGCGGAGTTGCTGGTGGAGAGCCTACTCAGTGCCGGGATCGGCGCTCCGGAAATCCAGTTCGACCACAGCATCGCACTCGGCCAATACGCCTCGCTGGCAGATGTCCAGGCGCGGCAGCGCGTCGTGCAGCAGCTCGGCCTGGAGGCCATGTTGCGCAGCGAGCAGCAAACATGGAAACAGTGGTGGATTGATGCCAGCATTCGCAATCAGAACGGTTTCACGCAATGGCAGGCCGAACAGAACCCGAAAATTCCGGTGCAGACCTGCCGTTGACGGCTACGCAAAGCCATGAGGCTCGCGTACAATGGACATCCCATGCCGGCATAGCTCAGTTGGTAGAGCAACCGCCTTGTAAGCGGTAGGTCCCCAGTTCGAATCCGGGTGCCGGCACCAACCAGGCGTACCATTATGACCGTTGATATCCCCACCATCGCCCTCATCGGCGTTCCGACCGACATCGGTGCCGGGCACCGCGGTGCCTCGATGGGGCCGGAAGCCCTGCGGGTGGCCGGTATTGCCGATGCCCTGCGCTCCCATGGGCTGGACGTACTCGATTACGGCAACCTGCAGGGGCCGGTCAATCCGTGGCAACCGCCAAGCGAGGGTTACCGGCATTTGCCGGAAGTGGCGGAATGGAACCGTCTGACCATGGAGGCCGTTTCCGCAAGCCTGGGTCGCGGCGAACTGCCGATCGTTCTGGGCGGCGACCACTGCCTCGGGATCGGATCGATCACCGCAGTGGCCAAGCACTGTCGGGACACCGGCAAAAAGCTGCGCATCCTCTGGTTGGATGCCCATGCCGATTTCAATACCAGCCAGGTCACGCCCTCGGGCAACATCCACGGCATGCCGGTCGCGTGCCTGTGCGGTCTGGGTCCGGATGAACTGACCCTGCTCGGCGGAACCAAGCCGGCCATCCAGCCCGAGGAAATCCGCCAGATCGGCATCCGCTCGGTCGACATCGGCGAGAAGCGTCTGGTGCACCGCTACGGTCTCGACATCTACGACATGCGCTATATCGATGAAGTAGGCATGAAGCGTTCGCTGGAGGAAGCCCTGGAAGGCGTCGATGAGAACACCCATCTGCACGTCAGTTTCGATGTCGACTTCCTCGACCCGTCCATCGCCCCAGGCGTGGGCACCACGGTGCCGGGCGGCCCGAACTACCGCGAAGCGCAGCTGGTGATGGAAATGATCGCCGATACCGGCCAGCTCGGCTCGCTGGACATAGTTGAATTAAACCCGGCTTTCGATGAACATAACAAGACCGGTGCGCTCGCCGTGGATCTGGTCGAAAGCCTGTTCGGCAAATCGACCTTGATGCGCATTGATTAACCCTGAGGAGTATTTATGAAAAAGCTCGTAACCGTTCTGCTGACCCTGTCCTTCGTGCTTGCCCTGTCGGCCTGCAATACCATTGAAGGCGTCGGCAAAGACGTCCAGAAAGCCGGCGAAAAAGTCGAAGACGCCGCGAAAAACTAATTCCCCATGGCCAACCAGCGTGTCCTGACCGGCATCACCACCTCCGGTACGCCGCATCTGGGCAATTACGCCGGTGCCATCCGCCCGGCCATTGCCGCCAGCCGGCAGACCGGGGTGGAAAGTTTCTATTTCCTTGCCGATTACCATGCGCTGATCAAAGTGCAGGATCCGGCGCGCGTCCAGCACTCCACACTGGAAATCGCCGCGTCCTGGCTGGCCTGCGGACTGGATCCGGATAAGGTCTGGTTTTACCGGCAATCCGATATCCCCGAAATTCCGGAACTGACCTGGCTGCTGACCTGCGTGACCGGCAAGGGGCTGCTCAACCGCGCGCATGCCTACAAGGCCGCAGTCGATAAAAACACCGCCGAAGGCAATGATGCCGATGCCGGCATCACGGCCGGACTGTTCATGTATCCGGTGCTGATGGCCGCCGACATTCTGCTGTTCGGCGCGCACAAGGTGCCGGTCGGCCGCGATCAGGTCCAGCACATCGAAATGGCGCGCGATTTCGGCGCGCGTTTCAACCATCTTTACGGCCAGGCGTATTTCACCCTGCCGGAAGCGGCCATCGAGGAATCGGTAGCCACTTTGCCGGGCCTGGATGGCCGGAAGATGAGCAAAAGCTACGACAATACCATCGCGCTGTTCGCCGATGCCGCCACGCTGAAGAAACAGATCATGGGTCTGTTGACCGATTCGAAAGCACCGGGCGAGCCGAAGGACACCGAAGGCTCGGCTCTGTTCCAGCTGTACCAGGCTTTCGCTACGCCGGCGCAGACTGCCGCCATGCGCAGCGCATTCGCCGAAGGCATCGCCTGGGGCGACGCCAAACAGCAACTGTTCGCGGTAATCGATGCTGAAATCGCACCGATGCGCGAACGCTACAACGCGCTGATGGCCGATCCCGCACGCATTGAATCCATCCTTCAGGCCGGTGCCGTCAAGGCCCGTGCCATCGCCACGCCGCTGCTGCGGGAATTGCGCCAGGCCGTCGGCCTGCGCAATCTGGGCAGCGTCTCGCCGACGCAGATGGATGCTGCTGTCGAAAAGGCGGCACTTCCGGTGTTCAAGCAATACCGGGAGAAGGATGGGTGCTTCCATTTCAAGCTGGTCGCAGCTGATGGCCGCGAGCTGCTGGTGTCGATTGGGCATGCGTCTCCGCACGAGGCGGGCCAGATAGTTGCACGCCTCAAGCAGGAAGGCGGGGCTTCACTGCACCATATCGCAGGTGCCGGCCTGCATCTGGGCGAGATACTGGTGGGCAGGCTTGCCGCGGATGCGGCGCTCGAGCAGGTCATCAATGCCCTGGCGGCCTTTGCGGAGGAGGGTGTCTGATGGCCGATATCGCCGACCTCGCTTTGCTGCTGTTTCTGCCCTGGTTCCTGATTATTGCTGCGCTGTACTGGTTCTACCCGCGCTCGCTGGAAAAAACGCCCGCGCGCCGGCGATTCGACCTCGCGCTGCTGCTGCTCGCTTTCCTCGCGGCCTTTATTGCGGGCCGTTGGGGATTCGCCATTGCCGACCGCGGCATCGAAGCGGGTTCGATCTGGCGGCAGGTATTGGCCAGTCTGTTGGTCTACAAGGCTTTCCTGGTGGTCATCATGGCCGGCTGGGCCTGGCGCGGCACTCGCTTCCGCCACGCCGCCTGAACACCCTGTTTAGCGCGACCGCTGCAGATCGTCAATCATCGCTTTCAGGAAGCGGGCGGCTTCGCCACCGGTGGCGGCGCGGTGATCGAAAGTCAGTGAGATCGGCATCATGCGGTGCGTTTCCATGCCACCCAGCACCGGTACCACGGCATGATAAAGCCGACCGGCACCGACGATGCACACGCACGGCGGCACAACGACCGGCGTTGCGTATTTTCCGGCGAACACGCCGAAATTGGAGAACATCAGCGTGTAGCCGGAAAGGTCTTCCGGCGGCAAGCTGCGGTCACGCACACCATCACGCAGGCGGTTGAGTTCGGCACGCAGGGTTTTGCCGTCCCGCGAGTCGCAGTGTTTCAGCGAGGCCACGAACAGACCGTCGGCGGAATCGATGGCGACACCGATGTGTACTGCGCTATGACGACGCAGGGTGCCTTCTTTGGCGTTGAGCCAGGCATTCATCGCCGGCTCGGTCTTGGCGGCCATCGCAAGCGCACGCAGGGTGCGCACGGTGATGTCTTCGCCCGCCGCCCAGGTGCTGAGATCGGCATCATCCATCAGCGTGGTCGGCACCACCTCGGCATGGGCGGCGCTCATCGAGCGCAGCATGTTGCGGCGCACGCCGCGGATCGGTTCGTCTTTGTCATCGCCGGCCGGGGGCGGCATGAAGGCCGGTGTCGCAGCCGCTGGGCGCTCGCTGGCCACGACGGGCGCCGATGGCGCTGGTGATGCGGACTGCGTTGACGGATTCGCGGCTGCCGCTTTTACATCGGCCAGGGTAATCACACCGTCAGCACCGGTGGCACGCACACGCGCAAGATCGACCTTCATTTTTTTCGCCAGGGCGCGCACGGCCGGCATGGCTTTCACGCCGCCGATGGCGATAGCCTGTTCGCTGCGCACGGCGTTCGAACTTTCCATGGCACCGACCACGGTGCCGGCATCGCCGTCATCTTCGGCCGCCGCGGGTTCTGGAGTGGAGGCCGGTGCTGCCTGTGCCGCCGGTGCACCGTGGTGATGCCCGGTGTCCTGGGCGTCGGCGCGTTGCGGCAAGTTCGGATCGAGTTCGATTTCGACCAGCACCGCGCCGGTCAGGATGACATCGCCGGGCTGGCCGGCCAGCGCCAGCACTTTGCCGGAGAACGGCGAGGGCACATCGACCACGGCCTTGGCGGTTTCCATCGACACCAGCGGTGCGTCCAGACGGACCACATCGCCGATCTTGACATGCCATTCGACGATTTCGGCGTCCGGCAGGCCTTCGCCCAGATCCGGCAGATGGAAGGGTTTTACTGTGCTCATAATCAGCTCGCGGCAAGGGTGCGTTTGGCGGCGGCGACGATTTTCTCGACGCTCGGCAGGTATTTCATTTCCAGACGGAACAGCGGAATGTGGGTGTCGTAGCCGGTCACGCGTTCCACCGGCGCGACCAGATCATACATCGCCTTCTCAGCCAGCTGCGCAGCGATTTCGGCGCCGAAACCGGCGGTACGCGGCGCTTCATGCACAATCACGCAGCGCCCGGTCTTTTTCACCGACTCGTGGATGGTGTCGAAGTCGAGCGGTTTGACCGTGGCCAGATCGATCACTTCCGCGCTGATGCCGTCTTTGGCCAGGGCATCGGCGGCTTCCAGCGTTTCCTTGACCTGCGAGCCCCAGGTGACCAGGGTCACGTCGCTGCCATCGCGCAGCACGAAGCAGACATCCAAGGGCAACGCCTCGCCGTCGTCCGGCACCTCTTCCTTGTACTGTCGGTAGATGCGTTTGGGTTCGAAGAAAATCACCGGATCGGGATCGCGGATGGCGGCCAGCAGCAGGCCGTAGGCGCGTTGCGGCGAGCTCGGCATCACCACGCGCAGACCGGGCACATTGGTGAAGATGGCTTCGTTGGCTTCGCTGTGGTGTTCGGGCGCACGGATGCCGCCGCCCCAGGGCACGCGCAGCACCATCGGACAGCTCATCCGGCCGCGGGTGCGGTAACGCAGGCGCGCGGCGTGGCAGATGATGTGATCGACCATCGGATACATGAAGCCGTCGAACTGCGCCTCGGCAATCGGCTTCATGCCCTGTGCGGCCAAGCCGACGGTCAGGCCCGCGATGGTGGTTTCGTCCAGCGGCGTATCGAGGATGCGCTCGGGACCGAATTCCTGGATCAGGCCGGAGGTGGCGCGGAATACGCCGCCGTTGATGCCGACGTCTTCACCGAGCACCAGTACGCTCGGATCGCGGCGCATTTCATAGGCCATGGCCTGGGTCAGGGCTTCAATGAGGGTAATGGCGGCCATCAGCGTTTCTCCCAGCCCAGCGCCTGTTCGCGCTGTTCGGCGACATCATGCGGCAGTTCGGCGTAAAGGTAGTCGAACATCGCTTCCACCGGTTGAACGGTGGTGGCCAGATAGGCGTCCACCTCGGCATCGGCCCACGCGTTGGATTCAGCGATCCAGGCGGTTTCCTCGTCTTCGTTCCACCAGCCCTGCGCCAACAGATAGGTTTTCAGGCGCTTGACCGGCTCACGCTGCCAGGCCGCCTTGACCTGTTCGTCGTCGCGGTAGCGGCGGGCGTCGTCGGCGGTGGTGTGGTCGGACAGGCGATAGGTGATCAGCTCAAGCACGGTGCCGCCGTGGCCGTGGCGTGCGCGTTTGACCGCATGCGCCACCGCCGCTTTCACCGCGATGATGTCGTTGCCGTCCACCTGCAGGCATTCCAGACCACCGGCCAGCCCTTTCTGGGCCAGTGTTTTGGCGCCGGTCTGGGCCGTGCGCGGCACGGAGATGGCCCATTGATTGTTGATGATGCACAGCACGAAGGGCAGGCCGTAGGCGCCAGCCGAGTTGATGGCGGCGTAGGTGTCGGTTTTCGAGGAACCGCCGTCGCCGACACAGGCCAAAGCCACGCGTGCTTCGCCGCGCAGCTTGAAGGCCAGCGCCGAGCCGGCCGCATGCAGACATTGAGTGGCGATTGGCACGCACCAGGCGAAATCATGTGCCGGGCCGGAGAAATCATTGCCGCGTTCATCACCGCCCCAGTACATCAGTACTTCGCGCGGTTTCACGCCGCGGGCGAACTGGGCGCCGTATTCGCGGTAGCTGGGTGCGAACACATCGTCGATCTGCAGACTAGTGCCGATGCCGATGTGGGCCGCTTCATGACCGAGGCAGCTGGCATAGGTGCCGAGTTTGCCGGTGCGCTGCAGGGCCACCGCCTTGGCATCGAAGCAGCGGACCTTCAGCATTTCCTTGTAAAGATCGACCAGCTGCGTGCGGTCGCGGGCGAAATCAGGAAGATCGGGATTGACGATGCCGCCGTCGGCATCCATGTACTGCAGATAGTCGATTTCGAAATGTACGGCCGATTCCATTAAGGGCTCCTGGAAGCAGTGGCAGGGCATCCCGCCGGGAACGGTAATAGTGTAGCCGATAAGTTAAACTGGCGAGGTTAAGAAACCGTGAGCCAGCCATGACCGAACCCAGTAACCAACGCCCGCTCGAAGACGGCATTACCACCGACTTCACCGACCGCATGAGCTACGGCGGCTATCTGCGTCTGGATCGGATCCTGAGTGCACAGCATCCGCTCTCGGATCCGCCGGTGCACGACGAAACCCTGTTCATCATCCAGCACCAGACCTCCGAGCTGTGGATGAAGCTGGTCATCCACGAACTGCGGGCAGCCTTGGTCCAGCTGCGCGAAGATGACCTCGGCCCCTGTCAGAAGATGCTGGCACGCATCAAGCACATCCAGAAACAGCTGACCGAGCAGTGGTCGGTGCTGGAAACCCTGACCCCGAGCGATTACATGCAGTTCCGCAGCGTGCTCGGTTCATCCTCGGGGTTCCAGTCGCACCAGTACCGGGAAATCGAGTTCCTGCTCGGTAATAAAAACGCGCATTACGTGAAGGTGTTCGATTACGACCCGGACATCCACCGCCACCTGACCGACACCCTGAACGCGCCCAGTCTGTACGACGAATTCCTGCGCCATCTGGCGCGGCGCGGCCATGCCATTCCGGCCGAATGCCTGAACCGCGATTGGTCGCAGCCCTATGAGCGCCGGGAGGAAGTCATCGCCGCCTTCGAGCGCATCTATGAAAACAACGAAGCGCACTGGGAGGCCTACCACTTCTGCGAACAGCTGGTCGACATCGAGGTCAATTTCCAGCACTGGCGCTTCCGCCACCTGAAAACGGTCGAACGCATCATCGGTTACAAGCCGGGCACCGGCGGTTCCTCCGGCGTGGCCTTCCTGAAGAAAGCACTGGACCTGAGTTTCTTCCCGGAACTGTTCGAAGTCCGCACCCGTATCGGCTGAAAACAGCCGAATTTTCAGGAAATTGCGTCTTTTTTCGGAAAAAAGCTGTCAATCGACAGCGTTTTAATTATCATGAAGCCACCATTCCACCATCAAAATAAACCTAAGGGAGAGTCCGCATGAGCGGAGCAGTTGAGAATAGAGACGGCTTCATGCCGCCACCGGCCGGCGAGTTCCTCGGCCATCCGAAAGCCTTATGGAATCTGTTCGCCAGCGAATTCTGGGAACGCTTCATGTACTACGGCATGCGCGCCATGCTGGCGGTGCATATCGCGGCCGCGTTTTTCGCGCATCTGGGCGACGGTGCCCGCGCCGAAGCCAGCCTGACCTACGGCGGCTTCACCTCCCTGGTGTACATGACCGGCATCGCCGGCGGCTTCGTGGCCGATCGTATCCTCGGCTATCAACGCTCGATCATGCTCGGCGGCGCCTTGATGGCGGTCGGCAGTTTCATGCTGATGGCGCCCGACCTCACCACCTTCGTCATCGGCCTGGCCGTGATCGTGGTGGGCAACGGACTGTTCAAGCCCAACATCTCCACCATGGTGGGCAAGCTGTACGCGCCGGGCGACGTGCGCCGCGACTCGGGCTTCACCATTTTCTACATGGGCATCAACGCCGGCGCGTTCTTCGCGCCGTTCATCTGCGCCTCGTGGATCGGCCAGACCTACGGCTACCGCTGGGGCTTCTTCTCGGCCGGCATCGGCATGATTCTCGGCCTGATGGTATTCCAACTGCTGAAAGGGTGGCTCGGCCACGTGGGCACCGCGCCGGAAGGCAAGAAGGGTTTCGCGCCCGTCATCCAGGTGCTGCTGGCCGCGGCCGTGATGGTCATCCCGGTGTACTACCTGCTCAGCAAGAGCGACATCCTGGGCGTGCTGCTAATCGGCATGATGCTGGCGCTGGTGGCCTATTTCGTCTACAGCGGCGTGCGCAGCGGCGACAAGGTGCAGCTGCACCGCTACATCGCCATGCTGATCCTGTTCGTGGCCAACATCCTGTTCTGGGCGCTGTTCGAGCAGGCCGGTTCTTCGCTGACCTTCCTGGCGCAGGACTTCGTGAAGATGCCGGACGTGTCCATCCTCGGCTGGACCCCGACCTTCGAAGTGTTCCAATCGGTCAATCCGGTGTTCATCATCCTGCTGGCGCCGGTGTTCGCCACGCTGTGGATCAAGCTCGACAAAGCCGAATGGAATCCGTCGATTCCGCGCAAGTTCGCCTACGGCATGGCTGGCGCGGCGCTGGGCTTCTACGTGCTGGTGTTCGCCATCCAGAACTTCGTGGACGCCGGCGGCAAGATCAGCTGGGTCTGGCTGGCCCTGACCTACCTGATCCACACCATGGGCGAGCTGTGCCTGTCGCCGATCGGCCTGGCCATGGTGACCAAGCTGGCGATGCCCAAGGAAACGGGCCTGGCCATGGGCGGCTGGTTCCTGTCCATCGCGATGGCCAACTTCGTCGCCGGCCGCATCGCCGCGATCGCCTCGGGCGGCAACGCCGAGGGCGAGAGCGCCAGCTCGCTGCTGCAGTACGCCAGCACGTTCAACCAGTTGTTCATCCTGGGCATCGTGATTGCCGTGCTGTTCTTCCTGGCGGCACCGCTGATCAACAAACTGATGCATGGCGTGAAGTAAGCGCCTTTTTCAGGGTCAAACGTAAAGCGGCCTTCGGGCCGCTTTTTTGTTTTAGAATCAAATCATGCGGGTGTCGTTCAATGGCAGGACCTGAGCTTCCCAAGCTCAAGACGTGGGTTCGATTCCCATCACCCGCTCCAGATTGCATGGACTGCTAAACCCATCAGACTGTTATCGATTTTAGTTGAATGCTTTAAGAGCCTTTCAGCTAAGGCAGATGACAGTGAACTGCAACAAATAATTAGCTCTTGTGTTGTTGTACGTACAGATATGCCAGGAAACCAATGATGAGGCAGGCAAGTGCAACGATGTCCGCCATGAAAACGCGTGCCACCTGGGTATTGTAGCCGCCCACAGACCACGCCAGCCACAGAAAAGACACAACGCTAACAAAGCCGGCGATGAACGCGATTGCCTGGTATTGGGGGCGATAGGCGGCGAAGAGAAGGAACAGGCCAAGAAGACCGAAGAGTACGGCGCGATGGCGCATGAGGATGGCAAGGTTGGGGTCGTTGAAGGGCAAGCCATAGAGCGCAGCAAGCCGTTCGCCGCCAAGCACCCCCGAAAGCGGTAGCAGGTGAATGATGGCTACGACAACAAGCATCGCTGTTACCAAGTATCGCATGAGCATTCCTTGTGGGCCTAATGTTTGAATTCAGGAGCGCGACGCAGCTTCATCGCGGCGCGTCCCTTGGAATGATGGGTTAGGCGCCGTTTCCCTAATCGACGATGAAAAGCTTTGCCCCAACCGCCGTAGAGGACCGGTGCGGTTCAGTATTATCGGCAACTTGGTAACTCATGCCTGCTGTGAGAACGAATTTGCGACCGTCCTCTAACTCTGTATGGAGTTCGCCTTCGGTGCACAAAAGTATGTGGCCTTTCACGCACCAATGATCTGCGAGATAGCCGGGTGTGTACTCAACGAAACGAACACGGACATTTCCGAAATTCTGAGTGCGCCAATAAGCCAGTCCAATTTCACCTTTGTGCTCAGTACGTTCGACCGTTGACCAATCGGTGATGCCGAATGGGATGTTGGATATTTGCATGACAAATCCCTGTGTTAAAGGTGCCTAACAATTGAATTAAGAGGCAGCCGCCATGGGTAAGTTTAGTTTAAAAAATTTTCGGGCCGGCTGTCCGCTTGAATGAATAGTTAGGCGAACCATTTTGGAAAAACCAAAAGAGTACCCATGCCAGCTTCAAGCATAATGCCACCGATGTTCTTGATGTCACTATTGCGGTCAACAAGTGCCGAGTAGACACGCCCAACGGATGCACCTAGCCAGGCAGCTCCCGCGACCATGAACGCCATCTCTGCCTGTGCGACGATGCATGCGACACCAAGCGCAACGAATAAGCCACCGTAGGTTGCGCGTATCTCTGATCGTCCATTCAAGCCGACTGGAGAGATGCTCACGAAGGCGGCGGCCTTGTCGGGAAGAAAGAGGCCGAGCAAGCCGAGAAGAGTCGTCACAACCGCACCAATGTTTGCAAGAATCAGGATAGGCTCCATGGGTCTCCAACGCCTAACTACTATTAGACGGCAACATCGCCGTGATAAGACATTAAACGGCGCCCCAAATCCCCCGTCAACCCGAATTATTCCGCGCCCGGCTTCTCGGCCAACTCCGCCGCTTCCAGCGTATTGAGTATCGCCAACAGGGTGTTCTGCGCCTCCGGCGCCAGATGCGCCAGAATCTTCCGTTCATAGGCCAGCGCCAGCGGCACGATCTGGTCGAACACCGCATAACCCTTCGCGCTGAGCGCCAGGCTGGAACGCCGGGCATCGGTGGGGTCGGTCTGCCGGTTCAGGAACTTCTTGCCCATCAGCGCCGAAACCGCCCGGCTCACCGCCACTTTATCCATGGCCGTGCGCTCGGCCACGGTGTTGGCGCTCAGGCCGCGTTCGTGGCCCAGCACCGCCATCACCCGCCATTCGGTGATGGACAGGTTGAAGCGCGCCGAATACAGCCGGGCGATGTCCTGGCTGACCCGGTTCGACAGCACCGACAGGCGGTAGGGCAGGAAGCGTTCAAGCCGGAGTTCGGCATGGGGTTTGGGGCTGGGCATGGTGGCTTGCAATTGGTTTCAATTGAAACTATATTAACGCATCCGTCACCGCTGTAAAGGACCCTGCATGAACGCCCAAGTCGAAAATTCCCGCGTCACCTTCGAAAACCCGATGGGCATCGACGGTTTCGAGTTCGTTGAGTTCGCTGCCCCGGCCGGCCAGGCCCAGCAGCTGCACGACTATTTCCGCATGCTCGGCTTCGTGCCGGTGGCCCGCCACAAGACCCGCGCCATCACCACCTACCGCCAGGGCGACTGCACTTTCCTGATCAACGAAGATCCGGACTCGTTCGCCGCCGATTTCGCCGCCGCGCACGGCCCCAGCGCCTGCGGTTTCGCCATCCGGGTCAACAAGCTGGCCGAATGGGCGCGCGTGCAGGCGCTGAAAAACGGCGCCACCCCGGTCACCCACAAGGAACTGACCAAGGCCGTGGCCGCACCGGTCATCGAAGGCATCGGCGGCTGCATGCTGTATATCGTCGACCGCTATGACGAGAAAGGCACCATCCACGATCCGGATTACGAATGGATTCCCGGCGCGGAAATGATGCCGAAGGGTTTCGGGCTGACCTTCATCGACCACCTGACCCATAACCTGTTCGTCGGCAACATGGCCAAGTGGTCGGAATACTACGAGAAGCTGTTCAACTTCCGCGAAATCCGCTACTTCGACATCAAGGGCGCCAAGACCGGACTGCTGTCGAAGGCGATGACCGCCCCTGACGGAATGGTGCGTATTCCGTTGAACGAGTCCTCGGATCCCAAATCGCAGATCAATGAATATCTGGAAACCTACAACGGCGAGGGCATCCAGCACATCGCCTGCTTCACTGACGATATCTACGCCACGGTCGAGAAGATGATCGCCGCCGGCGTGAAATTCCTGGACACACCCGACACCTATTTCGAAGCTGTCGATACGCGCATTCCGAACCACGGTGAAGATCTGGAACGACTGCGCCGCAACAAGATCCTGATCGATGCCGATCCGGAAACCAAACAGCGAAAGCTGCTGCAGATCTTCACCCAGAACGCGGTCGGTCCGATTTTCTTCGAGATCATCCAGCGCAAGGGCAACGAGGGTTTCGGCGAAGGCAACTTCCAGGCCCTGTTCGAGTCCATCGAGCGCGACCAGATGCGCCGCGGCGTGCTGTAAGGAGTCGCCATGACGCTCGCCTACCAATCCGGATTCGGCAATGAATTCGCCACCGAAGCGCTGCCGGGCACCTTGCCGCAGGGCCGCAATTCGCCGCAACGCGTGACGCACGGCCTGTATGCCGAACAGCTGAGCGGCACTGCATTCACCGCGCCGCGGCACAGCAACCGCCGCACCTGGTTCTACCGCATCCGTCCGGCCGCGCTACACGGTGCGTTTGAACTACTGCCGGAAACCGGGTTCCACAACCGCTTTGCGGAACTGCCGGCTGATCCAAACCAACTGCGTTGGTCGCCGCTGCCGGCCGCCACGCCGGGCACGGATTTCATCGATGGCCTGTTCGCCATGTGCGGCAATGCCGGCGTCGGCGTGCACCGCTATGCCGCCAATGCCGACATGCGGGGCCGCTTCTTCAGCAACACCGATGCCGAGATGCTGATCGTGCCGCAGGCCGGCCGTCTGCGTCTGCGTACCGAAATGGGCGTGCTGGAAATTGAACCGCAGGAGATCGCGGTGATTCCGCGCGGCATCCGCTTCTCGGTCGATCTGCCGGACGGCAGCGCCGCCGGTTACGTGGCCGAAAACTACGGCGCACTGCTGCGTCTGCCGGATCTGGGTCCGATTGGTTCCAACGGTCTGGCCAATCCGCGTGACTTCCTGTATCCCGTTGCCGCTTACGAAGACCGCGAGGGTGATTTCGAACTGCTCAACAAATTCCAGGGCCGGCTCTGGCGCGCCCCGATCGGGCATTCGCCGCTGGATGTGGTCGGCTGGCACGGTAACTACGCGCCTTACAAATACGACCTGCGCCGCTTCAACACCATCGGCTCGATCAGCTATGACCATCCGGATCCGAGCATCTTCCTGGCGCTGTATTCGCCGAGCGATACCGCCGGCACCAGCAATCTGGATTTCGTCATTTTCCCGCCACGCTGGCTGGTGGCGCAGGACACCTTCCGTCCGCCATGGTTCCACCGCAACATTGCCAGCGAATTCATGGGTCTGATCCACGGCGTGTACGACGCCAAGGCCGATGGCTTCGTCCCGGGCGGCGCCTCGCTGCACAACGCGATGAGCGCGCACGGCCCGGATGCCGCCACCTTCGACAAGGCTTCCGCGGCCGATCTGAGCAAGCCGGATGTCATTACCGGCACCATGGCCTTTATGTTCGAATCCCGCCATATGTTCGCGCCCACGCAGCAGGCGCTACAATGTGCCAGCCGCCAGCGCGACTACCAATCCTGCTGGCAAGGCCTGCGCAAAAACTTCAAACCGGACAACGCATGAAACTCGCTTCCCTGAAACAAGGCGGCCGCGACGGCACGCTGGTGGTGGTCTCCAAAGACCTGCAACGCGCCGTGCCGGTGCCGGCCATTGCGCCGACCCTGCAACGCGCGCTGGAAGACTGGCAGAACGCCGCGCCGCGTCTAAACCGCATGTATGAAGCGCTAAACCACGGCAATGTGCAGACGATTGACGCTGAAGACGTGATTACGCTCGACATGGCCGCCTTGGCCGCGCCCCTGCCGCGCGCCTATGAGTTCGTTGATGGCAGTGCCTATCTGCCGCACGTGGCGCGCGTACGCAAGGCCCGCGGCGCGGAAGTGCCGGAAAGTTTCTACACCGATCCGCTGATGTACCAGGCGGTGTCGGCCGGTTTTTACGGCCCGCGCGATCCGGTGCTGGTGCCCAGCGAAGCCTTCGGCATCGATCTGGAAGCGGAAGTGGTGGTGGTCACTGACGATGTTCCGATGGCGGTCACGCCCGAACAGGCCGCCAGCCACATCCAGCTGATCGGTTTGATCAACGACGTGTCACTGCGCAACCTGATTCCCGACGAGCTGGCAAAAGGCTTCGGCTTCCTGCAGTCGAAACCGCGCTCGGCGCTCAGCCCGGTGTTCGTCACCCCCGACGAACTGGCCGACGCCTGGCAGGACAGCAAAGTGCATCTGGCCCTGCTGACCCACATCAACGGCGAATGGTTCGGCGCGCCGGAAGCGGGCGTTGATATGCAGTTCAACTTCGCCCAGCTGATCGCGCATGCCGCCAAGACCCGGCCGCTGTCAGCCGGCACCATCATCGGTTCAGGCACCGTGGCCAATGAAGACACCGCGCTCGGCGCGTCCTGTTTCGCCGAACGCCGCACCGTGGAAACCCTGCGCGACGGCAAACCGAGCACGCCGTTCATGAAATTCGGCGATGTCGTGCGCATCGAGATGAATGACCGCAGCGGCGCCAGTGTGTTCGGCGCCATCGAACAGAAAATCACCGCCGCCGGAGCCTGAACCATGGCCGAACCCAATCTGGTGCTTTATCACTACTGGCGCTCCAGCGCCAGTTACCGTGCCCGCATCGCGCTGAATCTGAAAGGACTGGATTACCGCATCGTGCCAGTGCATCTGCTGGAAGACGGCGGCCAGCAGCATCACGAGGCCTACCGGGTGCTCAATCCCCAGCAATTGGTACCGACTCTGATGCACGGTGGTCATGCCATCGGCCAATCGCTAGCCATCATCGAATACCTCGACGAGGTGTTTCCCGGCCCAGGCCTGCTGCCAGCCGAACCGCTGGCGCGCGCCTTTGTGCGCGGCCTGGCACTGTACATCGCCTCGGAAGGCCAGCCGCTGATGAATCTGCGCGTGTTGCAGCACCTGCAGCACACCCACGGCCTGGACGAAGACGCCCGCAACGCCTGGGTCCGGCATTGGCTGGCGGTCAATTTCGGCAATATTGAACAGCAATTGGCGGCCAATCCGCATGCCGGTGCGTTCACTGCCGGTGATACGCCCGGCTTAGCCGAATGCTGCTTGGTACCGCATGTGTTCGCGGCTGCGCGCTTCAATCTCGACATGACGCCGTATCCAAACGTGATGCGCATCGTCGGCCAATGTCAACCCTTGCCAGCCTTCGCCCGTGCGCATCCCGGGCGGCAACCGGATACGCCCGCGGAATTCCGCGTCAATTGATGCCGGAAAAAGCCCGCTTGCGCGGTCTTTGTTGTTACTGGTTGTTGTACAGATCGCCGTAGGGGTCGTGTTCGGTGCTACCACCCTCCGACAAGCGGATTTTGAGCGCCAGTCCATCGCGTGAGTCGGCTTTGAGCAGGGCTTCGTCGAGGGTAATCTTGCCGTCCTTGTACATGCGGAACAGGGACTGGTCGAAAGTGTGGATGTCTTCATCCAGACTGGTATCCATCGCTTCCTTGAGTTGGTGGATTTGTCCGCGCCGGATCAGGTCGCGGATCATCGGGGTGTTGATCAGCACTTCCGTAGCCGGCATGCGGCGGCCATCGACACCGACCACCAGACGCAGCGAAATCACCGCACGCAGATTCAGCGCAAGATTCATCAGGATGTTCTTGTGCGTGGCTTCCGGGAAGAAGTTCAAGATGCGTTCGAGGGTCTGGTCGGCATTGTTGGAGTGCAGAGTAGCCAGACACAGATGACCGGTCTCGGCGAAGGTGATGGCCGCTTCCATGGTAGAGGCGTCCAGGATTTCGCCGATCAGGATGACGTCCGGCGCCTCGCGCATAGCATTCTTCAGTGCGTTGTGGAAGGCGTGGGTGTCGAAGCCGACTTCGCGCTGGTTGACCAGCGATTTCTTATGCCGGTGCAGGAATTCGATCGGGTCTTCTATGGTCAGGATGTGACCTGCCTGGGTTTCGTTGCGGTGATCGATCATCGCCGCCAACGCCGTGGATTTGCCTGAACCGGTGGAGCCGACCACCAGCACCAGACCGCGCGGCTCGTTGATGATGCGCTTGAGGATCTCTGGCAGCTTCAGTTCTTCGATGGTGGGGATTTCGCTCTTGATGGCACGGATGACCATGGCGATCTCACCGCGCTGCTTAAAGCAGTTGACCCGGAAGCGGCCGACTTCGTGGATGGAGATGGCCATGTTGTATTCCAACTGGTGCTCGAACACCTCGATCTGGTTTTCATCCATCAGCGAATAGGCAATCTTCTTGACCATACCGGTCGGCAGATCGTTGTCGCCAAGCGGGTAAAGTTTGCCCTCGACCTTGATGTAGACGGGGGCCCCGGTACTCAGGAAAAGGTCAGACGCGTTTTTCTCGCGCATCAGTTTCAGGAAATAGCCGATATCCATAAGTCCCCTTGTCCGGTTTTTGCTGGAGCCGTTATTGTGTACACTGGAACGCGGTTCCAGATACCCTCTTTCAATGGATTATAGAGTGTCCAAGCTGTTTGTGTACTTGTCGGCCATCGCTTTTTTTCTGGCGATGACGCCTGTCTTTGCCCAGACCTCGGCAGCCACGCCGGCGTTTGCCGCGGCCGAACGTGCATTGCTCGAGGCCGAGCGCGAACAGGCCACACAATGGGCAGCAGAGACTTACCAGGCCGCGCGCGATGCCTATGCCCAGGCGCAGGTCCTGCAGCTCAAACGCAAGAAGATCGATGCCGACCGCGCCGCACAGACTGCGGAAGCACAAGCGGCCCTGGCCACCGCGCAGGCCCGGCAGCGCAAGCTGACCGAGCAGATCGAACGCAAGATTTCCGAAAACAATGCCCTGCGGCGGAATTTGCTGCTGGGCAAAAGCGGCGACCCGCCATGAGCCCTCGTCTGCCGTTACTGTTGCTTCTGCTGGCCTGCACGCCCGCGCCGGCACAGACACCCTCTGCAGATCCGCAGCAGCAATGGCCGCTTCTGCAGGAGCGTCTGGCCATTGTGGATGCCGCCGCCGGTGAGGGCGATGCCGCGGCGCTGGAGCGTCTGCAGGCCCGTCAGGCTTTGCAGGCCTTGCCGGAGCTGCGCTCCCGTGACCGGGCCTTCGCCACCGGCATTGCCGCACTCCGGGTCAGTACGGCTGAAACCGCATTGAAGGTGGCGCAACTGCGCCAGCAATCGCTCGAACTCGACCGAGAGCGCGACGCAATCGTGCTCGAAGCCAGCCGACGCGATGCCGAATTGGCGCGCAAGGAAGCCGAGCGCCTGCGTCTGCAGGCGCTGGCCCGCGAAGAAGAAGAGGCCTTGTTGAATGTGGACGCCGCCCTGGTGGCTGAAGAATCGGCCTCGGCCGGTGCCGCTTTGGCCGCCAAAGATGGCGAACTGGCGCGTTTGGAAGAGGAACTGGCGGCCTTGGCCAATGCCCGTGGCGACGATTTGGTCAGTCTGGGCGGGTCGGGCAAGGGCCGTTACCGTGTCGCGGGTACCGCGTTCCTGGCCGGCAAAGCCACCCTGCAGCCGGAAGCCCGGCAAAGCCTCAGCCAGCTGGGCAAGCGCCTGAAGGCCTCTGGCAAAGCTTGGTCCGTGGAGGGCTTCAGCGATAATCTGGGTAGCGACGAGTCCAATCTGGCCCTGTCACGCCAACGCGCCGAGGCGGTAATGGCGGTGCTTCGGGCCGCCGGTGTGCCTGCCGGCAAACTCAGCGCCAAAGGCTGGGGTTCTGCCAAGCCTTTGGCTACAAACACTGGAAAATCAGGGCGTGCGCAGAATCGGCGTGTCGAGATCATCCAGAAATAAGCGGAAAATCAGCAGCTTGTGATTTTTAGCCACGCGTCATAAACCTATAAGTCCATGAAAAATAATAATAAAACTTCGATTTTACGATTCCGGTCCGAGGCCATTTTGAAAATATCGCGAAATCAACGACATAAAAAAGGGCTTGCGGCCCGAAAAAGACCGGCGTAGGTTTTATATCCCATGCAGGCTATTTTCCGTTGCATGGCGAAAGCGAGCCACGATCATGCACGACGCCACATCACCTCGTCCCGATGCAGCACAGGAATTCCGGCCGGAAGCGGGCCGCGGATTCGACGTCATGAACGCGCGCACAACCCATGAAACCCCGGCCTTGCCGGGGTTTTATTTTTGCCAAGGGGGTTCCTGTGTTTGAAGGTCAATCAAAACAGTCGGTCGATTCACGCATGCAGGCGGACAGTGATTTCCGCCGGCTGTATTTCCACCATCAGAAGCTGGACAAAAAAGTCAACGATGCCGAGCTCGGCGTATTGCCGATCGACGACCGGACGCTGACCCGCATGAAGCGGGAAAAGTTGCTGGCCAAGGACCGTCTAACCCGCATGCTCGGCGACGGCAGTCGTTGAGCGGGGACTGAAACAGGCCAGGGTGGCGATCCGGTCCTCCTCGTCGGACCGCCGTCACCCGGCCTTCGCAGGGGGTGAAACTGGTAGAATGTGCTGTCGCCATTTTCTGCCAATCCCATGACCATCCATCACAGTGTTCTGGAACTGATCGGGCAGACCCCCATGGTCAAAGCCCAACATCTCGACGCTGGCCTGTGCGAGCTCTACCTCAAACTCGAATGCATGAATCCGGGCGGCTCGATCAAGGACCGCATCGGCGTGTCGATGATCGAAGCGGCCGAGCGTGCCGGGAAAATTCGGCCGGGCGACACCCTGGTCGAGGGTACTGCCGGCAATACCGGTATCGGACTGGCGCTGGTCGCCCAGCAGAAAGGCTATAAGCTGCTGCTGGTAGTGCCCGACAAAATGAGCCGTGAGAAGATCTTCAACCTGCGTGCCATGGGCGCGGAAGTGGTGCTGACCCGCTCCGATGTCGCCAAAGGCCACCCTGAGTACTACCAGGACATGGCCGAGCGCATCGCGCGTGAAACGCCCGGCGCGTATTTCATCAATCAATTCGGCAATCCCGATAACCCGCTGGCACATGAAACCGGCACCGGCCCGGAAATCTGGGAGCAGATGAATCAAGACATGGATGCCATCGTGTTCGGTTGCGGCAGTTCCGGCACCATGACCGGTCTGTCGCGCTTCTTCGAAACCGCCGCGCCCCATGTCGAACTGGTACTGGCCGATCCGGTCGGTTCCATTCTTACCCAGTACATCAATGAAGGCGTGCTCAGTACCAAGTCGGGCAGCTGGCTGGTGGAAGGCATCGGCGAAGATTTCCTGCCACTCATTTCCGATTTTCACCGGGTCAAGAAAGCCTATGCGATTTCCGATAAGGAAAGCTTCATGGCCGGCCGCGAACTACTGATGAAGGAGGGCGTGCTCGGTGGCTCATCTTCCGGCACCTTGCTGGCGGCCGCGCTGAAATACTGCCGCGAGCAGACCGTGCCCAAAAAGGTTGTGGTGTTCGTGTGCGATACCGGCAACAAATACCTGTCGAAGATGTACAACGATTACTGGATGCTCGACAACGGCTTCCTCGAACGCAAAGCCAAAGGCGATCTGTCCGATCTGATCCTGCGACCCTACGCCAAGCGCGATACGGTGGTGGTCGGCCCGAACGACAGCCTGACCGTCGCTTACCAGCGCATGAAGATGTACGACGTTTCCCAGCTGCCGGTGATGAATGACGAGAAGATCGTCGGCATCGTTGACGAATCGGATGTGCTGATGCATGTGCACACCGACCAGGAGCGCTTCAAGGATCTGGTGTCGACCGCGATGGTGCGCGAGCTGGAAGTGCTCGAGGTCGATGCGCCGATGGCGGAACTGATGCCGGTGTTCGATGCCGGTAAGGTCGCCATCGTGATGGATGGTACCCGCTTCCTCGGCCTGATTACCCGCATCGATCTGTTGAATTACCTGCGCCGCCGCGTGCAATAAAGGAATCCCATGAGCAGCAAGAAAACCCACGGCATCGGCACCAAAGCCATCCATGCCGGCCAGAGCCCCGACCCGTCCACGGGTGCGGTGATGGTGCCGATTTATGCGACATCAACCTACGCCCAGGCCAGCCCGGGCGATCATCAGGGTTATGAATACTCGCGCAGCCATAATCCGACCCGCTTCGCCTACGAGCGCTGCGTGGCCGAGCTCGAATCCGGGACCCACGGCTATGCCTTCGCCTCCGGTCTTGCCGCGACCTCGACCGTGCTGGAACTGCTTGATTCGGGCGCGCACGTGATCTGCATGGACGACGTGTATGGCGGCACCTACCGTCTGTTCGAACGCGTGCGTCGTCGCAGCGCCGGGCTGGAGTTCAGTTTCGTCGATCTGAATGATCTGGACGCGGTGAAAGCCGCACTGCAGCCGAATACCAAAATGATATGGTGCGAAACTCCGACCAACCCCTTGCTGAAACTGGTCGATATCCGCCGTCTGGC
>Ga0315907_10000385_pt1 | contig 64142 bp, 64 predicted proteins | sample LakEriMetagenome_3_FD_203525 | JGI IMG/M metagenome (GOLD analysis project Ga0315907, IMG submission 203525) | Freshwater fungal communities from buoy surface, Lake Erie, Ohio, United States - Buoy 12 MA123 | ecosystem: Environmental > Aquatic > Freshwater > Lake > Lake biofilm | place: USA... | reverse complement strand
CCATGTGCACGTGCTTTTTTCCGTGCTGGGGAAAACCGATCCGGATTGGCAGGTGAGGCAGTGGAAAGGGATTGCGGCGCGGAGGATTCAGCGCTTTCTCGGTGGGCAGCGGAAGATCTGGGAAGACTGCTTTCACGGTCGCATGATCCGTTCTGCCGGCCAGTTTGTCTGGAGTGCCCGCATGATCCGGCGGGACCCGGTGCAGGCTCGCCTGAGGCCAGCAGAGTATATTCTTCATGAATGCGATGAACTGGCAGCGCTTGCGTACTGAATCGGCGGGAACGGGATTCCGCCTGCTGGTGGGGGGTCTGATTTCGCTGCTGGCGATCGTGCCTTGTCGTGGCGGCGCATGGGAACAATTGCCGGCCTTGCCCGATGCGCTGGGGATGGCGGCTCCGTTTGCGGGAGTGAGCGGGGGCGTGCTGATGGTGGCCGGCGGGGCGAACTTTCCGGATGGGATGCCATGGGAGGGAGGGAAGAAGGTGTGGCATGAACGGGTTTGGGTCTATGTGCCGGCTGAGGGGAAGTGGCGGGCTGCGGGTCGGCTTCCGCGGCCCCTTGCGTATGGAGTCAGTGTTTCGGTGAATGGTCTGATTCTTGGAATTGGGGGTAGCGATGCGGAGCGGCATCATGCGGGTGTGCTGGCGTGGGAATGGCGGGGCGGGCAACTGGTGGATGCGGATGTGACGCCCGGGGACCTTCCGGTACCGCTGGCGCTGGCGGCTGGGGCGGTGGATGCGGCGCAGAATGTCTATGTGGCGTGTGGCAGCAGCGAACCCGGCGAGCAGAAGGCATCGGCGCGGGTGTTCGTGGCTGGATTTCATGGGTCGCCGCCGCGCTGGAAGGAACTCCCCGAATTGCCCGGTGGTCCGCGCATCCTGCCTGTGGCGGCCGCTGATGGAGAGGACTTCCTTGTTTTCGGGGGAGCGGCGCTCGAGCCGAAGGATGGCAAAGTTGTCCGCCGGTATCTGCGGGATGCGTGGCGCTACCGTCCCGGGAAAGGGTGGGAACGGCTGGCCGATCTCCCGCGTCCGTGCGTGGCGGCGCCTTCGCCTGCGCCCGTCGCCGCCGGTTCCGTGTGGCTGGTGGGCGGCGATGACGGATCGCTCGCGGGATTTCAGCCGCCGGCGGCGCATCCGGGATTTCCGGGGACCGTGCTCCGTTACCATCTGGCTGAGGGAAGCTGGAGCGAGGCCGGCCGGGCTCCGCAGCCGAGGGCGACGTTGCCAGCTGTCCCATGGGATGGTGGATTCGTCTTCCCGAGCGGCGAAGTTCGTCCCGGGGTGCGTTCGCCGGTCGTTCAGATCTTCCGTCCGCAGCCGTGAGGAAGGGGCGGGCTGACTGGCCTGCGGACAGGTTTTTCCGCATTGTGGATGGGGCATTTGTCAGCCAGACGGCATGCCGTGTGATTTTCTGCGCATGAATCCGGACCGGCCCCATTGTTCAGCGGACACTGTCCTGCCGCGCTATGCGTGGCTGGTGGTGGCGCTGCTGGCTCCGGTGGCGCTGCTCAATTATCTGGACCGTCAGATGCTGGCGGTCATGAAGACGTCCGTGATGCAGGACATTCCTGATATCGGGACGGATGCCAACTGGGGCCGGATGCTCGGGCAATTCAAATGGGTGTATGCGTTTCTGAGTCCGGTGGGGGGCTGGATTGCCGACCGTTTCGGGCGTCGCTTCACGATCTGCGGAAGTCTGTTTGCGTGGTCGGCGGTGACGTGGTGGACGGGACAGGTGCAGAGCTACGGGGAATTGCTGTGGGCGCGGTCGCTCATGGGAATCAGTGAAGCCTTCTACATACCGGCGGCGCTGGCGATGATTGCCGATTATCACACGGGAGGGACGCGGTCGCGGGCCGTGAGTCTGCATCAGATGGGGATTTACTGCGGGGTGATCATCGGGGGATTTGCGGGGTATGCGGCGGAGGCTCCGTCGGTGGGGTGGCGGATGACCTTTGTGGTGTGCGGCATGTTGGGAATGGTGCTGGCGGTGCCGCTGGCCCTGCTGCTGAGGGACCGTCCGCGTCGTGCGGCGGCGGCGGCGGGATGGTCGGCGGTGCCGGCCTTGCTGGGGAATGGTTCCTTTCTGCTGCTGGTGGCGTATTTCACGCTGCCGGCCCTTGCGGGTTGGGTAGTGCGCGACTGGATGCCGGCCATTCTGAAGACGGAGTTTGGGATTGGTCAGGGGAAGGCAGGGGTTTCGGCGACCCTGTACTGGCAGGTGGCGGCGATTTTCGGGGCATGGTTCGGTGGCTGGATGGCTGACCGGAGGATGGAGCGGACGGATCGTGGGCGGATCCAGGTGAGTGCGCTGGGGATGCTGCTGATCATTCCGGCGATGTTCGGGGTGGGGTTTTCTCCGCAGACTGGGCAGTTGTGGGTGGCGGTGGCCTTTCTGATTCTCTTTGGGGTGGGCTGGGGATTCTTCGATGCGAACAACATGCCGATTCTGTGTCAGGTGGCGCGTCCGGAGCATCGGGCCACTGGCTACGGGCTCATGAATCTGGTGAGCATCAGTGCCGGTGGGTTGGCCGACTGGGGATTCGGTGCCATGAGGATGGCGAAGGTGCCGCTCATGGGGATTTTCAGTATTTTTGCGTCGGCGGCCGCGGTTGCCGTGGTGCTGGTCCTGCTGATCCGGCCGCGCGATACTGAGAGCCGGTGAATGAATTGCATGATGATGACGACACATATTCCGCTGCATGGTCTGGTGGCTGCGACCCACACGCCGTTTCATACTGATGGGAGCCTGCATCTGGAGGTGGTGGCTGCGCAGGCGGCGCATCTGGTGAAGAACGGGGTGGGCACGGCCTTCATTGGAGGGAGTACTGGGGAGAGTGCTTCGCTTGCGCTGGAAGAGCGGCTGGCCCTTGCGGACCGGTGGTTTGCGGTCGTGGCGGGGCAGCCACTGCGGCTGGTGGTGCATGTGGGTGCCAACTGTCTGGCGGATGCGCGTGCCCTCGCGCGGCATGCGGGCGAGCGCGGGGCTGCGGCGGTTTCGGCGCTGGCCCCTTCCTATTTCAAGCCCCGTTCGCTGGATGTGCTCATTGACTGCTGTGCGGAGATTGCGGCGGCGGCCCCGCAGACGCCATTTTATTATTACGATATTCCGGCGCTTACCGGGATCACCTTTTCATCTGCCGAGTTCCTTGAGAAGGCACCTGGGCGGATTCCGAATCTGGCGGGCATCAAGTTCACGAATGCCGATCTGATGACGTATCAGTACTGTCTGCGCAGTGGTTTTGATGTACCGTATGGAATGGACGAGCACATGCTGGGGGCGCTGGCGATGGGGGCGCGTGGAGCGGTGGGGTCGGGTTTCAACTTTGCGGCACCAATCTATCACCGGATGATGGCGGCCTTTGCGGCGGGGGACATGGAGACGGCGCGGGCCGAGCAGTTCCGCGGGGTGGAACTCATCCGTCTGCTGGCGGGGTATGGCTACATGGCGGCGGCGAAGGCGGTCATGGAGATGCTGGGGGTGGCGGTGGGTGCGCCGCGGCTGCCGCAGGCACCGCTGCGTGCGGCGCAGCGGGAATCGCTGCAGCGTGATCTGGAAGCTCTGGGATTCTTCTCATGGATCCGCTGATGTCAGGGCCGGTGGGAGCCGGTGTGGAGCCGGGGGAACTGGCGAAGTTCTACCGCGGGGTGCTGCTTGATGATGTCATGCCCTTCTGGCTGCGGCATGGACTCGACCGGGAGCATGGGGGCATGCTGACCTGTCTGGAGCGGGACGGGACGGTGTACGACACGGACAAGAGCGTGTGGTTTCAGGGCCGGGCCGGCTGGATGTTTGCGACGCTGCATCGGACCATGGAACCGAGGGGGGAATGGCTCGAGGCGGCGCGCAGCTGTGTGGAGTTCTCGCTGCGCCATGGGCACCGTCCTGGTGATGGGAAGATGTGGTTCACGGTGAGCCGGGCGGGTCAGCCGCTGCGGATGCGGCGGTATGTGTACAGCGAGGCCTTTGCGGCGATCAGCTACGGGGCGTATGCTGCCATCACCGGTGATGTCCGTGTGCGCGCGGCGGCCCTTGCGGCTTGGGAAACCTATCTGCGGTATTCCTTCGAGCCCGGCGTGATGGAGCCCAAGTGCGAGGCCACCCGGCCGGCGAAGGGATTGGGATCGCTCATGATCGGGATGGTGACAGCCCAGGAACTGCGGGAGAGCGTCGGCGAGGTGGTGGTGCGCGGACGGACCCCGAGCGAATGGATTACGGCCTTTGCGGAAGAGATCGAGAGCGACTTCCTGAAGCCATCCGAGCAGGCCCTGCTGGAGACGGTGGCGCTGGATGGATCGGTGATTGACCACATGGATGGCCGGACCCTGAATCCGGGGCATGCGATTGAGTGCGCGTGGTTTCTGCTGCGGGAGTCGCAGGTCCGCGGGGATGTGGCCATGCGGTCGCTGGGCTGCCGGATTCTCGATTGGATGTGGGAGCGCGGCTGGGATCAGCGCGAGGGAGGACTTCTTTATTTCACGGATCTGCGCGGGCGGCCTGTGCAGGAATACTGGCACGACATGAAGTTCTGGTGGCCGCACTGTGAAGCGGTCATTGCGACCCTGCTGGCCTGGCGGCTCACTGGAGAGGCCCGTTATGCGCAGTGGCACCGGGACGTGCACAACTGGAGCTTCCGGCATTTTCCGGATGCGGAGCATGGGGAATGGTACGGCTATCTGCGGCGGGACGGCAGCGTCACGCAGACTGCCAAGGGTAACCATTTCAAGGGGCCCTTCCATCTGCCGCGCATGCTGTGGTACTGTGCGCAGCTGCTGGAGGGCGCCTGAGGATGCCGGGGCCGGACGCCTGGTGGAATCAGTCGTCGTCGATGGCGTCCCAGCCCTCCGGCATCCTGAGTCCGATTTCCTCGAATTCGCGGCGGGCGCGGGCGGTGCGTTCTTCGCGCCATGCGGTGTAGGCATCACGCTGGTCCGGGCGGAGGACATCCATGATGGCGGCGTTGCGGTCGCTGCCGGGGTCGGCGTCCGTGCTGACGCCTTCGATCTGCATGGAGGGATCGAAATCCTTCGAGCTGCGGGCCATGATGGAGAAGACCTGATCCTGCTGGGCTTCGTCGAGTTTGACCGTCTGATGGAGCCGCTGCATGCGCCAGTCGGCTTCCTGCTGGACGCGTTCGGCGCGCTGGTTCATGCGGTCGCGGCGGTAGGCGGTGAGGCGGTCACCGTCGAGCTGACCTTCCATGAAGCCATCGATGCCATCGTCCCAGCGCTGGTTTCTGGTGGCTTTGACGAAGTCTTCGAACCGGGCCCCGTCGGCGAGCACGAGTTGCTGGAAGAGCATGGCATTCTGATCCGAGCGGTTCCGGAGCCATTGTTCGAGTTCCTTCTGCTGTTCCGGTGAAAGGTTGTATTTGCGGGCGTATTCGCCTGACATGCTTTCGAAGCGGTGCTGTTCGTCGCGTTTCCGGATATTATCGAAGAGGGGGAAGAAGTCGCGCAGGAATGGCTTGGCGGCGTGGAAGAGGAGATTCATGTCGACCGGGCGGCCGGCTTTGAGATCGTCGAGTGCCTGGCGGACGCCGCGGCCGAGGGCGCTTGCTCCGTCTTCGCGCGGGCGGGCCTGGGCGGGGTCGATTCTGGCGAGCTGGAGTTTGGTTTCGCGGAGGTTGTTTTCGAGTTCGAGGATGCGGGCTTCCGGGGAGCCACCGGGTGGCGGGAGGCTGCCGCGGAAGAGGGTGGCACCGGCGATGCCGACGGCGGCACCGAGGAGAAGGAAGAGAACAGGGCGCATGGCAGGGATCATCTCACGAAGATTTCCGTTGTCCACCACCGTGCGGGTCGGCATCATCTGGGCTTTCATGACCGCCGCGCCCCCTGCCATCGAGATCCGCAATCTGCGTGTTGATTATGGGGACTTTGTGGCGGTGAACGACCTTACGCTGACGGTTCCGGCGGGTGAAGTCTTTGGCCTGGTGGGTCCGAATGGGGCAGGGAAGACCAGTACGTTCCGGGTGCTCGCGACGCTGCAGACTCCGACGTATGGAACGGTGCGGCTGGGAGGGGTTGACATCTTTGAACAGCCCGAGGAAGCGCGGCGGCTGCTTGGGTACATGCCTGACCTTGCACCGGTGCCCTCGGACATGAAGGCGTGGGAATTTCTGGATCTTTCCTGCGAATCGTTTCTGGGCGGCAGTGCTGCCGAGCGGCGTACGCGCTGGGAAGAATGCCTCGAGCAGGTGCAGTTGGCCGACAAGCGGGAGGCGATGTGCCGGTCGCTGAGCCGCGGGCAGACGCAGCGTCTCGTGCTGGCGCGGACCCTGCTGCACCGGCCGCGCGTGATGGTGCTGGATGAACCGGCGAGCGGGATGGACCCACTGTCGCGCCGCAATCTGCGGCTGACGCTGCGGCGTCTCGCCGAGGGAGGGACCACGGTGATGGTGAGTTCGCACATTCTCAGCGAGCTGGCGGAAATGTGCACTTCGCTCTGTGTGATGGCGCGTGGCCGGCTTCTTTCTTCCGGGACGGCGGATGAAGTGCGGCGCGATCTCGACCGGCGCGACCGGGGTCTGGTGCTTGGGCTGCTGGGCCGGGTGGAAGAAGCGGCCGTCTGGCTGCGTGGGCATGCGGAAGTGGGGTTGGTGGAAGTGGCGGGCGAGCGGGTCTCGCTGGTGTTTTCCGGGACGCATGAATCGCAGGCCGACTTGCTGGCGGGGCTGATTGCTGCGGGGTTCCGGGTGACTTCGTGCGAGGAACGGAAGTCGAGTTTCGAGGATCTTCTCATAACTGTAGCCGAGCAGAACACATGAACGAAGCGACCTTTTCCGGCCCGGCCCCGGCATGGCAGCTGTGGCGCAATCCGATTCTGCGGAGGTTTCTGCGCACGAGGCTGCGGCCGCGTCCGCTGGGGGCGTCGCTGCTCATTGTGCTGCTGATGACCGGCTTCATTTTCACGATCGCGCGGACGATCGGGAAATCGCAGATCGAGTATCATCAGCGGGTGGCGCAGGCAGCCATGGCCGAGGGACGGCCGGTGCCAGGCGGTCTGACGCTGACGATGGAGTCGGTCGAGCGGATGAGTCTGCTGCCGTTGCTGGCGGTGCAGGGATTTCTGCTCTTTGTGATCGGGACTGGGCAGGTGGCGGGCGGGATGACGTCGGATGCGGATGAGGGGACCATGGATTACATGAGGCTGTCGCCGATGACGCCGCTGGCGAAAGTTCTCGGGTATCTGTTTGGGTTGCCGGTGCGCGAATGGCTGCTGTTTGCGGCGACGCTGCCGTTTACGGTGTGGGGGATCTGGAAGGGGGAAGTGCCGTGGGAGAACTGGGTGCCGGTGTATGCGGTGCTGCTGACGGCGGCAGTGCTCTATCATCTGACTGGTCTGACGGCGGGGACGGTGCTGCGGAACCGGCGCTGGGCCTTTCTGGTGTCGATGGGCGGGGTATTTCTGCTGTACACGGTGATTCCGCAGCTGGCGAATCTGGGGCTTGTTTACTTTGAGTATCTGACGATCATGCCGGTGGTGATGGAGAATCTGCCGGGGTTTCTGCCGCAGTCGGCGGGGATGGCGCTGCGGATGGTGCGGGAACTGGAGCCTGATGTGCGGTTCTTCGGGCTGGGGCTGCCCGAGGCGGTTTTCACGGTGTTTTCGCAGCTGGTGCTGTGTTTCACCTTTGGGTTCATGCTGTGGCGACGGTGGCGGCGGAGTGAGTCGCATCTGCTGGGCAAGGTGTGGGCGACGGGCTTGGCGGGCTGGATTCAGGTGGTGCTGCTGGGATGTGCGCTGCCGCTGATTTCGCCTGGGCTGCTGTTCATTTCGCGGCGGTTTCTGAGTCAGTTCGGGGGTCGGATGGGAAGGCTGACGCAGTGGGAACCGTCGTTGTCCGAGGCGGCGGCCATGATCGCGCTGTATGGGACGGTGACGGTGCTGGCGGTGGTGCTGCTATCGGTGATGGTATCGCCTTCTCTTGAGACGCAGAAGACGGGGTTGCGGCGGGCGCTGCGGATTACGGGCGGGAAAGTGCCGTTGTTTTCCGATGAGGCCGGGGCCCTGCCCTTTGCGGTGGTGATGTCGCTGGCCGGGGCGGCTGGATGGTGGCTTTTTGCGCAGCGGATCACGGGGTCGCATTGGTTTCCCGGGGTGGAACTGCCGGGCTGGACGCCGCTGGCTTTCGGGTCGGTGGTGCTGACGGCGTCGCTCCTTGCGGTGCTGCTTTACGAGTTGCGCGGGGCGAAGGGATTGTTTCTGGCGGTGGTGTTTGCGGGGGTGGTGCCGCTGCTGGTGGGAGCGGTCATGGTGGCGGCGGGGCGTGATGTTTCTCCGGCGGCGGTCTGGGTGACGACTCTGTCGCCGCTGGTGGCACCGGCGAATGCGGTGGCTGCGGCGCTGCCATCGGCGGACATTGATCCGACGGACAGCGGGGTGCTGCGGCTGGCGGGGCCGCGGGCCTTTGTATTCTGGCAGGGGGTTCTGCTGCTGGCGGTGCTGTGGCTGTGGGCACGGCACCGTGGGGAACGGCGCGCGCGCCGTGCCGAGGCTATGGTTTTGGCGTCTGGTCCTGATTGAAGATGCCGCGGATGCCGCCGAGGGCTCCGAGGACGCCGGTGGCTTCGTAGGGGAGGTAGACCACCTTGTTGTCCTTGCCGCTGGTGATGTCGCGGAGGGTATCGACGTACTGGCGGGCGATGAGGTAGGCGGCTGGGTCGGTGCTGCTGGAGCCTGCGAGGGCGTGGGTGATTTCGCGGATGGCCTTGGCCTGGGCGAGGGCCATGCGTTCCATGGCCTGGGCTTCCCCTTCTGCGCGGAGGATGGAGGCCTGGCGGTCGCCTTCCGCCTTGTTGACGGCGGCCTCGCGGATGCCTTCGGCTTCGAGCACAGCGGCACCCTTGGATCCTTCCGCGGCGAGAATCTGGGCGCGGCGGTCGCGTTCGGCGCGCATCTGTTTTTCCATGGCCTGCTGGACATCGGCGGGCGGGGTGATGTCCTGGAGTTCGACGCGGTTGACCTTGACGCCCCATTTGTTGGTGGCGTCGTCGAGGATGACGCCGAGTTTCTTGTTGATGGTATCGCGGCTGACGAGGCACTGATCGAGGTCGAGTTCTCCGATGATGTTGCGGAGGGTGGTCTGGGTGAGTTTCTCGATGGCGTCGGGGAGGTTGTTGATTTCGTAGACGCTCTTCATGGCGTCGGTGATCTGGAAGTAGACGAGGGCGTTGATGAGGATGGAGACGTTGTCGCGTGTGATGACGTTCTGGCGGGGGAAGTCGTAGACGGCTTCGCGGAGGTCGATGCGGTTGGTCGAGCGGTTCAGGTAGAGTGTGCGTCCCTGGGGTCCGGCCTCGGTGTAGCGCCAGTGGATGGCGCGGGGGCGGTCGATGAAGGGCCAGATGATATTGAGGCCGCTGCTGAGGGTGCGGTGGTAGCGGCCGAGGCGTTCGATGACCATGGTTTCCGAGTGGCGGACGATGCGCAGGCCGAGGGCTGCGAAGACCACGACAGCGACGATCAGGAACAGGAGAATGAAGGAGACTGGGTCCATGGGAGGGGCAGTGGAATTCTGCTGGAATGAAGCACAATCCGGGGTGGCTGCCGACTGAATTCCGGTTCTGGTTTTCCGTTGCCGTGGGGTGGGGGCGTCGCCATGCTCGCGATCCGATTTCAGACTGACTTACCCATGAAAGTTTCCCTCAACTGGCTTGCCATGCATCTTGATCTGACCGGCTGTGATCCGGCTGGGCTGGCGGATCTGCTGACTTTTGCCGGGGTGGAGGTGGAGGCGATGGAGTCGCGCGGCGTGGCGTCCGGGCTGATTGTGGTGGGGAAGGTACTGAGTTTCACGGCGCATCCGAATGCGGACAAGCTGCGGCTTTGCCGGGTGGATGATGGTTCGGGTGAACCTCGGCAGATTGTGTGCGGGGCGAAGAATTTTTCCGAGGGCGACTGTGTGCCGCTGGCCTTGCCGGGGGCGGTGCTGCCGGGGGATTTCACGATCCGGGAGAGCGAACTGCGCGGTGTGCTGAGTCAGGGCATGATGTGCAGCAGCCGGGAACTGGGCATGGGGGACAACCATGAAGGACTCATGATTCTGCCGCCGGATGCGCCTGTCGGGAAGCCGCTGCGCGACTATCTGGGGAGCGATACGCTGATTGAGGTGGAAGTGACGCCCAACCGACCGGATCTGCTGTCGCACCGGGGCATGGCGCGGGAATTGAGTGCATTGACGGGGCGTGCGCTGCGGCCTGCGGAAGCGGGTGCGGTGGGGGACGTGCGGGAAGCGCGGGCGGATGAAGTGTCGGTGACGGCGGTGGATGGCTGCCCGTTCTACAGTGCGTGGAGGGTGAGCGGGGTGAAGGTCGGTCCGTCGCCTGAGTGGCTGCGGCAGCGGCTGGAGAGTGTGGGGCTGCGTCCGATCAACAATGTGGTCGATGTGACGAATTTTGTGCTCATGGAGACCGGGCAGCCGCTGCATGCGTTTGATGCGGCGAAGCTGCGTGGTGGCATCGTGGTGCGGCGGGCTCGGGAAGGCGAGGAATTTGCGGCACTGGATGGCCGGAAGTGCATTCTTGATGCCGGTGATCTGGTGATTGCCGACGGGAGTGGTCCGGTGGCGCTTGCCGGGGTGATGGGAGGTCTGGAGTCCGGGGTGACGGAAGCGACGACTGATATTCTGCTGGAGTCGGCGTATTTCCATACGGGAACTGTGCGGAGGACGAGCCGCCGGCTGGCGATGCATTCCGACAGCAGTTATCGGTTTGAGCGCGGGGTGGATCCGGAGCAGGTGCTGGCGTCGGCCCGGCTGGCGGTGCGTCTGATTCTGGAAACCGCGGGTGGGAACGCATCCGGAGAGGTGCTGGCTTCTGGAGCGGTGCCGCACTTGACGGGCACGGTGGCGCTGGATCCGGAGCGGTGCCGCAAGCTGCTGGGGACGGACATTTCCGATGGGGAGATCGAGGGCATTCTGAGCCGGCTGGGCCTTGGGCGGACAGCGGACGGCTGGAAGGTGCCGTCGTACCGGCAGGATCTGACGAGGCCGGTGGATCTGATCGAGGAAGTGGCGCGGGTGCATGGAATCGAGAATCTTCCGTCGGGTGGGGCGGCCCTGTTTGCGGAGCAGAGTGCGGCGGATGAGCAGTATGATTTCCGCATGGAGCTGCGGCGGGGACTGGCGGCGCGCGGGGTTTGGGAGGCGCAGACCATCAAGCTGATTTCCGATGCGCAGCTGGCGGATCATCTGGGCACGAATCCGCAGCCGCTGGTGCCATTGCCGCTGCGCAATCCTCTGAGTGATGATCTGACGGTGATGCGTCCGGGGGTTCTGCCGGGACTGCTGGCGGTGGCCGAGCGGAACATCCGGATGGGGCGCAGCAGCCTGCGGTTCTTTGAAGGAGGGACGGTGTTTGCAGCGGCGGGTGATGGGCGGGCGGTTGAGCGTGATGTGCTTGGTGTGCTGCTGTCCGGTCCGGCGGTTCCGGCGGCGTGGACGGAAGGCGATCCGGCGGCGGCGGATCTCTTTGATCTGCGCGGGCTGCTGGAGAGTCTGTTCCCCGGGGCGTCCGTGAAGTGGAAGCCGGGGCGGTTGCCTGCGGTTCTGCTGGCTGGCGGCAGCATTCAGATCAATGGCAAGTCCGTGGGGCAGGGTGGTCGGCTGCATCCATCGCGGGAGCGGGCCATGGGGTCGCGTCATCCTGTCTTCGTGGCTGAGCTGGACACTGGGGCTCTGCAGAAGGCGGTGGTGCGCGAGGTGAAGTTCGATGAACTGCCGCGGTTTCCGTCGGTGAGCCGGGATGTGGCCATGGAGACGGAGGGGGATTTCCCGAACAGCAGGTTCGAGGATTTCTTTGCGGGGCTGAAGGAGCCGTTGTTTGCGGGAGCGGTGATCTTCGATGTTTTCAGTGATCCCGAGGGGGTGAAGCTGGCGCGCGGGCGGAAGTCGGTGGCGTATACGCTGACGTACCGCGACCGTTCGAGGACTCTGGAAGGCAGCGAGGTGGATGCGGTGCATCAGCGGGTCCTTGCAGCGCTCACGAAGGCCCTGCCGGTGACGATCCGCTGAAACCGGGAAGCTCGAGAAGAACAGGCCATGGATTCGCGCAGAAACTCCAGCGAATCGGGACCGGTCACGCGGGGACTGCTCGCGGCGGTTTCGCGTTCCTTTTATCTGAGTCTGCGGGTGCTGCCCGGGCCGGTGAGGCATCCTCTCAGTCTGAGCTACCTGCTGGCCCGGGCGACCGATACGGTGGCGGATACGGCCGAGAGGGCGGCTGACTGGCGGCAGGGTCTGCTGGGTGAATTCCGGGATGCGCTGGTGGAGGGTGCAGGGCCGGACTTTCTCGGCCGGGCAGCTGCCTGTGCGGAATCGGTCGGGCACCCTGGCGAGCGGGTGCTGCTGCGTCGGTTGCCCGAGTGTTTCCGGGAGTATGAACAATTGCCTGGTGCGGAGCGCCGGCTCGTGCGGACGGTGCTGGGTCACATCATCCGGGGTCAGTCGCTTGATCTGGAGAGGTTTCCCGATGCGGAGCGCCTGCGGGCGTTGCCTGATGCGGCGGCCCTTGAAGAATACACCTGGCTGGTGGCTGGCTGTGTCGGGGAATTCTGGACGGCGGTGTGTGCCGAAGTCATGCCGGGCTTTGCGGCTGTGCCTGCCGGCGAGATGATCCGCTGGGGTGTCCGGTACGGTCAGGGACTCCAGCTGGTCAATATTCTGCGGGATCTTCCCGGTGATGCGGGCATTGGGCGGTGTTATCTTCCCGGGGAGGAATTGCGTGCGGCGGGCCTGCGCGGTGAGCTGACCTGGCCTGCTGCCGACTGGGCGCCATGGCACGAAGTCCGCAGCCGCTGGCTTCCGGTGGCGCGGGAATGGCTGGGAAATGGTCGGCCGTATGTGAAGAATCTGCGGTCGTTCCGTCTCCGGCTGGCTGCCGTGCTGCCGATGCTGATTGGTGAAGCGACCCTTGATCTGCTCGAGCAGCAGTCAGGGAGCGGGCCGCCGGCGGCGGCCAAGGTGAATCGTGCGGCCGTCCGCGGGATGCTGCGCCGTGGCATCTGGCTGTCGCTGCGTCCGCCGCGTCACTGGTGAGGCCAGTTTAGGAGCCTGTTGAAAAACCGGGCCCGGCAGCGTATCCGGAGTCTGCGGTGGTTGGATGAGCGGCTGCGCCGTGGGCTTTGGGCTGGGATCCCCTGCGGGCGGCGGGCCTTATTCCACAGGGCTTCGTTGCGCCGCAGTCGAAGGTCTCGACCTTCTCCTTTGTTGCGCCTCGCCTTGTGGAAGAATTCCTCGCCGCGCTACCAGTCCGGGTTTTTCAACAGGCTCTTAGTCCGCCTTGGCCTTCTTCGCGGTTTTGGCCGCGGGTTTGCCGGTGGCGGGTGCTGATTCCTTTGCTGCTGCGGGTGCGGGGGAGGAATCCGACCCTCCGCCTGCGGCTGGGGCGGGCGAGGCATCCTGTTTGGCGGCTGCCTTGTAGCCTTCGCTGCGGTAGTCCGTGATATAGAATCCGGAGCCCTTGAAAACGAATCCGGCACCGGTGCCGATCCTGCGCTGGACCTTTCCTCTGCAGCCTTTCTGAGGGCATTTGGTGAGCCGTTTGTCATTCATCGACTGGAAGACTTCGAACTCGTGACTGCACTGGGAGCAGACGTAATCGTACGTGGGCATGGTGGAAGGGCTGGGCTGATTTGCGGAATTCTGGAGGGCGCTATGTTGGCTGAGTGCCTGCGGTTTGCAAGTTCCCCGGGGAAAATCCGCCGGGGTCTGCATTTTGGGGGTGCGTGCCAGCGCCGGATGGATACTGATGCGCTTCCCCTGCTGTTTCCATTTCCGCGTCGTCCGTCCATGAATTCCCTTCACATCGGCCTGCTGGCCGCCGGCTGTCTCCTTGCCGGCTGGTGGCTGGTCATGCGCATCCGCAAGGCCCTCGGGGTCTGGCGACTGAGGTACTATGCCTTTCCGCGGAAGTGGCTCAAGTACCTGCATGAGTCCGTTCCTCTGTATCACCGGCTGCCATGGGAACTGCGCTCGGAATTTCAGGACCGTGTCCTTTCCTTCATTGATGGCAAGCAGTTCCGCTATGGCGGCACGCTTGAGGAAGTGTCCGAGGAACAGCGCGTCATCATTGCTGCCCAGGCGTGTTTTCTGCTGCTCAACCGCGAGAATGCCAGCTGCTTCGGAGAGATTCTCGGCGTGACGCTCAGTGAAGGGATCGTTCCGCAGAAGGCGCTGGAGGTGGCGACGCCGACGCGTCCCTCTCTGCTGTGGGATGCGAAGCGGAGAACCGTCCTTGATCCTCAGGACCGGGGGCCCGGGACCGTGCCGGCGATTCTCCGGAAGCTCGGCGTCGAGCCTGCCGGGGCGCCGGGAGATCCAGACCTGCGGCTGACGCCGTGGGGACGCGTGCTGGCCGGCGAGCTTCATGATCATCTCGGGTTTGCGGCGAGCGGTGCGTGGATGGAGCGCTATGGGGCGTCGGGAGATCCGGCTGACTTCTATGCTGCCGCGACGGAAGCCTTCTTCATGCATCCTCAGGTGCTCCAGAAAACCGACCGCGGGCTCTACGATTCGCTCCGGCAATTCTACAAAGTGGACCCTGTCCGGTGGAAAGTCCTGACGCATTGAATCCGTCCCGGCCTGCTGTCGAGGGGAGGACGGGCCTCTGCATTCTCTTCTGCATGCATGCGGCAGCCATGGCGGCGTATGCGGTGCCGTTTCCGAATGTGCTGGATGCCCATGGCATGCGGGGCTGGCTGTTTCTTGCCGTGAGCACGGGAAGCGTGGCGTCCTTCATTTCTCCGATGATGGCGGCTTCGCTGGCCGACCGCCGGGTGGCTCCGGAGCGGCTCCTTGCTGGCCTGACCTTCATTGCCGGGATCCTGCTGGCGCTGGTGCATGCGTCGGTGCAGTTCAACTGGGGGCACCGCTGGTTTCTGGGCCTGATGATGGCCTATGCGCTGGCCAATGCGCCTGGGTTTTCACTGGTGACCAGCGTGGCGCTGTCGCGTCTCTCCGATCCCCGGAGGGAGTTCGCGCCCATCCGGGTGTGGGCCACATGGGGGTGGATGGCGGCGTCCTTTCTGGTGAGCCGGGTCTTTCATCTCGACCGATCGCCGGTGGCTGGCTACGTCGGTGCTGGGATCTTTGTGGCCGAGGCCATTTTCTGTCTGAGTCTGAAGCCGACGCCCCCGCCGCCCGGCCGGGCTCCGCGGCGCTGGCGTGATGTCATGGGGTGGGAGGCGCTGCCGCTGCTGCGGCATCCTGATCACCGGCTGATTTTTCTGACCAGTGCGGCCTTTTCGGCGGTCATGTCGACCCTTTATGTGCATACGGTTCCGCATCTCAAGGCGGGTGGGGATGCGACTCCGGCGGCGACCATGGCGCTGGCGCAGTTATGCGAAGGTTTGGCCATGCTGGCGGTTTCGGGCCTGCTGCTGAGGTTCCGCATCAAGTGGCTGCTGACGGCGGGTCTGCTGCTGGGGGTGGCCCGCTATGTCCTGCTTGGAACCGATGCGCGCTGGGCCATGGTGGCGAGCGTGGCCCTGCATGGTCCGCTCTTTGTGCTCTTCTACATGACGAGCCAGATCTATCTTGAGCTGCGCATTGATCCTGGCATCCGGGCGCAGAGTCAGGCCCTGCTTTCGCTCATGAACAACGGCATTGGCAATCTGGTGGGTTATCAGGTGATTGATGTCTGGTACCGTGCGTGCGGGCGCGCCGATGGGACCACCGACTGGGTGCGCTTCTGGAACTGGCTGGCGGTGGCGGCGGCGGTGCTGACGGTGGTCTTTCTCATGCTGTACAAGGGGCAGCGTCATGTGCGGGCAGGGCGGGAACCGTCCTGATGGCAGGACGGTTCCGGAATTCGGCTCCTCAGGTTTTCAGCTTGCGCCAGGGTGGGGTCGGGTGTTTAATTCACCAATGTGTAGTACCTTGTGTGGTACTGTGCGCCTCCGAGCCCTACCTGCTGCCCCCCAATCAAATTCTCCCTATGATTCTCCGCCAGATTGCCCCGATCGTTGCTGCTTCCTTCCTCGCTGCGGGGATGGCTTCCGCTCAGACCGCCGTCTCTGAAATGAAGATTGGCATTGTCGACATGAAGCGTGTCTTCCAGGAATACTACAAGACGAAGGACGCCGAGAAGAAGGTCAACGATGACAAGTCCAAAGCCAAGAAGGAACTCGACGACCGCAGTGTCAAGTACCGGGATCTGATCACGAAGTGGAACGATTCCCAGAAGATCCTGCAGGACAAACTGGTGAATGAGGAACTGAAGCAGCAGAAGGCCAAGGAAGCCCAGGGCATTGCCACGGAGGCTAAGGCCCTTGAGCGTGAAATTGATGAATTCCGCCGCCGCCGCGAGGCGCAGCTGCAGGAACAGGTCATGCGCATGCGCAAGAATCTGCTCGAGGACATCCGGCAGCGTGTCGAGGAGAAGGCCAAGCGTGACAACTACGATCTCGTGTTCGACAAGTCCGGGATGAGTCCTTCCGGGGTGCCGTTCCTGCTGCACAGCAAGGACGCCGTCGATTTCAGCACCGATGTGCTGACCGAACTGAACAAGGGGGCTCCGGCGGGTGCTGCTGCGGCTCCTGCGACCAAGGGCGGGGCTCTTGATCTTGACGCTCCTGCGGGCGACGCCAAGAAGTGAGCGGTGCGGTGATTGCCGCGCGCCAATTCATACGGGCAATTGACCTGAAGCGCTTGTGGAGTTGACTCTTGAGCAGGCTGCGGTCCTGGCGGGAGGCTCGATTCTTTCCGGCGACTCCGCTCTCGTGTTGCGTGGGTTTGCGGGCCTGCGGGAAGCGTCCGGGGGGGACCTCAGTTTTTTTGCGAACGAGCGGTACATCAACGACCTGCGGAAGACGCGGGCTGGAGCTGTACTTGTTCCGGAGTCGTTTCCCGAGGCGGGTGTCCCGGGGGTGGCGCTGATCCGCTGTGCGAATGCCTCGGCTGCGTTTGCGGAGATTGTGAAGCGCTTTGTGCCGCCGCCGCGGGAATTCCGTCCCGGCATTCATGCTTCTGCGGTGATTGATCCTTCTGCGGTGCTTGATCCCGCCATGGTATCGGTTGGCCCGTGTGCGGTGATTGGCGCGGGGGTGCGGATCGGGAATGGGAGCGTCATTGGTCCTGCGTGTGTGATCGGGGACGATGTGAAGATCGGCAGCGGCTGCCGTCTGGCCGCGCGGGTGACCATTTATGAGCGCTGCCAGCTGGGAGACCGGGTTTCCGTGCACTCCGGGGCTGTGATTGGTGCTGATGGATTCGGTTATGAATTCGTGGCGGGGCGGCACCAGAAGATTGATCAGGTCGGGATTGTGCAGATCGACAATGATGTGGAGATCGGCTCGAACACGACGATTGACCGGGCGCGGTTTGGAAGGACGTGGATTGGAGAGGGTACGAAGATCGACAACCTTGTGATGATTGCGCACAACTGTGTGATCGGGCGGCATGTCATCATTGTGGCGCAGGCGGGCATTGCCGGGAGCACGAGGGTGGCGGATTACACGGTGGTGGCGGCTCAGGTGGGCATTGCGGGGCATCTGGACATTGGAGGACCTGGCGTGACGTTTACGGCGAAGACGGGAGTGACGGCCAACATCCGGACGCCGGGGGCCTACATGGGAACGCCGGCCCAGCCCATGAAGGAGTATCAGCATCAGCTCATCATGGTGCGGAGGCTGCCCGCCATGGCGGAACGGCTTCGCGGTCTTGAGAAAAAAGCGGGCATGGCGGAGAGTCCCGGGCCGGGTGCCGCCGAAGCTCCGGTGGCGGACTGAAAGAGAGGCGGTGGGCGAGTCGTTCCGAAGAAAGGAGGCAGGGTGTGCATTGCCGTTGACGGCACGGGGAGGAAACGCAACCTGCGTCCGTTCCAGTATCCATTGAACAACATCCAAGTACCCATGAAGAAGCTGATTGTCTCTCTGATTGCAGCCCTTGCAGCCACCGGTTCGCTGTTCGCGCAGGACGCGAAACCTGCGGCTGAAGAGGTTACCAAACTCATGCTCGGAGTCGTTCCGAATGTCATGCAGTTCGACAAGAAGGAACTCACCGTGAAGGCCGGGACGAAGGTCATGCTCCTGTTCCGCAACGAGAAATGCCCGCTGCAGCATAATTTCCTGCTTCTGAAGCCGGGCACCAAGGATGCGGTCGGCGCGCTTGCCGACAAGATGCTGACGGATCCGGAGGCGCTCAAGAAACTCTACCTGCCCGAGAGTGCCGACATTCTCGTGAAGCCGGCCAAGCTCATCGGGATTGGCCAGAGTGATCTCATTGAATTCACGGCCCCTGCGGAAGCGGGAGACTACCCGTACATCTGCACGTTCCCGGGTCACTGGCGTCTCATGAACGGGGTGCTCAAGGTCACCAAGTGACTGCGCAGCCACCTGATTTCTGCTGATTCATGGGGCGGGGTGCGGGGAATTGACCGCGCCCCGCCCTTTTCCTTGATGACTGATGTCCTCTTCCATGGTGATCCGTGACGCGGCTGCCGCCGACCTTCCGGCGATCAATGCGATCTACAATCATTATGTGCTGAACTCGACCTGCACGTATCAGATCGAGCCGGAGAGTGCGGGGGCGCGGGCGGCGTGGTTTGCGGGCCGCGGTGCGGTTCATCCGGTGCTGGTGGCGGAGGAAGCGGGGGTGGTGCTGGGCTGGGGCAGTCTTTCTCCGTTTCACCGCCGTGAGGCCTTTGCGGGTACGGCGGAGAATTCCGTGTACGTGCATCACGGGCATCAGCGGAGGGGGATCGGCAGCCTTCTGCTGGCGGAGCTGCTGCAGCGGGGCCGGGAGCAGGGATTGCACACGATTGTGGCGGCGATTTCCGCCGAGCAGGCGGGCAGCATTGCGCTGCATCGGCGGCATGGGTTCCGCGAGACGGGGAGGCTTTTCGAGGCCGGCCGGAAATTCGGCCAGTGGCTTGATGTGGTGTATCTGCAGTATTTTCCGGGAAACGCGGAACGGGCGGAGGGATGAAGCCCTGCCGCCCGTTCTGAGGTGCGGATGATTCCGGAGGTCTGCGTGCTTACTGCTTGCGGAGCAGGTCGCGGATTTCCGAGAGGAGCTTGATATCTTCTGGTGGTGGTGGCGGAGTCGCCTGGGCCGTCTCCTGTTTGGCGAGGAAGCGGTTGTATGCCTTGATGAGAATAAACAAAGCAAAGCCGACGAGCAGCAGGTTGATGAACTGGGTGATGACGGCCCCGACCTTGATCCCGCCCGGGTTCCATGTGTCGAAGTTGATGGCGTTCTCTCCGAGGCCGACCGTCGAGAGGACCTTTCCGATGATCGACATGACGAACTCGGTGAATTTTTCGACGACTTTGCCGAAGGCTCCCCCGATGATGACACCGACAGCGAGGTCGATCATGTTACCTTTCAGAATGAATTTCTTGAATTCGTCGAGCATGGCGTGTGTGGTGGTTGAGTTGCATGGTGCGTGGCGGAGGCCCGCAGCGGCATCTTCCTAACATCTCCGTCCTTTTGCTTCAAGAGAAAGACGGAGACGGAGACGTGGGCTGCCGCCAGCCGGGGATCCGGCAGGGAGGGATGGTGCCTGATGGGGCGGCCGGCAGCGTGCCGGGACGCAGGACGGTGCCTCAGGGGCAGAGCCATGAGGCCGCGGTTTCCGGGTGGGCGACGGGCCCGACCATGGCGAGGGTGAGGTTGCTTGGGTGGAATAGTTCCGCGGCGATCCGGTGGACTTCGGCTGGAGTGACGGAGCGGAGTCTTTTGTAATGATCTTCGATGGGGATCCAGCGGCCGTGGAAGAGGAGGCATTCGGCCATGGAGGTCATCTGGGACCCTGGGGTTTCGAGGGCGAGACGGCTCGAGGCGATGGCGTATTCGCAGGCTTCGGCGAGGGCGCGCGGACTGACGGCTTTGGCGGCCAGTCTGGCGAGTTCGCGGCGGAGGGTGGTGAGGGCACGCTTGAGTTTGCCGGGGTCGACGCCGGCGAAGATGTGGAGCAGTCCGGTATCTTCGAGGGAGGTGAGATCGGAGCCGACATCGTAGCAGAGGCCGTGGTCCTCGCGGAGGGAAGCCCAGAGCCGGGAGCTGGTGTTTTCGCCGAGGATGACATTGAGGAGGCGGAGAGCGGGGGCCTGGGGATCTTTCCGGCCGGGGGCATGGAGGGCGATGGCGAGTTGGACCTGATCGATTTCGCGGTGTTCGGAGACGACGGCTGGCTGGTGGCGCGGCGGCTTGCGGAATCGGCGCAGGGATGGCCGGCGGCCGGTGGGCAAGTGATCCGGGGCGATGTCGTTGAGGAGGCTCTGGACTTCGTGGAGTGTGGTGCGTCCGGCGACGGAGACAATGGTGTTGCGGCTGCCGAACCATGAGGCGGCGTGGTGCCGGAGGGAGGTGCTGGTGATGTTGGCGAGACTTTCCTCCGTGCCGGCGATGGGGCGTCCGAGGGCGTGGGAAGGCCATGCGGTGCGCCAGAGCAGTTCTTCGACCTGCTGGGCGGGTTGTTCGCGGTACATGGCGATTTCCTCGGCGATGACTTCGCGTTCCCGTTTCACGTCGTCGGCGAGGAAGCGGGAGTGGCGGTAGATATCGAAGAGGACGTCTGCGAAGCGCGGGAGCCGTTCTGCGGGGCCGCGCACGAAGAAGCTGGTATGGTCTTCACTGGTGTAGGCGTCCATGCTGCCGCCGACGCTTTCGATGTCGCGGTTGAGCTGGCGGGCCGAGCGCCGGCGTGTGCCTTTGAAGAGCATGTGTTCGGCGAAGTGGGCGAGACCGCTTTGATTGGCGGGATCGTGGCGGCCGCCGACGCCGGTCCAGAGGCCGATGCTGATGCTTTCCATCCACGGCATTTCCGCGACGCAGAGTGTGCAGCCGTTGTGGAGTCTGACGAAGCTGTGACTGGTCACGGGAGGAGGGCGGCGGCCGTGGCGAGGTCGCCTGGCAGCGTGATTTTGAGGTTTGGGGAGGGGTTTTCCACGAGCTGGACGGGAATGCCAGCGTGAGTGGCGGCCGAGACTTCGTCGGTTACGGAAAGTGTGTCGCGGAGAATCTGCTGGTAGGCCTGGCGGATGATGGTGGTCTGGAAGACCTGCGGGGTTTCCATGGCCCAGAGGTGAGTGCGGTCGACTGGTCCGGTGGCGATGCCTTCTGGGGTGGCGCGCTGGAGGGTATCGGTGATGCGGTGTGCCGAGGCGGCGGCTCCGGAGGTGCGGGCGGCGGCGAGGCAGCGGGAGATCTGGGCTGGCTGGATGAGGGGCCGGGCCCCGTCGTGAATGGCGACGAGCGTGGTGGTGTCCGGCAGGGCAGAGAGGCCATTCCAGACCGAGAGGTGGCGTTGGGAGCCTCCGAGAATGGTGCCCCTGAATTTCGGGATTGACTCACCGAGGGCGTCTACGGCTGCGCGGCGGGAGTCGCTGCAGACGACCCAGATGGCATCGATTTCCGGGCAGGCCTGAAAGGCTTGGATGGTGTGCTGGAGGACGGGCTGGCTGCCGAGTGGGGCGAGCAGCTTGTCGAAGCCCATGCGGGTGGCCGAGCCAGCGGCGACGATGAGGGCGGCGGTCATGTGTCAGGAGAGGTGCTTCGCGACGAGTTGCGAGAGCACTTTGCCATCGGCGCGTCCGGCGGCGCGTTCCTGGAGGACCTTCATGACCTGGCCCATCTGCTGGCGTGAGGTGGCTCCGAGTTCGCTGATGACGGTGCTGACGAGAGCTTCGGTTTCCTCCGGGCTGAGGGCGGTGGGAAGGAAGCGTTCGAGGACGGCAATTTCCGCGGCTTCCTTGTCGGCGAGGTCGCTGCGGCCGCCGGAGGTGAACTGTTCGATGGAATCGCGGCGCTGCTTGATCTGCTTGCGGACGACGCCGATGGCATCGCTGTCTGGAAGTTCGCCATCGGCTCCGAGTTTTTCGATGGCGGCGTACTTGAGGGCGGATTTGAGCGCGCGCAGGGTTGTCATGGCGGTCTGGTCCTTGTTTCTCATGGCCTCCTTGAGGTCATGCATGATCTGGTCGCTGATGTTGCTCATGGGAATCGGGGGGCGGGAGCGCACTGTGGCGCGGGGGGTGGTGACGTCAATGGAGAGCGGGGCTTGCGCGGGGTGTGGAACTGGCAACGGTGGGCGCATGAAAGTACAGGGTCGCTCATGGAGAACGGTCTGGCAGCCTGGGGATGATCCGGGGGCGGTCTGGATCATTGATCAGAACCGGTTGCCGTGGGAGTTTGCGGTGGTGCGGCTGACGGGAGTTGCGGAGGTGGCTGAGGCCATTGTGGAGATGCGGGTGCGTGGGGCTGGCTGCATCGGCGCGACGGCGGCGTGGGGGATGTGGCTGGCGGCGCGTGAGGCGTGGCAGGGCGGGACATTCCGGAGGGAAATCTTTCTGCGCGCGGCGGATCGGCTCAAGGCGACGCGTCCGACGGCGGTGAATCTGGCGTGGGCGGTGGACCGGATGGTGGTGGTGGCGGGCAGTGGTGACGGCGGGGTGGAGCGGGCCTGGGTGGAAGCGCAGGCGATTTCGGACGAGGATGCGGCGGCATGTGCTGCGATTGGGCGGCATGGGCTGGGCGTGCTGAGGGGTCTGTCTGAGGCCAAGCCGCCCGGCGGTGTACTCAACGTGCTGACGCACTGCAATGCCGGCTGGCTGGCCTTTGTGGATCATGGCTCGGCCCTTGCGCCGGTCTATGCGGCGGCGGAAGCCGGCGTGGCAGTGCATGTCTGGGTGGACGAGACCCGGCCGAGGCATCAGGGGTCGCGTCTGACCGCGTGGGAGCTTGGGCAGCAGGGGATTGCGCATACGATTGTGGCGGACAATGCGGGGGCGCAGCTCATGCAGGAAGGGCTTGTGGATCTGGTGATCACTGGTGCCGACCGGGTGGCGCGGAATGGCGATGTGGCCAATAAGGTGGGCACCTTTCTGAAGGCGCTGGCAGCGCGGCATTTCGGGCTGCCGTTTTATGTGGCCATGCCGGCGTCGACGATTGATGGCGGGCTGGAGGCGGGAGTGGGTTGCATTCCGATCGAGGAGCGAGGGGCCGATGAAGTGCTCTGGGTGGCGGGACCGGATGCGGAAGGTGTGGAGCGGCGCGTCCGGGTGGCCTCGCCGGGATCGGGGGCGGCCAATCCTGCCTTTGATGTGACGCCTGCCGGGCTGGTGACTGCATTCATCACCGAGCGGGGCGTCTGTGTGCCCGGAGAGCTGGCTTGCCAGTTGCCGTGAGGACGGCCAGCGGTGCGCTCAGCGGCTGAGGTCGCCCTGGCGGAGCAGTCGGAAGCCGTGATTCTGCATCACGGCGGCTCCGAACTCGATGTCTTCGAGGTGCAGCACGAGGGCGGAGGAACCTCCTGGGTGGACGAGCAGCGGGTAGGCGAAGTGGATATTGGTTTCCGCCTGAAGGAAGGCGGTCAGGCACTTGCTGAGGCCCTGGGGTCCGTCCTTGAGCTGGACCACGAGGACTTCGCTGGAGCCGAAGGGGATGCCGCGTTCCATGAAGAGGGTTTCGACGGCATCGGGATCGCTGACGACGAGCCGGGCCACCGTGATATCGACGGAATCCTGGAGGCTGAGGCCGAGGACCATGACGTGGGCGTCCTCGAGGAGCCGGACCACGCTGAGAAGGGCACCGGCGCGGTTGATGAGAAAGATGGAGAATTGGCGGACGGCGGGGCTGTGGGCGTCGGTTTCGGTTTCCATGGGGGGGGCGTCGGGAGGGGCTGGAGGAACGGAACCTTGGGTGCGGTCAGCGGCGCGGAGGCGGGATGATGCAGCGGTTCATGATTTCGATGAGGATTTCGAGCGAGGTGGCGAGGCGTTCCGGGCGTTCTGTTTCCTGAGGAGCCTGTGGATCCCAGAGTCGGCTGAGGGTGTTGAGGTGCTTGCGGATGGTGCCGCAGGGTTTGACTTCCGCGTCGGCGAGTGGCGAGGTGCGGAGGCGCAGGGCCGCGATCCATTCCGGTTTCCCGAGAGGTTCTGCGGGGAGGTCGGGGTGGTTGCGGCAGAATTGGACGGAGATGGTCCATGCGCGGATCCATTGTCCGATGGAGGAAAGGTCGGCGAGGGTCTCGTCGCGGTGGGCGGAAAGCTGCCGGCGGTGCTGGCGGACGAGGCTGCCGATTTCCGGGCGGAGGGTTTTCCATGCGCCCTCGTCGGCGAGGGAGGTGAGTTTCTGCTTGGTGCTTTCCATGCCTTCGGCGATGCCGAGCATGGTTTCGACGGCGGAGAGATCGACGAGGAGATTCCGGAATTTCTGGGAGTCGCGTGCTTCCGTGGCGAGGGAGAGGTCTGTGATGAGGGCACCCATGGAGAGGGCGGCGCCGGCGCGGTCGCGGGGTGCTTCGCCGGAGGGTTCACGGTAATACTGGCGCCACTGGGGGCGGACATTGGCGGCGAGGTCACCGAAGAAATCGCCGCATTGGTCCGGGAGTCTGGGTGGCTCGGCAGGGACGGCTGGGTTTTCCGTGTCCGTGGGGGGCAAGGGTTGCTGGGCTGGGCTGTCGGCAGCCGACGCCGTGGCGAGGGTCGCGGCGAGCCAGAGACAGAGCCGGGCGATGCGCGTCATGGCTGCAGAGGGGAGGTGGTGACCACGCTGTCCTGCCAGCGTCCGCGGATGACATCGATGATGCGCGCGCCGGCGGGGCCACGGTCCGTGGAGAAGCCGAGGTAGAGATTGGCGGAGACCCAGTCGCCGCCGGAAGGGGTGAGTTCGGCGACTGCCTGGGCCGCGCGGCTGCTGTCGGCGACCCATGCGGTGAGCTGGGGTGGGCCGGAGCGGTGGAGGACGTGGTAGGGACGGAAACCCGGGGAGGATGGCTGATCCGCGGCGGGGCGGAGGAAGACCCGCATGGCCCGGGGTTCCGGGGACCGGTCCGCGCAGAAGCTGCTCCATGACTGATCTCCAAACGACACGAAGTTTTCCCAGTCGACGAGGCAGCGGTCGTCTGATTCGCTGAGGGCGATGGTGGTCCGGGAGCCGCCTTTGCTTTCAAAGGTCAGGGGAAACCATGGACCGTGGCCAGTGTCTCTGGGCGGGCCGATTTCCCATGTGAGCACTTCGGGGTCGGTTCCCTTGAGTGGACCGTAGAACTGGCTCATGCGCTGCCGGGTGCGGGTGGGGTCGGTCGTGAGGGCGGCGCGTTCGTCCGAGTTGGCGGGCGCGTCGAGGAAGTCGCGGAAGGCACTGCGGGCGCGTTCCATGCGGACGTCCATGGAAAGAGCGGCTGGCGGCATTTCACTGGAGGCAGACAATCCTGAGCTTTGCTGCTGGAAGGCACCGAAGAAGCGCCATGCGACAGCGATTCCGAGGGTGGCCGTGGCGAGGGAGATGGCGGTGACCTTGACCCAGCGGCTGCCGAGAGCGTCGAGCCAGCGCAGGCCTGGGGTAGCGAACAGATTGTCGAGGACGACACCGAGTTTGTCAGGCCGGTAGACGGGCTGGGACTGGCCGGCGATTTTGCCGAAGGTGGCAGGAGACGGGCCATCGGGGTCGATGGCGGGTTCGAGCGGGGAAGTCTGGAGGGTTGTCTGTGCGGCGTAGCTGGCCTGGGGGCGGGCGACGACGCGGGTGAAGCTGCGGGCACCATCGGGCGATTTGCGTTCCGTCCTTGTGGGAGGGCGCGGGCGTGCCTCGGGAGGCTGCGCGTGCGGGCGCGGGTCTGGCGGGGAGGATTGCTGTCTCTGGCGGACGTGGCGGGTGGGTGCCGCGGGCGGTCCCGGCTGGGATCGGTCAGGAATCCCGGGGCCGGCTGGTTCCTCGAAGACAGCGTCGTCGATGCTGAAGTCGTCTTCCTTGCGGCTGGGCTGGACGTTCACGAGGTCCGGGACAAATCCGGGGCCTTCGGCGCTGCCGTGGGGGCGGTCATCGGGAAGAGGCATGATATCGGGATCCGAACCTTCTGGATTCGCATAGGGCCGGGCCCGGAGAAATTCAAGACGGATCGGAATCCGGTGACGGCAGGGTGCGTGCTGGTTCCCGGAGGGGGCGGGTGACTTCCTCCTTGAGGCGGTCGAGCACGCCATTGACGAAGCGGCCGCTGTCCGGTCCGCCGAGCCGCTTGGCGATTTCGATGGCTTCGTTGATGGCTACGATGGGGGGGACTTCGGTGGCGTGGAACATTTCGAAGACGGCGACGCGGAGGATATTGCGGTCGACGGTGGTGAGGCGTTCCATGCTGAAGTTGGCGAGCGTGCCTGCGATGCGCTGATCGATTACGGAGAGGTGGCCGACGACACCATCGAAGAGAGAGCGGGCGTGTTTCCGCACGGCGGGCGAGGCAGTGTGCAGCGAGAAGAAGCCCTCGATGTCCGGAGTGGAGCCATCGGAGCAGAAGTCTCTGCTGAAGAGGAGCTGGACGGCCGTTTCGCGGCCTTCGCGTCGTTTACTCATCCTCCTCTTTTCCTTTCGGGCTGGGGTAGGCGGTATGGAGTTTCTGGAAGAGTTCCGCCATGTTGAGGGCGGCGCGCGCCGCTTCGATGCCGCGGTTGATGGTTGTTCCGAGGCATCGTTCCTCGGCATCCTTGAGGTTGTTGCAGAGGAGCACCATGTTGATCACGGGGGTCAGGTGGCGGGTGGCCATGGTCTGAAGTTCGTGATTGAGGGCGAGGGTGATCATGTCGGCGTGGCCGGTTTCTCCGCGGATGACGACCCCGAGGGCGATGATGACATCGGCGTGGGTGTGCTGGAGAACGTATTCGGCGCAGACGGGGATTTCCCATGCGCCCGGGACCCGGTAAAGAGGGATGCTGGCCGTCGGCATGATGGCGAGCAGTTCGCTCTTGGTTGATTCGACGAGGCCGTTCATGCAGGCTTCGTTGTACATGCTGGCGACGATGGCGAAGGTCTTGCGGGGACCGAGGAGCCGGGGTCTGCGGGGGAGGGTCTGATTGGCCATGGTCTGGTTTCGACCGATGCGGTGTTCCGGGAAAGAGTCGAGTGCAACGGAAAGCCGGAAGCAATTCCCTGGTGCGGGCGCGGCACCGTTCTCTTGACGGGGCGGGGTGGCGGGCTGACGGGCTGACGGGACGGGGTGGGCGGCCGGCATGCGGCTGCGGTCCCTTGCCGGGAAGTCCGGGAATTTCATGAAGCGCGCGGGAGCCTATCTGACATATCTGGTGTACCGGTTGGTGGAGACCCTGGCGCGTCTGCTGCCGATGGGGTGGTGCTGGCGGGTGGGGTCGGTGCTGGGGTGGCTGGCGATGTGGATGCTGCCGGGGTACCGGGGACTGGTGCGGCGGAATCTGACGGTTGCGTTCGGGCGGGAGGTGGATGCGGCGGAGATCCGGCGGATGGTTTCCGGGAATTTCCGGACTCTGGGGGGGAATCTGTTCTGCAGTCTGAAGATGCCGTGGGTTTCGCCCGGGCAGCTGGAACGGTACCTGCGGATCGAGGGGTTGGAACACGTGCGGCAGGCGATCCGGGAGGGCCGAGGGGCGATTTATGCGCTGCTGCACATGGGGAACTGGGAAGTGCTGTCGCAGGCGGAAGGCGCGGCAGTGCAGAAGCCGGCGGCCATGTACCAGCCGCTGTCGAATCCGTGGCTGAACCGTCATGTGCTGCGCTGCCGGGAGCGGACCGGTTGCCGGCTCTTTGACCGCCGGGATGGCTTCAATGGGCCGGTGCGCTGGCTGCGGGAGAATGGCGTGATCGGGATTCTGGTGGATCAGCATGCCGGGGATGCGGGGCAGTGGTCGCCGTTCTTCGGGAGGCTGGCATCCACGACCAATCTGGCGGCGCTGCTGAGCCGCCGGACGGGTGCTCCGGTGTTTCCGGTGGCGGTGGTGACGGATGCTCCGGGTCGCTGGAGGATGGTGATTGGCGAGGCCCTGCCGTCCGGGTTCCCGGTGGGCGAGGCGACGGCGCGCATGAATTTGGCGCTGGAACGGAGGATCCGGATGTCTCCGCTCGACTGGTTCTGGGTGCACAACCGCTGGAAGACGCCGAAACCTGATTTCCTGCTGGCAAAGTACCGCCGGGGCGTCACCCTTCCGGCCGATATGGAAGCTGAAGCGCTGCAATCCTTTCATCTGCTGGTGCGGTCACCGAACTGGTTGGGCGATGCCTGCATGGCGGTGCCCGCGGTGCGTGCGATCAAGCGTGGGCGCCCCGATGCCCGCGTGACGGTGCTGGTGCCCGAAAAGATTGCGTCGGTTTGGCGGCTGGTGAAGGAAGTTGACGAGGTGCTGCCGATTCCTGCGGGAGCTGGGGTGCTGAAGGTGGCGGGTCTGCTTAAGGCGGCGGGTCATGCATGGGATGCCGGTATTCTGCTGCCGAACAGTCTGCGCAGTGCGCTGGAGATGCGGCTCGGTGGTGTTCTGAGGATTGTGGGGTACCGGGGGCACTGGCGCCGCCGTCTGCTGCATCAGATCATTCCGCCGAAGAAGAAGGCCGGTCCGGTGGAGCATCATACGCGCCATTATCTGAGAATTGCGTGGCGGCTGGGAGCGGATGTGGAGGATCCGTCTCTGCATGATCCTGTGCTGCCTCCGGCGCGCCCGAAGGGGCCGGTGGTACTGGGGCTGTGTGCGGGAGCGGAATATGGTCCCGCCAAGCGCTGGCCCCTTGTGCGGTACGCGGAGGCGGCGAAGGAAGTGGCGGCGGGCGTGGATTGCCGGTGGCTGATTTTCGGGGCTCCTGGCGAGGCGGCCATGGGTGAGGAACTGGCTGGCATGATCGGGCCTTCGGCCGAGAATCTGGCAGGGCGGACGACCCTTGAGGAACTGGCGCGCAAGCTGCGGGAATGCCGCCTGCTGCTGACCAATGACACAGGGACGATGCATTTTGCGCAGCTGCTGGGGGTGCCGGTGGTGGCCATCTTCGGTTCCACGGATCCGCATGCGACCGGGCCGCGGAGTGCCGACAGTGTGGTGATCAGGAGGCACGTGGAGTGCAGTCCCTGTTTTCTGCGGGAATGCCCGCTCGATTTCCGCTGCATGCTGGAGATTCCGGCATCGTGTGTTTCCGAGACGGTGCAGGGGAGGCTGCGGATGCTGGAGGGCCGCAAGGCGGGGAGCTGATCAGAAACCGGCGAGGGCGCGGATGGCGACGGCTGCCAGGGCGAGGCCAAAGGCGGCATTCCACCAGCGTTCGGCTGCGAGGTAGGCCATACGGACGGGCTCGATCTGGAGGAGCCGGACGAAGAGGCTCCAGAAGACGAGAGCCTGTCCGATGACGATGGCCCAGAAGGCGAGTCTGCGGGGGGTGGAGGGTTCCGGGCCGAGCATGGCGGCGAGGACGCTGGCGAGAAAGATGACGGCCTTGGGGTTGAGCAGATTGGTGAGGAAGCCCTGGAGGAACGCGGTGCGGGGGGATGTGGCGGCAGTGCCGTGGGACGGTCTGGCTGCGGAGGAAGACCATGCGCTCCGGAGGAGGCGGAAGGCGAGCCAGCCGAGGTACAGGCCGCCGGCGATGCCGAGGGCGCGGGTGGCTCCGGGCGAATTGCGCAGGAGGAGGGACACTCCGCCGAGGGCGAGGGCGGTATGAATGGCGAGCCCGGTGGCGATTCCGAGCACTGTGCAGAGGGCCGTGCGCAGCGGCAGGCTGAGGGCATTGCGCATGAGCAGGAGCATATCCGGTCCCGGGGAAAACTGCCCGAGCAGCATGACGATACTGAAGGCAAGGTAGTCCACTGGTTCAGGACTGGGCCGCCCCGAGGAGACGGTGGGCAAGGGCGATGGACCCGAGGATGCCGGATCGGGAGCCGAGGCCCGGCGCGCAGATGGCGGTGCCGAGCTGCGAAGTATAGAGTGGATGCTGGAGGTAGCCTGCGAGGCGTGTGGTCATGCCCTCTCTGACTTTATCGAGCAGGCCGGGAACCTGCATGACACCGCCGCCGAGAATGATCCGTTCCGGGCTGAGCGTGCACAGGAATCCCGTGCAGGCTTCCGCGAGGTAATGTGCTTCTGTGTCCCATGCCCTGTGGTCCGGCGGCAGTTTGTCTGCGGGTGATCCCCAGCGGGCGGCGATGGCGGGTCCGCTGGCCATGCCCTCGAGGCAGTCGGCATGCCATGGGCAGTGGCCCGGAAAGGCGTCGCCGGGGGCGCGGCAGGTGCGGATGTGACCCATTTCCGGGTGGAGGGCTCCGTGGAGGGGTTGGCCGTCGAGAACGAATCCACCGCCGATGCCTGTTCCGATGGTCAGGTAGAGTACCGAGCGGCAGCCGCGTCCGGTTCCCCAGAGCCATTCCCCGAGGGCGGCGGCATTGACATCGGTATCGAAGGCGACCGGGATCCCGAGTGCCCGCGAAAAGTATCCGGCGACATCGGTATGCTGCCAGCCGGGTTTTGGCGTGGTGGTGATGAAGCCCCAGTCCGCCTGTCCCCGGTGGACTCCTGCGGGGCCGAAGGTGCCGATGCCGAGGGCGGCGAACGGCCCGAATTCCTGCTGCCGGGAAGCGAGCCAGTCGGCGCAGCGGGAAAGGGTTTCCGTGGTTGTGGTGGTGGGAATGGTGACGGTAGCGCGGAGGTCGTCCGGTCCGGATCCGCAAGCGGCCACGAATTTGGTGCCGCCGGCTTCGATGGCAGCGCAGAACGGTGGTGCGTGGTGTTTCATGAGGCCTGCAGGCCGAGGCTGGCGTAGATTTCGCGGGTCGCGTTCGACTGATTGAGGGTGTAGAAGTGTAGCCCTGAGACGCTGTGGTGGAGCAGGTCGGCGCACTGTTCCGTGGCGTAGTGGAGACCGACGCGGCGGACGGCATCGGGATTGTCTCCGGCGCGGGCGAGGGCCTTGAGCAGCTTTGCGGGGAAGACGGAACCGCCGGAGAGGTCGGCCATGCGGCGCATGCCCTGAGTGGAGGTGATGGGCATGATGCCGGCGATGATGGGGATGCGGATTCCAGCGAGTTCGCAGCGCTCGCGGAAATCGTAGAAGTGGTGATTATCGAAGAAGAGCTGCGTGCAGATGTAGTCGGCTCCTGCATCCGCCTTGGCCTTGAGGTGATCCATTTCCGCGAGGCGGTTGGGCGTGAGCGGGTGGCCCTCGGGAAAGCCGGCGACTCCGATGCCGAAGCCGCGCGGATCGGGGTGGTACTTGCGGTCGTTGAAGCGGCGGATGTGGCGCACGAGGTCCGCTGCAAAGGGAAACGTTTCGTGACTGCGGTCGTAATCGGACATGCCTTTTGGCGGGTCGCCGCGCAGGGCGAGAATGTTGCTGACGCCCGTTTCTGCGTAGCGTTCGAGGATGGCCGAGATGTCGGTTTCGCCGTGTCCGACGCAGGTGAGATGCGGAATCGGGTCGAGCGGGGTTTCCCGGCGCAGGCGGACCACGAGATCGTGGGTGACTTCGCGGGTGGATCCCCCGGCACCGTAAGTGACGCTGACGAAGTCGGGACGGCAGGTTTCCAGCTGGCGGATCGTTTCGAAAAGGGTCTGGCTTCCTTCGGGAGTTTTCGGGGGGAAGAACTCGAAGGAGAAGGTGGTGGGACGGGCTGCGAAGATATCGCTGATGTGCATGGGAAAAGCGTTCAGTTGGGGAGGCTCCGGAGTGCGGCGATGACGGCGGTGGTGTCGCTGAGGTCGTCGAAGAGGAAGGTTGGCTGGTGAGCGGCGAGATCGTCGCGGTGATAGGCTCCGGTGGCGACGGCGAGGACATGCGCTCCGCAGGCCCGGGCGCAGGCAATATCCCGCGGGGTATCGCCGATCACGATGGTGGCGGACGCCGGGAAGTGACGGCCGGAATGGGTGGCGGCGCGGGCGAGGGCGACGGGGCCGAGCTGGTTGCGGTCGTGGTGGTCGTCCCCGAAGGCTCCTGGGATGAAATAGGAATCGATCCCGAAGCGGCGGAGTTTCATCCATGCGGCGGTCTGGACATTTCCTGTGAGCAGGCTGAGCTGATGAGTTCCCTGCGACTCGAGGGCTGTGAGCAGGCTGCTGACGCCGGGGAGGAGCCGTCCCTGGTCCGCGGGCATGGCTGCCAGTTCGCGTTCGAGGTGGGGAGGGTAGCAGGCGAAGAAGCGGGCGATGCGGTCCGTGGAGGCAGGGAGCCCGGCGTGGGCAAGGAGGTCGAGGATGATCTGGGAATCGGTGGAGCCGTGCAGGTGCACTTCCGGCCACGGAGGGTCGTGCCCCAGTTCGCCGCGGAAGGATTCGATGAAGGCGCGGTGCAGGGCGGCGACGCCTGCGCCTGGGGCTGTGAGGAGCGTGCCGTCGATGTCGAACAGGAGCAGTTGTTCCATGCCTTGGCCCTTGCGTTGCGTCTTACTGCGGGAGGGATTCTCCGGGAGTCTTGCCCTCGCCCGGTGAATCAAGGCCCGGCAGCTTGAGTCCCCCCATGGAGCCGGGGCTGAGATCGAGGTTTTCGATGCCGTATCTGGCGGCGACTTCGCGCAGGCGCACGGCGGCCGTGCCTCCGGCCGTGAGGAGTTTCTTCATCTTCTCCATGAAAGCCGGATCCTGGGCCGTCTTGAGGAGGAAGGGGATCATTTCCTCCGGTTTCGAAGGAGCTTCCTTCAGAAAACTGCCTGCGTCACTGAAGGAGGAAGTGAAGCCGGTGAAGGCCTCGCGGAGGTCGGTTGGGAGTTTCTCGGTGGGCACCTTGCGGATGCGGTCACCCAGTTCCCTGATGCTTCCGAGCATCGAGAGCGGGTTTCCGGCGGCTTCCTTTGTCTTCGCGGAGAGCCATTGCTGGATGGAATCGACCTCCTTGCGGAAGGAATCAACGGCCACCTTGGTTTCGTCCACGGCGGGAGGAGGAGGGACCACGACTACGGCGGGTTCGTTGCGGTTGCAGGCTGCGAAGGCGAAGGCAGCGGCGGCGATGAGGAGAGAAGGAAAGGCATTCATGAGGGAAGTGGCGGATGAGGTGGCGGAGCAGCGGATGACCGGACAGTGCACTGGAGGATCCGGGGCTGACAAGCCCTCGTTTTCGGGGTGATCCGGGGTGATGGCGGATGAGAGACAGTGTCGTGAGATGCAAAAACCACTGAACATGAACAGATTGCACGGATCAAGGGCGGGTGAAAAACAAGGATAGACAACTTGCGGGGTGGCGTTATCTTTCGACGTGGTCCGGGGAAGGTCGGTCATCAGGACAGACGACCCGCGGACGTTCACCAGATAAAGTAAGCAACCAAAAGGGAAAGAGGATCCACATGGACTATTATTCGGACTCCTATCAGACGAACGATTCCTATCAGAGCGGCGAAGGCGGTGATGGTTACCGCCGTGGCGGTGGTGATGGGTACCAGCGTCAGAGTGCGCCTCCGCTGATGACGGAGAAGATTGTGACCGAGCGCAAGCAGTTCTTTCTTGATCTCAAGGAGAACAACCGCGGCCGGGTCGTGAAGATCACGGAAGACGTGCGTGGGCGGCGTGACACCATCATGGTGCCCATCGAAGTGCTGCAGGAATTTCATGATGCGCTGGGCCGCATCCTGGATTACGAGCGTGGTCTCTGAAGATGACGTGCAGTTCCGGGTATACGGGGACTGATGTTCTGGAACGCACCGCCCGGTCCCGTGAATGGGTTCGCGGGATCGGCGGTTGCCTCCAGAGAAAACTCGGGAGATTTCCATGGCCTCGGGATTGATTTCCGCGGGGTCGAGATGAGGAGGAAATGCAGATTATGACTGTATGTTCTGGAATTCTGGCGGGCTGTGCTGGTGGTGGTCACTGGCTGCGGGTGGTTGGGAAGGGGTCGCATGCGAATGGTCCCCTGCTGAAGACTTATGTACGGGAGCGGGCGGTGGAAGGGGGTAGTGTGGTTATCGATCTGGCGGAGTGCACGGGCATGGACAGCAGTTTCATGGGAATGCTGGCGGGGTTGGCTGGGTGGCTGGAGACGGTGGGTGGACAGCTTCGGGTGGTGAATGCGGGTGGACGGAATGGAGAATTGCTGAGGGGGCTTGGGCTGGACGCGGTGTTTCCGGTGCAGGATGGCTGCGGAGAATTCCGGGGCATTGATCCCGAGTGTGTTTCGGTGGAGGGGGATCCCTGCGCGCGGGCGGAGCGGGCGCGGGTTTGTCTTGAAGCGCACGAGGTCCTTGCGCGGGTGGACGAGCGGAATGCCGAGAAGTTCCGCGACGTGATTGATCTGATGCGTGCCGAGGTGGCGCGCGAGTTGGTGCACTGAGCAGGGTGACGGGGATTCCGGCGGGGGGACTTGCCTTGCGGGACGTCAGGCTCGGCGGGCGGAGCGGAAGAATCCGCGTTGTTTTTCCGAGATGGGGAGGCTGAGTTTTTCCATGACGGCGAGCATGTCTTCCCATGACTTGCGTTTTTCTGCCAGTTCGGTATCCGGTCCCTGCTGGGCGCAGCGGAGCAGGTAGGAAGGGTGAACGGTGAGCATGAGGGGAATGCCTGCGAATTCGTGCCATGAACCTCGTTCTCTGGTGATGGAGACCTTGCGTCCGAGGAGGCCTTCTGCGGCGGTGGCCCCAAGAGCGACGATGACCGAGGGTCTGATGATTTCGATCTCGCGGTGGAGGAAGGGGAGGCAGGCGTTCATTTCCGCTGTGGTTGGCGGGCGGTTGCGTGAGCCCTGGCTGGGTCCTTCGAGGGCTGGGCGGAACTTGCAGATGTTGGTGATGTAGACGGTGGAGCGGTCGAATCCCATGGCGCTGAGGATGCGGTCGAGGAGTTGGCCGGCGGGACCGACGAAAGGTTCTCCGCGTTTTTCCTCTTCGGCTCCGGGGGCTTCGCCGACGAGCATGAGTGGGCTGTGGGGATTGCCTACGGCGAAGACCATGGTGCTGCGGAGCGTGCCGAGGGCGCTGGGGGCTTCGCTGCTGGCCGCGAGGGCACGCACTGCTGCGAGGGCTTCCTCCCGCGACGAGGCTGGACGCGGTACGGTGGCCACCTCGGCCTGAGCCGGTGCGGCTGCTGTGGGTGGCGGTGCGGAGAGGGTCTGTGGTGGCGGAGGAGGAACTGGGGAGGTCGGCAGTGAAGGCCGCGGCGGTGCTTCCGGTTGGGGAGCAGGGCCGGTGGGGGCGGCCGGGAAGGTCATTCTGCCGGGTTTCATGCGGACGATCTCGCGGAGGGCGCTGCGGGCATCGGGGGTCATCCAGACCCGCTGCTGGCCGGCGCGCCGGAGGCCTTCGAGGTACTGCAGGAGGGTCTCGAGGGCGGGAAGGGGATGGAGCGATGAGGGGTCGTCTGCCATGAGGGGCAGGACAGCATGCCTTGGGCTGCGGGGCAAGAAGATCCGGAGGTTCGTCAGAGCGGTCTGCGCTGGATGATGCGGACGGCGTCGAGGCGGAGTTGTGCGTGACGGAAGGCGGCGTCGACGTCTGCGGCGATGGAGCGGAGGAGCGCGGCTTCACTGGCGGCGGGGTGGTTGGGCCACGCGGCAAGCGCATCGAGTCTGCTGAGTTCGGCTGCATGGAAGTCGGCGGCGGCCGTGCGGGCCTTGCGGATGATGCGCTGCATGCGAGTGGCCGCGAGGGATTCCGTGGTGGCGAGGAACTGCCCGAGGCGGCCCGAACTGGCGAGGGCACTGGCGAAGTCGCGCGGGGCCGGAAGCATCTGGAGGGGCAGGCTCAGGAATGAGCGGTCGCGGCTGAGGTCTGTGAACTGATGGTCGACGAGGATGCGGAGCGGTGTGGGAGGGAGGAATCGGTCCATCTGGAGGACTGGTGGTGCCGTGCATGCGAGGACGAACCATGCTTCGCAGAAGAGGGCAGCCGGCTGGCCCGGCCACCGGGCGAAGGAGACGCTGCCGGTTTCGCTGCCGAGGATGGCATCGATGGCTGCGCGCCACAGGGGGTGGTCGGTGGTCAGGAAGCCGATGTCTTCGCGTGCGAGGGCGTGGGCGCGGCTGGTGGTGACCGTGATGCCGTCGGCCGGCAGATCCGGCAGTGCGGCAGAAGCCACATCGCCCGGGCGGAGCACCCATGCATGGTGCTCGGCGGGTTCGCGGATGATGCCAAAGTGATCCATCATGCGGAGGAAGAAGCCTGCGGCGAGGGAGTCATCGTCGGCCGAGCGGATGAGTTTACTGGCGGTGCTGGCATCCGTGGTGCGGAGCGACTGGAGAGCGAGGAGCTGGGAAGTTCCAGCGTGGAAGCGGGCCTCCGTGGCTTCGAGGTGCCGGGCTGCCTTTTGAAGGAGGGCAGACAGTGCCGCCCGGTCATCGGGGTGGTGCAGGCAATGCTGAAGGTCCTGCTGGAAGGTTTGGGTGGTGCTGAGGGCGGCCGGAGAGTGGCGGCGGAAGGCGTCGAGGGCCTTGTCGTACCATGCGGTGAGGACAGCATCCGGAGAGTCTTCCGCGTAGGGGATGTGGATATGGATGGTGCCCTGCTGGCCGATGCGGTCGAGCCGTCCGATTCTCTGTTCGAGCAGGGATGGGTCGAGGGGGAGGTTGTGCAGCACGAGGTGCCGGGCGCATTGGAAGTTGCGGCCTTCGCTGCCGATTTCCGAGCAGACGAGGAAGCGGGCCCCATCGGGGTCGGTGAACCATGCGGCGGCGCGGTCGCGCTGGAGCAGCGGCATGTTGTCATGGAAGGCGGCACCAGGGATGCCGCTGCGGAGCTGCAGGCCTGCGAGGATGGATTCCGCGCCGGCGGCGGTGGATGTGATGATGAGGATCTTGTCCGGAGCCGTCGTGTTCAGCATTGAGGCGATCCAGTCGAGGCGGTGAGATTCGGAGTCGGGCAGGGGGACGAGGTGACGCGTGCGCGCAGGAAAACCGGAGAGGTGTCTGCGCTGGTTGCGGAAGACCATGCGGCCTGGGCCGAAGGAATCGAGCAGAGCATCGAGCAGCTCGCGCCCGGAGTCTGGGTTGCCCGCAGCGAGCTTGGCGGCGAGCGACTGGAGGCGAGGAGAATGGCTGATGAGGGCCGCGAGGAGGTCCGGGGGAGGCGCGAGGCCTGAGGCGAGGGCCGTGGCGACAGCGGCGGTCGTTTCATGGGAAGCGAGTTCGTCCCTGAAAGCGTGGAACGAAGCGAAGCGGCTGGGGTCGAGGAGCTGGAGCCGTGAGAAGTGGCTTGCCATGCCGGCCTGGTCGGGCGTGGCGGTGAGGAGCAGGACAGATGGCGTGGCGGAGGCGAGGGCGGAGGCGAGCTGCCATGCCGGCGAGGGAAGCTCCGGATCGTGTGTGAGATGGTGGGCTTCGTCGATGACGAGGAGGTCCCATGAAGTGCTCAGGCACTGGGAAGCTCGTGCCGGGTCGCTGGCGAGCCATGAGAGGGGGGCGATGACGAGGGAGTCGTTGAGGAAGGGATTGGACTCCGGGTGGTACCGGGTGGTGGCGACGCAGCGTTCCTCGTCGAGGATCGTGAATTTCAGCTGGAAGCGGCGGAGTAGTTCGACAAACCACTGATTGACCAGTGGTTCCGGGACCAGAACGAGGATGCGGTCTGCCCGTCCGGTGAGGTGGAGCCGCTGCGTGATGAGTCCGGCTTCGATGGTTTTGCCGAGACCGACCTCATCGGCGAGGAGGACGCGTGGGTGAGGTCGGGAGGTTGCATGGATGGCGATGCCGATCTGGTGGGGCAGCAGGTCGATTCTGGCTCCGGTGAGACCGAGAACAGGAGATTGGCGGATGCTGGCGCGGCGGAGGAGGGCTTCGGCGCGCAGATTGAATGTTTCCGGAGAATCACTTTCGCCGCGGCGGAGGCGGTCGGTGCAGTGAGCGGTGGCGAGGGAATCCGCGAGCAGGTCTTCCGGGGCCGAGCCAGTGGGATGGAAGTGGTAGGTGCAGACACCTGCTGATGCCGTGACTGAGGCGACGGTTCTGCTGGACCCGTCGCGGAGCGCGGCGCGGTCGCCGGTGGCCAACTGGTAGCGCCGCAGCGGTGCGCCGGGCCACGCGTAGGTGCGTTCCGTGGAGTTGGCAGGGAACATGATGGTGACCCTTCCATGGCCCGCTGCGGTGACGATGCCGAGTCCGAGTTCCGGTTCTGCGTCGCTGGTCCAGCGCTGACCGGGTGTGGGTCTGGGGTGGGCGTCTGGAGTCATGCAGCCGTTGTTGCTATGGTGGAAAGCAAAAAGCGCCGCCGGCTGGTGGGGCCGGCGGCGCTGAGAGGCGATGCGGATTCCGGTCCGGTGCGATCAGGGAGTTTTCCTGGCAGCGTCCTCCTGCTTGCCGGCGTCCTTGGCGTCGGCGGGAGGAATTTCGACCGAGATCGGCGGGGTGACGGCTTCGATTTTTCCGTTGGCCGGTTTGGTGGCCGGGGCTGGGGTGGCTGGCGGGATGGTGCCGGGAACGGCACCGGGTGCAGGGGGGGCAGCCTGGTCCTTGAGGAAGTCGGTGCGCTTCTTCATGATGCCGTCGAGGGTGTATTTCGTGACGATGAAGATGCGGTCCTTGTGCGACTGTTCTGCGGCGAGTTTCTCCTTTTTCTTCTTGAGGTCTGCAGCGAAGGCGTCGTCGGCCGCCTTTTTCTGTTCCTCGGTTTCGGTGGGTTTGCCGTCCTTGTGGGGTGGCGGAGGGGTGCGCTGTTCGGTGAAGGCGCCGTCCACGGCGAAGCTGAGGTAGTAGTTCTCGGCGGCTCCTGCTTCCGTGGCTGTGGCGGGCGGGGCTGCTTTGGCTCCGACCTTCACCTGGTAGGTGAGACCGTCGAAGGTTTCGATGACCGCGGTGTGGGTTGGCTTATCGAGGGCTGCTTTTTCGCGGTCGGAGGCTGGAGCCACATCTTCGAAGGCCGCGTAGGCGAAGGCTCCGCCTGGTGCGGCCGCCTTGGTGGCGTCGAATTCCTCGCCGGCCTTGGGGGCATCGGGCTTGAGTTCTCCGCCTTCCGATTCGCGGAAGATCTTCCATGATTCTTCCGGGGTGGGGCCGGTCACGCTGATGGACTTGAGCTTTTCGACTTTGAAGAAGCTTTCCTTGTCGAGCCAGAGTTTCGGCGAGGCGTTGAGGGTGGTGAAGCCTTGAGCGGTCTGGTAGACCGTACCTTCGACCCCTTTGACGCGGATGAATTGCGGGCGGGGACCGGCATTGAAGTTGAAGCCTCCGTCGCCTTTCGGTTCCATGGTCTTTCCGGCGAAGAGGGTGAGCGCGTCCTTTCCTGAGGAATCGCGGAACGAGATCATTTTGCCGCGCTCTTCGTCCGGCGTATCGGTCGATGGTTCGCGGAGCTGGAGCCGGCCCAGTTGGCTTTCGCCGACGTTCTGGACCGAGAGGACTTTGAGTTGCTGGGCGGTGTCGCGCAGTTCATTGACGGCGGTGAGGCTGGCGGGGAAGCCATCGCGGGCCGGGAGGATCCATTTGCCGTCCTTGAAGGCGACTTCGACCGATTCCTTGCCATCGGTGATGGTGAATCCGCCGACGTTTTCCGGCTCGAACGAGCCGAGGATGGGCTTACCGACCTCCTGTGGTTTTCCGCCGATGGCAGCGCTGCGGCTGCGCATTTTGAGGGCAGCCGTGATGCCTGCGGCGGCGAGGATGGCGAGAAGGGTGATGAGTTGCTTGCTCTTCATGGCGTGGGATCAGTGAGCGGCGGTACGGGTTTTGCGGACGAGGAAGACCGCGAGGCCGGCGATGAGCCAGAGGAGTGGCGGGATGACAAGGTTCCGCCATTTGATGCCGAAGATGACCTGGTCGTATTCCTTCCGGGCTTCCTTCTGCTTCTGGTAGATGTTCTTGTTCAGGTCCCGCTGTTTCTGCTGCAGTTCGACCATGCCCTTATAGAGGGCGGCGTTGCGTTCCTTGCCGGTCTTCTTGGAGTTGATGTCCTCCTGGATTTTAGCGAGTTCGCCCTGCATCTGTTCGACGTCCTTCTGGATTTTGGCATTGGCGTCGTCTGCGATCTTCTTGAGGGCCGAGAAGGGACGGATCGCCGAGCCGCGGCCACGTACCTGCATGAGGTCCGGATCGCCCGCGGCCTGATCGATCATGTTCATGGCGAGGGCGAAGTCGTGCGAATTGAAGACTGGGCCGACCTGATCGAAGAGAATGTCCGAGTCGGCCACGAGGTAGACGACGCCTTCTTTTTTGGATTCCTTGAGTTGGGCTTCGGCGGGCGGGGTGGCCGGGGTGGCTGGAGCCGCGGGAGTTTCCGGGGTGGCGGGGTTCGGAGTCACTGGAAGTGGTGCCGGGGCCGGGGCGGCGGAAGGTATCGCCGGGGTGGTGGGCACTTCGAGAGTGGCCGAGGCGGTGGGTTCCTTGCCGGGAGGGGTGGCTGGATTGGTGACTTCCGGTTTATCCGGCTTGATTTCGATGGCCGGGGTGACCGCGGTGGCTGCAGGAGCCGGGGCCGCGGGTGTAGCCGCTGCTGGCGGGTTTTCCGGGGCTGGAGTGGCGGCAGTTGCCGGGGCCGCTGCTGGCGTCGCCGGGGCCGCGGTTCCGGTGTCCCCCTGAGCGCCCTGCGGGCCGCCGGGGATGATGCCTGGGAGTCCGCCGGGCAGACCGCCCGGGAATCCACCGGGGGCGGCACCGCCCTCTGGTTTCGGGGCCGGGGCTGGTTTGCCTTCCGGGAAGGCGGTCTTGAAGTTTCCTTTGAGGCGGAGGGCGAGGAGCCGCTGTTTGCCTTCGGGTTTCAGTTTGTAGGCGAGTTCCTGCATTTGCCGGAGGCTTTCCGGCGAGCCCGGGTTGGCATTGGCGTAGCTGATCGGCACCATGGAATGCTTATCCGTGGTTTTGAGCAGAACGGTTTCGGTGAGGCCGCTGGCTGGGGAACCACTGAAGGCCCCGGAGTAGATGAAGAAGAAGTTGGTGAGCGACTTGATGACATCGTCGTTCTTGTCGCCGACCGCGTCCGGTCCGATTTCCATGACTACGGGGAAGCTGGTTCCCTGCATGTTCATGCCGTAGGCCGGGTCGGCCACGATGTTGGTGGTATCGAGCGAATAGCCCCATGCTCCGAGGAGCTTGGGGAGATTCGAGGCAGGTTCGACGGCACCCGGGGACATGCCTGGCGGCATACCGGGCTGCGGGCGTCCCGTGGTGGTGGCGGCGAGGCTGGAGGAATCGAGGAAAGCGACCACGCGACCGCCATTGAGGAGGTACTGATCGACGGCGAACTGGGTTTCTTCGCTGATGCCGGCGGGGTGAATGAGGACGAGGACATCAAGGGCCGGGTCGATGGTGGCGGCGGTCGCTTCGATGGTTTTGATGTCGTACTGGGACTTGAGGGCCTGGTAGATGGCCCATGGCTGGCTGCCGCCGAAGGGATTTCCCTGAACGGGCAGCGGAGTGAGGAGGCCGAGGGTTTTGGCCTTGGTGCGGTTCACCTCGCTGATGGCGCGGGAGAGATTGTATTCGATTTTATCGTCTTCCTTGCCGTCGCTTGAGAGGAGGTCCGGGACCCAGTCGATGAGGGCGGATTTGTCGAGGCTGTTGACCGCGATGCCGAAGTAGAAGCGTCCTCCCCGGGGTTCGATGCCGGCGGCCTTGGCGGCTTCTTCCTCGTCGGTGGCTGGTTCGACTTCCTGTTTTTCGATCCGGACGAATTTGGGGTTCAGTTCCCGGTAGCGTGCGAGCCAGCTGTCTGTCTGATCGACGAGGGGGCGGAGGTTGGGCGGCAGCTGGTCCTTGGGGGAAACGAAGAACTTGAGGGTGGTGTCCGTGTCGACCTTGCCGACGATGTTGCGTGTGCCATCGGTGAGGGTATGGACCTTGTATTCCGTCCAGTCGAGTCGGCTGGAACTGAGTCCGGCGATGATGTTGACGGTGCCGGCGATGGCCAGGACGAGCAGGGTGCCGCCTGCGGTGAGGAGCCATCCACGGTTTTTCGGGGCAGTGGATTTGTCAGGAGTGCTCATGGGAAGATGCTTGGGCTGGGCTGGGGGTGGGTGCTCAGGAGCGCTTTGAGCGGATGATGACGCTGGTCAGGAACAGGCAGAAGCCGATCACCGAGAGGAAGTAGACGATCGACTGGATGCGCATGAGACCGCGGGAGAGTTCCGTGGCGTGCCAGAGGAGGCTGATGCTGTTGCAGGCGTCTGCGAGGAAGCCGAGTTTTGCTCCGCGGAGGAAGTCGGTGATGGGTCCGAAACCGATGAGGGTGAGGACGAGGCAGATGGTGACGGCGATAAGGAGGCAGGTGATCTGATTCCTTGTCATGGCCGAGATGGCGCAGGTGATGGCGATGGAGGCGGCACCGACGAGGAAGCTGCCGAGGTAGCCGCTGAAGATGACACCGCCGTCCGGTTCACCGAGGCGGTAGACTGTCATGACCATGCCGATGGTGGAGAGGAGCGTCACGGCGAGCACGGTGAAGGCCGCGAGAAATTTTCCGGTGATGGCTTCCCATGGAGAGATGGGCATGGTGAGGAGGAGTTCCGTGGTTCCCATGCGGTGTTCTTCCGACCAGAGGCGCATGCCGATGGCGGGACCGAAGATCATGTAGATCCACGGATGGAAGTAGAAGAAGCTGGTGAGGGAGGCATCGCCCCGCTCGATGAATCCGCCAAAGAAGAGGCAGAGGCCGAGACTGAGGAGGCAGAAGATGATGATGAGAACGTAGGCCAGCGGAGTGGTGAAGTAGCTGGTCAGCTCACGTTTGAATACGATCCAGACGTTGCGCATGGGAGGAGTCGCTGAGGATTGAAGTGGATGGTGAAGGGCGGGACCGGCTCAGCCTTTGTTGCTGCTGGTCAGTTCGCGGAACATTTCGTCGAGGCGGCCTTGATCTTCGTGAAGTTCCACGAGTCCGAGGCTGCGGGCGGCGGCGAGGCTGTAGATTTCCGAGGAGAGGGCACCGGAGGGGGTATTGGGCCGTGGGGTGACGAGGGCTTCGAAGTGTTCCCCCGAAGAGATGACTTCCAGTCTGGCGGCGTGGCGGAGGCTGGAAAGTTCCCGTTCGATGCCGCTGCCGGTGCTGCCGTTGATGCGCAGGTGCACGGTGCCGGCGCGGCTGGCGCGGCGCTGCAGTTCCTGGGGTGTGCCATCGGCGACGATGCGGCCCTGATCGATGATGATGGCGCGGCTGCAGCAGGCTTCCACTTCCTCGAGGATGTGGGTGGAGAAAATGATGGCCTTGGAGCGGCCCATTTCCCGGATGAGGTTCCGGACCACGTCCTTCTGGTTGGGGTCGAGACCGTCGGTCGGTTCGTCGAGAATGAGGACTTCGGGGTCGTGGATGATGGCCTGAGCGAGGCAGGTGCGGTGGCGGTAGCCTTTGGAGAGGGTATCGATGGACTGGCTCCGTACCTTCTGGAGGAAGCAGGTATCGATGGCGCGGTTGACGGCCTCGGTTTTGGCGGCCCCTGATTTCCCGCGGAGTTCGGCTGTGAAGCCGAGGAATCCTTCGACCGTCATGTCGAGGTAGAGGGGGGCGCTTTCGGGCAGGTAACCGATGCGTGCTTTGGCGAGATTGGGTTTCTCGAGCATATCGTCGCCGCCGACTGACACCCTCCCGGCGGTCGGGGGGAGGAAGCCGGTGATCATGCGCATGGTGGTGGATTTGCCCGCGCCGTTGGGCCCAAGGAATCCGAGGACTTCGCCCTTACGGACGGAGAGGGACAGATTGTCGACCGCCACTTTGGGGCCGAAATGCTTGGTCAGGTTATTGACTTCGATCATACTGACTGACGGATGGGAGGATTGGTGGGTGGAGTCGGCCCTTGAGAGAATAATCCGGGTGACCCGCCGGAGCGGAAGCGCCAGAGCAAGCCGCCTTTGTCTCAAGAAGCAACATTTTTTTAACGGCAGCGGTGCGGTGCGGGGATTCCCTGATCCCGGAGGAAATCGGGTTTGCGCGCGGGCGTGCCATCGGAGAGCCTGCTCAGAGATGAAGAACGACCGCCGACGATTTCTTTCTGCTGCACCGGTGCTTCCGGCGGTGCTGGCGTCCTGTGGAAGTGCTGTCGCGGAAGATGGCGGGGGGTGGTACCGGATCCGGAATGGGAGAATCAGGCAGTCCGTGGTGCACTGGTGTTTCAAGCCGATGACGGTGGAGGCGCTGGCCGATGCTGCTGTGAAGATGGGGATTGGCTCGGTGGAACTCGTGGGTCCTGAGCACTGGCCGGTGCTGAAGAAGCATGGGTTGAGCTGTGCGATCGGGGGGAGTCATGGCTTTGCGAAGGGATTTGCGCATGAGGAAGAGCATGAGGAATGCGTGGCCGTGCTGCGGAAGAGCATTGATGCGGCCGCGGAGCATGGGGTGCCCAGTGTGATTACCTTTTCCGGGTTCCGGAGAGGTTTGGAGGATGCGGTGGCGAGGCGGAACATGGTCGCTGGATTGCGGAAGATTGTGCCGTATGCGGAGGAGAAGAAGGTGACCCTTTGCCTGGAAATGCTGAACAGCCGGGTTGCCGAGGAGATGAAGGGGCATCCGGACTACTGGTGCGACCGGATTGATCTGGCCCTGGACATCTGCCGGGAGGTGGGGAGCGAGCGGATGAAGATGCTGTTCGACATCTATCACGTGCAGATCATGGACGGAGATGTGATCCGGCGGTACCGGGAGTGTGCCCCGTATGTCGGGCACATTCATACCGCGGGCAATCCTGGACGGCATGAGCTTGATGATCAGCAGGAAATCAATTATCCCCCGATCATGCGGGCGATTGCCGAGAGCGGCTACCGGGGATATGTCGGGCAGGAGTTCATTCCACGGGGCAAGGATCCGCTGGTTTCCCTGAGTGAAGCCGTGCGGATTTGTGACGTGTGATTCATGCAGGTTCCCGCCGGCAGGGATTGAACGTATCATCCCGTGGTTGACGCCGGAGGCAAAGAACCTAGATTCTGGCTGTTTCCGGCCGACCACGGGCAAGGAGCCTGCTGCTGAGGCATGCGGATGCCTCTGAGTGCCACCCCTGAACCACATACCCTGCCAACGCCTTGGACCTCAAAGAAATCAGACAGATCATCGAGTTGATGAAGCGCAACGACCTGTCGCTCTTCTCACTTGAGCGGGAAGGATTTAAGATCAAGCTCCGGAAAGGTGTCGATTTCGACGCAGTTCCGGCGGCTCCCGCGGCAGCGGCAGCCCCGGCGGTTCCGGCCCCTGCGGTTGCGAAAGCGGCGGAACCGGCCGCGGCTGCGGTTCCTGCGGGAACCTTCATCACTTCACCCATGGTGGGGACCTTGTACCGGTCGCCCGGGCCGGGAGAAAAAGTGTTTGTGAGCATTGGCGATACGGTCGATGAGAACACCACGGTTTGCATCATTGAGGCGATGAAGGTGATGAACGAGATCAAGGCCGAGAAGAGCGGAGTGATCACGCGCATCATGGTGGATGATGCGTCGGCGGTGCAGTTTGACAGCCCGCTTTTTGAGATTCAGCCGGCCTGATTTCCGCGCGACCATGATCAATAAAATCCTGATTGCGAACCGTGGCGAGATTGCGCTGCGGGTGATACGGGCCTGCAAGGAGCTGGGAATCCGGACGGTGGCGGTTTATTCGAAGGCGGACGAGCGCTCGATGCATGTGCAGCTTGCGGATGATGCCATCTGCATTGGCCCGGGGCCCAGTTCGATGAGTTATCTGATGATCGACCGGATCATTGCGGCGGCGGAGATTGCCAATGTGGATGCGATTCATCCGGGGTATGGCTTTCTTTCGGAGAATGCGAAGTTTGCGAGAATCTGCGAGAGCTGCAAGATCAAGTTCATCGGGCCCAGTGCGGAGGTGATTGAGATGATGGGGGACAAGAACATGGCGCGGGCCACGGCGAAGCGGTTCAAGGTTCCGATCATTCCGGGGACGGATGGAATTCTGCGGACGGACCGGGAGGCCCTCGAGGCGGCTGCGGCGATTGGTTATCCGGTGATGCTGAAGGCGGCGGCGGGTGGCGGCGGGCGGGGCATGCGTCCGGTCCACAATGAAGCGGCCATTTCTGCGGCATTTTCCAGTGCGAAGGCCGAGTCGGAGAAGTGCTTCGGGAACGGGGACATGTACATGGAAAAGCTCATTCTCAATCCGCATCACATTGAGATTCAGGTGATTGGGGATTCGAAGGGGAATGTCGTGGCTCTGGGTGAGCGCGATTGTTCCCTGCAGCGGCGGAACCAGAAGATCATTGAGGAATGCCCCTCGCCGTTCATCAGTGAGCGCCTCCGGAAGAAGATGTGTGCGGCTTCCGTGAAGCTGTGTGAAGAGATTGGGTATGTGAATGCGGGGACGATCGAGTATCTCGTGGATGACCAGGAGAACTTTTATTTCATGGAGATGAACACGCGGATCCAGGTGGAGCATCCGGTGACGGAGGAGGTCTATGGGGTTGATCTGATCAAGGAGCAGATCCGGGTGGCGGCGGGGCAGCCATTGTCCGAGCATGTGCGCAAGGGGGTGCCCCGGTGTCATGCCATCGAGTGCCGGATCAACGCGGAGGATCCCTATGCCAATTTTGCTCCGTCTCCTGGCAAGATCCTGGAATACTATGCGCCGGGCGGGCGTGGGGTGCGGATTGATTCGCACATTTATTCCGGCTACGAGGTGCCGCCGTACTATGATTCGATGATTGCAAAGCTGATTGTGACGGGCAACACGAGGGACATTGCGATTGCCCGGATGAAGCGTGCGCTCATGGAGTTCAAGATCGAGGGAATCAAGACGACGATACCGTTTCAGCATGCGATTCTTGACAATTCGGACTTCAAGTCCGGGCGGTACAACATCGGCTGGGTGGAGCAATTTCTGCAGAAGCGTCCCAAGCCCTGAGTAGCGTGGGCATCCCAGGGGAGGGAGGTGGCCTGCGGCTGGGACTGATGGTCTGATCCCGGGCTATTCCGTCTGGAATGCGTGGCTGTGCCCTTGGGTCAGCGGGTGTTGCGCAGGGAGTCGGCGAGGTCGCGGAGGCGGTCGAGGTCGATGCCTTCGGGTTGGTGTTCGAGGAACCAGTTGATGTCGGCGAGGGCGGCTTCGCGGCGGTTGGATCGTGCGTGCAGGAGGAGTCGCTGGAGTCGGGGGGTGGGGCTGGCTGGGTCGATGGTGAGGGCGGTCTGGAGGTAGCGGAGGAGCGCTGGCTCGCTGGCTGGGTCGGTGGAAGCGGCGAGGTTATTGAGCATGCGGAGGATGATGGTGCGCGGGGTGGCTGGCTGCCATGCATCGGTTCCGGGGAGTTCTCCGGTGAAGTCGAGGATGAAGGCGGAGGCTTCGTCCGGGGTGAGGATGCGACCATCGTCGAAGACATCGATGACGGGGCCGGTGGCGTGGTCCTTGCCTTCTGTGCGGAGGCGGTTCATGAATCGGCCAGGGAAGCTGACGCCGACGATATCGAGGCCGATGCGGCGACCGAATTCGCGGTGGAGGATGGAGAGGGTGATGGGGAGGCCTTCGCGGTCGTCGACGACTTCGTTGAGGTAGCTGTTGGAGCGGCTTTCGAGTTCGTCGCGGCTGCCATGGAAGCCATTGGTCTGGAACATCCAGCGGTTGAGGGCCTGTAGTTTTGCTTCCGGGCTGGAATGGTCATCGGTGGTGAGGGAGGCTTCGAGTTCGGCGGCGAGCCGGTCGATTTCCGCGATGGTGGGGTCCGGGTTGAGTTCAGGGTTGTCGAGGCAGGCGAGGAGGACAGCGGCGCGGGGGAGGTCGCCGGTGGATTCGGATGGTTTTGCGAGGATTTCGGCGAGGTCGCTGGCGATGCGGTTGGCGTGGGCCTCGGCGGCAGCGCTGCGGAGGCTGGCGGCGCGTTTTTCGAGGGTAGCGGCTTCGCGTTCTGCGAGCTGGCGGGTGGTGGCTGGTTCGCTGGCAAGGATGCGCTGGTCCTCTGGAGAGAGCGGGGTGCCTTCGGCGAGCCGGGCGATGGCGATGGCGGCAGGGGAATCGCCGATGGGTTTCTGCGAGAGATCGGAGCCCATGAGGAAGTCTTTGAATTCCGCTTCGGTGTCGCGGAATTTGCAGAGTCCTGCCAGTCCGGAGCGGAGTGCCGTGTCGGGCGAGCTGATGACTTCGCGTCCGTTGAGGAAGCAGATGATGCGCTCGGGCTCGATGCGGACGCGGAGGTGGTTCCATGAGCCAGGGAGGTAGGCATCGGAACTGATCTGGGCGAGGATGTTCCATGAGTAGACATCCGGTCCATCGAATCGGGTGAGGCGGAGGCCTCCGCTGCTGGGGTAGAAGCCGTAGTGGCGGTCCTTGCCATCGGAGCAGAAGATGAGTCCGGCGGCTCCTGATTCGTCGTTCAGGCGGACGCGGACGGCGATTTCGCAGGGGAGTTCAGGTGGGTTCGGCTGGTGCAGGCAGAGGGTGCGGCCACCGAAGGAATCGGGCTGGCGGCCACGGGCCTTGATGGTTCCGGCGCGCTGGGACCATTGGCCGCCGTTTGGTTTCCAGAGTTTCGGGTTGAGGGCACCGATTCTGAGCCATGCGGACATGGCGACTGGGGTGGGTCGGTCGAGGAGGGTTTTGAGCTGCGAGGAGGGGGCGGCGAATCCGAGGTTTTCGGTGAGGGTGCTCTTGAGGGCGACGACGCCGATGACGTGACCGTCGCGGTTGAAGACGGGGCCTCCGCTGTTGCCCCGCTCGATGGGCATGGAGAGCTGAAGCATGGGGCGGCCGTCGACATCCTGGCGGGCGGAGACCAATCCCTCGACCATGCTGAAGCGGAGGCCGAGAGGATTTCCCATGGCGGCGGCATAATCGCCCTGCTGGACTTGGTCGGAGTCGGCGATGGTGAGTGCCGGAAGTCCGGAGGCATTGACGCGCACGATGGCGAGGTCGGTGCGGCGGTCCCATGCGTGGATTCCGGTGACTTCGAGTGATTGGCCGTCCGTGGTTTCGACGGTGAGGGCGCGGCCTTCGCCGATGACGTGGAAGCTGGTGGCGATGAGGCCGTCCGGGGAGATGATGAAGCCGGAGCCGATGCCTGAGGCTTCTCCGTTGCGGCCGGCTGGCTGGATGGCGACGAGGGAACTGCGGATGTTTCTGGCGAGCGTGGATGGGTCCGGGCGGGAAGACGCGTCGGAGGCGGGCGACTGTTGGTGCTGTAATATCAGGAGGGCGGACAGGAGGAGAAAGGCAGCACGCATGGACGGAATGGTAGCTCTGCTGCGGCGGGGTGTCACTGGGGAAACCGCGGGTGGTCTCCCGGGATGTTGGTCTGGAAAGCAGAAACGCCGACCCGAGGAGTTCCGGGGTCGGCGTTCTGAAAGGAGTATGCGCGCTGCAGCGCGGAATTGCTCAGGCGATTTCGTTGATGGCAAGCACCTTGCGGCCGCGGTAGGTTCCGCAGGACGGGCAGGCGATGTGACCGGGCACGGCACTGCCGCACTCAGGACAGGTTTTGAGTAGGGGGGCTTTCCATGCCTTGGAAGCGGCGCGGATCTTCTGCTTGCTGCGGGACGAGCGGCGTTTTGGTACGGCCATGGAGGGGAGTGGTTGGGAGTGAAGAGAGTTATGATTGGGAAGCCTCGCCGCGATCCTGATCCGGCTGGAGTCGGTTCAGGGCCTGCCATGGATCAGGCCGGGAGGAATCTGGCGTTTCATCGTCCGGGAGTGCAGTGAATTCACTTTCCGGAACGAACCGGCCTGCTGCTGGGCAGGCGCGGGGTTCCACGTTTGATTCCTCGCAGCGGGGGTGACCCGGGAGGGCGAGCAGAGTATGTTCGCGGAGAAGCTCTGTCAAGTCGAGTGTGGAGGCACCGTCTCTGGGGTCTTCCGAGTGGAAGTGGTCTGATCCTGCCTCGAAGGGGAACCACTGGCCGCAGCGGACGCACAGGAGGTCGAAGCGTGCCGAGACGGAGCCATCGACGACGATGGCGGGGCCGTCGATCTGAACGCATACGGAGAAGATGAGGGGCGGGAGGAAGCGCGGGGCGTCCGGTCCGGTGAGGGCAAAGGGATCGGTCCGGATTTCGCCGTCAAAGATGCGGCCTTCCGGGGGCAGTTCGTTGAGGTGAATGTTATGGAACATGCTGCTGGCGGGACAGGTGGGGGGGAATCGACCAGGAGGCAAGATGGAAGTGGGTGGGGGACGGTTGGATTCTGTGGCTTGCCTCGCTGGGTGGGTGGGGCATGGTAGGGGCATTGTGCTGCAGACATCGCTGACCAATCTGATCATCTTCAATCTGACGGCGCTGCTGGCGGTGCTGGGGTTGGTGTGGGTGGGCCGGGTGGTGGTGGACCGTTTATCCGAGCGCAGGCGCAACCGGCATCGGGTGGTGTGTGCGGTGTGCGGTCATGTGTTCCGGGATCCGGCGCGGACTCCGGTGGTGAGTTGTCCGGCGTGCAGCCGGCGGGTGGAGCGGCAGGAGGTTCTGGATATCTGAAGCTGGTGAGCGGGGGATCAGGGGAAGAGAATGAGGCGGAGCGCGGCGAGGGTGGCGAGGGAAAGGACAACGAACTGGAAGCGATCCTGAGGGAGTTTCTGAACGATCCAGCGTCCGGCGAAGAGGCCGGCGGCCACGGTGGGGAGGAGGAGGAGATTGAGTTGGAGGGAAGGGCCGGTGATGAGTCCCATGGACCAGCTGAAGGGGACCTTGATGAGGTTCACGAAGAGGAAGAGCCATGCCATGGTGGCGATGAATTCCTTTTTGGGCAGTCCCATGAGGAGGAGGTAGATGGTGGCGACCGGTCCGGCGGCATTGGCGATCATGGTCGAGATGCCGGTGAGGAGTCCGGCGAACCAGAGGAAGCCTGTGCTGTGGGGGAGGCGTGCGGAGAAGGCGGGGTGGGATTGGCGGATGACCTGGAGGGAGAGCATGCCGAGGACCATCCAGCCGATGACGGGTTTGAATGATGAGTCTGGCATGGCGGCGAGGATGGCGCATCCGGTGATGATGCCTGCGAGGATGGGCCATGCGAGTCTGAGGATCTGGTTCCAGAGGATCTGCTGGCGGAACAGGGCGGCGGCCATGAGGTCGGCGGCGATGAGAAGGGGAAGCACGGTACCGCTTGATGCTTTGCCAGGGATGATCTGGGCCATGAGAACCACGGTCATGATGCCGATGCCGGAGAGCCCGGCCTTGCCCATGCCGCAGCAGACGCCGGCGAGCAGGAGCAGGGCCCATTGGGACAGGGAGAAAGCGCCCATGGGGATTGCGGTGGGGCGGGCTTACTGATGTTCGAATTCGCGGGCGACTTCGTCCAGGTAGCGGGAGATGGGATCGCTGCGGCGAGGCGGTGGGCTGGTGAGTTCGTCTTCGGCGCGGAAGTAGTCGCGGAAGGCGTCGCCTGTCTGTTCCTGCTGGGTGGCTTCGTACCAGTCGAGGTAATCTTCGATGCGGCTGAGGTCGCTGCGGATGCCGGCGAGGGTTTTATCGAGCTGGGCGAGTCTGGAATCGGTGTCGCGGAGGCGGCGGTTGGCGCTGAGGTCGCGGATAAGGGCGAGGTAGTCGTTGATGACGGGGCGGTAGATGGGGTGGGCGCGCACTGACAGTCTGGTGAGGGCGAGGGCGGAGCGTTCGAGAATGGCGGTGCGGTCTGGCCTGCTGGAGAGTTTCTGCCAGCTGGCGAGCGGGAGGGATCGGGGTTCCGTGGCTGTGGTGGTTGCGCTGGGGGCGGGCGGTGGAGTCTTTGGGCGGGTGAAGATGCGTCTGAGGCGGCCGGGCAGCCTTCCGGAGGAAACGGTTGCTGGTTTGGCGGGTTCCGGTTCGATCTGGAGGGTGATGGCCCTGAGGAGAGCGGTTTCCGTGTCGCGGGGCGGGAGGATTTCGTCTGCTCCCGGCTGGGACATGGCCGCCAGCTGGAGGGCCCACCATTTGGAGAGGCTGTTCCCGGATGCGGTGAGAGCGGGGAAGCAGCGGGCAATGGCGGTGGAGGGATCGGAGGAGGGTGAGGCGAGCGAGGGCAGGAGGGCGGACATGCTGGAGGCCCCGGACGGCTGGTCGAGGAGCATCTGGAGGAGGCCGCAGCAGGAAGCGCGGTAGATGCTGCGGGAAACGGAGTCCATGCGGCTGGGGTCTGCCTGAAAGATATCGTCGAGGGGGAGGACGTGACCGAGCTGGAAGACGCGTGCGAAGGCTTCGCTGGGGCGGCCGGTGGCCTGGTAGACTAGCATTTCGAGGGTGCCGTGGAGGAGCCAGTCGGGTGGTGGCGATTCGGTACCGGACATGCCGCTGTCGGCGCGGCTGCGGAGAATCGTTTCGGCGAGGAGGCAGCGGACGACCTCCTGGCGCCAGAGATCCCCGGGGACGATGCCTTGTTCGGGGGCGACATTGATTTCGAAGCGGAAGCCGCCGGGCACTTCGGTGATTTCGGACCATACGGGGCTGGCGCTGGTGCGCAGGGAGCCGGGGTCGCGGATCTGGATGACGATGGGGTGCTGGAAGGCGCGGGGCTGGCGCAGGGCGGTGAGGACGAGCCGCTGGGTTTCCGTGGCGGAATTGAGAAGGAGAGTGCGGTGACTGCGGTCGCGTCCCCAGACGTGGAACTGTCCGCCGCGCACGGAGGATTCCTCCATGGGAGGCCGGGACGACATGCGGACCCGGTCGGGTTCACCGGGTCGTGGGGGAGGGGCGGGTTTGCTGCCGAAGCGGGTACGGGGGAGCTGGGAGCCGGGCTTGGCTGGTGCTGATGGCGCTGGAAGATCCGTGGGAGGGGAATCCTGGGCGTGGCCAGGAGAGCCGAGGCCGGGGGCCAGCAGGGAGAGGGCTGCTGCCGGGAGGCAGTGCCGCAGAGCGGAGGCCCAGGCCTTCATGAGCCCCGGGAGCACAGAAGTTCAGGGAATGGCATCGCCGGTGGCGACGGCTTCATTGCCGCGCTCTCCGGTGCGGATGCGGACGGCTTCTTCCACGGGCAGAACGAAGATCTTGCCGTCGCCGATTTTCCCGGTGTTGGCGGTTTTGGCGATGCTGTGGACGACCTGATCGCAGCGGGCGTCGTCGATGACGATCTCCAGTTTCACCTTGGGGACAAAGTCGACGGTGTATTCGCTGCCGCGGTAGATTTCCGTGTGACCTTTCTGGCGGCCGAAACCACGGACTTCCGTCACGGTCATGCCCTGGACACCAATCTCGGAGAGGGCGGCTTTGACGTCCTCGAGTTTGAAGGGCTTGATGATGGCTTCGATTTTCTTCATGGGTGTGGAGGCGAGGGGGGGAACGGTGGAGACTATTGACGGGCCTTGATCTCTTCAAGTTCTTTCTCCAGGCGGGTGATCAGCTCCGAGGCTTTGCGGAGCCTTGCGGCGAGGACGCGGGAGATGAATCCGTAGAAGGCGGCGTAGTAGCTGGCGTTGTCTTCCTCCGGTTTGAGTTCGCGGAGGAACTGCTGATCGATGACGAGGCAGAGGGTGTTGGAGCGTGCGACGACGGAGGCGATGCGTTTTTCGTCGCCGAGGACGGACATTTCGCCGAAGATTTCGCCGGGCTTGATGATGACGGCGAGGGTTTCGCCATCCTTGCGGACTTCGAGTTCTCCGGTGAGGAGAATGAAGATTCTGGTATCGTCCTGACCCTGGCTGATGACTTCGTCTCCGGGGTCGGCCTGGAGAAAGTAGCTGGAGTAGAGGATATCGTTGAGGTGCCCGCTCTGGAAGGATTCGAAGAAGGCGATGCGGTTGAGAGGTTCCGGGAGGGTGCCTTCCTCGTGAATGTAGGCGAACTCTTTCATGGCTGCTGTAATGGTTCTACCATGATGCGGGGTTGTGCGCCATGAGGATTCGCGGAGAAAAATAGGGAGGCGGCTGCTCAGTGCTGGCGGGAAGCGAGCAGCCAACCCAGCCATGCGGCGGCGGGACCGGCGGCGATGCTGGCGGCGGCATTGGCGAAGGCTGCCAGTGGTCGTCCTGACTGGATGAGCTGGAAGGTATCCCAGCCGAAAGTGGAGAAGGTGGTGTAGCCGCCGAGGAGACCGGTGAGAAGGGCGAGGCGCCATGCCTCGTGGCGGGCGAGGCAGAAGCCGTGGAGGAGTCCGAAGGCGAAGCAGCCGCTGACATTGACGAGAAAGATCATGCCGGGGGCGGCGAGACCGATGTGTCTGGCGGCGATGGTGGCCGCCCAGCGGAGGAGGGTGCCGGAGGCTCCGCCGGCCGCTACGAGCAGGGCGTCGCGCCAGGTGTTCACGGTGAAGAATCCCTTGTGAGGGCGTCGAGCCGCTGCGACCGCTGCTGCTGCTGGGCTTCCGATCTGCGGAATTCCGTGAGGCTGATGATGCGGCGGCAGGCATCGCGGAGATTGCTGCCGGAGAGGTGGAGGGTGGCCTTGCCGGTTTCGACGCCGGGTATGGAGGCGAGTGGTTCCGGGTTGGTGAGGGTGATGACGAGGCGTGGATTCCAGAAGAGCAGGGTGCACTGGAATTCGACGGCATCGACCGACTCGTAGGGGATCTTCACGGTGCGGGGGCCTTCGTCGCGGAAGACGTTGTGGCGGTATTCCCAGAAGATGAGGAGGTGTTCTTCGCCTGCGACGACGCGCCCGCCGATATGTTCCCGGCCAAGCGGGTCACGGGCCGGGTTCTCGAAATTGACGGCTGGCTGATCTGTAAACATCGAAGCGCTCACGCGGGAAGCGTAGAGAAGATCATGCCGGTGTGCAAGGCTGTGACGCGAGCGATCCTGCGGGGGCATCGGCTTGTTAGGAAAATCAGTCAGGGTGTGTCAGGAAGAGGCAGTGTTGTGAGGTTCGGAACGGCGTTAGGCATCGCCTCTCAGAAAATCTCCGGAATCATTAATAATTTTCTTGACCGAAATACTAAGTACGTAGTAGAGACCCCCGCGTTTGAGTTCATCGTAGTTCCGGCGCGTTGCGCTGCGGACCATTTCCATGAGAACTGCCCGTCCATCCCAACTTGAGCTTCAGGTACTGTCCGTGCTGTGGTCAGCAGGCGAGGCGACTGTGCATGACGTTCTGTCGGCGATGCCTGATGGCAAGCGGCGGGCGTACACGACGGTGCTGACGGTGCTGCAGAAGCTGGAGAGCAAGGGTTTGGTGAGAAAGACGCTGAGTGGGCGTCAGAATTTATATTTCGCGACGAAGACGCGAGGGGTGATGGTGGGTGGAGTGATCCGGGATCTGGTATCCCGGGTGTTTCACGGGCGGGCGGCGGACTTCGTGCATCAGATTCTCTCCGAGGTCAGTCTGACTGCGGGGGAAGCCAAGGCTGCTGCGGGTGTGCTGCTGCGTCGGAGACGGCGCGGGCATGCTGCGGTGGCACCAACCAAACCAACAAACCAACCGACCAATACTATGGCAGTCAAGAAGAAAGCAGCGAAGAAGGCCGCTCCGGCCAAGAAGGCCGCGCCAGCGAAGAAGGCCGCTCCGGCCAAGAAGGCCGCGCCAGCGAAGAAGGCCGCCCCCGCCAAGAAGGCTCCGGCCAAGAAGACCGTGGCCAAGGCTGCGAAGAAGAAGGCCCCTGCGAAGAAGGTGGCCACGAAGAAGGCCGGCAAGAAGTGATTGGTTCCATCTGGAACTGATGAACCGAGGAACCGCCCAGCGCGCTGCGGTTCTGTTCAAGCAAGCGCCGGGTCAGGCTCAAGGGTCTGATTCCGACAAGAAGCCCGGAGGGAAATGTTCCTTCCGGGCTTTTTGTTGGGGAGTGTGCGGGTGCGCCGCAGACTCTCCGGGCGGGAGATGTGAGCCGGGAGGGGATTCCCCGTGGATCAGGGCAGGGGGAAGTTGCGGTTGAGGGCGACGACGCGTTCCCGGATGGAGTGGAGGGCGTTGGCATTGTCGCGCTGGGTGAGGGCTTCGTGGATGAAGCCGGCGATGAGTTCCATTTCCGGTTCCTTCATGCCGCGGGTGGTGACGGCTGGTGTGCCGAGGCGGATGCCTGAGGGTTTGAAGGGGCTGGCGGTGTCGAACGGGATACTGTTTTTGTTCACGGTGATGCCGGCTTCGTCGAGGCATTCCTGGGCGATTTTGCCGTCGAGGCCCTGGGGTCGGAGATCGACGAGCATGAGATGGTTTTCGGTTCCGGCGCTGGCGAGGGTGTAGCCGCGGGTGAGGAGACCGGCGGCGAGGGCCTGTGCGTTTCTGACGATCTGGGTCTGGTATTCGCGGAATCCTGGCTGGAGGGCTTCGCCGAGGCAGACTGCTTTGGCGGCGATCACGTGCATGAGGGGGCCTCCCTGGACGCCTGGGAAAACCATGGCGTCGATTTTCTTTGCGTGTTCCGCGCGGCAGAGGATGAGGCCGCCGCGGGGGCCGCGGAGGCTTTTGTGAGTGGTGGTGGTGACGAAGTCGGCGTGGGGTACGGGGCTAGGATGGGCGCCGCCGGCGACGAGTCCGGCGATGTGGGCCATGTCGACGAAGAGCAGGGCACCGACGCTGCGGGCGATTTCGGCCATGCGGGCGAAGTCGATGATGCGGGGGTAGGCGCTGGCTCCCGCGGTGATCATTTTCGGTTTCACTTCCTGGGCGCGTGCGGCGAGGGCATCGTAGTCGATGCGGCCGTCGGTTTCGCTGACGCCGTAGGCATGGACCGTGTAGAATTTCCCGGAGAAGTTGGCGGGGTTGCCGTGGGTGAGGTGTCCTCCGTGGGCGAGGTTCATGGCGAGGATGGGGTCGCCGTGGTTGAGGAAGGCGAAGTAGACCGCGGCATTGGCCTGGCTGCCGGAGTGGGGTTGCACGTTGGCGTGTTCGGCCCCGAAGAGTTCCTTGGCGCGGTCGATGGCGAGTTGCTCGGCGCGGTCGACGTTTTCGCAGCCGCCGTACCAGCGTTTGCCGGGGTAGCCTTCTGCGTATTTGTTGGTGAGAACGGAGCCTTGGGCTTCGCGGACGGCGCGGCTGGCGAAGTTTTCGCTGGCGATGAGTTCGATATTGTTCTGCTGGCGGATTTCCTCGTCGCGGATGATGCTGGCGATGGCTGGGTCTGTGGAGGCGAGGCCTTGGTTCATGAGATTGACGCGTCGTTCGTGGCGGCCACCTTCGCTTGAGGTTTTAAGGAACGTTTCTGCGGTGGCGCAGGCGGTGGCGTCCGGGGTATCACTGGAGAAGACCATGACATTGGAATGGTTGTGGCGCCGGGTCATTTCGGCGGTGTGTTCGTCGCGGACGAGAGCGGCCATGATGCCGGGGAAGCGGTTGGCGGCGATGCTCATGCCGATGCCGGTGGTGCAGACGAGGAGGCCGACGTCGGCTGACTGGCTGAGGATGGTCCGGGAGACGGTTTCGGCGTAGGAGGGGTAGTCGACGCTGGTGCTGTCATGGGTTCCGAGGTCATCGACGGAGTAGCCGAGGCCGCGGAGGTGGGCCACGAGGACGTTCTTGAGGCGCAGGCCGCCATGGTCGGCTGCGGCGGCGATTCTGATGGCTGAGGGATGGCTTGGGTCGGCAGCGGGAGACTGGTTCATGGAATTGGGGAAAGGTCAGTCGGAGGAGGGTGGTGGGGAGCCCTTCCATGTCTGGTCGACGTACGCGAGGATACTGGGGAGGGCGCGCTGGAGGGTGCGGAAGGTTTCCTCGTAGGCGGCACGGCCGAGTCCGATGGGGTCGGGGATGTCGCTGCCGCGCAGGTTGTCATCGGGACTGAATTCGCAGACGAGGTAGGTTTTGTCGGCGGCGTCCGGGAAGAGCATTTCGACTCCCTGGCGGTGACCACGGGTCATGCAGAAGATGTGGGTGGCTGTGCGGACGGCCTCTCTGGTGAGCATGCTGCTGCGGAAGCGCGAGAGGTCGATGCCTTTGGTACGGAGGAGGTCGGTGGTGTGGGCGCTGGCGCGCTGGCCGTCCATGGCGTTGAGACCTGCGCTGGTGACGAGGAAGTCGTCGCGGTTCCGGACCATGGCCGCGAAGAGGCCTTCTGCCATGGGGCTGCGGCAGATATTACCGGTGCAGACGAAGAGTATGTGCTTCACGGAAGCGCAGTTGTTCGGGTCGCGGGTCTTGTGATGAGGACACGGTGCCGGGGTTATGTCAAGCAGGGGCGGGCGGGTTCAGTGGGCTCCGGAGGGCGGGTCATCCTGGCTGGAGCGGCTCTGTCGGCGGGGAGGTTTGCTGCGTGGCTGGCGACCGGCTTCCTGCCCGAGGCGGGTGATTTCGTCCGGGCGGAGGACGCGCCATTTACCGGGTTTGAGGTTTTCGATGGTGAGGCTGCCGATGCGGGAGCGGATGAGACGTTCCACGGAGAAGCCGAGGCTGTCGAACATGCGGCGGATCTGGCGGTTGAGGCCCTGCTGGAGGACGACCACGTGGCGGCGCGGGGAGATTGTGTGGACGGCGACGGCGCGGGCAAGTCCCTCCTCGAGGGGGATGCCGACGAGGAGTTTCTCGATCATTTCGCGGCGGAAGGGGCGGTCGGTGGTGACGATGTATTCCTTGTCGACCTTGTGGCTGGGGTGGGTCAGTTTCTGGGTGAGGTTCCCGTCATTGGTCATGACGATGAGGCCCTCGCTGTCGTTGTCGAGTCGTCCCACGTAATGGAGGTGGCGGTAATGTGGGGGGAGGAGGTCGTAGAGGGTGAGTCTTCCCTGGGGGTCGGATTTCGTGCTGAGGACCTTGGGGGGTTTGTAGAGGACGAGGGTGATGTGCCGGGCGGCGCTGACTTCGCGGCCGTCTACGGTGACGTGATCGCCGTCCTCGATGGTGGTGGCGAGGGAGGTGATGGGGCGGCCGTTGACGCGGACCTGGCCACTGGAGATGAGCGCTTCGCAGGCGCGGCGGGAACCGAGGCCACAGAGTGCGAGATAGCGGTTCAGGCGCATGGTGGGGAAACAGAACCGGGCTGGCGCAGCAGGTGCGGCCAGCCCGGGAAAACTGCTGATGGGGAGATTGGCGGGGTGATCAGATGTCCGGGGTGATCTTGGGGAGGCCGATGGCGCTGCGGCCGTCCTTCCAGAGGCCGCGCTTTTTCATGAGTTTGACGCGTTCGAAGCGTTTGAGGACGCTGCGTTTGGCACCGATGGCGGCTCCGCCTGACTTGAGACTGCTGTGCTGGGACATGGGACGATACTGGGAAAGGTTCGTTAGTTTACTGAAAACCGGGGTGGGGTGACTACTGGCAGCGTGGGGGCAATGCAACGGAAAATTCGTGGGGGTTGAGATTCCGCGGATGGCCGTGAGCCGGTGGTGGGCGGGTATCAGGAAGGAATGAGTTCCTTGACGGCGTCGCGTTCCTCCTGAAGTTCCGTGATCGTGGCCTTGATGCGGGCGAGGGCGAAGTCGTTGTGGGTGAGGCCCTGAACGATTTCCCAGCGCTGGCCGTGGGTGCGGATGGGGAATCCGGTGATGAGACCTTTTTCGATGCCGTAGGAGCCATCCGAGGCGACGCAGACGCTGGTCCAGTCGTTTTCCGGGGTGGGGGAGGTCAGGCTGCGGACGGTGTCGACGACGCCATTGGCGGCGCTGGCGGCCGAGCTGAGGCCGCGGGCCTTGATGATGGCGGCTCCGCGCTGCTGGACGGTGCTGATGAAGTCGCCATGGAGCCATGCGTGGTCGGAGATGACTTCGGTGGCGGGTTTTCCGGCGATGCGTGCGTGGAAGAAGTCGGGGTACTGGGTGCTGCTGTGGTTGCCCCAGATGGCCATGTTGGTGATGGTGCTGACGTGGTGACCGGATTTGGCGGCCAGCTGGCTTTTGGCGCGGTTTTCGTCGAGGCGGGTCATGGCGAACCATCTGTCTGTGGGGATATCGCGGGCATTGTTCATGGCGATGAGGCAGTTGGTGTTGCAGGGGTTGCCGACGACGAGGATGCGGACGTCGGGGGCTGCGGAGCGCTGGATGGCCTGACCCTGGCCGATGAAGATGCGGCCATTGATGTTGAGGAGGTCCTTGCGTTCCATGCCTTGCTTGCGGGGGACTGAGCCGACGAGGAGGGCCCAGTTCACGCCGCGGAATGCTTCGTCGAGGCTGGCGGTGGCGAAGATGCCGTGGAGGAGGGGGAAGGCGCAGTCGTCGAGTTCCATGACGACGCCATGGAGGGCTGGGAGGGCGGCCTCGATTTCGAGGAGGTGGAGGATGACTGGCTGGTCGGGGCCGAACATGGCTCCGGAGGCGATGCGGAAGAGGAGGGAGTAGCCGATCTGGCCGGCTGCGCCGGTGACGGCGACGCGGATGGGTTGTTTCATGTGGATGGGTTAGTTGGGGAAGTCAGAGTGGGTAAGTTGGAGAGGCGCGGTAGCACGGAGGGGCCGTGCGGCAAGTGGTGGATTGGGCGTTTGGTCCGGGGTCAGGGAGGGGAGGGGCAGGCCATGAATTCCTGGATGGCCTGGGCGGGGTGACCGCTGCGCATGAGGGCTTCGCCGACGAGGATGGCATTGGCACCCCATGAGTGGACGCGGCGGGCGTCTTCGGTGGTGCGGATACCGCTTTCGCTGACGAGGATGATGTCGTCGGGGACATCTTCGCTGAGTTCGGCGGTGGTTTCGAGGTGGACTTCGAAGGTACGGAGGTTGCGGTTGTTGATGCCGATGATGCGGGCGTCGGTTTCGAGAGCGCGTTCCAGTTCCGGGCGGTCGTGGACTTCGACGAGGGCGTCGAGCTGGCAGGCTGCGGCTGTTTCGAGCAGGTGTCTGAGCTGGTCCTGGGAGAGGGCGGCGACGATGAGGAGGATGGCGTCGGCTCCGGCCACGGAAGCTTCCCAGATCTGGAGGTCATCGATGATGAAGTCCTTGCGGAGGAGGGGGATGGAAGTGACGGCGCGGATTTTCGGGAGGAAGCTCAGGTGGCCCTGGAAGTACTTTTCGTCGGTGAGGACGGAGATGGCCGAGGCCCCGGCGCGGTCGTAGGTGGTGGCGACGGCGACGGCGTCGAAATCCGGGGCGATGATGCCTGCGGAGGGGGAAGCTTTCTTGACTTCCGCGATGACTCCGAGGGCCGCGTCGTCCGGGCGGAGGGCGGCTTCGAAGCTGCGGAATTCGTTGCGGTCGAGGGCCGCGTGGCGGAGCTTGTCGGCGAGGGGGCGGATTTTTTCCACCTCCAGGTGTTTCTGGGCGATGATTTCGGCTAGTTTGTTCATGTGGTGGAGGCCGTGGGCTGCAGGAAATTGAAAAAGCGGCTTGCGCAAAGCGCGAAATCGCTAATTGTCCTCACGCCTCACAATCTGTGATGGTTTTGAGATGCGGGTGTAGCTCAGGGGTAGAGCGCAACCTTGCCAAGGTTGATGTCGGGCGTTCGAATCGCCTCACCCGCTCCACCCATTACCCCGGGTGGGGCTAACGCGGAGTGAAGCCGGGAAAGTCCGGATGACGCGGAAGGTCCGGGAAGGCTGATCTCTGTGGGATTGTCGTTCGCGGGAATGTGACGCGGCCAGAGCTTGGCGTATCTGGGTGGCTGGGCTAACCCGTGGAGCGTGCAGGGGCATGCTGACCGGGCTTTTTCTCCGGTTCCGGGAGATCAGTCTGCTATTGTGATGAGCGGGCGGGTTTCGTGGGTCCAGACTTCTGTTCCGGCGGTGCGGTGGATTGTTTCGAGGACGGTGGCCGGATTGGCTGAGGTGCTGAGGACGGCGAAGATGGTGGAACCGGAGCCGGACATGAGGGCGGCGGTGACGCCGGGGGTGGCGAGCAGTTCTGCTTTGAGCAGGCCGAGGATGGGGAAGCGGGCGAAGACTGGACGTTCGAGGGAGTTGACGAAGGTTTCGCCGGCGTGCTGCTGCGGTCCGTAGGGGAGGCCGTCGATGTTGGTGGAGGCGGCCCAATGCTGATAGGCCCATGGGGTGGGCACGCTGAATGGGAGTTTCACGAGCAGGATCCGGAGAGGAATCTGCCATGCGGGGAGGGGGGTGACGATTTCTCCCCGGCCGGAGACATCGCAGGCGCACTGGTGGAGGAAGAAGGGAACATCCGAGCCGATGCCTGCGGCGGCGGCGTGGAGCTGGCCGGGGCTGATGGGGAGGTTGAGGAGGCTGCGGAGGCCCATGAGGACGGAGGCGGCGTCGCTGCTGCCGCCGCCGAGACCGGCTCCGTGCGGGATGTGTTTTTCGAGATGGATGGCGAGGCCTGGAAGCGGGCCGCAGAGTGCGGCGAGGCTGTGGACGGCCTTGATGGCGAGGTTGGAGCCGTCCGCGGGCAGCGAGGAATCTGTGCAGGAAAAATCTACAGATCCGGCGGGCAGTTCGGGGAGCAGGGAGATGGTGAGGCGGTCGCTCAGGGAGAGCGGGACCATGCGGCTGGAGATCTCGTGGAATCCGTCTGGGCGGCGGCCGTGGATGGTCAGGGAGAGATTGATTTTCGCTGGAGCGTCCAGCTGGAGGCGGTCAGGCATGAGGGGGAGGCCTTGGCCGGGAGGGTGGCTGGTCTTCTGTCAGGACTGCTGGCGCATTTCCTGAGCGAGGCGGCAGAGTTTTTCGATCTGCGGCTTGGGGAGGTCATCGATTTGGATGACGTGGTCGGCGCGGTCGAGCATACTGAAGGTGGTGCCCATGAGGTTTTCGCGCATTTCGACGCTGAGGATATCCTTCCACTGGTGGTCTTCGGTGCGGCTGCCGCTGAGGCCGTGGCGGGTGATGATGATGCGTTCGTTGGTGACGACCACGGAATCCGGCTTCTGGCGGAGCATGCGGGGTTTCTGGTGGGCGATGTAGAAGATCTGTTCGTGGCTGCTGATGAGGCTGCTGGCTTCCGTGAAGATTTCGGCGACGAGGGATGGTTCCTGGCCTTCGTCCATGGAGTGGGTGAGGGCTTCCTCGACATCGAAGATCTGGTCGAGCGGGGTCCAGTCCATCATGCCATCGTAGAAGACGAGGTCGGATCGGGAGATGGCACCGTCGCGGAGGAGTTCGAGGAGTTGGTCCTCGTTGTAGGGGCCGTGGGATTGCTGATCTTTGAGAACGAGGATGTCCATGGCGGGGAGGAGTGAGGTATTTACAATGTAAATCTACCACAGAGGCACCCGCTTTGACAGGGAAATCCTCATCCCGGCGCTGGCGAGGGTGGGGATTCCGGGGCTGGCGCTGGGTGCTGGGATCACCCTGCGATGTCGGCCAGGGACGAGTTGCGGAAGTCGCGGTTCATCTGGCGGATGTAGTCGGCGCTGATGGATTTCGGGCAGACGGCTTCGCATTCGTACTGATTGGTGCAGTTGCCGAATCCTTCTGTGTCCATGGCGCGGACCATGGCGAGGGAGCGTTTGCGGGCCTCTGGTTTTCCCTGGGGGAGGAGGTTGAGGTGGGTGATTTTGGCGGAGACGAAGAGCATGGCGCTGGCGTTTTTGCAGGCGGCGACGCAGGCTCCGCAGCCGATGCAGGCGGCGGCGGCGAAAGCGGCATCGGCGTCTGTTTTCGGGACGGGGAGGCCATTGGCTTCGGGGGCTGAGCCGGTGCGGGCGGAGACGTAGCCTCCGGCCTGGACGATGCGGTCGAAGGCGCGGCGGTCCACGGCGAGGTCGCGGATGACGGGGAAGGCATTGGCGCGGAAGGGTTCGATCCAGATGGTGTCGCCCGAGCGGAAGCTGCGCATGTGGAGCTGGCAGGTGGTGACGCCGCGGTTGGGGCCGTGGGGCATGCCATTGATGACGAGGGAGCACATGCCGCAGATGCCTTCGCGGCAGTCGTGGTCGAACGCGATGGGGTCGCCCCCGTCCGTGATGATGCGTTCGTTGACGATGTCGAGCATTTCGAGGAACGAGGCTGAGTCGGGGATGCCTTTGGCGTCGTGGGTTTCGAATCGTCCGGGGGCATCCGGGCCGGCCTGGCGCCAGACTTTGAGGGTGAGATCGAGCGAGGATTTCTGAGCAGCCATGGGGTGGGAGAGATGGGGTTGGTGGGGCGCGCGGTCTCTGGGGAATCAGCGGTAGGAACGGGTGGAGAAGTGGACTTCCTCGTATTCGAGCCATTCCCTGTGGAGGGAGGGTTTGGCGAGGTCGCCGGTGAATTCCCAGGCGGCGACGTAGGAGAATTCGTCGTCGTGGCGGCGGGCTTCGCCTTCGTCCTGGTGTTCCACGCGGAAGTGGCCGCCGCAGCTTTCCTCGCGGTGGAGGGCGTCGCGGCAGAGGAGTTCACCGAATTCGAGGAAGTCGGCGACGCGGCCGGCGAGTTCGAGTTGCTGATTGAACTGGGTGCCGCTGCCGGGGACGCGGACATTCTGCCAGAATTCCTCGCGGAGGGCGGGGATTTTCTGAAGGGCTTCGGAGAGCCCTTCGCGGGTGCGGGCCATTCCGCATTTATCCCAGATGAGGAGGCCGAGTTCCCGGTGGAAGCTGTCGGGGCTGCGTTTGCCGTTGATGGCAAGGATCTGGCTGGTGCGGCGGGAGACTTCTGCTTCTGTGCGGCGGCATTCCGGGTGGTCATCGGAGACTGTGCCGGGTTTCTGGGTGGCGAGGTAATTGGGGAGGGTGGCTGGGATGACGAAGTAGCCATCGGCGAGGCCCTGCATGAGGGCGCTGGCTCCGAGGCGGTTGGCGCCGTGGTCCGAGAAGTTGGCTTCGCCGAGGACGTGGAGTCCGGGGAGGTTGCTCATGAGGTTGTAGTCGACCCAGAGGCCGCCCATGGTGTAATGGACGGCAGGGTAGATGCGCATGGGGACCTCGTAGGCGTTTTCGCCTGTGATCTGTTCGTACATCTGGAAGAGGTTGCCGTAGCGTTCCTCGATGGCTTTGCGGCCGAGGCGTTTGATGGAGTCCGAGAAGTCGAGGTAGACGCCGAGGCCGCCGGGTCCGACGCCGCGGCCAT